>Ga0210402_10000057_pt1 | contig 114082 bp, 100 predicted proteins | sample IncBWC7MmetaG_FD_161055 | JGI IMG/M metagenome (GOLD analysis project Ga0210402, IMG submission 161055) | Forest soil microbial communities from Barre Woods Harvard Forest LTER site, Petersham, Massachusetts, United States - Inc-BW-C-7-M | ecosystem: Environmental > Terrestrial > Soil >...
ACGCAGAAAAAGTTGAGCACACGAACCATTTCGCCTCCTATGCCGCCAGACGTTCCGCCACGCGCAATTTGGCGGAACGGGATCTGGGATTTGCCGCAATCTCCGCCGGGCCGGGCGTTTGCGGACGGGTTGTGATGATGCGCAAGGGGGCATTGCCGCGTGCCGCCGGCGGCAGATGCCGCGAGGCGCGCGGACTGGAGCCGCTATTGGCGACGAAGAACTGCTTGACGATGCGGTCTTCCAGACTGTGGAACGAGACCACGGCAAGGCGGCCCGCCGGCTTGAGGATGGCAAGCGCCGCATCGAGGCCGCGCTCGAGTTCGCCCAACTCGTCATTCACATGGATGCGCAATGCCTGGAAAGTGCGGGTGGCGGGATGAATGGCATGGCGCAATGCCGCTGGACCTTGAGCGTCCGAGACAAGCTTTGCCAACGCCGCGGTGCCGGTCACGGGGCGCACTTCGCGCGCGGCGATGATGGCGCTTGCGATGCGGCGGGCATTTTTTTCTTCGCCCAGCCGCGCGATCACGGAAGCAAGCGTGCTGTGATCGGCGCTGTTGACGAAATCGGCGGCGGATGGACCCGAAAGGCTCATGCGCATGTCCAGCGGTCCATCCTTGGCGAAGGAAAACCCGCGCGCCGGGGTATCGAACTGAAAGGAGGAAACGCCGAGATCGAGCACGACGCCGTCGCTGGGACCGGCGAGGCTGTCCATGCGCGAATATTCGCCTTCCACCAGGGTGAGGCGGCCGTTGAATTGACGCACCAGGGCCTGGCCGCGCGCGATGGCTTCGGGATCGCGATCGATTCCCAGGACGCGGCAATCGGCGGCTTCCAGGATGGCCCGGGCATAGCCGCCGCCGCCAAAGGTACCGTCAATGTAGTGGCCGCCATCCTGCGGCTTCAGCGCCGCGATCACTTCGGCCAGCATCACCGGCAGATGTTGGCCTTGATGTTGTGTTTGGGCGCTCATGAATTTTCCTCGCGGGCACGCTCGAGCCTTGCCTTGACGCGTGCCACGGCTTCGGCTTCGACCGGGCCGTAGGTGTCCCAATCCCAGATCTGGAATTTCGCGGACTTGCCGACAAAGGCGACGCGGTCTTTCAACTTTGCATGGGCGATCAGCGCATCGGGCAAACGCACACGGCCCTGCTCATCAGCCACCAGCAACTGGGTGCGCGCGATGATGGCGGTCGCCTGGTCGTCATGGCTGGGCGAAAAGAAAGGATCCTGGGTTGCCAGGCGCGCTTGGACGGCCTCGAGCAGGGTCTGGCCGAAGGCTTCCAGCGCGGGTTCGGAAAAGCTGGGGCAGACATAAAGGCCCGACGTGTTCTGGGCCGCCAGGATATGGCGATAGGTGGCGGGAACGCAGACCCGCCCCTTGCTGTCGAGCGAGCCGATGACCGTCGAAATGAACGGCTGGACCAACCCGGTCATGTTGCCAAAACCCCCTCGCGCCCCGAGCCCCCAGTCGGCCGTCAATCGGCCGGTTCCGGACGAGCCTGGAAACAGGCCCATGGGACAGCATGGGATAACATGGGATCAAAAGCCGCGTCAATCGAAAAACTCATATTTTTGAGGGGCTTAACTAGTCATTAACGGATTGAGCAGCGCTACCGGTTGGGGGTGTGAGAACAAATACAAAACGTGGAAAGAGTGCGGTGAAGTCGGTAAATGAAAGCTTAAGAGAAGTTCCCGCCATGATACATATGTAAATTATATACCCGTATAAGTTGTTCTGTGCGCCGGTGGGCCATGGATTGGCTGGCGCAGACACCAGACGACGATTCGGGGACGCCTGGCCTGGGGGCTATTGTCCGTAGACGGATTAATGTTGCGGGTGCGCGGCCGGGGCGGCGGAGATCATGAAGGAATATCGATGACCTATTGAAGGATTTGGCCGTTCAATTTGATGGACCTCAGGAATTCCGTGTTGGCGCCGGAGGGAAATAAGTCCGGGTCGGCGCCGATCCAGACATCGAAAATATCGGCCTTGCTGGTGTAGCGGCGGATTTCGAAAACCATGTCCTTGCCGCCGGTCCGGCCCTTACCCCGCAGTTTTCCGATTGGCCCCGCCACGCCATTGTGTTCGATCCCGGTGATGACATTCTGCAATTTGTAGGTGTCGCCGAGATCGCGCATGTTGTCGGTCAGGATGGCCTCATCCACGAAGCCCATATGGGGAATGCGCGTGCATTCGGCGCGGAAATAATTGGCTTTGCCGTCCACATCCAAACTCAATATGGCCTTGTCGTTGACCACGGTATCGCCGCGGCTGGTCTGGGTCTTGCTCTGGCTTGGGGTGGGCGCGGCCGGGAAACTCAGTTGAAAGTCGCAGCCATCGGGCTGGAACGTCACCGGATCGGCGGAGGCATTTGCCACCCAGAGCGTGGCGAAAGCTAAGATTGGGAAACCCATTCGCGCGCGCATCGAGATTCCTCTTTTACCTTCTCTATCCTTAGCAAAGATGGTTGGCCGGGTCGCGCTTCGGCCTTGCTGCCCGGCCATGACGGGGTTTTAAAGTGTCAGATGGCCTGTAAGCCGAGTTCTGTACCGCCCCTGTTCTTGCGAAGAAGCGCGGCGATGACCATTCCTCTGGGATGCGGGTTGCCCCGCACCTCACGCGACCGACCCGGACGGCGATGCGAAAAACATCACGTGCCGTCCCTATTTGGTCTTGCTCCCGGTGGGGCTTGCCTAGCCGCCTCTGTTGCCAGAGACGCGGTGCGCTCTTACCGCACCATTTCAACCTTGCCGGACCTTTAGGGTCTTAGGCGGTGTCATTTCTGTGGCGCTATCCCTGGGGTCGCCCCCGCCGGCCGTTAACCGGCACCGTTTTTCCGTGGAGCCCGGACTTTCCTCGAACAATTGCCAACCGAAATTGACAAATATCCGCGGTCACCCGGCCATCTGACGGGCGGAGTGTAAGGGAACGACCCTCAACAGGCAATTGTCAGCGCGGCGTGTATTGGCGCACCCGCAGCGCCTGCTGGAAAGCGCGCATCATCAGGGGGTGCAGCTCCCGCGGCAGGAGCTGGATATCCTCGAGCGGGATATCCATGGGCACACGGCCGCGATGGTTGTTGTCGTCGAAAAACCATTCGCGGGTATAGACCAGGTAAAGGATCGGCCGCACCTTCCTGCTGTTGTTGGGCAGGCCGGTATGCATGGTGCGGTAGTCCATCAGCACGCAGTCACCGCGCTGGAAAGGCATGCTGACCATGCTCTCGGGCGGCGTCGGGGCCGTGTCCGGCCAGCGATGGGAGCCGGGCCAGATGCCGGTGGGACCGGTGACCGTGTCAATATCAATCAATGGCATGGAGACATTCACGGCGTAGATCGGCAGCGCCGGACCGATATTGGCATATTCGGTAAAAAGCTGCATGTGATCGCGGTGGATATGCTGGATCTCCGCGCCGGGAAATGAGGCAACGGCGGTCATGCTGCCCAGCCGCATCAGCGAACCGCCCAGCAGCGGCGCCAGGAAATTGATCAGGAGCGGACTGGCGAAGAGGAAAGGCTGGCCGAACGGGCCGGTCATGCGGAGCGCGATTTCGAACCGTCCCTCTCCCACTTTCTGGATCGGGTTGGGAAATGGCGCCTGCGAAAGCGCCATCATCCCGGTCAGGTCCTGGCCGCCATAGCGCGTCTCGAATTCACTGTAGAGCGCATCAATGAACGGGACCTGGAACGCCCCACGCAACACCACCACGCCCGCTTCATGCAATGCTTTGTAGCCGGCATTGCTGCTCTCCGGCGCCAGAACGCCCTTCGCGCGCTCGGCATCCGAAACAGGGATTATGGGAAGGTGCATGCGCGGCTTATACCGTGAAGGACAGCGGCTTCGCCAGCAGTCCCGCCAGCAGGCCGGCGCATTCCGCGTCCCATGTGCCGGAGAGGTTGGCGGGCCGGAAATGGCGCTGGAAAGCGGTGATGACCTTGTCCTGAGGCGCATCCGGATCATAGCCGAAACGCGCCAGCGTCTCGGCGCCGAAGCCGCCGCCGGTCTTTTCCGGCCACAGCCCGATGCCCGCCTGCGCCAACGTCTGCCAGGGAAAAAGCTCGCCGGGATCGTCCTTGCGCGCCGGTGCGACATCGCTGTGGGCCAGCACGCGGGAGGCGGGGATCGGGTGGCGGGCCAGAATATCCCGGCACAGGATTTTCAGGGACGCGATCTGGCTTTCCGGAAAGGCGCGATAGCCGAATTCGTGACCGGGATTGACCAGTTCGACGCCGATGGAGCAGGCATTGACATTGTGCGTTCCTGCCCAGAAGGACAGGCCGGCATGCCAGGCGCGGCGCGTTTCGAGGACATGAGCGTAGACCGTGCCGTCCTCGCCGATGGTGTAATGTGCCGAGACCTTGGCGTTCGCGTCGCAGAGCCGGTCCAGCGCCGCCTCGGCCGAGGCCATCCCGGTATAGTGCAGCACCAGCATGTCGATACCCGCGTCGCCGCGATCGTCGTGATTGGGCGATGGCATCTCGACGCGTTTCATTTCAACCCCCGCTCGATCCGGATCTTGTCGTAAGCGCCGTTGATCGCAGCCAGCTTGTCATTGGCGAGCTTGATGAATTCCTCCGGGACGCCGCGCGCGATCAAACTGTCGGGATGGTTTTCGCGCACCAGGCGGCGATAGGTATGACGGATTTCATCGTCCCCCGCGACATAGGACACACCCAGTATCACATAAGGATCAGTCAATTCTGGCGCGAAATGGCTGGCGCGAATGCGGCGGAATTCGTTGGGCGCGAAACCGAAAATCTCCGCTACCCGCTCCAGGAACTGGGACTCGGCGGGATGCAGCACGCCGTCCGCCTTGGCGATCTCGAACAAGCCGTCCAGCACGTCTTCCAGAATGGCAGGGTTGCCCTTGAACAGTTGGGCAATCTGCCCGGCATAGACCTCGTAGCCCGCCACATCCTGGCGCGCCAGATTGAAGATTCGCCGCACATTGGTTTCTTCCTGCGGCGGGACGGTGAACACTTTCAGGAAGACGGCGAATTCTTCCTCGGTGACCATGCCGTCGGCCTTGGCCATTTTTCCCGCCAGCGCGATCATCGCGATGGTGAAGACCACGCCCGGATCGCTCTCGCGGTCGAAAATGAAGTGGCCCGCCACTGCGCCGACCAGCGCGCCGAGCGGCCCCCCGACCAACAGGCCCGCCGCCGCGCCGCTGACTTTTCCCCAGACAGACATCAGACGTGTTTATCCAAACTTGGCACAAGGCGCGAGAGGGCACCGCCCTCGCCCGCAAAGCGGTCTCGAAGCGGGGCCAGCTTTTCTAAGTTCGCGCCCATACGCTGTCGCTATGGACCACCAAGAAAAGCTAGGCCAAAGAACCGCGCCTAGGCGGCGGTGGCCGCGCGGGGATTGTAATTCAAAAGCGGGCCAAGCCAACGCTCGGCTTCCGCGACACTCCAACCCTTGCGTCTGGCGTAATCTTCCACCTGGTCGCGCTCGATCTTGCCGACGCCGAAATAGCGGCTCTCGGGATGGGCGTAATAAAAGCCGCTGACAGAGGAGCCCGGCCACATGGCAAAGCTTTCCGTCAGATTGACGCCGATGCGCGTTTGCGCGTCCAAAAGCTTGAACAGGGTGGCTTTCTCGCTGTGCTCGGGCTGGGCGGGATAGCCGGGGGCCGGCCGGATACCGCGGTATTTCTCGGCGATCAGCTGGTCATTGGCGAGATTTTCGTCCGCCGCATAACCCCAATAGTTCTTGCGCACCCGCTCGTGCATGCGTTCGGCGAAGGCCTCCGCCAAACGGTCGGCCAGGGCCCGCAGCATGATGGCGGAATAATCGTCCTTGGCCGCTTCAAACCGCTTGATGTGCTTGTCTTCGCCCAGGCCCGCCGTCACCACAAAGGCGCCGATATAATCCTCGACCCCGGCGGGCGCGATAAAATCGGACAGCGCCAGATTGGGGCGGCCCGGTTCGCGCGCCATCTGCTGGCGCAGCGTGTGCAGCGTCTGAATGGGAAATTTGCGCGCCTTGTCGCCATAGATGACAATATCATCTTCATTGTCGGGTGAGCGGTTGGCGGGCCAGAAACCGATAGCAGCGCTGGCCTGCAGCCATTTTCCCTCAATGATTTTTGCGAGCATCTTCTGGGCATCCGCGAACAAGTCGCTGGCCGCCTTGCCGACCGTGGCATCGGTGAGAATGGCGGGATAGGGCCCGGCCAACTCCCAGGTCTGGAAAAACGGTCCCCAGTCGATGTACTTCGCCAACTCGCCAAGATCGTAATTGGTGTAAGTGCGCGAACCCAGGAAGCCTGGACGCGGCGGCGCGTAATCTGAGAAATCCAGTTTGGCGCGATTGGCGCGCGCCTCGGCCAGGGTCAGCCGCTTGCCGCCGCTGCGCTGGTTGGCATGGCCATGGGCGATCTTTTCATATTCGGCGCGCACATCGGCGGCGTAGGCCGCGCCGCCATCCTTGGAGAGCAGGCTGGAGGCCACACCCACCGCGCGCGAGGCATCGGTGACATAAACCGTCTGGCCGCGACGGTAGTTGGGATCGATCTTGACCGCGGTGTGCACGCGGCTGGTGGTGGCGCCGCCGATCAGGAGCGGAATATTAAAACCCTGGCGTTCCATTTCGCTGGCCAGATGCACCATTTCGTCCAGCGAGGGCGTGATCAGGCCCGACAGGCCGATGATATTCGCCTTGTGTTCGCGCGCCGCGTCCAGGATTTTCTGCGGCGGCGTCATCACGCCCAGATCGATCACTTCGTAGCCGTTGCATTGCAGCACCACGCCGACAATGTTCTTGCCGATATCGTGCACATCCCCCTTGACCGTGGCCATGACGATGCGGCCCGCCGGTTCCTTGACGGTGTTCTTGTCGTTTTCCATGAAGGGCAGAAGATAGGCCACCGCCTTCTTCATCACGCGCGCGGATTTGACCACCTGTGGCAGAAACATCTTGCCTGACCCGAACAGATCGCCCACCACATTCATGCCCGCCATCAGCGGTCCCTCGATCACATCCAGCGGACGGGTGGCGGCGGCGCGCGCTTCCTCGGTGTCTTCGACAATGAAGGCATCGATGCCATGCACCATGGCATGGGTGATGCGTTCGATCACTGGTAAGGAACGCCAGGCGGCGTCTTCCACTTCAGCCACGGAGCCGTCGCCGCGATATTCCTGCGCCAAGCCGAGCAACCGCTCGCTGGCATCGCCACGGCGGTTGAACAGCACGTCCTCGATGCCTTCGCGCAAGGGCGTGGGAATGTCCTGATAGACGGTGAGCTGTCCGGCATTGACGATGCCCATATCCATGCCCGCCTTGATGGCATGGAACAGAAACACCGAATGCATCGCCTCGCGCACTTTCTCATTGCCCCGGAAGGAGAAGGAGAAGTTGGAGACGCCGCCGGAGATGTGGGAATGGGGATTTTCCCGGCGGATCACTTCCACCGCTTCGACAAAGGCCTTGCCATATTCGTTATGCTCTTCCAGCCCGGTGGCGACAGCAAAGATGTTGGGGTCGAAGATGATATCTTCCGGCAGGAAACCGACCTTGTATACGAGAATGTCATAGGCGCGCTTGCAGATTTCTGTCTTGCGCGCCAGCGTATCGGCCTGGCCCACTTCGTCGAACGCCATCACCACCACCGCCGCGCCGAAGCGCATCACCTCGCGCGCATGCTCGATGAACGCGGCTTCGCCTTCCTTCAGGGAAATGGAATTGACGATCGCCTTGCCCTGGCAGCATTTCAGGCCGGCCTGGATCACGCTCCATTTGGAGCTGTCGATCATCAGCGGCACTTTGGAGATGTCGGGTTCGCCCGCGATCAGATTGACGAAGCGGGTCATGGCCGCTTCGGAATCGATCATGCCCTCGTCCATGTTGATGTCGATGATCTGGGCGCCGTTTTCGACCTGGTTGCGCGCAACTTCCAACGCCGCCTCATAATCGTTCGCTGCGATCAGCCTGCGGAATTTTGCCGAGCCCGTGATGTTGGTGCGCTCGCCGACATTGACGAAATTGAGATCGGGAGTCAGCGTGAAAGGCTCCAGCCCGGACAGGCGCATAAATTTGGGCTTCTCGGGTATCTTGCGCGGGACCACTCCCGCGACGGCTTCGCCGAACGCCTTGATGTGCGCCGGCTTGGTGCCGCAGCAGCCGCCCACGATATTGACCAGGCCGGAGCGGGCGAATTCGCCGATCATCACCGCCATGGATTCGGGGGTCTCGTCATAGCCGCCGAATTCATTGGGCAGGCCGGCATTGGGATGGGCGCTCACCAGGGTATCGCAGGCCCCCGCCAGGTCCGCCACATAGGGGCGCAGCTCTTTGGCTCCCAGGGCGCAATTGAGGCCGATGGCGAAGGGGCTGGCGTGACGCACCGAATGCCAGAAGGCTTCCGGCGTCTGGCCGGTCAGGGTGCGGCCGGAAAGATCGGTGATGGTGCCCGATATCCACATCGGCAGGCGCACGCCATCCTCGGCGAAGACTTCCTCTATGGCAAAGATTGCCGCCTTGCAATTGAGGGTATCGAATACCGTCTCGATCATCAGGACGTCCGCCCCACCCTTGATCAATCCCCGCGTGCCGTCACGGTAGGTGGCGCGCAGTTGATCGAAGGTGATGTTGCGGAAGGCGGGATCGTTGACGTCGGGCGAGATCGAGGCTGTGCGGTTGGCCGGGCCGAGTACGCCCGCCACCAGGCGCGGACGGTCGGCGGTGGTGTATTTGTCGCAAAGATCGCGCGCCAGACGGGCGCCAGCTTCATTCAGCTCGCCCACCAAATGACCGAGGCCATAATCCTCCTGGCTGGTGAAATTGGAGTTGAAGGTGTTGGTTTCGATGAAGTCGGCGCCGGCTTCCAGATACTGGCAGCCTATGTCGCGGATGATCTCAGGCTTGGTCAGGGTGAGAAGGTCATTGTTGCCCTTGAGCTCACTGGGATGATTGCCGAAGCGCTGGCCCCGGAAATCATTTTCGCCCAGCGCGTAACCCTGGATCATCACGCCCCATGATCCGTCGAGAAGCAAAAGGCGCCTCTGCGCCTCGCTTTTCATCCAGGCGATGCGGGCATTGCGGTCAAAACTCATGACAATTCCTTCGGTCTCAGGCCCAGCAGCCGGCAGGCGGCATAGCTGAGATTGGCCTGATTTAGTGTATAAAAGTGAAACTGGCCAAAGCCGCGAGTCCGCAATTGCTGCACCTGGTCGGCCAGCACGGCCGCGGCGATGATTCGACGGCTTTCCAGATCCTCATCAAGCCCGTCATAGGCGCGTGACAACCAGGCCGGGATGGCGGCATGGGTCTTGGCCGCCATGCGTTCCACGCCCCGGAAATTGGTGGTCGGCATGATGCCTGGGATGATGGGGATGGAAATACCGGCCCGCGCCGCATCGTCGCGGAACCGGGCCGTCGCGTCATTATCGAAGCAGAATTGTCCCAACGCCCGTGTCGCGCCCGCGTCCATTTTCTTCCTGAGGAGATCAATGTCATGGCCGTGGCTGGGCGAATCGGGATGCCGCTCGGGATAAAAGGAAACGCTCACTTCAAAAGGCGCGATACGGCGAATGCCTTCGATCAGGTCAGGCGTGGAACGGTACCCGTCCGAATGTGGACGATAGGGGCCGTCCATGTTCGGCATGTCTCCGCGCAACGCCACGATATGGCGAATGCCAGCGTCCCAATAGCCACGCACGATTTCATTGATCTCATCTTTCGACGCGCCGACACAGGTCAAATGGGCGGCGGGCTTGAGCGAGGTTTCCTCGACGATGCGCTTGACGGTGGCATGGGTGCGTTCGCGCGTCGAGCCGCCCGCGCCATACGTAACGGAGACGAAACTGGGCCCGAGCGGCTCCAGCCGCTTGATGGTCGACCACAGCGCCACTTCCGCCTCATCCGTCCGGGGTGGGGAAAATTCAAACGACACCGAAATCGGCGCGCCCCTATTCGGTGTATCCGTGGTGATCAGCTTTTCCAGGCTCATGCTGGCTCCCTGGGCCGCGCGGTGGCGAGCCACAATTTGACGGTAAGCTTTTCCGCCGAACCTTTATGATCGGGCGGCGCGATGGTTTCGCCGTCTCCGGCCCGAAGGCCCGCCGCGTCGAACCAGCCCTTCACCTCGCGATCGGAAAAGCCCAGCCTGCGGTGGGCATAATCGTCACGGAGGAATTCCAGCTGGTGCGGCGCAAAATCGGCGATGGCCAACCGGCCGCCGGGCCGCATCACCCGCGCCGCCTCGGCCACCGCCGCGCCTGGATCGTCGAGATAGTGCAGTACCTGGTGGAACAGCACCGCGTCAAAGCCGGCATCCCCCGCGGCGCTGCGGCCTCCGTTGGGAAAAGGAAGGCGATAAATATCGCCAAGCCGCACCTGTACTTGGGGAAGTTTTTCGCGCCCCAGCCGGTCACGCGCAATGGCGAGCATCTCCGGGCTGACGTCAATGCCGACGGCGCGCTTGGCGTGCGGCGCCAGCAGTTCCAGCATCCGGCCCGTGCCGGTGCCAGCGTCCAGAAGATCCTCAATCGGTTTTGCCGTCAGGCGCCGGATAATCGCCGCCTCAACATCCTTTTCCGGTACATGCAAGGCGCGGATGCGCTCCCATTGCTTGGCGTTGGCCTTGAAATAGGCGGCTGCCGCCGCGGCGCGCACCTCGCGCACATGAGCCAACCGAGCCTTGTCGGTTTCGATCAGGCCGGGATCGGCCAGCGCCGCCAGCGCCCGGCCCAATTCCGCCCCCTTGCCACGGTCCGCGGCGCGATAGAACACCCAGCTACCTTCCTTGAAGCGTTCCAGAAGACCTGCCTCCCCCAGCAATTTGAGATGGCGCGAGACTCGCGGCTGGCTCTGTCCGACAATCTCAATCAGTTCGCTGACCGCCAATTCGGACTCGCGCAGAAGCAGCAGCAGCCTGAGACGGGTGGGATCCCCCGCGGCGCGCAGCATGGCGACAAGACTCTCCATTCCTTCCTTGGCCATTCCAATTCCATGTTACATATAAACATATCTTTATATGCTATGGGCATTGGGCGAGACAAGGCCTATGGACAGACACGGTAAAACAACCGAAAAACCGCCCAAACGCTGGGGGGCGGAGTCAAAAGATGCGCGCGGTCAAAGCGCTGACGATAGCGACTTGCGGTCTTGTCCTGACTGCCTGCGCTTCTGCGCCCCCTTCGCCCCAGGCGCTGGCAGCCAATGACCCCTATGAGCAGACGAACAGACAAACCCTTGTATTCAATGGGAAAATAGACCGTTATGTGGTCGGACCCAGCGTGGCGGTCTATTTCGTGCTGGTGCCGCCGGCCGGGCGGCGCGGGGTGCATAATTTCCTGGGCAATCTCAGCCTGCCCACCATTTTCGTGAATGACATGCTGCAGGGGGAACTGACACGGGGCAGCCAATCGGCTGAGCGTTTTGTTATCAACAGCAGCCTGGGGATCGGCGGCTTCTTCGATCCAGCCCAAAAGATGGGGATTCCTAGTCATGGCGAGGATTTCGGCCAGACCCTGGCGGTCTGGGGGGTGGGTGAAGGGCCCTACCTGATGTTGCCGTTTTTCGGGCCTTCCAATCCCAGGGATACGGCCGGCCTGGCGACCGATACCCTGATCGACCCCACCAATTTCATCGCTTTCAAGCAACATTTGTGGTGGTCAGCGACCCGGGAATATTTCACGGTCCTGGACCTGAAGGGCCAGACCTATCAGACGATTCAGGGAATTCAGAGGAGTTCGGTGGACTATTACGCCAGCCTGCGCAGCCTGTATCGTCAGCTGCGGGACACGGAGATTCGCAATGGCCGCGCCCCCACGGCCCAGGATCTGCCTGCATTCTGAGCATAGTTTTGTTTCTGCCTTGAACTTGCCACACGCAACCGCAAACCTGACCGAAAGCAACCAATGGGCCAGACAATGATGAACCCGATCCTGCGGCGCAGCCTGTTTTCCGGCGCCCTGGCACTGGCTCTCACGGGCCTGGGATTGACCAGCCTGCCCGCCGCGGCGGCGACTCCGGCGGAAAGCTATGTGCAGGACAATATCCATAAAGGCATCGACCTTCTGAACAACAAGGCGGCTTCGGCGGACCAGCGCCGGACCCAGTTCGAGACATTCCTGCTCGGGCTGACCGACATGAAGCGCATCGCGAACTTCACCCTGGGCCAGTATCGCCGCAGCGCCAGTCCCGCCGACCTTGCCGCCTTTGATGCGGCGTTCCAAAACTACGCCGTGGCGGTCTATCAGTCCTATTTCTCCCGCTATGCCGGCCAGACGCTGAAGGTGACGGGCAGCCAAGCCCGCGCCAGCGACGATTTCATTGTCGCCACCCAGTTGATCGATCCCAACGACCATTCCGGCCAGCCGCCGCTGGAAGTGGATTTCCGGGTACTCACCGACACAGGTAAGCCGGTGGTGATTGATTTCGCAGTCTCGGGCATCTGGCTGGCGATTGAAGAACGCGACCAATTCACCTCATTCCTGGGCCAGAATGGCGGAAATATCGCACTGCTGAACAGCCACCTCAACGATCTGGCGAAGCAGTACAGGTGAGTTGCGGCCCGCCAAGCGGGTGAGCAGGTTCTGTGGTCCGTAGCGCCAGCGTACGGATCTGCGAAAGCAAGCGAACGCCGCGCGAGCTTGGGTGAGCGGCCAGGCAACCGCTCACGCTCTCGCAAACCTCTTATACTTCAACTTGTGCGGCTGATCGGCATCCACCCCCAGGCGGCGTTTCTTGTCGGCTTCGTAATCCTGGAAATTGCCCTCGAACCATTCGACATGGCTGTCGCCCTCAAAGGCCAGCATGTGGGTGGCGATGCGGTCGAGGAACCAGCGGTCATGGCTGATGATCATGGCGCAGCCGGCGAACTCCTCCAGCGCCGATTCCAGCGCGCGCAGCGTGTCCACATCCAGATCGTTGGTCGGCTCGTCGAGCAGGAGCAGGTTGGCGCCCGATTTCAACATCTTGGCCAGATGCACCCGATTGCGCTCGCCGCCGGACAGCTGGCCGACTTTCTTCTGCTGGTCGCCGCCCTTGAAGGCGAAGGCGCCGACATAGGCCCGGCTATTCACCTTGGTCTTGCCGAATTCCAGGATATCGGTGCCGCCGGAAATTTCCTCCCACACATTCTTGTTGGGATTAAGCGCGTCGCGCGATTGGTCAACATAGCCGAGCTGCACGGTGGGTCCGATCCTGAGAATGCCAGAGTCGGGTTTTTCCTGGCCGGTGAGCATGCGGAACAAGGTGGTCTTGCCCGCGCCATTGGCGCCGATCACCCCGACAATGCCGCCCGGCGGCAGTTTGAAATTCACATTTTCATAAAGCAGCCGGTCGCCATAGCCCTTGGTGAGGCCTTCGGCTTCCACTACCAGCGAGCCCAGCCTCTCGGCCACCGGAATCATGATCTGAGCGGTGCCGGCGCGCTGTTCCTGGGACTTGGCGAGCAGATCCTCATAGGCGTTGATGCGCGCCTTGGACTTGGCCTGGCGCGCCTTGGGGCTTTGCGAAATCCATTCGCGCTCGCGCGCGATGGTGCGCTGTTGGGCCGCTTCCTCGCTTGATTCCTGTTTCAGGCGTTTTTCCTGAATCCCCAGGAAGCTGGTGTAATTGCCTTCATGCGGGATGCCCTTGCCGCGATCCAGTTCCAGAATCCAGGAGGTCACATTGTCTAGGAAATAGCGGTCATGGGTGACCAGGATCACGCAGCCCTTATATTCGCGCAGCGTCTGTTCCAGCCACGCCACCGATTCCGCATCGAGATGGTTGGTGGGCTCGTCGAGCAGCAGGATATCGGGCGCATCCAGCAGCAGCCGACAAAGGGCGACGCGGCGGCGCTCGCCGCCCGAAAGACTTTCCACCTTGGCGTCGCCATCGGGGCAGCGCAGGGCGTCCATCGCCTGGTCCACCTTGCTGTCCAGGTCCCAAAGCCCCTGGGCCTCAATCTCGTCCTGCAGCCTCGCCATCTCGTCGGCGGTTTCGTCCGTATAATTCGAGGCGATCTCGTTGTAACGCTCGACCAGCGCCTGTTTCTTGGCGACGCCTTCCATCACATTGCCGCGCACATCCTTGGCGGGATCGAGCTGGGGTTCCTGCGACAGATAACCGGTGCGCACGCCGTTGGCGGCCCAGGCCTCGCCGGTGAAATCCTTGTCCTGTCCCGCCATGATTTTCATCAGGGTGGATTTGCCCGCGCCATTGACGCCGACAATGCCGATCTTGGCCCCGGGATAGAAGCTGAGCCAGATGTCCTTGAGCACCTGCTTGCCGCCCGGATAGGTCTTGCTAAGGCCTTTCATCACATAAACAAATTGCGGCCCGGCCATGAGCTTTTTCCTGTCTGAAGCGTGTGGGTTTTAGGCCGCGAACAGCCCTAAGGAAAGATCAGAATTTTATCTTGGCGCGGGAAAGCACCGCCAGCGAATTGGTACCGGTCTGGCCCTGATAATTCATCTGGTAGGCCGCGTTGGCCTGAAGCGCCAGCGCGCCGTCCAGGAAGCTGGTGACATAGCCAAGCTGCAGATCGGTTTCGGGCGTCGTGCCCGGCAGGCGGTTGTTGACGACGAAAACCTGCGGCAGGTCGCCGGATGCCGCCACCACCTCAAAGCTGTTGTCGAGCAGGCTGGGACTGGGCCGGCTGAAAGAGAAGCCCAGCGCATCCTGGCCGAACAAGCCGCGCTTGGCGATGGCGATGGAATAGGCGTGACTGTCCAGCGACGTGGGCGCGCCGCTCTTCTGGTCGAGCTGGGTCAGCCCGTCGCTGAAAGCGGCGGTTGTCACCCAGCCGCTGCCGAAATCCACATGGGCGGAGACATTGATCGCGCTGGTCGTGGCAGATGGCGTCAGGTCGGCAAGCGGACTGGCGCCCACCGGCTGTCCTTGTTGCGCATTGACGATGCCGCTGAGGCTGAGGCCCGCCCAATTCGCAAAGTCCCAGGACACACCGGCCAAGAGCGAGCGCTGCTCGCCGTTATCATAGGTCAGCGGCAAGCCGCGCATGCCCAGCGTGGGATCGAAGGTAAAACTGTCGAGCCGGTTGCTCTTGAGCTGGGCGCCCAGGCGCAGGCGCAAGTCCGGCGCCGGCGCATAGGTGACGCCGGCGTAGCGGCCACCGTTGGCGAGACCGATAAAATTCGTTTGATCGATCAGCGGCGACAGCTCGGCGCCGTAATTGTCGAAGCGCTGGGCGAGATCAAGATTATATCCCGCGTCGAGCGCCAGGTTGATGTTGAGCGCGGTCGATGCCGCGAAACTTTCCGGCAGAACCGCGCCGCCATAAACCACGGGCAATTCCACCGCACTGCCCGCGAAGGCGTTGTGCGAGACAGTCTGGGCCGGACCCAGCACCAAGCCCGCCGCCGACATCTGATAGGAGGAAATTGCCTGGGCCGCGCCGAAAGATGTCAGGCTGAGCGGTACGCGCAATTCTCCGGCACCCGCCTGCGCGCCAAAGGCGGCAAGGCCGGCCGCGACAAAAGCGGCGGTCAAAACCTGTTTCATCCCACTCAATCTCAAGCCCGAAGCAGGCTCGTCGAGAATGCAAAATACCAGAGCAACATGCCATGTCTCAAGCTAAACGCACAGAATTGTTGATGTTTTCAGGTCACAGAGGACCTTGTTTCCAGCCAAAAGAACGCCACGCCGGAAAATCGTTGAGCAATAATATTACAAGTCCCTTTTTGTGACCGAATTTCAGCCCGATGACTTTGCGGGAACCTGCTAGTTTTGGGGCCGTTAATCACTATCTAGGCTGCGAGGCTGAATTTTCCATCTCAAGGATTTTCATGAGCGCCGCGACCGGCATCCCCCGCGACTCATTCGGCGGCGAGGTGGCCCGCTTCTATCGCGCGGTGCGCGCCCGAAGCGAGGCGTTGGCCGCGCCTCTGTCTGCCGAGGACTGCGCCCTCCAGTCCATGGCGGACGCCAGTCCGGTCAAATGGCATCTGGGCCACACCAGCTGGTTCTTTGAGACCCTGATCCTGGGCGAGGAACCGGGCTACGCGGCTTTTGATTCGCGCTTCGCCTATCTCTTCAATTCCTATTACGAGGCGTTGGGTCCGCGACATCCGCGCGCCCGCCGCGGCATGCTCTCACGGCCCTCGCTGGGAGAAGTGATGGCGTGGCGCCGCCATGTGGACGCCGCGATGGAAGCGCGGCTCGGGCACGAAAAATTTGCCGCGCGCATCCTGCTCGGTTTGCATCACGAGCAGCAGCACCAGGAATTGATCCTCACCGACATCAAACACGCATTTTTCGCTAGTCCGCTGCTGCCCGCTTATTGCAGCGAAACAGAGCCGGCGCGCAACCCGCGCGGCTGCGAGTGGCTTTCCCATCCCGGCGGCATCGTGCCGATTGGCCATGACGCGCAGAGCTTTGCCTTCGACAATGAATTGCCCCGGCATGACGCGCTGCTTCATCCCTTTCGCATCGCCTCCCGCCCGGTCAGCAATGGCGAATATCTGGCCTTCATCGAGGATGGCGGTTATCGCCGCCCGGATCTCTGGCTCAGCGACGGCTGGACGCGGGTGCAGGAGGAAGGCTGGGATGCGCCGCTTTACTGGATTTGCGACAGTGACGGCAGCCGCAGCGTTTTTACCCTGTCGGGCGTTCGCGCCCTCGATCCCCATGCGCCGGTGGAGCATGTGAGCTTTTTCGAAGCTGCCGCTTTTGCCGCCTGGACGGGAAAACGCCTGCCCACCGAGTTTGAATGGGAGGCCTTGGCGCCGGAGTTCCCGCATGGCGAGGTGTGGGAATGGACGCGGTCTTCCTATGACCCCTATCCGGGTTTCAAGCCATTCGAAGGCGCCGCCGCGGAATACAACGGCAAATTCATGGTGGGGCAACTGGTGCTGCGCGGCGGAAGCCACGCCACACCGCCCGGCCATGCCCGAATCTCCTACCGGAATTTCTTTCCTCCATCGGCGCGCTGGCAGTTCAGTGGCATTCGACTTGCGGAGGACATCTGATGGACGCCCGCCGCGCCGAGGCGATTGACGCCGGCTTTGACGACAGTTTCGCACGCCATCTGAGCGAGGGACTGCACCGAAACCCAAAGGAAATTGCCTGCAAATATTTCTATGATACGGAGGGCTCGGCGCTGTTCGACGCCATCTGCGCCCTGCCGGAATATTATCAGACCCGCACCGAAGTGGCCCTGCTACGCCGCCACGTCGCCGAGATCGCCGGCCTGATCGGCCATGAGGCGGAGATCGTGGAGTTCGGCGCCGGGAGCTTGCGCAAGATCCGTATCCTGCTCGATGCGCTTGAAGCGCCTTGCGCCTATACCCCCATCGATATTTCGGGCGCCTATCTTTGTACCGTGGCGCGGAATCTGGCGGCGGAATATCCGCGCCTTCATCTGCGCCCGATGGTGGGCGATTTCACCCTGCCCCTGCATATTGCTCCGCTGCCGGAGAACCCGCGCCGCGCCGGTTTTTTCCCCGGCGGCACCATCGGAAATTTTCGCACCGACGCGGCGATGGCGCTGCTTCGCAGAATGCGCGAAATGCTGAATGGCGGCGGTCTTCTGGTCGGCGTGGACCTGGTCAAGGATCCCGCCCTGCTGCACGCCGCCTATAACGACGCGGCCGGGGTCACCGCCGCCTTCAACAAAAACCTGCTGGCGCGCGCCAATCGCGAACTGGGCGCCGGATTTGATCTGGGCGCTTTCGCCCATTATGCGCCGTACAATCTGGCGGCGCAGCGCATCGAAATGTACCTGGTTAGCCTCAAGCGTCAAAGCGTGGCGCTGCCTGGTGGGACGGTGGAATTTTTCGCGGGCGAGGCCGTTCACACCGAGGACAGCCACAAATACAGCATTGAAAGCTTCCGCGAGATCGCGGTCCGGGCCGGATTTTCGCCCCGCGCGGTATGGACGGACGAAAATCGTCTGTTTGCCCTTCACTGGCTGGAATCGCGTTAACAGCGCCTCATTGCGCCTGCGTCGGACGCGTGATTATTTCGGGCCGGGAGATATACTATGAGGCTTATCCAGGCCGGTCTGCTTGCCTTCTCGCTGCCGTTGTTGCTGGCGGCGGCATCGGTCAAGACCGCGCCGAATCCGGCAATCAAGACAGCGCCAGAAAGAGCGGCTGCCAAGCCGCCTGTTTCGCCGGCGGCCAAGCTGGCGCCCGCACACACCCCCGCGCCCAAAGCCGCATCCGCGCTCAATGCTGAGGATTTCGACCAGTCGAAAACCTATCCGCTTCAGACCACGGCCTTTCCGGGCGGCGTGAGCATGAGCGAGATGGTTTATAGTGAGCTCAAAGGCTTCCGTCCCTTGACGCTTGATCTTTATCAGCCGGCGGGAAAAGGATTTCCCCGCCCAGGACTGATCTTTGTCCATGGCGGCGACTGGAAGGACGGCGATTCCCGTCACACCGGCACCTTCGGCGATTTTCCGGGGTTGCTCGCCAGCCTTGCGGCGCGCGGGTATGTGGTGGCGAGCATCAATTACCGCCTGTCCGGCGAAGCGCATTTTCCCGCTGCGCTTCAGGACGTGAAGACCGCGATTCGCTGGCTGCGCGGCCACGCCGGCGATTACAATGTGGATGAGACCCGCATTGCGATCTGGGGCGCCTCGGCAGGCGGGCATCTGGCGGCGCTGGCGGGGGTTTCCTGTGGGGTGTCCAGCCTCGAGCCGCCCACGGATCCAAAGGACAAACCGCCATCGGATTGCGTGCAGGCGGTGATCGACTGGTATGGCATCACCGATTTTGAAACTCTCTTTTCCGATTTCGGCAAGCCTGCGCCGGACAAAACCGCCGGGGGCGATTTTCTGGGCTGCGAGCCTGCGCTATGCCCCATCGCCGTCGCCCGTAACGCCAGCCCGCTGGCCTATATCGAGGCCATGAGTCCGCCATTCCTGATCCAGCATGGCGCGGAGGACACCACCGTTTCGCCCCAACAATCGCAGAAACTCTATGATGCGCTGCGCGCCAAAGATGTGCCGGCGGAGCTGGTGATCTATCCGGGCGTCAGCCACGGTTTCGGCAGCAACTCCAGCCCGGGTGCGCCCGACCCGGCCACCAACAATCTCGCGGTGGAGAAGCTGGAAGCATTCCTGGACACGGCCTTCCCGAAAAAACCCGCGACCAGCCCCTATAAGCCCGCCAAGCAGCAGGGCTTGCCATACTAACGGGAGGCGCCCCGTTGTAGGATGCGCATATACGATCAGGAGCCGCCATGACCGCTATCAATTCCATCACGGATATCAGCCGCGAAGGCGATGTTGCCATCATCACTTTGAACAATCCGCCGGTGAACGCCCTCAGCATGGCGATGCGCGACGGGCTGGTCGCGGGGCTGGACGTGGCGGCCAAGGATGACGCTGCCAGAGCGATCCTGCTGATCTGCGCCGGGCGCACCTTCATCGCAGGCGCCGATATCTCCGAATTCGACAAAATTCGGACCGGAGCCGGGTTCAAGGAGGCCCAGGATGCCTTCGACAAGGTGAAGAAGCCGCTGGTCGCGGCCATCCACGGCACCGCTCTGGGCGGCGGCCTGGAGGTCGCCATGTGCTGTCATTATCGCGTGGCGGTGGCGTCGGCGAAATTCGGCCAGCCCGAAGTCAATCTCGGCCTGATCCCCGGTGCGGGCGGCACCCAGCGGCTGCCCCGTCTGGTGGGCGTGCCCAAGGCGCTGGAAATGATCGCCACCGGCAAACCGATCGGCGCGGCGGATGCGCTGACGAGCGGGTTGATCGATGAAATCGTGCCGGATGACCTGAAAGCTGGCGCGATGGCTTTCATCGCCAAGCTGCTGGCCGAGGGCAAGGGCATTCGCCGGACCCGTGACATGCAGGAGAAAGTGACCGGCGATTTTGCGCCCGTCTTCGCCTTCGCCAAAAGCCAGAATATGCGCGGCTTCGAGGCGCCACTGGATGCGATCCGTGCGGTTGAGGCCGCCACCAGCCTGCCCTTTGACGAGGGCATTGCGCTGGAGCACAAGATTTTCGAGGCGCGCCTTGCTTCGGCCCAGTCGGCGGCGCTGCGCCATCTTTTTTTTGCAGAGCGCAAAACCTCCAAAATCCCGGATGTGCCAGACGACACGGCGACCTTACCGATCAAGAAGGTCGGCATCGTGGGCGCGGGCACCATGGGCGGCGGCATTGCGATGAATTTCGCCAATACCGGGATTCCCGTCACCATCCTGGAGATGAAACAGGATGCTCTGGATCACGGGCTTGGCGTGGTGAAAAAGAATTACGACTCCAGCGCCGCCAAGGGCCGCTTCAGCCTGGAAGAGGCGCAGAAACGCTTTTCGCTGCTGACCGGCACACTGAAGATGGAGGATTTTGCCGATTGCGACCTGATCATCGAAGCGGTGTTCGAGCGCATGGACGTCAAGAAAGACGTCTTCGCCAGGCTGGACAAGATCGCCAAGCCCACCGCGATCCTGGCCTCCAACACCTCGTTCCTGAACATCGACGAGATCGCCAGCGTCACGTCCCGGCCAGATCATGTGCTGGGACTGCATTTCTTCTCACCCGCCAACGTGATGAAGCTTCTGGAGATCGTGCGGGGGGATAAAACCAGCAAGCAAGTGATCGCCACCGCCATGAAGCTGGCCCGGACCATCGGCAAGGTGGGCGTTCTGGTGGGCGTGGCCTTCGGCTTTGTCGGCAACCGCATGCTGGCGGCGCGCAGCGCCGAAGCGGACAAGATGGTGATGGAGGGCGCCCTGCCCTGGGACATCGACCGCGTGCTGGTCAAATTCGGTTTTCCCATGGGCGGTTTTGCGATGTGGGACCTAGCGGGTCTCGATCTTGGCTGGGTCAAGGAAGAGTCCAAGAGCGAGACACTGCGCGACCTGTTGAACGAAATGGGGCGCAAAGGCCAGAAAACCGGCGCAGGTTATTACGACTATGACGCCTCGCGCAAAGCCACGCCTTCGCCCGTGACTGAAAAACTGCTTGCCGATCTGTGGGCGAAGAAAGGCATGACCCCGCGCAAGATTCCCGAACAGGAAATACTGGAGCGCCAGATTTATCCCATGATCAATGAGGGCGCGAAAATCCTGGAAGAAGGCAAAGCCAGCCGCGCCTCCGACATCGATATTGTCTGGCTCTACGGCTACGGCTTTCCCGCCTGGCGGGGCGGCCCGATGTTCTATGCCGACAGCATCGGGCTCGACACGGTGCTGGCGGGCATTCGTAAATATGGCTGGAAGCCGTCTGCCCTGCTGGAAAAACTGGTGGCGGAAAAGAAGAAGTTCGCTGATCTCTAATTCATCCGTTCCACATCCAGGAATATGCCGGGGTCGGGCCGCACCGTCATGGTCATGATCGGCCGGGGAAGCGGCTGGGCCTGGGCAAAGCGGAAATTCTGCACCAGAGTCGAAAGAATGATGCCCGCCTGCATCATGGCGAAATTGGCGCCCACGCAAACGCGCGGCCCCGCGCCGAAAGGCAGATACTGATAGCGGTCACGCAAGATGCCGGGCGCGAAATGGTCCGGATCGAATAGTTCGGGCCTTTCCCAGAGCAGCTCATGGCGGTGCAGCGCCCAGATCGGCAGGAACAGAATGTCATTGGGGTTGATGGTCCGGCCGCACAATTCGTCGTGTTCCAGAACATGGCGGGCGAGCAAGCCGACCGGCGGATATAGCCGCATGGCTTCTTCCAGCACCTGGTTGATGAAAGGCATGGCGGCAAGGTCGCCGGCCTCCGCCACCCGCCCCTGCAACTGCCCCCGCGCTTCGTCCCGCGCTCGATCCTGCTGGTCGGGACTGTTGGCCAAAAGATAAAGCGCCCAGGAAATCGCCAACGCCGTGGTCTCATGTCCCGCCACGATGAAAAACTGCATATTGTGCACCAGATTTTCCGGCGTCATGCGCCGTCCCGTCTCCGGGTCTTCCGCCGACAGCATGTGATCGAGCAGATCGTCTGCAGGACTTGCGACTTGCTTGCGCCGCGCCGCGATCGCCTCCGCCACCATGCCATGCATGGTGCGGACCGCGGCGCCCGCGATCAATTCACCGGGGCGGGGAAACCATTCCGGTACACCCAGGAAATCCAGCAGCGAGGTGCGCCCTGCCGTCTGGAAATAACGGGTGATGGCATGGCCGAAGGCATGCTGGTCAAAATGCTCGCGGCCCGACAGCGCCACATCGCAGATCACGTCAAAAGTCGCGGTCAGCATTTCCGACACCAATTCCGCGCGGCCAACCCGCGGCAGCCGCTGCACCGCCCGCGCTGCCGTGGCGCTCATCGCCGGCGCCAGGGCCACCACGTTGCGGTGGGCAAAGACCGGCGCCACCGCCTGGCGTTGCCATTTCCACTCCGGTCCGTCGGCATTGAACAGGCTTTCTCCGATGGCCGGCCGCAGCATGCGCCGCATGATTTCGGATTTGGGATAGTTGGAAAGATTGTCCAACATCACCCGCTTGTAGCCAGCCGGATCGGCCAGCATGTGCCAGCGCCGCAAGGTCTCGCCAGTGACAATGGGCTGGCGGTAGGAGATGGCGGGAATGATCTCCAGCACATTGCGGCGTGCCGCCAGCGCGATCTGAAGCCGGCTGAGACGCCGCTTGTGAACCGGCGCTGCGACGGGGACAAAGGATTGGGACACAGGCGCTCTCCTGGCGCCAGTATAGCGTCAGTTGGGGATTCGCATCAGGCGTTGTGGCGGGATGGCGCCAAAGCGGTCGCGACAATATCAGGGGCCTCCTGGACGCCCTGATGGGTTGCGCAGGCCGATTCAAGAAGGATTAAAGTTCCGCAGGGTTGCTTTTTACCGATGCGGAAAGCATCGGACATTTGCAAGAAACGATGGAGAAACAGAGACGCTGGCGCTGGATTAATTGTTCAGCATCGGCTTGCCTTCATGCGCGACCAGAAGATCATGCATGTCATCGGCATGTTCTTCTTCCACCCGCAGAATGTCCGCCAGCATCTTCTTGGTGCCGGGATCATCCTCGCCGAAATAGCGGATCAGTTCGCGGTAGTGATCCACCGCGATACGCTCGGCGACGAGATTTTCCTTGATCATGTCCACCAGATTGGCGCCCTCGACATATTGCGAGGCGGAGCGCGACAACAGCCCTTCCGGATTGAAATTGGGCGTGCCGCCCAGTTGATTGATCCGTTCGGCCACCATCATCATATGCTCATGCTCTTCCCTGGCGTGCTGGGCGAATTCCGCCTTGACGCTCTCGCTCGAAATGCCGGAGGCAGCGACCGAATGCATGCTGTAACGCAAAACACAGACTATTTCCGTCGCCAGCACGCTTTGCAGGATATCGACGGTCTTTTTCACATCGCCGACATAATTGCTGCCGATGGCGCCATCTTCCAGATGCTGGCGGGCACGGGCGCGCAAGGTCTTGATATCGGTGAGAAATGCTTTCTGGGTACTGGACATAAATTGCTCCTGTAAAAAATAAGCGCGGGGGCCTGGCGCCCCCGCGCTTCAACGCCGAAAATTGGGTAAAGTTCCGTTGGCCCGCTTACGCGACCTTGTGATTGGCCATCCGCTCCAGGGCCGTTACCAGCGCCGAATGATCCTTCTTGCCGTCGCCATTGCCGATACAGGAATTGAACATCTCCTGCGCGATGGCCGTGTTGGGCAGGGACACGCCCATCTTGCGCGCGTTAGACAGCGCCAGGTTGAGATCCTTGCTGTGCAGTTCAATGCGGAATCCCGGATCGAAAGTGCGCTTGATGATGCGTTCGCCATGGACTTCCAGGATGCGCGAGGCGGCAAAACCACCCATCAGCGCCTGGCGAACCCTGGCCGGATCCGCTCCGGCCTTGGAGGCGAAGAGAAGCGCTTCGGACACCGCCTGGATGTTAAGCGCCACAATAATCTGGTTGGCGACTTTGGTAATCTGGCCGGCGCCCGCTTCGCCCACCAGGGTGATGTTCTTGCCCATCAATTCGAACAATGGCTTGACCTTGTTGAACACATTCTCCTTGCCGCCGCACATGATGGTCAGAGAGGCATTCTTGGCGCCTACCTCGCCGCCCGAAACCGGCGCGTCGATATAGTCGCAACCCAGTTTTTCGATGCGCGCGGCGAATTCCTTGGTCTCGATTGGGCTGATCGAGCTCATGTCCACCACGATCTTGCCGCGGGAAAGGCCGGCGGCGATGCCGTCCGCGCCAAAGAGGGCAACGTCCACATCCGGCGTATCCGGCACCATGGTAATGATGATGTCGGATTTGGCGGCCAAGTCCTTGAGAAATTTCACTTCCACGGCGCCGGCCGCGGCCAGCTCCTCCGGCAAGGGCTTGTTGTTCCTGACCATATAAAGGTCGTTGACGAAGAGCGTATGACCGCCCTTCAGGAGGTGGCCCGCCATCGGCCGCCCCATCAGACCCAAGCCTACAAAGCCGATATTCATTGCCTTATTCCTTTGTTCTCATTGCCGTCCCAGGCCTTCGCCAGGCCGGGCCGGAAGCTACCCCAGCCATGGCGGCGGCACCAGATGTCCCGCGCTGCAACATCGGCGTGCTGTTGTAAAAAGCCAGGCGGCATGGCTAGATAGCGCGGTTCGCAAGGCCCCAGAGAGAGCGGCCGCGACATATCAATTTCCGGGAGGATCCTTTGAAGAAATATCTCACATCCGCACTCGCGGCCGGCTTGGTCTTGTGCGCCCCAGCGGCCCGTTCGCAGCAAGCCGCCACGGCCGAGGCAACCGCGCCGAACCTGAACTATCAGGCGGTGCCGAATTTCTTCAAATCTCCGCCGGGCGACTATATGGGCGAGACCCAGGGTGTGGCGACCAATTCCAAGGGCGATATCTTCATCTTCTTCCGGGGCGAACATTCGCGGCTCTGGGAATTCGACCCCAGCGGCAATTTCATCCGTGAAATCGGTAAAAACTTCTACGGCTTCCTGTTCGCCCATTCGGTGCGCGTCGATGTGCACGACAATATCTGGGCGGTGGACGAAGGCGCGAATCTCGTCACCGAATTCAGCCCCGACGGCAGCAAGATCCTGATGGTATTGGGCCACCGGCCCAAGGTGACGGACGGCGCGGTGGCGACGCCGCGCGGACCCAATCCGCCGGACGCCAATTATACCTTCTGCCGCCCCACCGATGTGGGTTGGGACCAGCAAGGCAATATTTTTGTCGCGGACGGCTATTGCAACAACCGGGTGGTGAAATACTCCCCCGACGGCCGTTTCCTGGCCAAGGTCGGCGGCAATCTACCGGGCAAGGGCAATGAGGAATTCAGTTTGCCGCATGCGGTGCAAGTAGACCGCCAGGGCAATGTCTATGTCGCTGACCGCGGCAACAACCGCTATCAGGTGTTCGACAACAATCTGAAGTTCAAGGCCTCTTACACCAATGTCGGCACCGCCTGGACGGATTGCATCTCGACCGATGGCGACCACCAGTATCTCTTCGTCTCCAACTCCAATCCCAACGACAATCCGCCGGGCAGCTGGGCCAAGACGGGTCAGATCTACAAGATGGAGTTGGACGGCACAGTGCTGGGCAAGTTCGGCCACGCCGGCAAGCTAGCGCCCGGCTTCCAGGTGGTTCACATGATGGATTGCCGCAACCCCAACACGCTTTTCCCCGGCGAGATCGAATCCTGGCGAGTCCAGAAATTCGTCCTGGGCAAGTAATGCGAACAGATATCGGGAGAAATACCATGACACGCTTTTTACCGGCCTTGCTCGCCGCCACCATGTTGGGTGGGCTGTCCGCCGCCGCCCAGGATCTGTCCTTCAGTGCCAGCGAACCGCTGCAGATGCCCAAGGATACCTATTTCGGTGAGGCCGCCGGGGTAGCGACAAACTCAAAGGGTGATATTTTCCTCTTTCAGCGCAGCGGTCAGCCGACCGTTTCCCTAGGCGGCTCCCGCGCCTTCGCTCATACCGGCGCCCAGATGCTGAAATTCAATTCATCCGGTAAATATACCGGCGAGATCGGCAAGAATTTATACGGCTTCCTGGTGCCGCAGTCTGTCCGCATCGACGCCAAGGACAATATCTGGGCGGTGGACAATTACAGCGGCATGCTGATGGAGTTCGACCCCACCGGCAGCAAGATCCTTATGACCATGGGTCGCAAGCCGGAATCCATCGACATACCCGAAGGGCCGGCGCGGGCGCCGCGTGGCGGCGCCCTGCCCGGCGCCGGCGCGCAGCAGGATTTGTTCGACTCCGCGGCTGACGTGGCCTGGGACGCCCAAGGCAACATCTTCGTCGCCGACGGCGTCGGCAACAGTGCCCGCGTTGCCAAATTCACTCCCGATGGCGTGTTTGTGAAAAGCTTCGGCTCCAAGGGCGCCGACAATGACAAATTCGCCGGCCCCAGCTCGGTCCAGGTGGACGCCAGCGGCAACGTCTATGTCGCCGATCCGGGCAATCACCGCATCCAGGTGCTCGACAACAATCTGAACTACAAGAGCAGCATCACCGGCGTGGGCGACCCTTCGGCGCTATGCATCAGCCCGGGCGCGCACCAGTATCTCTATACCTCGGACTCCAATCCGGTGGACAATCTCGACAAGGGCGGAACCATCTACAAGCTGGAGTTGAGTGGCAGCGTGGCGGGCAAGTTCGGCCATGCCGGCAAAAAACCGGGGGAATTCGGCACCGTCAACGAAATCGATTGCCGCAATCCCAATACGCTCTATGTCGGAGAGATCGGCAATTACCGGGTGCAGAAGATAACATTGCGCTCAGCGCCCCCGGCCTAGAGCGCGATCCGGAAAAGTGGATACCGTTGGTACGCTGCCGCTACCAACTTCGTAAGATCGCGCGACAATCAATAACCTGGAGCGTGATCGCAATTCATCTAATTGCGATCATGCTCTAGATTGCCGCGTATCTGGGCGACCGTGCCGGTGGAAACCGGCGCGGCGCCATTGCCCCAGCTGCCGCGCACATACGTCAGGACATCCGCGACCGCGGTATCATCCAGCCGCCAGGCGAAAGACGGCATCGCCGCGGCGGTCGGCGCCAGCTTGGTCTGAGCAGCCTGGGTGCCGGCCAGCACCACCCGCGCCAGGGTTTCGGCACTGGATTGGCGCACAATGGGATTGCCGGCCAGGGGCGGGAAGATCACGCTCTGGCCCTTGCCATCGGCATTGTGACAACCCATGCAATTGTCCTGGTAGATGGCAAGGCCCGCCTGCATATGCGGGTCGCTGGCGGGAAGACCGGCATTCGGAGCCGCGGGGGAACCGGGCACGTCCTTGAGATAGACCGCGATCGCCTGGAGGTCTCCATCGGTCATTTTCGAAGTCGAAGCCTCGATCGCTTCCGCCATCGGCCCTGAGGCCATGGAATGGGAATTGTGGCCGGTTTTCAGGTAAGCCACCACATCACTGACGTTCCAGCTGCCCACACCCCGGCCGGTATCGGCGGTGATCTCGGGTGCGAACCAGCCCTGCAGCGATCCCCCGCCCAGTTCCGCCGATGAATCGGCGCCCATCATGGTCTTGGCCGTGTGACAGGCGCCGCAATGGCCTGGACCAGTCACGATATAGGCGCCGCGATTGTAAGCGGCGGATTTTGCGGGATCAGACTTGAAATCCGCGGGCTTGAAATAAAGCAGATTCCAGCCTGCCATCACGGTGCGGATGTTGAAAGGCCAGCGCAGCAGATTGCTGCGCACGGCCCGGCGCACCGGCTCAACCGACTGCATATAGGCCCAGAGATTGGCGACATCCGCATCATTCATTTTGGCGTAGGCAGGATAAGGCATGGCCGGGTAAAGCCGTTTGCCGCCCGGCGAGACGCCTTGTTTGACGGCGCGGCGGAAATCGTCTTCCGACCAGGCGCCAATTCCCGTTTCCTTGTCCGGAGTGATGTTGGGCGCCACCATCGGACCAAACGGCGTCTGCAGCGGCGCGCCGCCGGCAAAGGCCCGTCCGCCGGGTGCGGTATGACACCCCATGCAATCGCCCAGGATGGCCTGATAGTGACCGGCAGAGACATGCTCGAAATCGGGTTCCGCGCCCGCCCATGCCGGTGCCGCCAGCGCGCTGGCCAATAGAGCGGCGAACGCAAATTTCATTGCCATGCGTTTCATGCCGGCACCAGCGGACGGCCGGGATTCTTGATGTAGCGGGTGGTGATGGCCTCAGCCGACCAAAAGGCCAGGGCGCAGACCGTGCCGGTCGGGTTCACGGCCGCATTCTGCGGGAAGGTTGAGGCTCCCATCACGAACACGTTCGAGACGTCCCAGTTTTGCAGGTAGCGGTTGACCGCGCTGGTCTTGGGATCGGCCCCCATGATGGCGCCGCCGGTATTGTGGGTGCTTTGGTACGGCACCGAATTCCAGCCCTTGCGGGCCGTTCCGGAGGTGAGAATCGTGGGGTTCATCGTCTTGGCGAGTTTCACGCATTGCTCGCTGACCCAATTCTGCATCTTGATATCGTTATCGGGGAAATCGAAAGTCATGCGCAGCAGCGGTCGGCCGTAATTGTCCTTGTAGGTCGGATCGAGGTCGAGATAGTTGCCTCGTATCGCATAGCTCGATCCCGTCGGACCGATGCCCATGGCATGGCCATAGGTCTTGGCTGTCGCTGCTTTCCACTTGCTGCCCCAGCGCGGCGTACCCGGCGGCACGGGGCGTCCCTGAATCGGCCGGCCATTGCTGGAGCCCGCGCCGATGGTTGCTCCGCCGACAAAGTCCAGTTTGGAATGATCCATGTCGGAATTATAGTCATGGGCCGCGGAGCTAAGCGCGCCCGCGCCCATGAAGGGATTGAAGCGCTTGTCGTCGAAGATCATCGAGGCGCCGCCGCCTTCTGTCTGGTAGCAGTAATTGCGGCCCACCACGCCGTCATTGGTATTGGGGCCATAGGGCTTGCCGATGCCTGAAAGAAGCATCATGCGCACATTCATCAAGCCATAGCCGCAAAGCACAACCAGGTCGGCGGGCTGTTCATATTCATTGCCCGAGGTGTCGACATAGGTCACGCTCTTGGCGCTCTTGCCATCGGGATGAAGATTGACCTTCATCACCTCGCATTCCGTGCGCACCGAGAAATTCTGCTTCTTGATCAACACCGGCAGGATGCAGGTCTGGGGAGCGGATTTGGAATAATTGGCGCAGCCGAAGCGCTCGCAAAAGCCGCAATAAGTGCACTCGCCCATCGCGATGCCGAGCGGATTGACGTAGGGCCGCGACAGATTCGCGGCCGGCGCCGCGAAAGGATGCAGGCCAAAATCCGCGGCCGCCTTCTCAAACAGCGCGGAGGCATAGGGCCGCAGCAGCGGCGGATTGGGGTATTCGCGGGTGCGCGAGCCTTCAAAGGGATTACCGCCCGGTTGCACCTTGCCGTTGAGCACGCCAGCCTTGCCCGAGGTGCCGCAGAGATACTCGAACTTGTCATAGCAGTGTTCGATATCGTCCCAGGTGACGCCCCAGTCCTGGACCGTCAACCCATCGAATTTCTTGGCGCCATAGCGCTGGGTCAGATGGGTCTTCAGCACAAAATCGGACGGCTGATAACGCCAGCACAACCCGTTCCAGTGCACGCCCGCGCCGCCAACGCCCGCCCCCGGCAGGAAAGAGCCATAATCGCGCATCGGCAACGCCGTCTGCGAGAGGTTGTTGCGCATGGTCATGGCTTCCTGCGCCGGCTGCAGGAACAACTCCTTGCGGATGGCGTAACGCAGTTCATCGGGCATATAGCCGATATTGAAATCCGTGGCCGTGTCGCGCCAGGGGCCGCGCTCGATGGCCAACACGTCGAGGCCGGCCTCGGTCAACTCATGCGCCATGATCGAGCCGGTCCAGCCCAGGCCGACGATCACCACATCCTTGCGGGGGAGCAGTTTGGCCATCAGCTCTTTACCTTCCAACTGTCTTCGCCATAGATCGAGACCGGCCCAAAAGGATATGGCTGGTTATGCTTGGTGACATAGGCGCGATAATCGTAACGCGCACCGGGGAAGCCGATCATCTTCCAGCTCACCATGCCGCGATTGCCGCCATAGAGTGGATCGGCGAAGAAGCCTTCCATGGTGTTCTGCAGGATCAGTTCGAAGAACGTGCGCGTGGTGAATCCGGGCGCCAGCTTGAGTGTGATCTTGCCGCCCTCCATCCCTTCCAACACTTCATCCTGCTGGGCGGGGGCAAGCTGGGCGAAGCTCTTGCCCGCATACGTCGCGCGGACATGATCATCGAGCGCCTGGAGGCCCAGGCGATAGCGGCCGGACGGGGTCAATTCCCCCTGGTAGCCCTGGGTCGGCAAGCCGGGCATGAACGGCCCCTTGGTGTAAAGCCGGCTGGATTGACCGAAAGAACCCGCGAGCTGCCGGTCTATGAACACGGCGCAACCCGCATCCTTGCCGCCGGGAGACAAATTATCGGCCGGAATCAGACGATCCACCATCGCTTCAACTGTCGCGACTTCGTTGGGCGTCAGAAAATACCAGCCTAAGGGATTGATCGGTTTGGGCGGATCGCCGGCAAAGGCCGACCAGGGCAAGGTGCCAGAATAGGTGTGGGCGCCCGCGGCGCTGGTTAACACCGGAAGCGCCGCAACCGACGCCAGAAAACGGCGGCGGCACAACTTCAACGGCTGACGATCCAGCATAGGAATGCCCCGAAAATACCGGGCACTCCCCGGCGTAAAATATCAAATCTGGAAAGCGAACCAACCCCGGGGGCCGATTCTTATGCTAGCCCCGAAACATCCTATGCCAGGACCCACCCCCGATCAATTCACCTGCACCCCATGCTGCGCCGCACCCGCGGAAATATTGTCGCGATGCGGTTTATTGACTGTAACTTTCAGACCAGATGGGACGTTCTGCTTACGCCCCTTCCTGTTTGGGGACGATTCACCGCAAAATGCCGCTATGCTGAGCGCGGAAAAATCAGTGGCGGCCGTTCACGGTGTCGCAGCGCTTTGTCAGGCGCGCCGGCGATGAAACTTCTCATTCTGTGCTTTAGCGCCTTCGCGATGGACGTCAGCCTTCCGGACCGCGAGCCTTTGGGCGGGAGCGAATCCTGCGCTGCCTATCTGGCGCGCCAGCTGGCGCAAAACGGCCATGACGTCTATTTCATGGCCCGCTTGCCGCCCGGCACGCCCGAACGGGTGCAGGCGGTTCGGCATGTGCCAGTGCGGGCGTATGACGATGCCGGTTTTTTTTCCGGGGCGGATTTCGACGCGACCATCGCCCTCAGCGGACCGGCGACAGCGGAACATCTGAGGCGCCTGGCGCCCAAGGCCGTTCACGTTTCCTGGCTGCATTTGCTGCCCAAGGAATCGGCGATGGCGCCACTGGCCGCCATGATGCCCTTTATTGATTGCGCCGTTTTTGTCAGCCGAACGCAGCAGGCGATGTTCCGATACGGCGGCCCCACCGCCGTAATCGGCAACGGCATAGCCCCCGCTTTTGAAAATATGTTTTCCACGGCGGAAGATTTGCATGCCGCCAAACGGAATCGCGCCGCCTATACCAGCATGCCTTATCGCGGCCTGCATCATCTGGTGGAAGCGATCCGCCAGATGCGTGGCGCGACCGAATTCGACGTTTATTCCGCCATGAAAACCTATCGCATGCCTGACGCCGATTTCGCCGGACTCTACATCCAGGTGATAAACGCGCCGCGCACGCGCTATCATGGATCAGTGGCGCAGCCTGTGCTCGCCACGGCGCTCAGATCCACGGCCTTTCTGGCTTATCCCTGCGGCTTTATCGAGACCTATTGTATCGCGGCGCTGGAAGCCATCGCAGCCGGGTTGAAAGTGGTGAGTACGGACCTGGGAGCGCTCCGGGAAACCACGCTGGGCTTCGCCGATCTGCTGACAATATTGCCCAACATGGAAGATGCGGAGATTGTGACGCGCTACACCAGGCTTCTGGAAAATAACGTCGCCGAATTTCTCGCACGCCCGAACGAGTGGGTGGCGCAAAGGTTTGAGCAAAGCCAGACTGTCAATCGGCTTTGCTCCTGGCGCGCGCGCGCCAGGGAGTGGGAAAAACTGCTGGAGCCCGCAATCGCGGCCAAACGCGAACGCTGACGCCTATTGCGGCGACAAAGTAATGTCTTTTTCCGCCACCGATTCAATCTTCGGCCGGGAAAAGAAGACGGGGAAATATTTTCCCCGCGCCCAATATTCGTAGAGATCGCCATAGTGCGAGTCGCGGATGTCGCCCGATTGACCGGGGTTGTCCACGCCGACGGAATTGTCCCAATTTTCGGTATCGAAGATATTCTTGAAAGAGCCGCCGCCCGTCTGGTTGCCTGGACCGCCGGTGGCGGTCACGGTATAGGCGTCGCCGCCGCGCGGAAGATTGCCGACATTGAATTTCGCTGCCAGTTCCGGCGTCACCGCGGCTCCCATCGGATGCATGATGGTGGCGAAATGGTATGAGCCCAGCGTCCATTTCTCCATGTCCGGACCGAATTTCTGGGTCAGGTCGGCCACCGCCTGATCCAGGCTCTTGACCAAAACAGCGTCCCGGCCGGCAGTCGGATTGGCGCCGAAACTTCCGTCAGGAGCGTTGACCAGCGAGACCACACGCGTCATCGGCACATTGAGGAAAGCGCGCGCCGCCTGTGGCACGACGGTTTCGTGCACATTTTGCACCAGATGGCTCTGAAACATCTCATAAATGCCCGCTTCCACCGAATTCTTGTCCAGCACGAAATTCCAATGCAGCAGGCGCTGGGCAGCAATGTTGGTGACGGGGTTGGAAAAGCTGACATCGCGAAGCAGCGGCACGAAGCTGCGCGCAGGGATCGAGAAGTCGCTGGTCTGCAGCTGCTCCATGTCGGCGACGGTGAATCTGCGCCCCGAACTCAGAAATTCATTCTCGACCTGGGCGCGGAATGGATCAGCCCAGGTGTAATGCACCGCCCGCTTGTCGGGCCAACTGGTTTCGACTTTGCCGGTGGGAACCTGATAGTCGTTGGAGGTGGCGTAATAGCCTTGATCCGGATCGACAATATGCGGCAGATCCTTCATGGGCAGATATCCGGCCCATTCAAACCGGCCATCACCCGGCACAGGCATCAACCCGCTCGAGTTTGGCCGCAAGGGCGTCTTTCCCGTCGCTGTGTAAAGGATGTGATTGTCGCGGTCACCCCAGATATAATTTTCCGCGGGATAGTACATGTAGCTGGCGGCATCCATGTATTCCGCCACGTTTTTCGCCTGATCCATGCGCAAGCTGGCAACATAGGGCGCGCCGCCCTCCTCCAAATAGGTGGCATGGATCGCATAGGCTTTGTGATGCGCAGTATCCTCGAATATCACCGGGCCGTGGCGGGTGAATTTGAGCGCAACCTTGCGCGGCGCCTCGCCCTTCACAGCGATGGTGTCATTTATGGTCTTCATGTCCTCCCAGCCATTGCCGTATTTGTACTGGTTGGGATTGGCCGGATTGGTGTCATACACCACCAAATCCTCGTCATTGGTGCCGAAGGCGGTCAATTCCCAGGCGCCATATTCGTTATGCCCGATCGAAACTCCCGGTTGCGTCGCCTGGCCGGCGCCGATTACATTCCAGCCCGGCGCCACCAGATGCACCCAATAGCGCAAATTTGGCGTGTCCTGGGCGCGGTGGGGGTCGCCCACCACGATCGGAAATCCGCTCATGGTGTGTTTGCCGCTCACCAGCCAATTGTTGCTGCCCATGTCGGCGCGCGGGTTGGTGCTTCCAATTCCCGGGTCAGGCAGCGCAGCCTCGTCCAGCATGGCGAGGTCGGTCAGATGCTGACTGTTCAACTGCGCCGCCTTGCGGGTGGAACGATATTGCGCCGCCAGTTGTTCGGGCGCGAATTTCGGAGACGATATCCAGGCATTATAGGTATCCAGAATACTGCGGTTCATGATGGACGCATCCACCACCGGATCAACGGTCAGATCGGGGTTGGCGGGCTGGAAATAGGCCAGATCCTTGATCTTGTCGGCGCCTACGGCATGGACCGCCAGCAACATCTGCAATTCGCCATTGGGTTTGCCCAGGCTCACCGAGTTGATGCGGGTGATGGCGGTTTTAAGGGTCCATTTGCCGGGCTTGATCCCCAGCATCTGGAATTCCGGCGATAGCAAATTCGGATTCTTCGCCGTCTGGTCGATATAGGCGTTGATGCCCTTGACGAAGGCTTCGAAGAGGGCGCGGCCGTGCGGATGATAGACGGCCAGTTCCTTGTCCAGATCGCCGCGGAACATGAATTGCCGCGCGCCGATATCGCGGTTCAACTCCTTCGGTCCCAGTATCTCGGCCATGGTGCCTTCGGCGCGGCGGCGGAACATCTCCAACTGAAACAGCCGGTCGCGGGCGGCGTTGTAGCCCTGGGCGAAGAACAGGTCATTCTCGTTCTTGGCATAGATGTGGGAAATGCCCCAATGATCCTTGATGATCTCGACCGGTTGGTTGAGGCCCGGCGCGGAAAGCTTTTCGGTGGGCGTCGCGGCCATCGCGCCGAATGGCGAAATTCCCGCCAGCAAGACACACGCGAATAGCAGATGTTTCCGGTTGGTCCTGTTCATCAGCATTTCCCGTTCTTGTAAAGCTTCGCCACTCATAAAGGCCAGATGCCCTAGAAGGACGCCGGCATCTTTCGCTTGCCGTCCACCACCGGCGGCAATCCGTTCACCTCGTTATAGACTTCGGAAATGAAGCGGTCCTTGCTCGACTGCGAGTCGCCCAGCGTGGTCTTGTCGTACGGCGCGGTCAGGTTCATCGCCAGAACATCCTTGAGCGACTTGCCCTGTCCGCGAAGCGTCTTCACCTTCGCCAACACTTCCACCAGCATGTTGCGGTAAGGCAAGAGGTCCTTCCTGTGAACCAGCGTGCCGTGGCCCGGCACCAGGATGGTGTTGTCGTCGGCAAGCTTCTCAAGCAGATCGATCGCTTTCAGCATGCCGTTGATCGAACCGCCATTGGCCTGATCGGCGAAGGGATAGCCGAAATTGCGATAGAAATCCTCGATGTAGATGACATCGGCGTTGTGGAAGCGCACCACCGTGTCGCCGCCCATATGTGATGGCATCATGGGAATGAAGTCCACCGTCTCGCCATTCATGTGAATGGTGACGGCGGGTTTGCCCTCGGTGGCGGGATCATACTGATAGGTTACTGTCGCAAGGCTGGCGGGATCGACCGCCGGGGTCGGCTGGCCATTGGCGCGGGCCGGCGGGCGCGCCAACTCATCGCGCAGATTTTCCTGCGAGAAGAGAATGGCACCCTGCTTGGCGAAGAAGGCATTGCCTCCCGTATGGTCGCCATGGGCGTGGCTGCTGACCACGATCTTGATCGGCGCCTGGGTGAACGTGCGGATCGCCTTCAGCGTCTTCTCCGCCACCGGCTCGTTCTCGGTGTCCACCATCAATACGCCATCCGGCCCGAACAGCACGGCGGCGCGCCCGCCCGAGGCATCGGGATGACCCGAGTCAGGGCCGGCATTGCCATGCAGGACGTAGAGATTGGGCGACAGCTTCTCGGTCACCATGATCTGAACTTTGTCCCAGGGCGTCTTGTAGCCCTCGGGAAAGGTGTAGGGGCCCTTGCCCACAGGCACCACCTGGATCGGGTATTTGTCCGCTGCCCACGCACTTGCCGAAAGAGCCGCCACCGCAGCCGCACCCAGTAACAACCATGTACGTTTCATCGGCCCACCCCCATGTTTGGTTTGTCGTTTCCCACCACTGTATCGGCCGCGTAACGCGGCAGCGTTTGATTGCAGCATGGTAATTTACTGCCCCTGCCAAAGCAAAGCACTGGTACCATTTCGGCAAAGCTGAGGTGCGGTGCAGCGTAATCGCTGCTCAGGGGCAGACTTCGCCCTGCGGGCCGGATCCGCCGCAATAGCTGGTGTCCTGGATCTGCATCGCAATGTTGTCCGGGTCGTTGAAATACAACTCCGGCGTGCCAAGCCAGTGGCCCGGGCCGCCGCCATTGTTGGCCCGCTGGCGCAGGCGCAGCCGGCAGGTCAGGGGCTTGATCAAGGCGCTGTTGCCATACTCGATCGGTTCCAGCCCGTTGTCGGACAGAATGTTCATTACGGTGTTGGCGTCGAAATTGGCGATGGTGAAGCAGCCATGATTGACGCCGGCTTTGGCATTTGGGTTGTTCACCCCGACATTGAATACGACGCAGTCAAACCCCTCTCCCACGCTGAAACACCATTGGGTCGGGCCTTGTTTGGACTGCACCTCCCAGCCGAACAGTTTTGAATAATAATCCAGACTGCGCGGGCCGTTGGAGTTGGTCAGGGTGACATGACTGAGACCTCTGAGCGCGAAAGCGGATTTGCCGGTTTGCGCCGGCGGCAGCACCGCACCGCGTGGCCCGGAGCCATGGCCATAGGCGATATCCTGGAGTTGGATTTTGATATTGTCGGGATCGTAGGCCCACACTTCCGGCGTGCCGTCGCGCGATGTCACTTCGCCCCTGGCGCCCGCGTCCGACAGCGTCTTGATCAGACCCGCGGGATCGAAATTCTCAACGGTCAGGCCATAAGAGAGGAATTCTGGCCTGGCGCCGGCTTTGACCGGCGTCAAGCCGAAAAAATGGGGGCCCACGCCGACCCGGAATATCGCGACATCGCCCTGGACGGCCGGCGCGCCGAACAGCTTCTGGTAGAAGGCGATGGAACTATCCAAGTCCGACACCGAGATCATGAAATTGTTCAGCCGGCGGGTGACGATCGGCGCCGCCTGCGCCATGCCCGGGCGCGCCAACAGAGGCGATGCCGCGGCGGCCAGAAGGAAATTCCTGCGCGCGAGATTTCCGTCCATTCCCGTCCCGCTCCCCTCGGCCCCTTTTTCCTCAGTGAGCCATAAAAAGCGGGGCGCCGACAGGGGGCTTCAGGCGCGGATCAATCCGGTCATGGCAGGTGCGCCGGCGCTGTCAGGAAAGACATTGCCGTTCAAGGCCGAAGGCGGCACGCCCATATGCTCGGCCAATAGGCCCTTGAATAGGGACCGCAGGTCTGTGCGGGCGGGCTGATCGCGCCCGTCCTGCAGCGCCGCCGTGGAAAGACCGGTCCATTCGGCGCGGACATGGCCGCCGGCCACCGCGCCGCCCAAGAGGAAGCTGGCGCCGCCGGTGCCATGATCGGTGCCGCCATTGCCGTTGGGCCGGGCGGTCCGCCCGAACTCGGTCGCCATCACAATGGCCGTCTTGTTCCAGGCGGGGCCGAGCGCGGTCTTGAGCGCATCCAGTCCTCCGTCCAGCGCCGCCAGCCGCCGCGCCAGCGCGCCCTCGCCCGCGCCTTCGTTGATATGCGTGTCCCAGCCGCTGATATCCAGCACGGCGACGCGAGGCCCCGCTTCGGCGGCGAGCAACCGGCCCGCACCCGCAAAAAGCGGAGTCAGATTGGCGTTGTTGCCCGGACCCATTTTCTTGTCCGAGGGATCGTCGGAGGCGATCATTGCTGCACTCTGCAGTGCCAGGGCATCGCCCAGGGACCGCGACAGCGCCGGATCGCCGGCATAGAGCAGCTTCACCTGGGCCAGGAAAGCGGCGTCGGGCGTCGGCAGCGTAGCCGGCATCCAGCTGGTGGCCCGCGCCGGACCGGTAAGAAGCAGAGGCGGAGTTTGCGCAACGGCCAGCGCATGGCCGCTATCGGCCAGACCCATAGGCGTCAGCGCCCGGTTCAGCCAGCCGTCGCCGATGGCGTGGGGTTTGGCCGCGCCCGTCTCCAGCACATTCTGGCCCTCGAAATGCGAGCGGTCGCGATAGGGCGAGCAGATGTTCTGAAACGCGATCAATTGCTTGGCGTCGTACAGCATCTTCATATTGGCCAAGGCCGGGTGCAGGCCGAACATGCCGTCCAGGTCGTGCAGCGGTGTGGCGCCGTCAGTCGCAAGCGCCAATTGCCCGCGCGTGGAACCATAATCCTTGTCACCATGCGGCGGCACCGCCGCCAAACCATCCACCGCGCCGCGCAGGATCACCACCACCAGCCGCCGGTCGCCGGGCACAGCCGCGAAAGCGAATTTGAGGGGGGCATCCCACAGGCATAGAGCGGTGGTGGCTGAAAGGCCCCTGAGCAGCGAGCGGCGTGAAGCGTCCATGGCAATCACCTGCGTTGAAATTCGGAGCTGGAGAGCAAAAGTGCCATTGCCTCACCGGCATTGGCGGCGGCGGCGATGACGCCCCGCGTGGCGGCAGAGAGGCGGGAACCAAGCGCCCTGTCCGCCAGTTGCGTGACTTGCCCCACCGCGAAATTCTGCGGCAGGCGGGAAGCCAGTTGCCGGGCAAAGGCGATGCGCGACAGCACGGCGTCGGGTCCCGACCAGTCCTGCGACTGATCCGACCAGCCCTTTGGCGACGGCGCGGCCATGGGGAATTGGCCCATCAGCCGGCAGGCCTGCATCGCCCCCTGGGTCTGGCGTTGGGCGTTCTGGGCTTGGGGCAGATTGAGCAGCCGGTAGGTGGCGGTGATATAATCCACGGGTGGACGCATCTTGCCGGGACCTTGTGTCCAGGCAGCGGGATCTTCCACCACCGCAACCGCCAATGCCTTGAGATCGCCCCCGGTGTCGCGGAAAATATTTTCCAGCCGCGTCACGGACTCAGGTGGCGGCGTATCGGATATAAAATGCACCGCGAATTTTCCCGCGATAAAACGCGCCGTCGCCGGGTCATGGGCCAGATCGTGAATCGCCGCCCGGCCGCCGGCATAACCATCGGGATAGGTTTTGCCCCTGAGGCTGACCCGCCCCGGTTCATGACGGTTTTCAAAATAACGAAAGCCGCTCGACACACCGGTATCGCGGCGCAAATCGCCATCACTGATGCGGCCGAACTGCGCGATCCGGAAAATACGGCCGCCGCCCTCGGGCTGGCCCGTATCTATGCTCCAGCCGGTGAGAAGCTTGGCCAGGGCAATGACGTCCGCCTGGGTATAGCCGCCGTTCACACCCAGGGAATAAAGCTCCATCAATTCGCGGCCGAAATTCTCGTTGAGACCGCGCCGCGACACCACCCCGGCCAGCGAATCCGGGCCGATGGACTGGGCATTGTTGAGATAAACCAGCATCGCCGGATGGGTGGCGACGGCAAGCAGCATGTCCTCGAATTTGCCGGCGATGAAGGGCCGGATCGCTTCGCGCTCATAGGCGCCGGCAAAGCTGGCGGTCCCGGCGCCCTGGGTCGAGATGGTGAAATGGTTGGTCCAGAACCAGACCAGCCTTTCGGCGAACGGTCTTGTGGTCGAAAAACCCAGATCGAAGCGCGCCGACATTTCGTCCAGCAGGACCTGGCGCTGCTGCTTGTTGAAGGCCATGGCGGCCTGGGCGTCATTGGCCTTGCGCGCGTCCCGGCGTTCGCGGCGAAAGGCGGTGAGATCGGCGACCAGCGCGGCGCCGCTCTTGAACGGTGTGCCATCGGCCTGGACTGGCTGCTGGGCCGGGCCTAGCTGAGCAGTGAGCCAGGTTTTGGGATTGTCGCTGGCCTGTTCGACTTCGCCGGGCCTGGCGCCCAGGCCGAAGCGATTTACGGCAAGGACACCTTCCAATGACATGGCATCTCCCCTGGGAATCCAATCCTCGCAGATTGAGCGATGTCAGTTGAACCGAAAATGAATGGGATGGTTCACAGCCATGACAAATAGTTCATGCCGAAGCGTGCCAGAACTGGATTTTGGCCATTCTGCGGTCCGTCGCGGCACGGGTGGAGCCGCCGCAGGTCTCAGTCTTCGACCTTGGCCGGGCCCGCATTGAGCATGCGAAGCAGCTTGGGCTGGTCCAGTTCGTTTTCCCAGCGCGCCACCGCCAGGGTGATCACGCCATTGGCGATAAAATTGGTGAGAGAGCGACATTGGCTCATGAAGCGGTCCACGCCCAGCAGCATGGCCAGCGAGGCGATGGGAATGTCGTGCACAACCGACAGTGTGGCGGCAAGGACAATAAAGCCGGCGCCGGAAACCCCAGCGGCCCCGTTGGACGTCAGCATCGATACGCCGATGATAGTGGCTTCCTGCCAAAAAGTGAGATGGGTGTTGGTGGCCTGGGCGAGGAACAGGATCGCCAGGGTCATGTAGATATTGGTGCCGCAGAGATTGAAGCTGTATCCCATCGGCACCACCAGGCCGACCACCGAGTCGGATGAGCCCAGAGTTTCCAGCTTGCGCATCAGATTGGGCAGCACGGTTTCGGAGGAAGACGTGCCAAGCACGATAAACAATTCTTCGCGGATATAACGCAGGAACTTGAAGATCGAGAAATTGAGGAAATATGCGATGACGCCCAGCACCACCACCACGAACAGAATGCTGGTGACGTAGAAAATGGCGACCAGCTCGCCGAGGTTGATCAGCGATTTCACTCCGAAGGCCCCCAGGGTATAGGCCATAGCGCCGAAGGTGCCGATGGGCGCGGCATAAATAATAATACCGATGACCTTGAAGAACACCTTGCCCATCAGGTCCACGCCATGGGCGATCTTGCCTCCGGTCGCACCCATCTGGCTGAGCGCCACGCCCGTCAGGATGGAAACCAGAAGCACCTGCAACAGGTCACCGGTGGCGAACGCATTGATGAAGGTGGAGGGAATGATGGCCATCAGATGCGCCGCCACGCTGTCATCGGCGGCCTTAGTGACATAACTGGCCACGGTTTGGACGCTGGAAGCTCCCACCTGCATGGACATGCCCACACCGGGATGGGTCAGATGCGCGGCGATCAAGCCCAGCAGCAGCGCAAAGGTGGAAATGAACTCAAACCAGAGAATGGCCTTCAGACCGATGCGGCCCACCTTGGCCATGTCGTGCATGGAACCGATGCCATGCACGATGGTGCAGAAGATCACCGGTCCGATCATCATGCGGATCAGGGCGATGAAGGCGTCGCCCAAGGGCTTCATTGCCGCGCCCGCGGTAGGCCAGATCGCGCCGAAGGCGATACCCAGCACGATCGCGATCAGCACTTGCCAGTAGATTTTACGAAGAAATGCCATTTTGACGGCCGCGGTGAAATGTTGACTTGACGAGGGGCTAGCTCCCTGCACTTTTCAGAAACAGGTCCCAGTACGCACGTAAAGTTGGACACGCGACCCGAGGCAAAGCGTGGCGCTTTGGCCCGGACCGCGCGCCCCACAGCTTAATATTTCACGCGAACCCCAACCCGGAACATGCGGCCAATCTGGTCATGCAAGGCCCCGTTGGTGGTCTGAAGCAAATTCCGAATAGTGCGACCACATTGCCTGCGCCAAGCAGCAAACGGTTCTTCAACAACACGGTTCTCTCCCCATTTTGCCGGCAATGCATCCGGCGTTTTATGAACTGCTTATTTCGGCGGCGATCGCGCCGCGCGCGACTGCTTCTCAAGGCCGCCTGGGCGCCCCTTCCCGGTCCTGCGCCCCGCGCTCGGACCCGATGGCTCCGCCTGTCGGCGGATATTTCGCGGCCACCTTTTCGTCCAGGTCTATGCCGAGGCCCGGCTTGTCGTTGGAATATCGAATGCCTTTGCGGATTTCCGGACAGCCCGGATAAAGCTCCTGTAATTGCGCCGAGAAGGCGTTTCCTTCGCAGATTCCGAAATTGTTGATCGACAGATCGACATGCATGTTCACCGCATGGCCAACCGGCGAAACATTGGCCGGGCCGTGCCAGGCAGTCTGCACGCCGAAGAATTCGCAGGTATGCGCCACTTTGCGCGCTAGGTTGAGACCGCCCGCCGCCGAGATATGCATGCGCATGAAATCGATATAACGATTGGTGACCAGCGGCAGCCATTCATTGGGATTGACGAACAGCTCGCCCATGGCAATGCCAATAGAGCTTTGTTCGCGCACCGTCTTGTAATAGCCAACATCTTCCGGCGCGAACAAATCCTCCATGAAGAAGGGGCGATACTGTTCCACCGCCTTGGCCAGCATGATCGCGCCGCGGGGCGTTGGGCGCTCGTGAACATCGGTGCCGATCTCGATGTCCCAGCCGATATTCTTGCGGATATAGTCGAATGTATCGACCAGCCCCTTGATGTATTCGGCATCACTGCCATGGATATCCGTGACGAGCTCGCCTGTCGCCGTCCGCCCGATGCTGCCGCCACCGGCAGAACGCTCCACGGGAGGCCGCGGCGCCGCGGCGCCACCACCCTCGCCGCCGCCCTCGCCGCCGCCGCCGGGCGCGGTCACGCGAAAATGGTCGTAGCCGTCCGCCATCTGGGCGCGGATCCGGTCTTCCATCTGCTTCAGGTCGCGGCCGCCGCCGCTGCCCAGCATACGCAGGCCGCTGCGCACCTTGCCGCCCAACAAATCATAGACCGGCACGCCGCAGCGCTTGCCCATGATATCCCACAGCGCCCCGTCAATCGCCGCCATGGCGTTGTTGGCGTCCACGCTGGCGCGCCAATAGGGCGCGATCCACAATTGTTGCCAGATTTTTTCGATCTCATCGGCATTGCGACCGATCAGGAAAGGTTTGAGATATTGCTCGACCGTATCGGCAACGATGGTCGGCCGTTCGGCATGCGTGCCGCAGCCGATTCCGTAAAGGCCAGCTTCATTGGTATAGACCTTCACATTGATCATGTTGGTGCCCGCCACCTTGGTGTTGAACACCTTGATGTCGGTGATCTTCAGGGCGGGAACACCACCGCTGCGGGCTCGATCACGCGCCGTCGCGGCCGATTGCGGGGCCGTGGCTGCAGCCTGGGCAAAGGCTTCCCGGCTGGCTGCCAGCGTGCCGGCGCCCAGTGTCGCGGCGCCAACAGCGCCACCGGTAAATGCCTTCAGTGTCTCACGACGATTCATGATGCGACCCCTGCTTGTCGAATGCCCGATTGTCGATCATTCGCCGCCACCGCCGCCGCCAAAGGTGCCGGGCGTGCCGAAAGATTTGCCATCCGGCGGGCCACCCAGCGGATTGGGTAGCGGCGTGGTGCCGCGCAACTGCGCCATGGTCATTTTGTTGGCCTGATCGAAAATGCTGAGAAAGGCACGTTCCGAATAGGCCAGGCCGACCGCGGGCACCATTTCAGGCGTGTCGAGTGTGGTGTGATAGATTATATGGTCAATGATGTGGAAGGCGGGGGCGAGCTTTGTGAAGGCCCCCAGCGAGCCGCCCGCCTGTTTTTCCGGCGTGGTATAGACCGACACGTTATAGTCCTTGAGCGTGTTCTTGACGATCTGCTGCAGCGCCGGACTGCCGCTGACATACCAGCGCCGCGCATTGATCGCGTTGCCGATCTCCAGGTCCTGGTTCATCAGGAAAAGCTGCACCTGGGAGGTGTGCTCGCAGTTCAGGATCAGCGCGACCTTGGTCCAGTCATAATCCTTGATGAAAAGTGTTCGCCCATATTCGCCGGCGTGATGGTCCGGCTCGGAAAAGAACACCATGGTGCGCGGACGCTTGGATTTCGGCAGCGCCGCATAATGGCGGGCAATGTCGATGGCGGTAGCGATGCCGCTGGCATTATCCATCGCGCCCTGGAAAAAGCTGTCGGAATGGGCAAGAACGAAATCCACCTGGTCGGACATGCCCGGCAGAGTTGCGACGACATCTTCATCGTCCAGATCCTTTTTCATTTCAATGTCGAGCTTGAGATGTATCTGCACCTTCTGGCCGCTGGCTATCATGTCGCGCAGCATGAATCCTTCGTCCTGGCTAATCGTCAGGGTCGGAACTCGGTCCGGTCCCGACGGTGCGCCTTCGGGATTGAACTGACCGTTGCCGGGTATGCCCATCACGTTGATGATCATAGCGGCGCCGGCCTTGGTCGCCAGCGTGTCGGAGTCGAAGATGCCGGAGCGATCGCTGGCCGAGTGGCTGCGGCCGCCGGGAACGAAAAAGCTGTAAACAATGACCGCCTTGCCCCGCAGGTCGCGCCCAACCAGATCGGCGTTGGATCCGATACCTACCCATACCGCATCGGCGGTAATGCCTTCCGGCGGCGTGCCAATTGTTTCGTCAATCGGAAAAGAGGTGAGCAGGGGAGCGCTCTTGGCGCCCATCGTATAGGACATGTCCCAATGGTTGGCGAACCAGATCGGCTTGGGATGCTTGTAGGGAATGCGCTTGACCTGAAGGCCAAGCTTTTCATATTCGCCGGCGATGAATTCGCTTGTCATGTGCGAATAGGGCGTGCCGGCAATGCGGCCCCAGTACTGATTGCCGTCATCCTGGCTCTTCAATGAGATGGCGGTGATCTTCTTGATGGTGTCCTTGATGCGATAGCCGTCAACGTCCTTGTAGGCTTGCTGTCCGGGCTTCAGCGGATAGACGGGATAATCGGAATCCGGCGGAATCAGCTTGTCCATGTCGCGCGGCAGGCCGAGGCCATACGTCTTTTCGACTTTCGCGCCAGGACGCATCTGCGCCATTGTTCCGGAAACGAGCAACAGGCTGCCGATGGCAACCAAAAAGGCCAGCTTCTTCACGTGTCCCGCTCCCCAAACTATTTTTTTGACCGACCCTGGCCCGGATCAGGATATTTGAGGTGGATGCTACTGCTTTCCACCTGTCAGAATCCTGTCACCTTGCTCTACGCATGCCCGGTCGGGACGATTGTGCGTATGTAGCGTCAAAATTGCCGATTTTTGTTGCGATGCAATATCGCCCAGGTTTCCGGACTGCGTATTTGGAGCCGATGATGGACTCCTTGCGCCACGGAGCAAAAATCCGCGAAAGTCCGATTATGCGACATGAAGAGGGCCAACAATGCGGTTGCTAGTCGTCGAGGACGATGCCGCATTATCGAGAGCAATCATCAAGGTCTTCCGCAACCAGGGGCTGGCAGTCGATCATGTATCGAACGGAAGAGACGCTTTGGAAATCATCAAAATGGAGCCTTACAGCGCCATGATACTGGATTTGGGGTTACCAGACATGGATGGGCTGCTGGTTCTCAAGTCCATTCGCCAAGCGCATTTCAGCGTTCCAATTTTGATATTGACGGCTCGAGACGCAACAACCGACCGGGTCGTTGGCCTGAACCAGGGCGCCGATGATTATCTCTCCAAGCCCTTCGAAGTGGCCGAACTCGAGGCGCGGGTTCGTGCCCTGATCCGGCGAGGCCAGGGCAATCCCGAACCGACATTGCAGCTTGGCAATCTCAGGCTCGACCGGGCGTCGGGCGCCGCATACGTCTGCGACCAGCTCCTGGAGCTGACCAAACGCGAACGCGCCGTTCTTGAGACACTAGCCGTGCGCGTTGGCAGTGTCGTTTCCAAAGCACGGCTGAATGCCGAAGTATTCAGCTATGACGACCAAGTGGCGCCGAACGCGCTGGAAGTCTATATCGCGCGGTTGCGCCGCAAACTCGAGAGAAGCAATATCGAAATCGTCACTGTGCGCGGGCTGGGATATCTGCTGCGAGTTACAGGATGAACCTTATCGGCAACAAACCCTCGCTGAAAAGGCGGCTGCTTCTGACCCTTCTGCTGCCGCTCTGTGCCATCTTGCTGGCTCTTGGCGCGTCCGGCACATGGTTGGTTCACCGGGTGGTCGAAGCCGCCAGCGACCGCGTTCTAAGCGGATCGCTGCAGGCGGTCAGCGAAACCTTGGCGATGGAGGGCGGTTTTCTGACGCTGGACCTGCCGCCTTCAGCCCTTGGCATGCTGGAAAATGCCGACCGCGATAATGTCTATTATAACGTCAGTTATCGCGGCAGGCTGATTACCGGTTATCCGGAATTGTCTGTCATTACCCATGCGATGCCGTTGGAGGAAATAGAATTTCGCGACAGCAGTTTCCGCGGGATTCCGATCCGCGTGGCGTCCGAGGCCCGGCTCGTACCGCAACTGAATTCACCGGTAATTGTCCAGGTAGCGGAAACCACCAAGAACCGCTCCGCCTTGGCAAACCACATGCTAACGGCGCTGGGCCTGGGTGAATTGCTGCTGCTGATCACCATCGCAATTCTGGTCTTCCAAGCTGTCGATTGGGGACTCAAGCCTCTTTCCGATCTGCGGACGGAGGTGGAAGCACGCAGCCACCAGCCGGACCTCAACTTTGCGCCCCTCCCCCTGTCGCTAGTGCCCCAGGAAGCCCTGCCCTTTGTCTCGGCCTTCAATTCCCTGCTCGGTCACGTCGAGACGGCAGTCGAAACGTTGCGGCGCTTCACGTCCGATGCATCGCACCAGTTGCGCGCGCCTCTGACGGTGGTGCGCACGCACGTTGAATTGCTGCAGCGGCATTCAGACTCTTCGCCGGAAATGCGCGGCGCGGTCTCAGACATTTATCACGCCGTTCGATCGCTTCAACACCTGATTATTCAGCTCATTTCGCTTGCCAAGGCAGAGCGCCCCAGCGACGACCCCACCGGTCAGTTCGATCTTGTCGAATGCACTGCCGCCACCGCCAGTACCTATGCGTCCCGCGCTCTCGCCGAAAACATGGATTTGAGCTTTGAGACCGCGTTCGAGAAACTCCCGGTCGCGGGCAATCCGACATTCGCGGGGGAAATGATCGCCAATCTGCTTGATAATGCGATTCGCTATGGCAGGACCGGCGGTCACATCATTGTACGCATCGTCCCGGATCGAGGCGTCCTGGAGGTCGAAGATGATGGACCGGGCGTGCCGGTCAAGGACCGGGAGCGTATCTTCGAACGTTTTTTCCGCCTGCCGCAAAATCAGGACCGCGAAGGCAGCGGCCTGGGACTATCGATCGTGCAGGCGTTGGGGCGGCGTATGGCCGCGGTGATTGATTTGCAAACACCCGATGGGGGCCAAGGTCTGAAGGTCGTGATCCGATTCCGGCCCGCTCACGCCTAATCACGCCGGGCTGCGCGACTGCCTCCAGCGTCGCAGAAATTGCGCGCGAACCAAGCTGTCAAGGTCCGACAACAGACCCGGCCCAATCCGAATTGCTTGCGTGCGAACCGCATCCAATTGCGCCTGGCCCTTGGGAACGCCGATATCCGCACGCACTGAACCCATGCCGTGGTTTTTCAAGTCTATTTGACCTTTCCGAGAAAGGAGAAAATCCAGAAACAGTTTGGCGGCATTTGGATGCTTCGCATTGGCCGTAATGAAACCGACCCGCGACATCGTCAATACATAGTCGGACGGATATACGATCACCAGTTCCGGATGTGTCTTTTGTATATCGACCGCGTACGAGGCGATAACGTCGTAGCCAATCCACTGGTTGCCGGAAATAAGATTGCGAAGAATCTCACTGCTGGTCGGGTAGGTGCGGGCATTCAGGGCTCCGAAAGTGTCGAACAAGTTCCAGGAATCACGCGTCACCCTTATGTCTTGCGCTAGGAACAGCATGCCCACTTCGGATTTTTCCGGGTCGTAAAGTGCAACGCGCCCGCTGAATTTATCGGACTGACTCCGCAGTAATTCCCGCAAGCCGGCGTGTGTATTTGGCATCTCCTTGTCGTTCAGGAAATGCCGGTTATAAACAATGGCGACCGGTTCCAGCGTCACACCATAGCCAAGATTTTGCCAATGCGCCCATGAGGGCAGGTAGGGCATTTCCGGCGACGAATAGGGCTGTGCGTAGCCATCGTTGATGAGCTTTTCCTGCAGGTCCATCGCCGAGCTCCAGATAAAGTCAGCAGTGGGCCGGTTTGATGCGACTTCGTCCACAAACCTCTTGTAGGTCAGGGCGGCGTCATCATCCGAGTCCTGAACCCCGATAAAGGGGTATTGCGACCTAAAAGCGCGCAAGACATCGTCCAGTGCGCCGTTGGCATGAACCGTATTGTAAATTACGAGCTGGCCTTCAGCTTTGGATGCCGTGACGATTTCACTATAGGAATGAGGATAATTGTCCCGAAGGGCATCAGCCCGCAGGTTCACAGTCCAAAGCATTGCAATCAGGCCGACTACTAATCGAGAAATGACGCCCCCCTGGACTAGCCGCCTTATGGTTGGTCCTTCATATCATAGCAAAGGCCTGCTTCACCGGGTAGCTCTTAGACCATTTGATCCGGGCCGAACGCAGTTGGCGGAATGCCCACTTGGAACAATCGTAAATTGATGGCTCAAAAATGGACTATTGGCGTCCATCGCTTTATCTCGCTTGACTCTTTCAGTATTGCGTCGAGATCCCGGGGTGAAGCGCCGGCCGACCCGGCAGCGGGACTGCCGGCCATCCGATTCCTATGTTGCACGTTATCGGGCCGACGCTGTCTTCGCCATCCGGTCCGCTGGTGCCAGCAAATCCTTCAGGTCGACCCGATTGACGTCGTTGAAGATCTTGCTGATGGCCTGTACGACGTTGCGCATGCCGTCAACCGGGACTACGTCCGGCGTATCGGCATCGGCATGATAGTAGACGCCCTTGTTGTGCAGATAGAAAGACGGAGCATCGAACTGCACCGCGGACAATTCGCCGGGCGAGCCGCCTTCCGCGATCTGGGTGGGCACGCCGAAGAGGGCATAGTCGTCGCGCACGATAGTGGCGAGGCGATCGCTGCCGTAAACGCCCCACCAGGACGGTCCGAGGCCGTTGGTCGAAATTAGTGTGGGTGCGACGTGCTTGCCCCAGGGCCGGTCATAGACCGGCGCCTTGGCCGCGATATGCTCCGCATTCATAATTACAGCAGTGTTTGGGAACAGAGACTTCATATGGTCGTGTAGCCATGCGCCGGCCGCGTTGCCTTCGTGATGGTCGGGCAAGCCAATGAAATACATCGTCCTGCGCCGCTTTTCTTTTGGCAGCTTGGCGAAATAACTGGCGGTTTCAATCAATGCCGCGACCCCGGCGCCATCGTCGGTGGCCCCCTCAAACAGGCCGTCGGTGTGGGCGATCATGACGATCTTCTCGTCAGTCATGCCCGGCAGTTTGCCAATCACGACACCTTCGGTGTGACCGCTGCTGGTTTCAACCTCCCAGCTGACATGGGCCTTGAAACCACCGGTGGCGACAGCGTCATTGGCCATCTCCGCGACACGCATGAGATCGTCATTGCCGATGGTGAAGATCGGGATCTTCACGTCCCGCAACAGCGGTTCGCCCGTCAAATGGCTGACATATTTCATGTTGCCCGGGATTGCGATCCCGACAATAGCCGCCTTCGCTCCGGCCTTTTGCGCCCGGCCCACGGCGTCGATCCAGTCTGCCGACTGCACCAGGGTGCTCGGGGTCGGGATGGAATAGATGAAGACGGCCTTGCCGCGCACATCCTTGCCGGCAAAATCTATCGGCTGGCCGAGGCTGACCCAGACCGCATCCAGATTTTCCTCACCCTTGTTGCCTGGCATATAGGTCGGAAAATCGATTATTGGGAAGGCGCTTTCCAGCTTGAGAGAGTGACCGCCCGCAGAAACGGTAATGTCCCAGTCCTTGGGAATGTCCTGCCGTGTCATGGGAATGACCGTGGTCTCGATATTGATCCCGGTATCCGTGAGCTTCTTGGTTACCCATGCCTGCATCTCGTCGCCGGACGGCTGACCGGCGATGCGTCCCCAGTATTTAACGCCTTGATCACGGGCTTTGTCGGAGATGGCAGCCTGCTGCTTGACATAGGTCATCATGCGCTGCCCATCGATCGAATTATAGGATTTATCGACATTCGCCGGCAGCTGCCAAACCAGTTCCGGGGCAGCGGTGACGGACGCGATATTTCCTCTGGGACCTCGCGTCGGGCCATCGCCTTCTTGAGCGACCGATATGTCCATGACGGCGAACTGCGCGGCAAATGCCAGCGCCGCGGCGCCCAGGCGATAAGGCAGTTTGGATTTTCCCATGATCATTTTTTCCTCGATTTCATCCGGCCATTGCAGGCCGGACAGGCCAGAACAAAAAAAGCGGGCCGGTTTTACCCGGCCCGCATCATTTTCAAGTCAGCCGGTCCTTAGAGACTGGTCCGGGACCTGACATTACATCTTGAGCCGGACGCCCAGGCGGAACACGCGGCCCAGAGTGTCATAGAGGGTCGCGTTCTCACCCGCCGTCGTGAAGGTGGTGCCGCTCGGACCAGCCGCAACCAAAGGCGGATCCAGGTTGGCCACGTTCCTCACGTTGAAATAGACCTGGTCGCTGGTATCGCCGACCTTGAAGTTATAGGCGATATTCACGTCCAGATAGAAAGCGCCATCAATGGTGTTGATGTTTTGGGTGACATTGTTCGCCGTGGAAACGGGGCATGTGGTCGTGCACTGAACGTTGCTGTTAGCGTACTTGCCGGCACTGATGCCACGCCCCGTGACCGTAAAGTCAAGCGGATCGATATTGTACCCGACTGACGCCAAGTAGCGCCAATGCACCGGCCCGCTGCCGGCATTGGTGCCGGCATTCTCGATCGGGATATCGCCGGTGATGCCGGTGAAGGTGATATCCTTGAACGTGCCGGTGGCCAGCGCGTTCACCGTCAGGTCGCCAGGGACGCCGGGAACGAAAGTGTCCGCCGATGTCGCGTAATTGGCGGCGATATCAATGCCATCTTCCGTCTGCGACGCCAGATTGAAATTGCCGGCGTTCACAAACAGGATCTTGCTCTGGCCGTTGACCACCGGACCGCCACGGATGATGGCCGAGCAAAACTGTTGATTGCCCTGGAAACATTGGTCAATGAGGTTCTGACCCTTGCCGGTGCCGGTGGAGGCCGAACCGATGCCCTGCTTGATGGCGACGCGGAAATAGTCAATCGACGAACTGAACCCGGAAAGCCAGCTGGGCTGATAGACCAGGCCAAGATCGGTTGATTGCGCTTTCTCGGGCTTCAGGTTGAGATTGCCGGTGCTCAGGGTAAAAGCGGTATAGGTCAGCGGCGGGGTCATGAAGTCGTCGACGTAGGACGTGGTGGACGTGCTGCCCACCGTATAAAGCTCGCCCAAATTGGGCGCCCGGATATCGCGCGACAGGGTACCGCGGAACCTCAGATCGTTTATTGGCGAATAGCTGAAGCTGACTTTCCAGGTCGTGACAAAACCGGAGACGCTGTAATTGGTCGCTCTGCCGCCGAGATCGAGGCTGAGCTCCTGCGCCCATGGCTTGTTTTCCAGCAAGGGGACGATGGTCTCAAGATATCCTTCGTCCACCGTGTAACTGCCGTTGATGGGGACGTAATTGCCGGCAAAGAAGTCAAGCGCCTGGTCCGCGGCGGTTGATGTCGCTTCCGTCGCTTCGCGGCGATGGGACGCACCAAGAGCCAGTGAAACCGGCCCGGCCCAATCTTCGAAGGGATTGCTGCGGAAATTCACCGCTGCCACGTCCTGGGCATAGAGCGAGTCCATGTGCGCCCGGCCCTCGACGTAGTTTATCGCATTCGGCGAATTCACCCCAACGCCGAAGATGTTGTACGGAACGCAGCCATCGGTGGGATTTATCAAAGTGTCGGCGCAGACAGTTGCCCCGGTGGTTGGCGAGGTGACAGCCTGGATAGCCAGGTTATAATGTGACTTTCGGCTCGCGATCGCTGTGCTGTTGACGTGGGCGACACCGTCCTGGATGTAGCCATCCCAATCGATACTTTCGCCAAACAGATTGAATTCGCCGGCGGCGCCGGCAACGTAGCGATAAACCGACCGGCTATTGGGTCCTGCCGAATAGGGCTGCAGATCGCCATTCATTGTTCCCACTTGAATCGTGGTCAGGCCCAGCGCCGCCGCCCGTGCTTTCGTCGCGGCAGGAACAAACGGATTGGTGATCGGGTTTATATTTAGGGCGCTAAACTGGGTTTCAAAAGAGTTGATGCTGAGCTGCTCGGAATAGGCATAGGACGCCTGGAGGAACACATTGATGTCCGGGGTAATATTGTAGCTGGCGCGGGTGAAAACGCTCTGCCGGTTCAGTTGGGAATCCAGCGAATTGTTTTGCTCGGTGTCGGTGGACTTCCAATCGCCGCCCTGCATGTACGTGCCGCTGACGATGGAACCATAGCTGAATTGATAAGGCGTGCCGCCCGGCCCAAAAGCGGTGCCTTGCAGCGGGCCCGCGGTGATGATGCCGCCATAGGCCCCCGTTGCAATGCCGACATCGTTCAAAACGAGCTGTTTCGGCTGCCCGTTGGTCCCGTTATAAGTCGGGTTGTTGATGATCTTCCAACCCTGAAACGCCCAGGCGCGCTTGCCATGGTTTTGTCCGTCTTTCAGGCTGACAAACCCCGCCGTATGGGCTGCATCCATCGAGACCAGGAAATGGCCTTTGCTCCCGGCAAAGCCCGTCCCAATCGTCAAGGAACCTTCCCAGGCTTGGTCATCGCCGTAGGTGGTCTGGCTCTTGGAAAACTCGCCTTTGAGCCCCGTATAATTCTTGTCCAGGATGAAGTTCACGACACCGGCGACGGCGTCGGATCCATAGGTGGCGGAGGCGCCGCCTGTCACCACGTCAACCCGGCTGATCAGGGCTTGCGGGAAGTTGTTGATGTCGGCCGTGCCTTGGGCGTTAGAGCCGACCGAGCGCTGGCCGTCGAACAACACCAGGGTTCTGCTGGCGCCAAGATTGCGCAGGTTCAGGGTATTCTGGCCGGCGGTGCCGCTGCTGACACCCTTGGTGCTGCTGGTCGGCGTTGCGCTTCCCTGCAGCTCGGGCAATTCGTTCACATAGTCGGCGACGTTCGCCGGCGCGGCGGCTTCCAGGTCCTTGGCGTTGACGGCGGTCACCGGGGTTGGCGCGGTGTAGCCTGGGCGTGTGATCAGCGAGCCGGTGACAGTGACCTCTTCCACGGTGGCCGCAGTAGTGTCCCCTGCCAGCGCACTTGCCGTCTGGGCATGAGCCATGCAGGTCAATAGCGTTGTCGCAGTCAACGCGAGCAAGCAGGTTCTCGTCAGAGCGCGAATTCTCACGCTTGGTGCCGGATTGGTTTTTCCACTAAAGGAAATATTTTTCATATTCCGTCCCTCTTTCTGTTTCCGGCGCCTCCGCGCCGGTTGTCGTGATTTTTTATTCTTAATCGGCCAAAACCCCGCCGCAATCAAGCAGCAGGGTTCCCGCCATACGATATATCAGTCGCCGCCGCCCGGACCGCCACGGCCACGGCTGCCAAAGCTCTTGCCATCGGGCGGGCCACCCAGGGGGTTGGGCATCGGCTTGTCGCCGCGGATCTGCGCCAAGGTCATCTTGTTGGCCTTGTCGATGATGGAGAGGAAAGCCCGCTCGCTATAGGCAAGACCCACCGCCGGAACCAGCTCGGGCGTATCCAGCGTCGAGTGGTAGATGATGTGGTCGATGATGTGGAAGGAGGGGGCGTATTTGGTCAACCCGCCCAGTGAACCGCCGGCATTGGTTTCCGGGGTGGTGTAGACCGAGACATTGAAGTCCTTCAGTTGGCTCTTCACCAATTGCTGGAATTGCGGGCTGCCGCTGACATACCAGCGCCGGGCATTGATGCCGTTGCCGATCTCCAGGTCCTGGTTCATCATGAACAGCTGCGACTGCGAGGTGTGCTCGCAGTTCAAGATGAAAGCCACTTTGCTCCAGTCATAGCCCTTGGCCATGATGTCCCGGCCCATCTCGGTATTGTGGTGATCGGGGTCTACGAAGAACACCATGGTGCGCGGACGCTTTTCCTTGGGCATCGCCGCATAATGGCGGGCGATGTCGATGGCGGTGGCCATGCCGCTGGCATTGTCCATCGCGCCCTGGAACATGGCGTCGCTGTGGGCCATGACGAAGTCCTGCTCGTCGGACATTCCGGGCAGCGTCGCCAGGATATACTGGGTCTTGTAGTCCTTGAGATGGTCAACGGTCAGGTCCAGGTGGAGCTGAACCTTCTGGCCCGACGCGATCATGTCGCGCAGCATGAAGCCTTCGTCCTGCGACAGGGTCATGGTGGGAATGGCGGTGGGGCCGCGAGGGGCGCCTTCCGGATCGAACTGGCCATTGCCCGGAACGCCCACCACATCGATGATGAAAGCGGCGCCGGCCTTGACGGCGGCGTCGTTGGCCCCGAACACCCCGGCGGACTGCGAACGGCCGCCCGGCAGCAGGAAGCTGTAAATGATGACGGCCTTGCCCTTGACGTCACGGCCCACCAGGTCGGCGGGCGTGCCGATGCCCACCCACACCGCATCGGCGGTGATGCCGCCGGGCGCAGTGCCGACCGTTTCATTGTCGGGATAGAGCGTCAGCAGCGGGGCGCTCTTTGCGGCGGTGATATAACCGCCTTCCCACTTGCGCGGCAGCCAGACGACGGGATTGATGAAGTCGACGCGCTGGACCTTCAAGCCCAGCTTTTCCCACTCGGTGGCCATGAATTCGGTGGCAGCGAGATGGTATTTGCTGCCCAGGACGCGGCCCCAGAACTGCTCGCCGGCATCCAGGCTCTGCAGCGAGAAAGCCGTGATCTTCTTGATGGTGTCCTTGATCTTGTAGCCATCAACATCTTTGTAAGCCTCCTGGCCGGGCTTGAGCGGATAGACGGGATAATCGGAATCCGGCGGGATCAGCTTGTCCATGTCGCGCGGCAGACCCAGGCCATAGGTCTTTTCAACCTTCGCGCCCGGGCGCATCTGCGCTATACTAGGAGACACCGATAATAGTGTGGCCGCAGCAAAAGCCGCGACAACAATCTGGCGTTTCATGATGATCTCCCCAATATTTTATTTGCTGTTCTTTGGTTCAGCTCAAACTATCCCCTTGTATAGGAGCTAAGCCTTTAAACCTGTCAACAACCTGTCGTTCCCGTAACTGGGAACACGCTCGCTAGTGATTGCCTAGACATAGCGATATAATTGCCACGCTATTGCGGTGCACCATGACCTTTCGGTCAGCGCTCAAGGACACTCCCATTTGCAGGTGGCGCGTTGCGCATCGTGTCAAAGGTGCGGACGATGAGGGCTTCTTGCTGGCCCCAAACTTTGGACCAGTTCCGGAAAGCCTCTGTAACCCCTCATTCCTCAGTGTTGACGCTTGACCTTGTAAAACACTGGCTCACCGTTCACCTGAAGATCAAAACTGCCTAACGCGCCGGTCACGACCGTGACCACGTAACTTGAGGCGGCCTTGGTCCAATGTGCCCGAGAATTATCTCCACCGTCTTGTCGCCATTCTTCGCCGTTGCTCAGCCTCACCGTGAAAAGCCCGTCGGCGTTAAAGACGTAGGAACGCATGGCCTGCGGTCGTGTTACAGGCTTACCCGTCCCGAAAAGTTTGCTGATAAATCCTGGACTCTGGGTCGGTTGCGCCGCCGCATTCGGAACAGGAGGCAACGCGACTGCGTTCATCGTTGCCGACGGCACCAGGCGGGTCTGGTCCTGTGGTGCGGGTGGAAGACCGAGTTCGGCACGGACGGGCTGGGCCGCGCCATAGACGCAATCAAGAAACGTCCGCTCGTCAGTAAAGCTGTTGCAACGGGAAATGCCCGACAGCATATCGTCGCGAGGCGCCGCGCCCGCTGCCGCTGCTTGCAGCAGCAGTATGGCACCCACCAGCATCCCGAGGCGTATCATGCTTTCGTTTCCACCAAAGGGCACGCGCCCGCTGAGGCCCTCAACATCATTGGTAACAAATCTTCTCAATGTGAAAGCGTTTTAGCCCGATCCCGCCACATGGGCAATGATGTCATCGTGATCGGTGCGGGGGCGGCCGGCGCAACACGCGCGACTAACTTTTGCAATGGTTCGTTTGATGCCCAACGCCTAGGGCAGGGTCGAACCCGGCATGCGTTCCATGCCGACGTCCAACTGGACACCGAAGCTGTTGCTCACCATCGACGTCATCTGGTAACCGGTCGCCGCCACCAGCAAGTCGAGAATCTGGTTGTCGTTGTAATTTGCCTTCAGCGCCTTCCATGTTTCATCGGATATCCTGTTGCCGGCATAAATTTCGTCAATCGCCTGCACAAGCGCGCCTTCCTTGGCGCTCCAGCCCGCGCTGCCCGGCGCGGACAGCCGCCGGATTTCATCGTCGGTCGCCCCCTCTTTGCGGAGACTGACGACGTGCTCGGCCCAGGGATAGTCGCTGCCGTTCAGCCAGGAAATCCGCACGATCGTCATTTCCTTTTCGCGCAGGGAGAGCGTGGTCTTGCCATTGATATGGCCGGACTGAAGCTGTCGCGGACCGGCCAGGCGCGGGTAGCGCGCAAATGTGCGGTAGAGGGGGATGATTGGCCTGCCGGAGCCGGTGGGGTCAAATATCTTGCGCGCGGTGGGGGAAAGCTCCGCCGGTTCAAGGGGCGTAATGCGCGCTGTCGTCAGGGCCTTGTGGCCGCGCGGCCCCATGGCGGGGGGCGGCGCGCCGGCGGGAAGGCGCGCGGAAAGTCCGGCCTCGGGCTCGACGCCGACGCTTTTGTAGATGGTAGCGAACTCCGTCGCTTCGGCGATGGTGAATGTCGCATCCATCAGCTGATCGGTGCCGAATTTTGTGGCCAGGCTGTTCCAAATCGGCGTGCTGATGAATGACGTCCGGTGCAGCTCATCGGCAGCGCGCAACAAGGTGGCTTCAAAAGGATCCCAGCCGGGCGCGTCCGGACCCAGCGCGATGCGCTGGATCTCGCTGGCCGAAAGGCCGGCGGCGGCGGCACGCGGCGCGTGGTTCGCCCACAGATACTCCGACGAACAATTCCATGCCGTGCGCAGGATAAAAAGTTCGCGCTGCCGCGGCGTAAGCGTTGTGTCTGCCATGATGTAACTGACGAAGGGAAAAATGCCACGAACCAACTCCGGGGAAATCAGGAAGGTTCCGAGGGCATTGCCGGTGGGGCCTTTGGGAAAGGTGGCAGCCAGCTCACGCTGTTCGGCGGTCCAGGCGCTCTCCGGCACCGGCACGATTTTTGGCGCGGCCATGGCACTCGCGGCTCCGAGAACAATGGCCGTGCACAAAAGAATAATCCGTTGCATGGTGTTCTCCTTGTTAGTCGCGACGCGGCTCTGCCGTCAGACTGCACCAGCTTGCGCAATCGCGCCCGCATCCGCCGCCTGTTCCAGACTCCAGCATAGCTGCATCAGCTTTTGTGCCTGCGCCGTGGGCAGAATACCATCGGTAAGGTCGGCGAATTTGGCTTCCAACGCTGCATCGCTGAGTGGTTTTTCCAGGCTACCTATGGCGTTCTCGATATGCTTGGTCAGCACCTTGCCATTCTTCAGCCGGATGGTGAGGTCGCATTTCTGAGCGGGAACGGCAGCGTCGGTATTGACCGTGATCTTGTGGCGCAAGCCCACCACCACCGGGTCCTTGACAATGGCGTCCTGGAATTGCCGCTCGCCCGCAGCCCCATAGATCAGCCCCACCGCGACACAGTGATAGATGCTGAACTTTCCTTCCAGCCCGATCTGCGGCTCGGTCTTGCCCATCAGCGAAAGCACCAGCGGGTTGGCATGCAGGGTGACGGTGTCGATCTGGTCCGCGGTCAGCCTGTTCTCGTCCCGCAGCTGGATCGCCGCGTCGATTCCAGGATGACCGACGATGCCGCAAGCGAAAGGCTTATAGGTGTTGAGCGCCGCTTCATAGCGTGTTCCCAGCCCCTCGGTGACTTCCGCCCAGTTGACGGCGCGCGACAGGGCCTGCGCCCAGCCATCCTTGCCTTCCAGCGCGGTGACGTCGGCGGTGTAATTCTGCGCCGCCAGCAGGGCCGCGGTGAGGCCGTTCTGGGCCGCGCGTCCGGCATGAAAGCTCTTGGTCATGGTGCCGAACTGGATCTTCAGGCCCACTGGCTGCGAGGCGGCCAGACCCAGTGCCCAGGCCATCTGCTGTTGCGTCAGACCTAGCAGCTTGCCTGCCGCCGCCGCGCCGCCGAATACGCCGCAACTGCCGGTGATGTGCCAGCCCATGTCGTAATGGCTGGGATAAACGGCATTGCCGATGCGGCATTCGGTTTCCACACCCAGCACCAGGGCGTTCAGGAAATCGCGTCCGCTGACGGGACGGTGCTGCGCCAGCGCCAGGATGGCCGAGGCCACGGGACCGGCGGGATGTATGATGGTCTTCAGGTGGGTGTCGTCATAATCGAAGATGTGCGAGGAAATGCCGTTCACCAGCGCCGCATTCAGAATATCCAGCCTGTCGCTGCGGCCCATCAAATTGGCTTCCGGCTTGCCCGAAAAGGGCGACAAGGCGGCCACCGCATTGTTCACCGTCTCATGATGCGAGCCGCCCACCGCCACGCCCATCCAGTTCAGGAACGTACGGGTGCCTTCCTTGCGGACATTGGCCGGCAGATCTTCAAACCGCGCGCCGGTGATATAGCGCGCCAATATTTGCGTGACCGGCGGCGGCGGCGACGCCGGCGGCGGGGGCGGCGGCGTCTGCCCTTGGGCGGTGGTCACAATGCCCGCACCGATCACGGCGGCGCTGCTGCTCAAAAGTGACCGGCGGTCAATGCTCATGGCTATGACGGTTTGCAGGTGAAGCTGGCGGCGTCATCAATATTGCCCTTGCCTTTATAGGTGGCCAAGGCGGGATAGGCGCAGATCGGCCTGGTGCGGTCCACCTTGCCGGTGATCGGCATGCTTGTCGGTGTTTCGCCGCCGCCGCTCGCCACAACATGCGAAGCGACAATGCTGGCCGGCGCCTGGTCATGCTCCACCCAATTTTCCAGCGCCGTCATATAGTCGATTGTGTTGGTTGTCTTGCGCGCGGGATCCGCGGCAAAGCAATGCCCGACGCCGGGCAGCATGAAAAGCCTGGCAAAGTCCGCCGTGGCGCCGGGGCCGCCATTCTTCGCCACGATCTGGTCATAAAAATCTTTCACCACCAGGCCGCCGACGGCCCAGTCGGACCAGCCCACGCTCATGATCAATTTGCCATGCCGTGCGGAAAGCCCGCTGAGATCGGGATTATCGGCATCGATCTCAGCCGCCGCGACCTGCAGCGCCGGCAGGTCGGTGTCGAAATTGAAACTGTGCAGGTCGTAATTCGGATCGTTGAAGATCACATGGCGCAAGGTTTCTTCGTTCAAAAGATAATGACGGCTGGCATAGGGGCTCGCTGCGCCCGGCTTGGGCGCGGTGCCGATGACATAGCCGCCGGCCCCGCCCTGCGCCCACATGCCCGGCACATTCTCCCCGCCATAGGCCCAACCGGGATAGATCCGGCCCAGGGTGTTGGAGGGACCGTCGTGAATCTTCGCGATCACGGCCGCCTGTTGCCGGGTGAAGCAGTCCGGCTTGTCTTCGCCGGCCTTGCACAGGCGCAAATCGGTCATGGGATTGAACTGGCAGGCCAGGGGATTGGTGATGACGCCGTCTTTCAGACCGTCCAGGGCGTCGCATTTGGCATAGACCGCGTCGTCCAGCATCTGCACCTTGGAGACCGGCAGGACAGGCCGGTACTGGAACTCGTCTGCCATGGTCGGAAACATGGCCTGCTGCGTCCAGGCGGTGGCGACGCCGTTAAGTTTGGTCCAGCTGGCTACCGGGCAAGCCGCAATGATGCCGGAAAAATCGGATGGAAAACGTTCCGCTTCCATCAGGGCGACGCGGCCGCTGCCGGACATGCCGTAATAATAGGACTGCGCGATCGGCTTCCTGTAATAGGCCTGGATGACCAGCTTGGCGTTGGCTTGCGCCAGATGCGTGCCGCGATAGCCCCAATTGACCAGCCGTTCAGGATCATGATCCGCCCATGAGCCGCCGCCATCGGCCGGTACCGGATGACCGGTATCGGTGGCCGCCGTGGCATAGCCTCGGAACAGGGCCACCGGCTTGACGCCATTCTGCAGATTTCCCAGAAACCCGCCGCCACCGCCCATGAGGAACTTGCCGTTCCACGCGGCAGCGTCTGGCATATCCACTTCAAAGGTAATTTCCTTGTCGATCACGCCAATGACTTTGCAATAAGCGCGCACACCCTTGTCCGCCGCAACACTCTCAACCGATTTAATGCGGACCCAGGGGAGCTTGAGCGCCGACATGTCCTGGCAGCTGGAGGCTCCCGGTGCCACCGGAGCGAGCAGATCATTGACCGCTTGCTTGAGAAACGGATTGGCCCCGCCGGCAGGGGCGGCGATGTCTGCGAGACTGGGTGATGAATTTATCCCGCCATCCTTTTCAACGGCGGCCGGGCGGCCGAATACATCGGCGAATTTCATGTCGGGAGTGTAAACGCCCCATTGCGGGGTACCGGCATTCCTTTCCTGCGCCGTGCAAGCAGAGATGCCGATCAAAAACATGACGGCGCTCAACAGAAGAGTTTTTATCATCCCGTTCCTGCCCTTTTTTCAGCCACTTCGACCACTATATCGCGAAGAACGCGATTGAAAAAGCAACGCCAATAAGGGGCGTAGTCCTGACGGGCCCAGCATGAGCGGCATTTTGGGCCCACACGCCCTAAGACGCTGGCGCGCGGCGTGACAGGGGGCGTACCGCTACGCCCCCCTGCCTCACTTATCAGCGATTTATAAGTTGCGGCCTAATCTTTCATCGCGGTCGGCGCACAAGTTTCCGCCGGGTAGAATTTCGCAAACGCCGCACATTCCTCCTGTGGGGACATGCAACGCTGCGACGAGTCATTCAGCCACGCCTCACATGTGGGGATGTTCGGCTTCTTCAAGTCGACTTCCGGCGGACGCTGAAGCGCCGTTATGGGCAGCTTGTTGACCTCATCAATCATCTTCGCATAGGACTGAACTGCCGCCTGCAGCCCCGTCCACGGCGTAACCGCAGGTGTGTCTTCGCTGGTATGCATATAGTCGAAATTGCTGCCCTGGACTGCGACGCTGGGCACAACCTTCCACCACTCACCCAACTCCGCCAACTCACCCGAAACGCCACGGCAGCGATAGTTGACTGTCTCCGAATGCGGATCGGTCGCTGAGGTTTTGTGAACATATGTTTGGCCCCGCTCGGCGCCGGCCGGACATGTCGGTTCGATAAACAATGGGACGCCAAATTCATGCCAAGCATCCATGGCAATTTTCGTCAGGTTGGGCCGCGAGGGGCCGCCGGCATACCACCACATAGGCTCTATGGCATCGGTCCTTCCGGTCGTACCGGCATGAGAGGCCGCTTGTGCCGTATGCTCGTTGTTGATGAACAACGCAGTCTTCGGGAAAAGGTTTTTCCGCTCCATATTCAGGTACAACCACCATGTGCCAAATGCACCTTGGCTTCTGGCGTTGCCCAGGCTGATATAATTATGGTGTCCGGCCTCGCTCATAAAGACGATGGTTCTCTTGCGTTGCGCCTTGGGAATCTTGGCAAAATGCTCGGCAAGCCCCAGCTCGGTGGCAACACCGGTGCCGTCATCGCCCGCAGCGTCGAACCAGCCATCATGGTGCGCGGTCATGTAAATCGTTTCGTCCGTCATGCCCGGCAGCGTACCCCAGGCGATCTTTTCCGTGCGGCCGGATTCCCATGCGGCATCCAGGTTGGCCTTGATGTGGGGCGGATTATCCAGGCCGCCCTTAACAATCGCATCACGGATCGCAAAGGCATCCTCCGTACCGAGCTGGAAGATGGGCTTGTCACCTTCGGCCTGATAGGCCTGGATATGGAAGTTGCCGCCACGCGTATCCGACACCAGGATGACGGCAGCCCCGTGGTCCAAGGCTGTCCTCACATCGCCGACACCATAACTCAGGCCGCTGACAGCGGCCGTGCTGACTTCATCGCTTTTGAAGAATAATACAGCCTTGCCGCGGACATCCTTGCCCATGTAATCCGCTTCAGTGCCCGCCCCCACATAGACGATCGGCAGATCCAGCGTCTGCCCGTGGGTCGATGCGGTGCCGTATGGGGGCTGGGCCGATGTCAGCTTCATCGATTGGCCGCCCGCCATAAGCGTCACGTCCCAGGATTTGGGCGCCCATTGCGGAACCGGATCGGCGACTGTCTGAATATGAACGTCGGACAGGCCGAATTCCTTGAACTTCTGTGCAATCCAGTCCGCTGTTTCATGTTCGGCAGGCGAACTGATGATGCGGCCCCAAAATTGCGGGTGGCCGTTATCGCGATAACGTTCGGAGATGCCCGCCAGATACTCGACATAGCCATGGATACGATGGCCGTCTATGTCCTTGTAAGGGGCAGCGTCAGGGGGGAGAAACCGGACCGGGTAATCAGGTGCAACCCAACTCTCCGGATTATAGGGCGGACTCAGGCGCGCGCCTCCAGACTGGGCCTGCGCTTGATACGAAGAACCCAAAACTGCAACGGCCATTATTGCACCTACCGAAATCCAGGCCTTCGAAAACTTTCGCATGCTCTCTCCCTCCAAACCGTTTGTAAATCGGGTGACCAGTAACAGACGACATGCTCATCCCGACGACGTGTACCGTTGCTTAGCTCATATGCACTGTCAGAAACCTGTCAGATTACGGCTTCATCACGCGGACTGTTCTTTATTTCCGCACCTGATCAGTTCCACTAGAACATCATAGAAGGTCGGATTCCATCACTTACCGTGCTGCGTCCATGCTGCGTAGCAGCAATACGCCGCGAGTGATGGCTTGCATCATCGACCGCAATTTCGAAACCGCCGAAGACGTGGAAGCAATGCCTGGTGTGGACAAGGCCATGATCGAGCACATCAAGACCCGCCTGTTCGGCAGGCTCCGGAACGACCAGTAAAGCAAGGCTTGCTGCAAACAGATCGGACATTTGTGCCCCAGCCGTCAGCAACAATTCCGGCATGGCATCAAACTACGCCAGGCGAGGTCGAGGCGGGCGCGCCTTTATGGTGCAGAGCAACACAAACCAATTCCGAAAGCTGGAAGGGGCGCCCGGCCGCCTTGGTCGTGGCCATCGTTCGCTGTTTGACCGGCTCCCTGATGACAAGTAGGTTGAGACACTTTGCGCAGCTGCCTTGCGCCGCGAACCGGACTGCCGGCGCACACACCAATGGCTCCTGGGAGGCATTCATGAAAATTCGTACTGCGTTGATGGCGACGGCCAGTTTGGCCTTCGTAGCCTATGCCGTCGGCCCGGTTTCGGCCCAGAACGCGGCGCCCGCTCGCCCCGCCCAGACAGGGCCGCTTACGACGTACAAGTCCCCGATCCGCCACCGACTTTATATCGCCACCCCGGGAGACGAGGGCGCAGACGGCCAGTCGGGCGTGGTCGTGCTGGACGCCGATCACGATTATCGCTTCGTCAAGCGCATTCCCTATGATCTGTCGGCCGCCGAACTGCCCGGACCGAAAATCTCCGGCATGACCTCCTCAATTCCGGCCAACATGATCTATGTCACCACCGATGGCGGCAGCATGATCGCCTTCGACCTGAAGACTGACAAGATCGCCTGGACCTTCTACGGAGAAGGAAAGAACGCGAACGTACCGGTTACGCACCGTGGCGCGGCGGGGACGGGATGCTGCGAGCGGCCCTATACGATGCCGAATGACGGCGGCAAGACCCTGCTGGTCGCGTCTGCCTATAATCACTGGTGGTACCAGATTGACGCCATGACCGGCAAAATGCTGGGCAAGATCGACACGCCAGAAGAGCCGAACTCACACAATCTGACGGTGACGGCGGATGGCAAGCTGGGCATGTTGAGCTCGTATTCGTCCCCCCCGCACGCCAACGTCGCCGTGGTGGATATCCCCAACAAGAAGGTGCTGTGCAACATCAGTTTCAGTGATAACCCGCGGCCGTTGACCATGAACCATGACGGCAGCCTGATCTATGTGAACGTCGACAATCTCGACGGCTTCGAGATCGCTGATACCAAGACCTGCAAGATGATCAAGCGCGTCGAACTGCCGGCCGAGATGTGGAAGGCCAAGTTTGCAAATCCCATGGGCCACATGTTCGGCCATGGGGAACCCAGCCACGGCATTGGCCTGACGCCCGATGAAAGCGAAATCTGGGTGACGGACGGCGCCAATGACGCCTGGCAGATCTGGGACAATCCGGGCGACGGCCGCAATCCGGTCTATAATCCGCTGAAGACTGTCAAGGTCCAGCAGAATGTCGGCGGCTCGTCGTGGATCTCGATGACCAATGACGGCAAGCTGGCCTTTACCGCCGATGGCAGCGTCATCGACGTGAAGGCGCACAAGGTGATCGCCACCCTGAAAGACGAGTATGGCCGCAACATCCATGCCGTCGAGAAGGTGCTCTATATGTCGATGCAGGACGGCAAGATCGTGGAAACGTCCAACCAGTTCGCCATCGGCAACGAAGATGCCTACAAGGCCCGGATGAACAACAAGCAGGCCAGTAATTAGCAGGCTTCCATAGACAGACAGAAACGGCGGCCCTTTTCTATCCTAGGGCCGCCGTTTTTGTTTCCGTATAGCCAGGCATCTCGTCCCCCGTCTGTCCGCTTTGCGCCAATAGCGGACATCCGCGGCCTCTCAAATGAGAATGGCAAATGCCGTCTAAATTGGTCATTCGTAACTTGCATCGGAACCCGCCCGGCTACATGGCCAAGCTTGGAGTGATTTATGTATCTTGACACGGAAGCCAGGGACAGGATCGGTGCCGCAGTTCTAATTGTATGGAACAGTGCGGCCTTGATTGGCCTGACGATAAAAATTGCGCGAGTCATACCCAACGCCAGCCATGCCGGGCCATTGCTGCAATGCATATCGCTGGGGACGTCCGCAACCTTCTTTGTCTTTCAAATCTATTTTCTTGCCGTTCGACTTCCATCCATTGCCAGGACTGCTGGCCCGATGCCGCGAGCTTGCGCTTTGCTGGGAGCCTATCTGCCCGCCGTTATTACCATGCTACCCACCGGCACATCAGAAGGGCTGCAACTTGCTGCCGCCCTAGTCACTACCTCAGGGATGGCGGGCGCGCTCTATGCGCTGATATATCTTGGAAACGCATTCAGCGTTTTTCCGCAGGCCCGCAGGCTGGTGACAACAGGGCCATATCAATTCATTCGCCATCCGCTCTACCTTTTCGGAGAACTTTCGGTATTGGGGATCGCCCTTGGGTATGCGCAACCCTGGGCGCTGCTGATGGCGATGTTCAGTTTCCTCGCCCAATTTCCTCGCATGACCTATGAAGAGAAAATACTTACTACGGCATTCGACAGCTATCCCACTTATGCAGCGAAAACTGCCCGGCTAATACCAGGCGTTTATTAGCATTCGTATGGACGGCTAGTGACCTGATGATCGCCGCCAGGTCTAGACCGATGCGCCTCAGGAACAGTCCGTTCGTATTGAGTCATCACCCAGGCGCAAGACCGCATCAACTATCCTGATGACTTGGTCTATGTCTGGGTGCCAAGCGCGCCATGGGAAATCTTCAGCTGGGGGTGACTATCGGCCGCGCGGAGATAGCCCTGTGGGTGGATAATATTTCGGACGAAAGGAGCTTCACACCTGTTTTTCCTCCCGTGACAGGCGCCGGCGGATATATGGCAAACCCCGCAGAGCCCCGCACCTTTGGCCTGACGCTTCGGTACACTGTCGAGTAGTTTATAAAGAATCGGAATTTCAGAACCCCTAGCTACCGCCGGTAAAAGTTTGTTTGATGCTGCTGCTACGGTTCGCAGCGAGCATTGTTTATGATCTAGAATGGATTGGGGGCAAGCAGTTGGGCGCACTTACATCAAAAACTCGATCTAACGCATTGAAACGTAGTTTGCGCGTTTTTGGCACGTTGCTCCTAACTTTGTCAGCCGTTACCCCTGCTTCCTCAGTTTTCGTAATTGTGCCCGGGGTGATTTCCCAAGCTGGAACTGGCGCTTTTTGGGCCATGGTCCTTGGGGCGCTTCTTTCCGTGCCTACCGCTTACGTCTATGCGGAACTGTCGTCCGCCTTTCCGATTGCAGGTGGTGAATATTGCATGGTCGGGCGCACGGTGGGGCTGGACGCAGGCATCGGCATTATGTGGCTCAATGCGTTTAGCAGCCTGCTGACTCCAGCTGCTTTTGCGCTAGGTGCAAGCGCATTTATCAGTGTGATCGTTCCGGGGCTCAATACAACGGTTGTGGCAATTGCCATTATTCTAACGGCAACGGTTCTGGGAATTCTGCATATCCGGACCAATGCCTGGGTGACTGGCTTATTCCTGCTGGTGGAATTACTGGCGTTAATTGCGATTTCGGCCTTGGGGTTCTGGAATATTAAGCGACCGCTTCTTGAGATTGCAGCCCATCCAGTCTGGCTGAATGACGGATCCCTGCAAATGACGCCGCTTGCCATAATCGGTCTGGCGACATCCGTCGCGATCTTCGCCTACAATGGATATGGGTCAGCGGTCTATTTTGCCGAGGAAATGCACGAAGCCCGAACCGCTGTCGCAAAAACTATTTTGTGGGCCTTGATAATAACCGTCGTAACCGAACTTGTTCCTGTGACCGCCGTTCTGATGGGCGCTCCCAATCTGAAAGCGTTATTTGGTTCGCAAAATCCCTTTAGCGACTTTGTCCTCGCGACGGGCGGTCAATTTTTCAACACCGCAATCAGTGTCGGCATTGCCTTGGCCATTATAAATGCCGTGCTAGCCACGGTTCTGCAAAATGCGCGCTTCTTCTACCGGACAGGTCATGACAACACCTGGCATCGGAGTATCAATGATGCGTTCACTGTTACACACCCGCGCTTCCAATCACCCTGGATGGCAACTTTCATCGCGGGTGTTGTGTCAGTTACGATGTGTTTTCTGGGATTAAATTTAATTTTGATGCTAACAGGCACTGGCATCGTCATCGTCTATGTGGGCGTGTGTCTCGCAGCCATTTTTGGCCGTCGATTCGGGACTAGTCATGCTGCGGTTTATCGAATGCCGCTCTATCCATTATGGCCTTTCATCGGATTGGTTGCACTTGCATATGTCCTCTATACCAGTGCTCTCGACCCAATACTTGGCCGGCCGAGTTTGATCATCAATGCAGGTATCGTGGTTCTTTCCATCATGTACCACCGTCTCATCTTGAGGAGAACGCGCGAGTGGGTTCTAACCGAACCGGACGAAAGCGTTAAATTTCCAGATAAAATCTCTCATTAAGTCGGCTCGTTTCAGTGTGTTACGCCGAGCCTCAATGCAACGTCTGCGCGCCAATGTCCGCTTTGGGTCAATAGCGGGCATTCGGCCAATGTTCGTTTTGCGCCACAAGCGGGCACTCACAGACTGAGCGCCGTCACGCCGACCCAGTAGCCTAACAGCTTTATCAGTGCCTTCAATGGACCGACAGGCAGCTATGCCCGCTTGATCATCCGCAAGATGACGATCAGAAGGATTGCTCCAATAGTTGCGGTAATGATCGACGCGATCAATCCGCCACCGATGTTTAGACCGAGAACGCCGGCCAGCCATCCGCCTATGAAGGCGCCGACGATTCCGACGACAACGTCGCCGATCAGGCCATACCCACCGCCCTTGACCAATATGCCCGCCAGCCAGCCTGCGATAGCGCCGATGATCAACCACATGATAATGCCATGAGTGTCCATTGAGGCCTCCGATCAAATGGGAATGAATCGTTCTGGAAAAAAATACGTGCAGGGACAAGGTGACTGGCAATCGGATCTGGCGTCAATGTCGAACGCAAGTCACATCGATTATGTTGCGGTGCAACAGTTCCCATCTTTCGGCGCCCGCCTTAGGCAGTAGCGGCGGTGCGGGGGTAGATTCATCTTGCCGAGCACTAAAGATTACTATTCCTGCCACGGTGACCAGGACAGGGAGAATTGCCCACGAACAACCCTGTCTGGTGCTCACCTTCTTCTTCCCGATAGTGATTTTAAGAGGTCGGGATTGGAGCGCGGGTGGGGCGCTGAATTCGTGGCCGCAAAGCGCGCACGCCCGCGCCGCCAATAGAGGCCCGACGGTTTGCCAACCGACCGCGTCGGTACTTGGTACTCGCACTCAATCTGTACACTTAGCGTCGCGCGCCAACAGTCAGCACGAGGGCAAACCCGGAGACCTTGGCCCTGTGTTGAGGCCAAGTTGCAGGAGCTTGGACCAAGCCTTTTCAGCGCCGTCGACAAACGAGAAGAGTTTGAGATCCTCGGGCGAGATCATGCCTTCCTGGATAAGATGTTTGAAATTGATCAATTTGTTCCAATAGGCTTCGCCCACCAGTACCACCGGGACGCGATGCATCTTGTTGGTTTGTATCAGCGTCAGAAGCTCGAATAGTTCATCCAGCGTTCCAAAGCCGCCGGGGAAGACAACCAGCGCATTCGCGCGCATGGCAAAGTGAAGCTTGCGGACCGCGAAATAGTGAAATTGGAAGGTCAGTTCGGGTGTCGAGTAAGCATTTGGCTCCTGTTCTCTTGGCAGCCCAATGTTGAAGCCGATGCTTGGCGCGCCTGCCTCCGTGGCGCCGCGATTGGCCGCTTCCATGATCCCCGGTCCGCCGCCCGTGGCAATGACGTTATCGCGCGCTTTGCCATCGATGTTGAGCGCGCCACCGAATTCCGAGGCGATGTGGCCAAAGTTCCGTGCCTCTTCGTACCAAAGATTACCGTGGCGCACGCGCGCGCTACCGAACGCGACGATGGTGGATCGCACCGTCCATGCGCGCAGAATTTCTTCGGCCTTTTCATATTCCAGCTGTAGCCGGACGCCCCGCATACTGTCGCCAAGCAGGAAATCGGAATCCAAGGCCGGCAGACGGTATGCAGGCGATGTCTTCTGAGGGCCGTTGTCTTTGGTCATTACTGAATCTATGCAATCGTGGTTTTCTAGTGGCAAGATACGGTGACGCAGATGCGCTCAAGATGCCCGGGCGAAATCGATAAAGCCTCGTGTGACGTCCGTATGGACGAGTTTGACGCCCACATGATCGCCGACATCGAGCCCTTCAAAGCCACGGACGACCTTTCCCTCCGCCGTAGGCCCCGAGATCCGAACCCAGGTACCCTTGTCGGAGGCACCCGTGACGATACCGTCAAAATGCTGACCGATGCGACTTGACAGGAGAAGGGCGGCCGCTGACTTGCCGACTTGACGCTCGACTTTCTTGGCGTTGTCTTCTTGCGTCGTGCATTGGGTCGCCAACGCGATCAGCTCGACGTCAGTATAAGGTGAAGGATGTCCGGAAATGGCAGCCTTCAGCAGCCGCTGCGTGATCAAATCGGGAAATCTGCGATTTGGCGCGGTTGAGTGCGTGTAATCTTGAACCGCCAGAGCGAAGTGACCCTCGGTTGGCTGACCGGGACGCTCCAAGGCATATTCGCCCGCACCCAACAGCTTGATCACCGACAGCGAAAGGTCCTGAAATCGGTCAGGATCGGCCTTGCGGCGTGACTTCAAAAAGCCGTCAAGAGCCGATGCGTCGGGCTGCGAAGGCAGGGAATAGCCCAATGTGGCGGCCAGCTGCACGATGCGATCCCACCGTTTTGGTGTTTTGAGCACTCTACGCAGCGATGAAAATCCCTTGGCTTCAAGATATCTGGCCGTTACGCCGTTCGCGCCAACCATGCAGTCTTCGATCAGGTCCTTTGCACGATTTCGCGGGTCCGGGCGCATATCCACCAGGTTCTCATCTTCAAAGACGGGACGTGCCTCCAAGGTGTCGAACTGCAGCGCCCCATGTGACTGACGCTGGTCGCGCATCGCTCCTGCGATCAGATCCTGGAGGCGGAGATTCTCATCAAGTCCCTTGGCTGCTGCAAGCTTTGAAGGCGGCGCACCGGTTCCGTCCAACCAGGCCGCAAGACTATTATAAGCCAGCTTCGCCTTGTTCACGACGACGGCTCGATAAACGTCGCCGGCGACGACTGTGCCATCGCTTGCAACCGTCATGTCGATTATGAGGGCCAGCCTCTCGACGCTTTCCCCCAGTGATGTAAGGTCGGTTGAAAGACGTTCCGGCAACATGGGGAAGGTCTGAGCCGCAGTATACACGGAAGTTGTGTTGGTAGCCGCGTGTGCGTCTATAGCAGACGCCTTCTTGACCACAGCATCGACGTCTGCGACGGCGACAAGCAATTGCCGCTGCCCATTCGCGAGAGGCTGAGCAACCGTCAGTTGGTCGAGATCGCGGGAATCGTCATTGTCGATCGAGCACCAAAGAAGATCGCGCATGTCTCGTATTGATGGACCATCGACGATTGCCGGACCAGGAACGCCTTTGAGCTCGCTAAGGGCAGCGGCAGAGAAATCGGGCAACAATCCGCGTTGCAACATCACGTCATGCGCAATTGCTTTCAGGGACTGCTTGGAACTGGGATGCATTGGCATGGGTTAGCGAACCGGAGTTTGACGAGCGGACACGCATCTCACGAATTTCTTACTAGCTATATGGCCGCGCTGCCGTGGGTCGGACAGCACGATACCATCTCTTGCCCGAGCCGCTTATGCAAGTCATTGAAATTGCGTCATTAAAGTGCAAGATTTCGCTGCGCATCCAAGCCTGTCGGTTGCCAATGTGGCGGGTTAGTCAGCTACCATTCGGGCTGGCAAGCTCAGCTAGACCAACAATTCGACCAACAACGCCGCCGTGCGATATGGTGGGCTAGATCGTACCCACCGAACCGCCGACGAAGGCGCAATTCTTGGCGATATTTCGCCTCGGGGAATATCGTGCCAACAAATGGACCAACATCTTGGAGCGCTTCCTACCCGTCTATGGGCCTGAAGCCTCATTGGTAGCTCAGATAGGACGCAAACTCGCAACCAATCCGTACAAAAACTGGTGGGCCTGGCAGGACCCACATTGTTAAATTATCGCTTATATTTCAAATGGTTATAAAGGGCCGCCACCGGCATACCAACACATATACCAGCACTTTCAAACGGCGGAATTGCAGCTTCCAGACTATCACTTGATGCGATCCCTAATCTTGGCGATCCCCGCCTTGGCGCAGGCTTCATCTGTCTTGCCGGCGGGGATGCCGCCCACTGCAAGGGCACCCACCACATCGCTGCCCATCATCAGGGGAAGCCACCTCACGGGCCGGCCGCGATGTCGCGGATCGCGCTCACCTATAGAATGACAGGATGAAACATCGTCACGGCGGCGATGATAAGTTCGGCAACGATCAGAATAACGATTAGAAGTTCCAATCGCGCGGATCTTGCCGTGTCCATCATGTCGGTGAAGGTCTCGGCGACGCTGCCTAGCACGGTCATTTTCCCATTCAGAAGCGTGCCGCGTTCCACAATTTCAAATTCGTCCTCGAGCCGCGCGTAGAAGCGTTCAAGCTCTGGGTGCTCCCAGAGTATCTCTGGCTTCTCGGCGAAGGCGATACGGCCAGACACGCGATGCTGCGCGAGGAGCGCAGACCCGATCAGCTGAAACATGGCCTTTCGATCTTTAGGAATGCGGCCACTAACAGCAAGCGTGGTGGCCGCCGGCTCGATCGTGTCGAACACCGATGCGATCTCCTTTTCGTACCGCGCAAGCGCCACGCTCTTCGCCAGGATATCGGCGAGGACCAGAACATGCGCGACCGTCAATTCTTTAACTTGAATCACGCCGTTTATCGCTAGGCCCTCCTCCTGCTCGGGACGAACTTCAATGCCAATCCGCTCTTCTTCCGGCGAACCCAGATGTGCCTTTTCAGGCGCAATCTTGTCGAGAACCGACTTTTCCTCTGCCTCCTGTAATCCAATCAGAACCACCGCCCCGTAACGAAAGACGACGACATAGCCATCATCCTTTCGGTAGCCGAACGGCGCGTTTGAAATGACGCGGCCATGTCTGGAGCGGTCGACAGTCAGCCTGTCGCCCACGAGGACAGCGCGGGTCCCCAGCCGTATTGATGAGTTCGCCGCCTCTGTTGGCTCTGAGCTGTCTGGCATCCGCTAAGCTAACCCAATCAGCGAGCCAATGTGCTTTGCATTGCGTTTACGCCGGCCAGCAAATCCCTGAGACCGCCCATGGAAATTTCCTTGCAGGGAACCCGAGTTCGACGCATGGCGCCGGTAACAATGTGTGATGCCATCGCTGATTTTGGAACGTTATCCGCATAAGGTTGTTCCAATTCAGGAAGACGCCGCAAATATCAAATTTTGCGATTGCCGTTGAGCTGCGACCTTCATAGAATCGTCATAGAGATGAGAACCTCTTCTGGAGTTCCTTATGTGCCGCCAGCTGGCCGAACAAATTAGCAAAATACCTGAGCGTTTCGATGGCAGTAACAAGTCGACCGCCCTCCTTTTGAAGGAAGCGGGATTCCCGCAGCGGCGAAGCGACCTCTCGGTAGAGGAAGTCGAGGATGTGTTCCGGCATTCGCCTAAGCTTGCCGATCAATGGCTAAAGCGCGGGAGTGAACAACGCCTTGCCGGCGGTTGGGGCATCGAAAATGAAAATGGAACTTATCGCGTCCAGAGCTTTGCAGACGGACACAGTGAAATTGAGCACGACCGGTTTCGAGCATGCGCGGTATTTGTTGTCCGCTACGTCCACTTTATCGGGGACATGCTGGCCCGAACACCATAGGCTGGCTCGAGCGGTTGCCATGTGCTGAAGGTGAACATCGTTCTGTTCGGCAATTACCGCCGCAGATCGTCTAGCGGATTCCTTTCGCTCGGACCGTCCGGAAGTGGAAGGATCGAAGCTAAGTCCGCCTCGACAGGTACTGCAACCCACAAACGATGATCAACATCAGGGCCATTTTGTGCAAAGCCCAAGGCTCCGGCAGCTTCGATCACCAAATCAGCAGACAGCCGTTTTGGTCACGGCAGAATGGCGGAAGGCGAAAGCCTGCGCTTCAGCTCTTCGGTCAGGGCCCGGGCGTCCTGCTGGTTGTTAACGACATGCGGCGTCAAAAGAACAAGAAGTTCCGTCCGGTCATTGTTGTTTGTCTTAGTGGAAAACAGCGTGCCCAGCACAGGAATATCCTGAAGCAAGGGCACGCCGGAATTGCCCTTGGTCTTCTTGTCGCTGATAAGTCCCGCCAGGCTGATGGTTTCGCCGTCCTGGACAATGACCTTGGTCTGGATCTTGCGCTGTTGGAAGGTGGGTGAATTAATACTTGACGTTGTTGTCGGCACGACGTCGCTGACCTCCTGGTCGATGTCGAGTGAAACCAGTCCTCCGTAGTTGATCCGCGGTGTCACAGTCAGGATCACGCCGGTCGGCTGATACTGAACATTGTTGATCACGGGCGCGCCTGCCGTGATCACGGATGTGGCGCTTTGGGTGATCGTCGGCACCAGGTCGCCGACCTGGAAGGTGGCCTGTTGCTTGTCCCTGATAAGCAGCTGGGGCGCCGAGATAATCTGGACATTGGTGACGTTTTTCAGCGCCTGCAATGCGGCCTGCACATCGCCGACGGTGCGGGCAACCGCAAAGCCCGGAAAGTTCGAGGCCAGCAATCCCGGGAAGAGAGAAGCATTGGTAGGGGTGCTGCCGGGTGAGATTGCCGCGAAAGGGCTTTGCGCGTTGCTGAGTGTAATCTGGCCTTGGCTGTTGTTCAGGAAAAACTGCACGCCATATTGCAGGTCATTGTTGAGGGTGACTTCCGCAATCGTTGCTTCGACCAAAACCTGCATAGGTATGGCATCAAGCTTGCGTATCGCCGCCTCGATCGTGGCATATTCGCTGTCGGTGGCGACAACGATCAGCGCGCTGTTGCCGTTGTCCGCGATGATTTGCGGACCCTTGGATCCGTCGCCCGCCGCTCCTTGACGGCCGCCCGAACCGTCGGAATTTTCCGGGCCCGGCGGCGGAGCCGGCGGAGACCCTGTGGCTGGCGCCGCGCCGCCCGCGGAGGAACTGCCTGAGGCAGCACCAGCAGGCGCTTGCGCCAGCACGCCAATCCGCGCGGGCGTGGCTGTGGGCGGCAGACTGCCGGGCGCGACTGCCTCTTCCGATTCCCCGCCGCCGCTCAGCGGGTTGACGGCCCGCTGAATAAGGGGCTGCAGATCGGCGGGCTGGGTGTTTCTCAGATAATAGACATGAATGTTGCGGCCGGCGCTGAGCTTCACCTGATCGAGCTGATCAATCAGGTGGCCGACACGGTCCAGATAGGCCGGCTGGCGCGTGATTACCATCACGGCATTGGCCTGTTCCACCGGTATAACCTTGACCACGCCGCTGAGCGCGCCCTCAGAATCAAGCTGGAGCGCGGCCTGCAGATCGGCCGCCAGCTTGGCCGGATCGCCCGTCTTGGCGGGAAAGATCGCGTAGGACGCCCCGGCCAGGTAATCGACGTCGAAGACCCGAACCAGATCGATGATATTCTGCCTGGCATTTGGCAATCCGCTCACGATCAACACATTGCGGGACGGATCAGCGATGATCTTCACCCCATCCCCGGCATAGGGATTGAGCATCGTGGCCAGCTGCTTGGCCGACGCGTAACGCAAGGTTATGACCTGCCCGCCCGCCATACTGCTCTCGCCGACAACGGGCGGAATTTCGCTGTCCGAACCCTGGGCGCTAATGCGGTATATGCCGCTCTCAAGGGTGACCTGTCCTCCCGCCTGATTCAAAAGCGCCTGAAGCGTGGGAATCAACTCACTGCGTTTCAGGGGGCGTGCGGTCTGAATCGTGACTCTTCCTTGAAAGCCGGGATCGATCGAATAATTGGCCTTGAGAGTTTCTCCAAGGATGAGGCGCGCGATCTCGCGCACATCCATATCAACATAGTTTAGCGATATGTCGCCATTCTCCGCCACCTGGTAGCGCGCGTCCGCTTCGGGCGGTGGTTTGCTGAAAACGGGCTCCGAGCCGTTCTGCCGGACGATGGGGCCGCCCGGGCTAGCTGCGGGCGTCACGCCGGCATCGACGCGGGACGGATCCGTTTTCAGTGCGCTTGCCTGCGGCGAAACCGGCGTCGTCGCCGGAGGCGAAATCAGCGTGGAACAGGACGAGAGCGTTAGCGCAGAAGACAAGGCAAATGCTTGACCGAAGCCGGGACGCCGAAATAAGGAGCGCGTCATTGTCCCGCCGAATCGGCTTGGGCCATTGCCTGCGAGGACATTCGCGGTTTTGGCGTCAATGTGATCTCTTTTGTTGTTGTTGGGGAGAACCGGCCGGTTGAACGGAAGCCCCTTTCTTCCCCACCGGCCGCGGCGCGGAACCGGTCATTTCATCCGCCGTCCCGTTTGTCAGTTTGACGATCTGTTCGCCAAATGCGCTTGTGAGAAGCACCTGATCCGCCTCGATCTTGTTCACGGTCCAGCCGTCAATCACCTGACCTTCCATGACGGAGACGGGCCTGCCGCCGGGACGCGTAAACGCTGCTTCACGAAAATCTGGTTGCAACATGACGCCGGCTAATCGGCCTTGAAGTTTCGGCGGCTCCGCCTTGACTATTTTAATTGCGGGCGGTTTACGCTCGACACTGAAGAGCGGACGCGAGAGAATTTCCGCCACCATGGCGTCGGCCTTTTTCTGCGCAAGATGTTCGGAGCGGGCGCGGGAACTCCCAGGCGTATCGGACGAGATGGCGAAGATCGGGACGGCCAGTTCCGCCAGCAGCGCAAGCCCGGCAATAACGCCGAAACCGAGAAGAAAAAGCCGGAACTTTTTTGTCATCGGCCCTCTCAACCCTCACGGAAGCCGTAGACATCAAGTATCATGGCCAGACCGTTGTTTCCCGCGCTGCCTGCGCCCGGGCTGTTGGAATCCGAATCGGCATTAAGATTGAAATCGCCGGCAAACAGAACCGGATGCGCCGTTTCGAGGCCGCGCAACACTGAGGTTACAAGCTTCAAATCGCCAGAAAAAGCAACCCGGATTCCAATCCGGCGGAATTCGCCTTCTGCTTTTGCCGGCAGGATTTCGGCGCTGGTCAATCTGGCGCCGGAATCCTCAACGCTCGTCTTCATCATGCCCAGTATCTCGGCGGATGCAGTGGCATCGCTTTGCCCGGTGAGGAGAAGCTCGCCGCCGAACTGATCGCGCCATCTCTTGTCCGCGACGCGCAGGTCCGGCAGGTCGCGCGCGAGCGCCTTGTACCGCAGGGCCAATTCAGCACGCTCCCGCACGAACTGCGCCTCCTCGCCGTAAAAGCCCAGGATTGGCGACACGATAAGGAAACAAAAAATGACAACGACCAGAGCGCCGATCGCCAGCGCCAGCGCGCGGCCCGCCGAACCTTGGGGCAGCTCCCTCACAGCGAATCCAAGGAAGCAAGAGTCGCAGAGACCGTGAATTTTTCCCGATTGTCGTTATCACTTTCCGTGACGGCGGAATCGAAAGCCGGCTCGTGGAACGAAGGCGATTTCGCCAACAGGCCAATCAGGCCGGCCGCCGAACCGGAATAGCCCGATATGGTGATCCATCGATCATGGACGGCCAGGGATGTCAGGTAGGTATCGTCCGGGATGGTGCGTGTCGCAGCAGTGAGAATGGCCAGCGCGCTGCCGCCCTGCGTTCTGCTGAAAAAAGTGATCGCCGCCAGCCGGTGACTAGCGCTTTGCTGCAGAATCGACGCTTCCCGCGCGCTCGGCGCAAGGTTTTCGATCGTCCGGTTCGCGATGAAGAGATTATATTGCTGCCCGGCGAAGGACAGGACGACAAAGGCGGCCGCCAGGCCGCCGGTCACCATCCCGAGCGGGATTAATTTTTCGTAGGGCAGGATCCGGCGAATGGGACGTTCCGCCGTCGTCCATATCAGAACAGACCTGTCCGGTGCGGTATCGACTTCCAGGGCCGCGGCATCGAAGCCGGCTTCACGGACGGTGGTGATCGCGGCATCGGTAAGGTGGCGCGGCAGGATGACCAGATCCAGGTCGAGCTTTCCACGGCGCTCATCTTGGGCGGCGACAGCGTAATTCCAATACACCTCCGCCTGTTCAAAAGGGGTTTCACGGTCGATTTCAAAACCCAGGATGGTCTTGAGGTTACGCCGCGCCGCGCCCGGCAGCGATAGCGTCTTGCAAAGCGCCGTTTCCGGCGCGACACGCAAAAGCAACAGCCGTGGCAGACCGGTGACAGATTCGAGCGCACGTCTCAGTTCAACAAGAGCGCCATCGGTGACACGCGCCATTGTGCCGTCCCGGCGCACCCACAGCACAAAGCGGCGTCTGTCATCTATTTCCAGAATCGCCGCGTCGCTCGATTTCGCGAGCATGTTCAACCAGCTGGCCGGAATCAGATCGGCGAGCTGTTCGACCCACCAACGAAAAAACCTCAGGGTAATTTGCGGCGTCATTGGAGAAATTCATTCGGGTAGGGCAGCTAACAATTTCTATCGCCAATATATGACAGTTAGGCGATCAGTCTTTCAGTTAGGTTTTTCAGTTATTTGTCCTCAAGCGCCTTTTATCGTGGAACACTGTCTGGCCAACTACCGCGCGGCTCAAAAATCTTTTCGACCAGAGGTAATCCAAGATCGCGAGCGTCTTCACAGCTTCCGAGCGATAAGCGATATAAGGCTGCTCGTCCTACCGCTGCTTGCTTTGAATCGAAGAGGCGGCAATCCATGGTGCAACTTCCGCAGGCGCGCGTCGTACCGCGGGGCCGGTATCCAGGCATGCGGACAATATGCCAGCCGACGACAGTGCGGAGAGATAGTGAATATCTCGCCTTTGACCATGGCCGCCGTGTGCTGCGGCCGCTTCTTACGGCCTTAATTCAATTCTTGGCTGACGGGAGAGGGCACAGTGGTTTTCCCTATTCCAAGCAGCGTGAAGTGCCGCGGACTTTTCAGCGGGTGAGGATTGGTGTGCCTTCTTTAACGACGCTTTTGAGCTGCAAGGGGTTAAGGTGCAGCGCACGTAGGATCGTTGGCGCGATTTGCGTTGTGTAGGTTAATTTCTCGACGGTTTCCGGCTTCATGCTGGGTGACGAAAGAAGCAGAGCCACATTGCGATCATCGTTGGAGAGGCCGCCATGTTCGGCGAGCTTGCTACCACCAGTGCAGATCACCCCGTGGTTGGTCACCGCTAGAAAATCAGGCACGCGAGTGTTTTTGAAGGGGTCTCCATACATAGGTGTTAGCGCTGCCCGGTCGAGGAGCTGCGTGATGTGCAAGTTGGAAGACTGCGAAAGGATATATTTCTCAGCATCCGAATAGTATGAATTGCCGGTTGAGGGATTGACGGCCTGCTGTAACTCAGGGGCTAGCCACACCAGGGCTGCATCGTCGCAAATCTCGAAACCATGCGTTCCAAAACCCGGCGTATTCCCATACGCCGCATCGGAAATGGCAATGCGGTCGTTCTTGTTGATGGGCGACTGACCATGCTTCGCACTGAGGACGATCAGGGTGGATTTGTCGAGATGCTGAGCGACCAATTCGCTTTGAAACTGGCCGAGCGCATTATCCACGAATTGAAATTCTTCGGTCAGCGCGTTGCCCGGCGTACCGTTGCCGTCGAGATAGCCGCCAACCAATGTCTTGTCGCTATCGGCATCCCCTGCCTTGGCCAGCTTTTGGCCGACACTGACGGCCTGGAAGTTCATGCCGAAAATTGCCGGTGTCGACTGTTTCACCGCACCCGTGCTGTTCAAGCCATCGATCCAGTTCAATACCGCCTTGACCTTCATCGAGTCGTAGGTCCGAACGCCGGTATAGCTGGTCGTGTAATCATCGCCCGGCTTCGCACCGGGATCGAGAGTATCCTGAGAGTTGATTTCGGGTGCGTACAATTCATCGAGACCTTTGCCGGAGGGTCCACTTAGATCCTCATACGCCGGGTGTTTGTCGGACCACGCAGTACGAAGGCCAGCGCCTTTTATCACCTCGAAAATCGTATTGGTGCGCACATATTGATGCGGATACACGGGTAAGCATGCGCCATTGACAATGTGGCGCTGCATGTTGTCCGGATCAAGCTGCGTGTAGACTTGGCCGGGCGTTCCGCCACCGGTAAAATCAGCGACCAGCGCAGTCGAGAAATTGTAACTCTTATCGAGCGCCTCGAAATTGGTGACTTCGGTACCAGGCTTGCCTGTGCAGCCCGGGTCAGCCAAGCCTTGTGATGTGTAGAACGCCTTGGAGGGATATTCTTTCCGGTCGTAACTGTCGTCGTAAAACAATCCAGCCGTCTTTGACGTACCACCAGTGACCTGTGCGAGCATCCCCGGATAGCTGTCCGACGGCGCTGTCGTATAAGCGTTCGGGTAGATAACGCCGTGGTTCGCAAGCCTGGCTAGGCTGCCGGTCGGATTATTCTTGATCCAATTGGTAAGATCAACCGAGTGCATCCCATCCACGCTTACGAGCAGGACGTGTTTGTAGTTGGCCTCGACGGCCGCATCCTTGAAATAGGAATCGGACTTTGAGTCGGTGTCTGAGTCGGCGCTTACGGGTTGTCCGGAAACCGCAAAAAGCAGAGTGGCGCAGAGGGCAGTTGAAAGCAGAAATTGATGCATTGGGCGCACGATTTGGGTCCTCTCTATTGCTGTTCGGCCGTCTTGGGTCACTAAGTCGGAGCAATATTCAACGAGAAAGACAACAAGACGACATGTGCGTGTCAGTAAAATAAAACCTGCAGGATCAAAAAAGGGTGCGGGATTTTCCATTGAAACGTCACTGACCGTATTCATTGATCAAACATCGGGGGAAGGCCTTTCGGCGCCACAGATTTTAAAGTGGGGGAATCATGCGCTCGGATCTTGAAGCAGCCATGCCTGGTTTATTTGCAAAGTCCTGCAGTGCGATAGCGTTCTGAATTTGCGCGGGCGCGGCAGATGCCGATTCTCAACCTCAGCAATCCAGTGGACGGATATTGATACTGGGACCTGCCGGGTCAGTCCTGATAACCCGTCCAGGGCACACCGTATCCGGAATGCGTACTTTCGTTGACATGCCAAGCACCTATCGATGATCTCTACACCAAATTTCTCAATAGCTTCACCATCGACTCAAAAAACCAACTTCAAACCTTCACCATAATGTTACAGAGCGCAACGAAGAGCATCACATTTGCGCCGTATAGCTCCCCGATCTGCCGTCAACCTATAAACATTGGGGTCTACCATGAACACAACATCCACCGCCGCCATCGCGCTTGCGGCCTTTATGACTGTGGGAACCAGCGCTTCCTACTCTGGCGAAGCCAAGATTGTGGGAGCGAATTTCGGAAAGCTGGATCACGTTTTTTTCATCATGATGGAAAACGAGGCCAGTGCTGATGTCCTGGGCAATGCCAATGCGCCATTTATCAATGCCTATGCGCATCTTGCCAATCAGGCGACGAATTACTATGCCGTGGGCCATCCGAGCGCCCCGAACTATCTCGAAGTGACCGGCGGTTCCAATTTCAATGTCCAAAATGATTACTGGCCGAATTGGAGCGGCACGGGCTGCATCGACAACGCGCCGAGCAGCACCGGATGCAACAATGCCGTAAATCCGATCGCGGCATCCAGCCTCGACAATGCAGTCGTCGCCACCGCCACGAACTCAAGCCAGTGCAACGGGCAGGTCCCGAGCGGCCCCCCGGTCGCCCACAATTGCGCGCTCTACACTTATGCGCCGGCAACTTTCTCGGCCAAAACCATCGCCGACCAGCTTGTCGCGAAAAACAAGACGTGGAAAGCCTATGAGGAAAGCCTGCCGGACGTGCAACCCGGTGTCGCAGGCGTCAACTATGCCGATGGGGCCTTTTCCAATCTGAGTCCTCTGGCCGATTTCGGACCCGGTCCCATCCAAAAGCTTTACGCGGTGAAGCATAATCCTTTTGTATATTTCCAGAACATCCAGATCGGCACCGATCCCGCGCTGAGTCTCGCCCGAGTCGTGGATTTCGACGGGCACGGAGGGCTCTGGTCCGACCTCAGGGACAACAAGGCGCCCAACTTTTCCTTCATCGTTCCCAATCAATGCCATGACATGCACGGATTTGTTTCGGGTGGGCCGCCGATCTGCTCTTCCAACACAGCGGCCGACATGAATCTTCTTGTTCAGGAGGGCGATGCGGAGGTCAACAAAATCATTACCGGAATCAAGGCCTCGCCATCCTGGTCCGCGGGACGCAACGCCATCATCCTGGTTTGGGACGAAAACGACTACGAGAACCAGGCCAACCAGGTTGTCATGACAGTTGAGACCAATTACGCGCCGAATGGGCAGACTTTTACCACACCCGTCGATCACTACTCGCTGTTGAAGACGCTTGAAGCCGGCTTCGGACTGCCCTGCCTCAACCATGCCTGCGACGCTACTTCGGTTGTCATGAACGCCATGTTCGGGGGCCGCTCGGACGGCGACGACCGGTATTGACGCAAGTCTGGCCTGCCGGCATCAACGGCGGCATATTTCTCAAGGGCTCGTGGTAAACGCCGCGAGCCCTTCCTCGTTCCGCAGCAGGCACTGCACTTCGCTAACACCGACCGCCGGTGGGACATGGGCGACATCGTGAATTTGACCGATGAGCAGGATCATGAGAAAGATTGGGGCGTATGGACGGGCTCACGTTACATACGAAAAATCAATTTCGTTTTTCATGATAGTGAAACAAAGCGCGATTAGTTAGTTGCATTCGCTTCTTCATCAACTTCTTTAAATCTGAGAGGGATCATGCACCGGGACGTCCATGAAATTCGCCGCGTGTTGCTGCTCACGGGCGCAAGCGTGTTTGCAATTGGGCTTACAAATGCGGCCGATGCCGACACGGACATGCATCCGATCAAGCACAATACCATTGTGGTCAGCGCCAGCACCTATGACCATACACGGGGCGCCGTCGCCTCGCTGACAGTGGGCACCAAATTGGCCGGCACAGCGACAGCGACCAGCAGCGCAATCGCCGGCAATGCTTATCCCGTGGTCTGGGGCAATGCCACGCCCGACGGCAGCTTTGGCGTCACCTCCAAAATCACGCTGTTGGACGTCAATGGCACCAATGGTAAGATAGAGCGCATTTTTCCGGTTCCGACCGACCAGGTGGTCACCAGTTTCTCCTCCAAATCGGAGCTGGGGCTGCACATTGTTCAAGGCGAGTCGGAGCCAGAATTTGAAGGCAGATCGGAGCCAGAGTTTCATGGCAGGTCGGAGCCAAAAGTCGTGTTCGTTGCCTATGGCGGTGCCGGCGTTGGCGCGCTGGACGTCTCCAACTCCGACGCCGTGGCCGGACAGGATCCCACCAATCCCGTCACCTTCGCTTTCGGCAACACCCATGCATTTCACCGCACCATCGTCTCGATGGATGCCTTCGGAAAATTCAGCTATACGCCCACGATAGACTATGGTGGCAACAACGGCCGTTCCGCGCTGCTGGGCTCGAATGGAACCTATTATGTTGTGGGCAACGCCAATAACGGCAATGCCTCGACCTTTGGCCCTAACGGCACCAATCCGGACGTAACCGAGACGACCGGAGTGGAAGTGGTCAATCCGATCTATGGCGCCAGCAGCTCCGTCGCCATTCCGGCCAATAATTCCGCCGAGGTAGACCCACTGATACAGTATCAATTCGGCCCAAAACCCGACAAAGCCGGCAAGGACAACAATTACCGCGGCATAACCGAGTTCAATGGCGCGCTCTATTTCACCAAGGGTAGCGGCAGCAACGGCATCGACACAGTCTATACGATTAAGTCTTTGCCGACCGTCGCCAATGCCGCGTCCACAGGCATCTCCGTGGTGCCAGGCTTCCCGACCGACTCCGCCAAGCTGACCGGCGGTAATTACACGCCGTTCGCCGTGTTTTTCGCGAACGCCAACACCATGTATGTGAGCGATGAAGGTTCGGGCAATGCCACTGATACGAGCACCCATGCGGGCCTGGAGAAATGGAGCCTGGTGAACGGCACCTGGCAGCTGGATTATGTCCTTACCAAGGGGCTGATCGGCGCGGTGGATCCCAGCCTCAACGGGCCTGACGGTCCGTATCCCGCCGTCACGACGGTGGGACTGCGCAATCTTACCGGTCGTGTTAATGAGAACGGGACGGTCGTTCTGTGGGCAACTACCGCAACATCGAGCACATCAGGGGACCAGGGTGCCGACCCCAACAAGGTGGTCAGGATTGACGATCAACTCTCGGCCACCGCATTGACCGGCCGAGTTGTATTGGAATCGTTCAAGACAGTGCTGGGGCCGACCTATGGCACCGTCTATCGGGGTGTCGCCTACGCCAAGTAGGGCTGACAGCAAGCGAAGCTCGGAACTTACAAACCCTTGGGCTCGCGAATGGAAGGTCTTCCAGCTGGCCCGGCCCGATTTGAAGATGCACTATTGCTCTGCTTTGCCTTCATCTGGCGTCGCAGCGCGTAAAACGATGATCGCGTCGCAAGGCCTCAGCAAGGTTTTAAGGTCGCACCTCCTAGCCGGTCAGCGGGGTCATCAACTTCGGGAAAAATTTCTTTGCCGCTGACGATGCTTGGTGGCGATGTGCGGACCTCGACACTTCGCCGGTGATGGCCGTTGTCTCGCCCTTCCTCTGCGTCACGTGCCAAGGCCACGCCATGCCCAGCTTTCCATGCTGCTTCCGGAAGTCGCCGGACTTTGCCCGAAAATACCCATTTTCTCACTGGGAGATCGCGATGACATGCCCTACCTGGCCGCCGTCGAAGTGGAGGCCTCTAATCCGGATTTCCAAAAGGTCTGCAACGGGTCAGCAGGGGCCATTTCGAACGGCATTCCGCAGTGACGCATGGTGGGTCAGATAGGACGCAAACTCGCAACCAATCCGTACAAAGACTGGTGGGCCCGGCAGGACCCATATTGTTGAATTATTCGTTGTAATATCAATCTTTTAATAAGACGCGGGCGAAGGCATACCAACACATATACCAACACATTCGGATAGGGGAACTGCAGCCATCAGGCGGCAGACAAATATCTCCGCATGGGTCAATAGCGGTCGCTGGCGAACGTCCCCTTTGCGCCAATAGCGGTCGTTCGCAGATTGGTTGATATGGGAGCGCAGTGGTCGCCGGTTGGGCCCGTCTCGATCCCCTCCCCTGACACCATTTAATGCCGCGTGCGGGTTCGTAAAGCTACCTGCCGACCTCAATGATCGTGAACGATCCCGGCACCGCCGGCCCGCGGGCGGGGCGGGGCGCCGGCGCATCGGCCAGCACCGGCCCGTACTCCAGCGTTTGGGTGAAGACGTGGCCGGTCTTGTCATCCAGCACCATGGTCCTGGCGCCGGCTTTGGTCGGCAGTGTCTGTTCGACCAAGAAAGATGTGGGACTCTTCTCCTTGATGAAGGTCATGGTCCCGTCGCCGCCCTCGGTGGCGATCGCTTCCATGGTTTTGGGATTGAATGCCACCGTATCCACGCCGGCGCCGGTGGGAAGCTGGGTGATGATCGCGCCGCTGTCGGCATTGATGATCACCACATGCGGATTGGGCTGGCGGTAATAGGCGAACAGGATGTGGTTTTTGGCGTCCAGTGACAGCCCGCTGCCGCTCGCGCCCGACAGGCTGAGGTCAATATGCCGTTTCACCGTCATAGATTTCAGATCCACCACCGCGATGGTGCCCTTGTCGGAGATGTTGACGTAAAGCGTGCCCTTGCCGTCATTGGCGCCCTGTTCGGGAGCGCCGCCCAGATCGAGCGTGCCCGCGACCGTGCCGCTGGCGGCGTCAATGATGGTGGCGTAAGGCGGCTGGTGGCTCAGCACCCACACGCGCTCGGTGCCCGGATCGAATTCGATGTCATCCGGGCGGCCATCCACGGGAATCGTCTTGATGATCTTGAACGCCTGCGAATCCCACATGGTCACCGGCTTGGTGTTGGAAAAGCCGTGATGGGATTTGGGGTCCACCACCGCGCCGCCCGAGGCGAGGCCGGGGATGTCGGCGACCGGCTTTAGGGTATCGAGATTGAACACGCCGAGATGGCCGCCCTGGCCACTGCGCGGGGTCAGAAGAAGGCGGTCCGGGACATCGGCGGAGATATAGTCAAAGCCGCCATCGCCGCCGACCCTTGCCGTCTTCAGCACTTTGTATGGGCCGGATGCCGGCGCGGCATCCGGCGCCCCCAAAGGCCAGCACATCGCCGCCGCCATCAAGGCAATCGCAAATTTCCGCACGGCATTTCTCCCTCGCCCGTTGGAAATCCAGTCTAGTTCCAACATCGCGAGGCGAAACATTGTATAGTGCCAATATTGCGTTTGCGGCGCGGCGAAAGTCTGCAACCATCACAATTTGCCAAGTTGTTACAAAGCCGTTGCATCCCAACACGGAAAGTTCCGCCCGCAACACGAGGAATCCTTATGGCCCATCACATCCTGGCAATCTACGACAACGCGAACGAAGCTTCTCTGGCGGTGGACCGCCTGCTGGCGAATGGCATACCGCAGAGCGCGCTGGGCGTGGTGGCGAGCGAAGGCTAGCCCTACTGAGATCGAATGTCCGCTTTGGGTCATAAGCGGTCATTGCAGGGCGACGAACAAGCTCTTTTCAAGTGCTATCGCGGCTTTTTCTCTTCTGTCTCGGCGATCCGCACCAGAAATTGCCAGCACACCCTGGTCGCCGAAAACAGCAATATGATGACGGCGACTGCGAACCAGTCGCGCTCGTCTTCGCCAGTCAGCGCCATTCGCAACGCCGTAATGACGAGCATTGCATAGCCGATTAGGGAAGTGACGTGACGGCGCAGGGAGCGGATACGGAACCGGATGCTGCCTTCGCCCATCATCCCTTGATAGAGGCGAATGAACACCCAGACGACCCAGATGCCGGTGATCAGCAAGGTCACCTTGCTGAACGTGGTCAGCGACATATCGGGAATCAGCGCCAGCAGCGAGACCATCAGGACGGCCAGATAATTCTGGAATGCCTGCTCCGCCAGCCGCCTGGAATGGTCTTGTCCCTTGCCCAGCGTGGCGGGAGCGTTGATCGAGATCGAAACGAACAGCAGCCCCAGAAGCGCGGCGGAGGCGCTGCCGATCACGGAGAAAAAGCCGGCCCAACTTCCCACGGTGTGCCAGGTGCCCAAGTAGCGATTACTAGGAATTATCACATGGCCGCCTTTCCAACCAGCGACTTGGAATGTCCGCTTTGGGTCAGAAGCGGCCATTCAGCCAAGGTCCGCTTTGCGCCATAAGCGGCCATTCGAGAAATGGATTTTTTGCAGCGCGAAGGCCGCCGTTTTAGCCCTGCCATAGGCCAACAATTTTGGGTTGGGGCGGGATTTCTTCCCGCCTTCTGGGGGTTTAGCGCCTGAAAGTTCCTAAAGTTGCCAGAGGGAACTCCCTATGCCTCATGCCGCAAAATAGCGCCCTGGGGGTTCAGTGCGCTTGCCATTGTATGAGAGTTACCATACAATACGACAATGCTCGATGGGCTGACCCTCCACGACAATGGCGTCCCGATTTACGTCCAGCTGCGCGACCAGCTCTCGGCCCTGATCGGCCGCTTATGTAGCAGCGGCCGGCGCGCCGTGTCGCGCGCAGATTCCTGGGGAGAAATTCCATGAGACGGTTCTGGGCAGCTCTCGGGTCCTTGCTCTTTTTCGTGATCGCACCGGGGACACTTGCAGTTTACGTCCCTTGGTCGATCACGGATTGGCATTTGAACCCCGCCTTTCTCGGACTTGATGCGTTGCGCGTTGTGGGCGCAGCACTCGTCTTCCTCGGTCTCATTGCCGTCGTTGAATCTTTCGCTCGCTTCGTATGGAAGGGTTTTGGAACACCCGCCCCGATCGCGCCGCCCATAAGGCTTGTGGTGACCGGTTTCTATCGGCGGGTTCGCAATCCCATATATGTTGGCCTCATCGCGATCATCATCGGCGAAGCACTCATTCTCGGCGACGAAAGGATGCTCGTTTACGCGGCGATCCTCTGGCTGTTCTGGCATGTTTGGGTCCTCGTTGTCGAAGAACCCACGCTCGGCAGTTCATTTGGCGACGAGTTCGCGACCTTCAAGGCCAATGTCCCGCGCTGGTTGCCGCGGCTTACACCTTGGTCGGGGCCTGCGAAAGTCCAAGAAGAAAGCGCGTCAAGTGGGTGATGCGCAGCTTGCTCTGAAAGAGCGTAATCTTACCATATATTGAGGGGGTTATCATGGCGAGGCTTTTCACGACCATCACGGGCTTGCTGTTGTTGCTTGGTGCGGCGGCGCACGGGTACCGCCTCTATCGTCCCTTCGAGATCATTATCGCCGGGCACAACATCCCGATTTGGGACAGCTGGCCGGCTGCCATCGTTGCGGCGTTCCTCGGATCGATGGTGCTGGTCGAAACGCGGCGCAAGTAAGTTCACTATCGACGCCGCTGTTGTCAAAAAATGAACTGTGTCCGTCCCTGAATCCAAAGTCCGAGATTTTTGTGCGATTGCGAATGTCCGCTTTGGGTCAATAGCGGACATTCGTTTGCAGACCCAATTGCAAAAATGAATGCACCCCCGAACCATTTCTGATTTGAGGGTGTCATTTCATATTTTGATGGTGGCAAAAAGTGTCAACTTTTCCGGCCATCATTATATCCCGCCGGGCAGACCGGCGGGGTATTAGTGTTGGAAGCAGACACCCCGCTTTGGAAGTGGGACCTCTGGGGTTCGCTGCCCCGCCCCACCCGCCAAATTCTCGTTCTGGAGCATAGAAGGCAGCAGCGGCTCGGTGGAACTGTCGGAAGATGGAACTTTCCGCCATTGAGTTCCCGATGAGGGAACTTGCGCCGTGGCGGATTTTTTGCGCCTGCCCAGGAAATGATTTAAGCATTTTCGGTCGAAGATCATGGGCGATGGCGAGTCTGAAAACGATCCTGGCTGGATTGGTGGTTGCGCTGACGGCTGTTCCGGCCGTGGCTGCGTCCGTGGCCCACCCGGCGGCGCAAACGGTTCGCATGGAACCTTTCAACGGCGCCTTTGTCATTCCCGTGGTCTTGAATAACGTGCTGACGGAAAACTTCATTATCGATAGCGGGGCCGCCGATGTCAGCATTCCCGCCGAGGTCGCGTTCCGGCTGAAGCAGCTGGGGGCGCTAACGGGCGCCGATTTCCTGGGAAGCAAGACCTATATGATGGCGGATGGATCGAAAGTCCCCTCGGAGATCTACCGGATCGCGTCCCTCAGGATCGGCGATATGGTGATGAAGGATGTCACCGTCCGCATTTCGGCGGAAAAAAGCCATTTGCTGCTGGGTCAGAGTTTTCTCAGCCGGCTCAAATCCTGGTCAATGGACAATGGCCGGCAGGTCATGACCTTCAACTGATCCAGGGTTTTGCTGATAGGCGGCCGGCGTCGCGGAGACCGGGCTGCCGGCCTGGGCTATGGCCTGCGGCGCAGCGTTGCCATCCACGTCGTGATAGGCCGGGAAGACCGCGTGCATCATTTTTACTTCCGGAAGAATATAGACAATGCCTTTGGTGCCCTTGAATGCCGGGTCCACCACGCTGTCGAAAAACGCCGCCGGCACATTGATGCAGCCATAGGAAATCCGGTGATCGGCCGGCGCCGGCGATACGATTCGTTCCAACCGGCGTTCCGCCAGGTTGGTGTTGATCACGCGATGCAGCGAGATGGCGTTGGAATAATCCACCCACAGCACATCCAGTTTTCCCAGATCATGGCCCAGGGCGGCCACAAAGCGGCCCGCCGGGGTGGTGCGCATGTCCGGCGTGATCGCCGTCAGCGGCATGGTCCCGATTCCGGGCACCGAATCGTCGCCCTGCGCCAGGCCGACCAGCGCCCATGCCGATCCGAGCAATATCCCGTTCTTGTCGAAGACAAAGACCTTGGCATCCGGTTTGTCGATGATCACGAAAGGCAGGCTGCGATTGTCTGCGGAGTCGGTGACCCAGTCGGCCATGTGCCGCACCGTGTCGGGCGTGGCCGGGGTCAGAAGCTGGGCCCGAAGGGGAATATGCGCCGCCGCCTGGGCGGCGGGTGGCGGCGCGAGTGGCGGAGCGGTGTCATCGGCATAGGCCGGCAGCGACAGGAAACAAGCCGCGACCACACCAAGGAGAGCCCTGGTCGTGGTCGCGTGATGTTGCACACTGCTCTTTTGATGCCGCAGTCTATCCCTCAAATGGCCCATCTACGTCTCCAGCCCTGGCCATTTCAGCGTTAGTTGCGGTCCTGCTTGGGCTGAACCGGCGCGGGCACATTGGTGGCCTCGGCTTCCACAGGAGCAGGTTCGGGCGCAGCCTGGGCCATGGGCGCAGGAGGCGGCGTCACCTGGGCAACGATTGTGTCGCCGCAATTGGCATCGAGCTTGTTGTCTCTATGCAGGCGCGCGCAGGCATGTTCCGCAATCGTATCGCCGGCGCTTTTCGGCTCCAGCGTATCATCCGGCACATAACCCTTGCCCCGTATCACCGCCTCGCTGAACATGGAGGAGGCCTTGTCGATATCGCCGTCATGGTGATAGGCGGTGCCCATGTTGAATACGGCGATGGGGTGGTCCGGATTATCCCGGTAATCCTCGTTAAAGTCTTCCTTGGCCGCGGTCCAGTTCCCGGCAACGACATCGTGGAAGCCGGAGGAACCCATACCGCCGCAACCGGACAGCAGGAAGCCCACAGGTAGTATGGCGCAAATAACCGCGCCTTTCGCAGAAAGTTTGAACATGGAACACCTATACGTTCTGCGACCGCGCCGGTGAGGACGATTCCCCAGAGGTCGATTTCGCATCTGTGATCCGAAGATCCATATCCACAACGCAACGATTGCGAGCATGTTTCATTCGCCCATGCCAAAAAGCATAAAAATGACGGGTTCCATCGCGGAACGATTTTAAAAAACAGCGGGAACACACAGATTGTGCGTGATGGGGTTCCGGCGAAGTTGTGATCGGCTCATCGCCGGCTGACGCAAGCGCCGGCTGATCATTTCCCGAGATGCGGATCGATCGTCCTTGCCTGCGCGATATCGGCCTCTCCGCCCTTGATGTCACCCATCTTTATTTTCAAAACACCGCGGCGGTAAAAGGACACGGCAAACCGGGGTGCGAGCTTGATCGCGTAGCTGTAATCCAGGATTGCCTGGTCGTTATGGTTTACCGCCTGATAAGCGGCGCCGCGGACATAGAAGGCTATGGCATCATCGGAGTCGAGCGTGATCGCCTGGTTGAGATCCGTGATGGCCCGGACTTCATCGCCTTTGCGGTGATAGGCAGCACCCCGTTCGACAAAGGTGGTCGCGTCGTTCGAACCAAACGCAATCGCCTGGTCATAGTCCTGGATAGCGCGGTCGTAATCGGCTTTGTTGAAATAGGCGTGGCCGCGATACAGGTAAGCCATCACATAGCCCGGATGGAGCCTGATTGCCTGATCGCAATCCTGGATCGCGCGGTCGTGATCGCCCTTGTCGTTATGCGCCAGACAGAGATTCTTGAAGGCGATGGAGAGATTCGCGTCGGTTTCATGGCCCGACCGGATCACGGCCGTGCAGGCCTCAATCATGACATTGTCCGTGGCCGCGTCATCAATGCAGCGCGGCCAGTCCTGGTCTGACGATTGCGCAGCCGCCGCGCCCGCGAGCAGCGCGGTGAATGCCAAAACGAAGAACCACAAGGCCTGACGCACCATGCCTGTTTGCCGGGAATTGAACGGCACGATCCGTGCCTTGTAGGACAACCTTCAAACGCCGCGGAAGTTCCACGAGATTGTTCACGTCAAAAAATAATCAGCGATGTTGACGCTGGTGATGAAATGGTTCCCTCCGGAAACAGCCGGCATCAGTTGGCGATGTACCCAAACAGAAACCGCGCGATGGAACTTTTTGTTTTAAGAAATTGGTAACCAGATTGAGCCGAAGGTGAGCCGGGCTGTCGAGAGGGGATATGTGCCGGATATTCCGGAAAGATGAAGGTGATGAGTTCTGGCGGAAAGCGTTTGCTAGCGCTCAAAGCACCTCAAGAGAGTACCCATGGCTTTCAGATCATCCCCTTCTCCTGTCGCCAGCGATCTGGCGCTCGCACTGGTCACCTCTTCCACGACGCCCATGCTGCTGCTGGATAACAACCTCAATGTGATCGCGGCAAGCGACTCATTCTGCGATACCTTTCGCATCGACCCGGCCAAGACCGTAGGATGCCAGCTCTCAAAACTGAGCACCGGAAATTGGAACGTGCCGCAACTCATGTCAGAGCTGAAGGCCGTCGTGTCCGGCCTTGCCGAGGCGAGGGACTGTGAAATAGACCTCACGCATGCGGGCCGGGTGACACGCCATCTCGAACTTCACGCCCGGAGACTTCGCTATGCCGGCGAACACGGAATCCGTCTCGGCCTCTCGATCAGCGATACCACCGACACGCGCATCGCAAAGCAGCTGATTGAAGATCTTCTGCTCGAAAAAAAATGCAGTTCCGGAACAAACAAAGACGGCTGGTCAGGCCAAAGCCAAAAGGCTGTGCGTGCATGAGGTTGGTGATCAAATTGAGCCTATACCCGGCACGCGGATTGTCCTAAACCTTCATTGCGCGGCCAAAAAGCGATGACACCATGAAAAGAAAACTCTGCGCCGCGGCGCTGTTTGCCGGCCTTGCCATTGCACCCTCGGCTTTGGCGCAGGCGGGCGCCGGCACAAATGCGGCGAATGACACAGGCCCGCAGGCCCATGCCAGTGCATCGGCGGAGGCGTTCGTCGCCGAAAACATCGCGCAGAGTCTGGCCATTCTGAACAATCCGGCCCTGACCGAGCAGCAGCGCAGCCTGCAGTTCGAAACCCTGCTGCTGACCCTCACAGACATGAAGCGCATTGCCGTTTTCACGCTGGGTCCCTATGCCAAGACCGCGCCGCAGGCGGACCAGGACGCTTTCGTCGCCGCGTTTCAAATCTATTCGGAGGCCGTGTATCGTTCCTATTTCAATCGTTTCAGCGGCCAAAAGCTGGCGGTAACAGGCTCCAGCCAGCGCGCACCCGGAGATTTCATCGTTTCCACCAGGCTGATCGATCCCAACGACCATTCCGGCCAGGCGCCGATGGTCGTGAGTTTCAGGGTGCGCACCGACGCCGGCAAACCGGTGGTGACGGATCTTGGCATCATGGGCGTCTGGCTGGCGATCGCACAGCGCGATGAGTTCGGCTCCTATCTCAGCGCGCATGGCGGCAGCGTCGCTTCCCTCACGGAGAATGTGCGCTCAGTCACCGCTCGCTATCGCTGACCGCGCTGAGGCGCATCTTGTGAACGTCCCGGTGGGGAGCAAATAATCAATACTCCACGCGAACCAGATAGAGGCCATCGGGCGGGGCGACGGGGCCGCATTCCGCACGATCTCTTGCCGCCAGGGCCAGGCCAAGGTCGCGCGGGCGCCATTTGCCCTCGCCCACCAGTTTCAGGCTTCCGGCAAAAGAGCGGATCTGGTGATGCAGGAAGGAGCGCGCCGAGGCTTCGATATGGATTTCATCGGCGCGCTGGCTGACATCCAGCCGGTCGAGAGTCTTGACCGGTGAGGTGGCCTGACATTCGGCGGCGCGGAAAGTGGTAAAATCATGCTGGCCGACCAGAGCCTGCGCGGCGTGGTGCATCGCTTCAGCGTCGAGCCGAGGACTGACATGCCAGACCCGGCCTGCATCCAGCCCCGGCGGACTGCGGCGATTGAGAATGCGATAAAGATAATGCCGGGCGGTGGCGGAAAAGCGGGCATGGAAATCGTCCCCCACCAAAGCCGCATTCAGCACCACCACGGGTGCGGGCCTGAGATAGTGATTCAAGGCATCGCGGACCTTCCCCGGCTCATAGTCTTTTTCCAGGTCGAAATGGGCGACCTGGCCCAACGCATGCACGCCTGTATCGGTGCGGCCCGCGCCGGTGACGGTGACGCGCGTGGCGGAAAGTTTTTCAATCGCCTCTTCCAGGGCGCCCTGGACGGAAGTGCCATTGTCCTGGCGCTGCCAGCCGACAAAGGGGGCGCCGTTATATTCAATGGTCAGGCGATAGCGGGGCATCAGGTAAACTGAGTGCCGGGCGGCAGAGCGAAGCCCTTGAGCAGCTCGGCGGCATCCATCGCCTTGCCGCCGGCGCGCTGGACTTTCAGCAGACGCAGCGCGCCATCGCCGCAGGACACAGTGAGATCGTCCGCGATCACCTGGCCGGGCGTGCCGTTGCCGGGAACCGGCTCGGCATAAAGGATTTTGAGGCGCTCGCCTTTTAGTTCCGCAAAGGCTCCGGGGCTCGGCGCAAGACCACGGACCAGGCAGTCCAGTTCACCAGCGCTTTTCGACCAGTCTATACGGCCTTCGTCCTTGGCGATTTTTTTGGCGTAGATGACACCGATTTCGGATTGGGGCTGCTCGGTCACTTGCCCCCTCTCCAATCCGCCCAGCGCCCGCATCATCAAATCCGCGCCCAGGCGGGAGAGTTGCTCGGCCAGCTCGCCCGAGGTCTTGCGGCCGATAGCGACACGCTCGGCCATCAGCACCGGGCCGGTATCCAGCCCCTCGTCCATGTGCATCACCATTACGCCGGTTTCGGTATCGCCCGCCATCACGGCGCGCTGGATGGGGGCGGCGCCGCGCCAGCGCGGCAGGAGCGAGCCATGCAGGTTGAAACAGCCGAGGCGGGGCGCATCCAGAATCGCTTTTGGCAGGATCAGGCCATATGCCACCACGACTGCGACATCGAGATTGAGGGCGGCGAAGGCAGCCTGTTCCTCCGGGTTTTTTAACGATAATGGGGTGCGGACAGTGAGTTTGGCCGTGTTGGCGAATTGGTGGACAGGGCCCGGCACGCTTTCCAGCCCGCGACCTTTGGGACGCGGCGGCTGGGAATAGACCGCGGCGATGTCATGGCCCTGGGCGATCAGCTCGGCCAGCGTCGGAACCGCGAAATCGGGGGTTCCGAGAAAGGCGAGTCGGAGAGTCATGTCGTCTCCTTCCCGCCGCTCGCTTGGGCTCGCGGCGTTGGCTTAGCTTTTCTTAGCGAGCAATGCGAGCTTAGAAAAGCTTGCCCCTCTCCGAGCGCCGCGAGGGAGGCGCCCTTGCGTGACCGCCGCTGGCTCACACAGTCATCTTTTTGGCTTTGGTCAGTTTCTTGATCAGCATGGCGCGCTTGAGCCGGGAAAGATGGTCGATGAAGAGAATGCCTTCCAGATGGTCCATCTCATGCTGCAGGCAGGTGGCCAGCATGCCGTCGGCCTCGATCTCGATGCGCTTGCCGTCGAGATCGAGATATTCGGCGCGGATGCGGGCGGGACGCTCGACATCATCGTAAATCTCGGGCACCGAGAGGCAGCCTTCCTCAAACACCGCCTTCTCATCCGAGGCCCAGAGGATTTTGGGGTTGATGAAGACGCGCCAGTCTTTCTTGTTGGTTTTCCGGCCGGTCTTCTTGCCGTCTTCCTTCTGGTCCCCCTCTTTCTGATTTAAGTCCATCACGATGACGCGCTTGGGCACCCCGATCTGGACGGCGGCCAGGCCGATGCCGTCGGCGGCGTACATGGAATCGGCCATGTCCTGGGCCAGCTTGCGGGTTTCCCCATCCACCTTCTGGACATCGGTGGAGACGGCTTTCAGGCGCGGGTCGGGCGCGGTAATGATGGGACGGACGGCCATGCCTTGGAAATAGGCGAGCAAGCCGGAAGGGTCAAGAAGCATGGAAATGGGCCTTATAATCCTGGCGGTTGCGGTGGTGGCGGCGGCGCTGATTTTCGCCCTGGCCCGGCCCAAAGCCGTAGCTGAGGCCCGGCCTGACCCCCGCATGGACGCGGTTATTTCCGGCCAGGGCGCCATCGCCGGGCAATTCCAGGCGACGCTGGAGGCGCAGGCGCAGCTCTCTCGCTCCCTGGCCGAACGGCTGGAGGCGCTGGACAAGCGGCTGGGCGAGAATTTGAAGGAAAGCGCCAGCAAAACCGGCGAGACATTGGGCGGCATCCAGGCGCGGCTGACGGTGATTGATGAGGCGCAGAAGAATATCTCGGCCCTGTCGGGGCAGGTGGTGTCGCTGCAGCAAGTGCTGTCCAACAAGCAGGCGCGCGGCGCTTTTGCCCAGGCGCAGATGGAAGACATTGTGCGCGATGGCTTGCCCTCTTCGCTTTACGACTTCCAATTCACCCTGACCAACCGCAACCGGCCCGATTGCGTGATCCGGATTCCCGGCAACAAGGCGCTGTTGGTGATCGACGCCAAATTTCCGCTGGAATGTTTCAGCCTGCTCAGGGCCGCGGCCAATGACGAAGAGAAAAAGCTGGCGACGGCGCGGGTGAAGAATGACGTGGGCAAGCATGTCAGCGACATCGCCGAGAAATATCTGATCCCCGGCGAGGTGCAGACCCCGGCGATCATGTTCGTGCCGTCGGAAGCGATCTATGCCGACCTGCATGCCGATTTCGAGGGCCTGATCCAGAATGCCCATCGCGCCCAGGTGATGGTGGTGTCGCCCAACATTTTGATGCTGGCGATCAACACCATCCAAACGGTGATGAAGGATGCCCGGATGCGTGAGCAGGCCGACATGATCCGGAAAGAGGTGGGCGTGCTGGTGGGAGATGTGCGGCGGCTGGGCGAACGCGTGGCCAAGCTGCAAAGCCATTTCAACCAGGCGGAAGGCGATATCAGGGACATTACGGTTTCAACGGAGAAGATTGTGAGCCGGGGCGAGCGAATCGAGCGGGTGGAACTGGCGCCGGATATGAAAAACCTCACCTGACCGCATCCGGGCGGCGGGACGGCGGCCAATAGGGTTTGAAATCAAGGGGACTGTCCCATGGATCACGATTTCTATTCGCTGTTCAGCGCCTATTGGTGGCTGCTCTTTCCCCTGGGCTGGGGCGTCGCGGTCATGTTCAAATCCTGGATGCGGCACAAGCGGGCGCAACAGGCGCTGGAGGTGATCCAGGTCTATGCCCAGCAGGGTAAGGAGATTCCCCCCGATGTCCTGCGGGTCCTGCAGCAACCGGAGAAGCCCGGCCGTTCACCGATGTATGGCTCGCGCGGCTTTACCCTGGTGGGCTTTTTCTGCGCCGCCCTGGCGATAGCCTTTCCGGTGCTGATTGCCGGGCATGTGGGAGGCAATGATCCGGACGCTTTTTACGGGATGCTGTTTGTTGCCGTTCTGATGGCAGGATTCGCCGCAGCCTTTTTCCTGACGGGGCATCTTCTGGCGCGAGACAGCAAGCGGCTTGACCCGCCTTGAACGATCTTGCGCCTGAACAGGCCTGGGCGGCAGAGGCCCGGGCGGGTTCGGCTGACGCTTTCCGGCGTCTGGTCCAGATGCACCAGCAGGGCTTGCGCGCGTTCCTGCGCCGGCTGACCGGCAATCACGCCGATGCCGACGACATCGCGCAGGAGGCATTTGTTTTCGCCTGGGAGCATATCGGACGGTTCGATGCCTCGCGCCCGTTCCGGTCCTGGTTGTTCGGCATCGCCTGGCGCAAACACCGGGAACACAAACGCGGCTGGCTGCGGTTGTTGAAACGCGAAACCCGGGCGGCGGAAAACACCAGCAGGGACTTTTGTTCCAATCCCGGCTTGGGATTGGACCTGACAGCCGCCCTCAAAAGTCTTTCGCCGGAACAAAAAGCGGCGGTATTGCTGTGCCTGATGGCGGAATTCACCCATATGGAGGCGGCCGAGGTTTTGGCTTTGCCGCTGGGTACGGTAAAATCGCATATCGCACGGGGCCGGGAAAAGCTTGTCACGATGCTTGGAGGTTCGGATGGATGACGCAAAGTTGAGGGCGCTTTTGAACGCCGACACGCCACCGGCCGCCGATCCGCGCTTTGTGCTGACGGTGATGACGCGGATTGAACAGCGCCGCTTCCGTCGTGAACTGGCAATGACGGCGGGTTTGACCGCCATTGCCGCGCTGCTGCTGGCGCTGCTGGTGCCGACGCTGGAGATCGTCTGGGACCGCAGCCTTGCGCCTTTGGTCAACAATGTCGTGATCGCGGTGGTGCTGCTGCTGGCGACCATCGCCGTGCCGAAATTCTTTTCGGCGCGGAACGACTGATCCATCAAAAGATTTTTGGCTCGCGGACGCTCGCCTGCTGGATTCCCGCATGCGCGGGAATGACAAGGACATTACAAAGCCCGGCGGGCCTTGAAGGCGGCGGAGAGCGTGCCTTCATCGAGATAATCGAGTTCGCCGCCCACCGGCACGCCATGGGCGAGGCGGGTGACTTTCATGCCGCCCAACATATCCATCAGATAATGCGCCGTGGTCTGGCCTTCCACGGTGGCGTTCATCGCCAGGATCACTTCCTCCACGCCGCTTTTGACGCGTTCCAGCAGGGGCGCGACGCTGAGCCGTTCCGGGGTGATGCCGTCGAGCGCCGACAGCGCCCCGCCCAGCACATGATAGCGGCCGCGAAAGACGCCCGCCCGCTCCAGCGCCCAGAGATCGGCGACATCTTCCACCACGCAGAGGATGGTGGAATCACGGCGGGGATCGCGGCAGATCGCGCAGGGCGAAATGGTATCGAGATTGCCGCAGATTTCGCAGTTCTTGGTGGCGGCGGCGGCGGCCTGCATGGCGGCGGCCAGCGGTTCGAGCAGCAGATCGCGCTTTTTCAGCAGCACCAATGCCGCGCGCCGCGCCGAGCGGGGGCCGAGGCCGGGGAGCCTAGCGAGGAGCTGGATCAGGCGCTCGATTTCGGAGCCGGAGGCCATCTAGTCTTCTGTTTCGCCGCCGGGCGGCGCTTCGGTGTCGCGCACGGCGACGATCTCGGCGCCGGGGAAACGGTCCAGCACCGCGCGCACCAGCGGCGCCTGCATCACGCTTTCGATCCGCGCCGCCTTGGTATTTTTCTTCTGCTCGGCCAGGGTGGGTGCGCCGCCTTCGCTGGTCACCGAAACGCTCCAGCGCTGCCCCGTCCAGTCGCGCAGTTTCTGCTGTAGGTCGCCCGCCAGGGTGCGGGGGGCGCGGGGACCGGGACGAAATTCCAGCCGTCCCTGTTCCAGCTTGACCAGGTGCACGTCGTTTTCGATATGTACTTTCAGCACCGGAGCATGGTTGGCGGCGGCCATGGCCGCGATGTCTTCCAGGCCTTTCAGTACGGGAGCGCCGTCTGGCTGGGGCGCGGGATTGAAGCGGGGTGCTGTGGCGCCCTTCGCCCCCTCACCCGGCGTGGCTCGCGCCCCGCCACCCTCTCCCCCAGTGGGGGAGAGGGAATTTCGCGCGGGAGGTGCGGAGGGGCGCGGAACGGTACCATTGTCGAGAATATCGCGCACCAGCTTGTCGGCCGGGGGCAATTCGGAGGCATAGGCGAGGCGGATCAGCGCCATTTCACAAGCCAGGATGGGACGGGTGGCATCACGCACCTCGAACAGGCCCTTGAGCAGCATCTGCCAGGCGCGGGTGAGCGAGGCCACGGAAAGTTTGGCGGCGAGTTCGCCAGCGCGTTTGGCCTCGCCCGAGCCGCCGTCGAAAAAACCCTCAGCCGAGGGGACCACCTTCACGCGGGTGAGGAAATGGGTGATCTCCATCAGATCCTGTATGACCGCGAGCGGATCGGCGCCGGAATCGTAAAGATCCTTCAGGTCGGTGAGGGCGTCGGCGATCTTGCCGCCCATCACTTTCTCGAACAGGTCCAGCACCCGGCCGCGATCGGCCAGGCCCAGCATGTCGCGGATGGTGTCGGCCTTGATGGTATCGCCTTCTCCATGCGCAATGGCCTGGTCGAGCAGGGAGAGCGCATCGCGGGCGGAGCCTTCGGCGGCGCGGGCGACCAGGGCCAGGGCGCTTTCCTCGATCTTCACATTTTCCTTTTGTGCGATGCCGGCCAGCCAGGAAGCGAGTTCGGCGCTGTCGATGCGGCGCAGGTCGAAACGCTGGCAGCGCGACAGCACCGTCACCGGCACTTTGCGGATTTCGGTGGTGGCGAAAATGAATTTCACATGCGGCGGAGGCTCTTCCAAGGTCTTGAGCAACCCGTTGAAGGCCTGCTTGGAGAGCATGTGCACTTCGTCGATGATATAGACCTTGTAGCGGGCCGAGGCGGGGGCATAGCGCACGCCTTCGATAATTTCGCGCACATCGTCGATGCCGGTGCGGGAGGCGGCGTCCATCTCCTGCACATCCATGTTGCGGGATTCGGCGATTGTAACGCAGGGATCGCAGACCCCGCAGGGATGGATGGTCGGCTCGGTCCGCTTGCCGTCGGGGCCGACGCAATTGAGGGCGCGGGCGATAATGCGGGCCGTGGTGGTTTTGCCCACCCCGCGCACTCCGGTAAGCATGAAAGCATGGGCAATGCGGCCCGAGGCAAAGGCATTGGACAGGGTGCGCACCAGCGCTTCCTGCCCGATCAATCCGGTAAAATCGGAGGGGCGGTATTTGCGCGCCAGCACGCGGTAGGGCTCGGGCGGAGAACCCAGATTGAGAGACAGGCCTTCGGACATGGTGGGACTATAGCAAGACAGCCGAATTGCGGCGGAAAGAATCCAACAGAGTTGTGGGTAAGGTGGAAGCCCGCCTGACCCGGGCCGGATTCGTTACGGCTGCTTTCTTCCGAACCTGACCGGGTTAGCGAGCGGTCCGTCCAAGCGAACTTCCGAGTAAAATATAAGGTTTTGGGCCAAAAATTGCGAGTCGAAAAGGCTCGCCTTTTTACGGCATATCCTCGCGGAAGGGGTGGGCGGGATAGGCGCCCAGGATGGTCAGGCGCGTGGTGTAGAAGGCCAGTTCGTCCAGCGCCCGCTTCACGGCTGCGTCTTCGGGATGGCCCTGGATGTCGGCATAGAATTGGGTGGCGTTGAACGAGCCGCCCAGCTGGTAGGATTCCAGTTTGGTCATGTTGACGCCGTTGGTGGCAAAGCCGCCCATCGCCTTGTAAAGCGCGGCGGGCACATTCTTCACCTGGAACACGAAAGTGGTGACCACCTTGCCGCCGGGGCGCGCATCCTCGCGCAGCCGCGACATGATGAGAAAGCGCGTCATGTTGTGATGTTCATCCTCGACATCGGCTTTGAGCACCTTGAGGCCGTAAAGCTCCCCCGCCAGGCTGGAGGCGATGGCGGCGGCGCTTTTGTCGCCCAGCTCCGCGACATGCTTGGCCGCGCCCGCCGTGTCGTACCAATTGTGGATGACCGGCTTCATCTCGCGGATCAGGTTGCGGCATTGCGCCAGAGCCGGCGCCTGACTGTAGAAGCTTTTGACGTCGGAAAGCCTGGCGGTCTTGATCCCCAGCAATTGATGGCGGATGGGCAGGAAATGCTCGCCCACGATATGCAGGCCGGAATCGGGGAGCAGATGATGGATGTCGGCGATGCGGCCCATCAGCGAATTTTCCACCGGAATGATGCAGAGGTCGCAGTCGCCCGATTTCACCGCCTCGATCGCGTCCTCGAAGCTGGGCTTGGGGATGGCGCTCGCATGCTCCACCGCCTCGCGCGCCGCAAGGTTGGCATAGGCCCCCGGCTCGCCCTGAAAGGCGATGCGCTTGGCGTGGGAGATGACCTGAATCATGGGCTGTTCTTCAAAATGCGATTGGCGCGTTCCAGATCGGCGGGAGTATCGACGGACAAAGGCACCCTGTCCACGCGCGCCACCGCAATCCTCATATTCGCTTCCAGCGCCCTGAGCTGTTCGAGTTTTTCGCGTTTTTCCAAAGGCGAAGGCGGTAGGGCGACAAAGCGGGCCAGCGCGCTACGGGTGAAGGCATAGATGCCGATATGATGAAAGAGTGGGCCTTCGCCGGATGGTGCGCGCGTCCGGGTGAAGTAGAGGGCTCGGCCTTTCTTGCCGCCGCCATCCCAGGCGACCACCGCCTTGACCACAGCGGGATTGTCTCGTTCGGCCGGGTCGGTGATTTCGGCGGCCAGGGTGGCGATGTCGGCGCCCGAAAGCGCGTCCACCACGGCGCGGATGGTCTCAGACTCCAAGGCGGGCAGATCGCCCTGCAGATTCACGATCACATCATGACGGCGTTCCGGGTCCAGCGACTGAAGCGCGGCAAAGATGCGGTCCGAGCCCGAGGGCAAGGCGGGATCGGTCAGGACTGCCCTGCCCCCCGCCGCCGCAATGCAGGCCACGATTTCCGGCTCTCCCGCGGCCACCACCACGGGACCGAGCTTTGCCGCCATGGCCCTTTCCCAGACCCGGACGATCATCGGCCGGCCGGCAATGTCGGCCAGCGGCTTGCCCGGCAGACGAGCGGAAGCCATACGCGCAGGGATCAACAGGATTGGATTCATGGCGGGTTCCCAGAGGCCAGTGTTTAGGCCCTGTTTTCGGCTAAAGCCAGCAGCAGGCTTGATTTTATGCGACGCTTCGCCGCAATGATTTGCGGGGATGGGCGGGTAATGTCGCCCCTTATTCGCTGGCCGCCCAGGGCCGGCTCTGGGGAGCAAAGGCCCACATGGATTCCTTCGAGTGGAACAAGATCGCAGGCGCGGTCCTTGGCACCCTGATCTTTATTTTCGTCATCCGCCTTGTGGCCGAAGCCGTCTATGAGCCGGAGAAGCCCGCCAAGCCCGGCTATATCGTGGAAGGCGTGGTCGAGGGTCCGGCAGGCGGCGCGCCCGCAGCCCCGGTGGCAGAAGCGATGCCCGATTGGGGCACCGTGCTGGCGTCCGCGGATGTCGCGGCCGGCAAGGCAACTTCGGCAAAGTGCGAGGCATGCCATGACACCTCCAGCGCCAAGACCAACAAGATCGGCCCGGCGCTTTATGGCGTGGTCGGCCGCGCCCGCGCTTCGGTGGCAGGGTTTGATTATTCGAGCGCCATGAAAGCCAAGGGTGGCGAGTGGAGCTATGATGAGCTTTTCAAGTTCATCAAATCGCCGCAGGGTTACATCACCGGCACCAAGATGAGCTTCGCCGGTGTTTCGCGGGCCCAGGACCGTATCGACCTGATCGCCTTCCTGCGCAGCAACGCCGACAGCCCGGTTGCCATTCCCGCGCCCGCACCGAAGGCGGCGCCCGCGGACGCTCCCGCCGCCGCGCCCAGCAATGCGGCGCCCGGCAAGGCCGGCGCGAAGTAAGGCGTGAAGCCCAAAGTCCTATTCATGATGCCGCCGGCCTGGGCTTCCCTGGGCAAGGAGCTTTTCGCCAGCCCGGCCTATGACGTGCTGCTGCACGGCAAGGATGAATACCGGCCGGGCGAAGTGGATTATTTTGTCGGCTTCCGTCCGCCGCCAGGATTCCTGAAAAGCCTGACCAATCTCAAGCTGATCATTTCGATGGGCGCGGGCGTGGACGGCTTTCTGGCCGATCCGCAATTGCCCCGGAACATTCCCCTGGTGCGTTTCACCGATCCGTCGCTGGCCTATGAGATGGCGCAATATGTCACCATGCATGCGCTGATCATCCATCGCCATCAGCGCTTTTTCGATGCAGCCCAGGCCGAAGGCGTGTGGCGGCAATTGATGATGCAGCGCGCCACCGACAGGACGCATATCGGCATTCTGGGGCTGGGCGAGATCGGCGGAAAGATCGCCGAGCGGCTGGCGCTTTACGGGTTTCCGGTTTCGGGCTGGAGCAAGACGCGCAAGAATTTTTCCGGCGTTAAAAGCTTTGCCGGGAACGGCGAGCTGGGCGCGTTCCTCGGCCAATGCGACATATTGGCTTGTGTGCTGCCGCAGACGCCGGAGACGGTGAACATGGTGGACAGGGATTTCCTGGCGCAATTGCCCAAAGACGCCTGGCTGATCAATGTGGCGCGCGGCAGCCTGATTGTTGAAGCGGATCTGATCGCGGCACTGGACAGCGGCCATCTGGGCGGGGCGGTGCTGGATGTTTTCCGCGTCGAGCCTTTGCCCCAGGACAGCCCCATCTGGCGGCACCCCAAGATCACCGTGACGCCGCATGTCGCGGGCCTTACCGATCCGCGCATGGCGCTGGCCTATGTCGAGAGTTGCGTGACGCGCTGGGAAGCGGGCCAGCCTCTGGCCGATATCGTGGACTTGGATCGCGGGTATTAGATCCTCTTTATTGCGGTGATTGGCCCGGCGGATTTTTCGATGCGGGCGATGGCCTGGTCCAGCGGCTCGGCGAAGACTTCCATGTGAAAGGCGTTGGCGTGGAGCAGGCGCGAGGCGTCGAGCGTCACGCCCATGTGACTCTTCCAGAATATCAGATCGCCGCGCCGGATTTCGTCGCGGCTGACCGGAAGGCCCAGCGCCTTTTCCATCATGTCGGTGTCGCGGGGCGCGGCGACGCCCGCGGCCTGGAGCGCGATCTGGATCAGGCCGGAACAATCCAGCCCCGCCGCCGTCTTGCCGCCCCAGACATAAGGGATGCCCCGGAAGCGCTCCGCCACCGCGACAAAATCGGGCTCGCGAAAATCCAGCGGCGCCAGATGGCCTTCATGGACAAAGCCGCCACCGGCCAAATGCGCAAAGCCATTGCGGCGGGTTTCCACCGCGACCGCCGCGCCCAGCGGCAGCATGTCGTAAAGCACCGATTTCACGTCGCAGGACGGAAGCAGCGGCGTGGCCAGGGCGGTGACCCTGTTGCTGGGCTGCCTTCCTGCATCCAGGCAGGCGTTGTGCAGATAGCCGACATAGGAATCCTTCTGCGCCTGACCCCAGGACCAGCCGTTCTTTTCTTCATAGACGTCGAAAAACTCGCCAAACAGCAACTCGGTCTGGCGCATGCTGCTGCTGTCGGGCCCGGCATGAAGTGTCGTTCGGCCGCGCGCCACCTGCCGGCGCACGCCTTCGACAAAGCAAGCCGCTTCCACCTTGCCCTTGAGGTGGGCGGCGGCGAGGTCGGGGCGGGCGGGGGTGACTCTTTTGTCGAAGCTATCGGCCATAACGATCTTTCAGCAGGGCATAAATCGCGCGGGCGGCGTTGGCCTCGCCGCCGAGCGCGCGGCCAGGTTTGGGGCGGTCGGTCCAACCCGCGATATCCAGATGCAGCCAGCTTTTTGCTTTCTCCACAAAACGGTTGAGAAACAGCGCCGCGGTGATGGCGCCGGCATAGCCGTAGCTGGGATTGTTGGTGAGATCGGCGACCGGACTGGAGAGGGTGGCTTCATAGCCGCGCCACAAAGGCAGGCGCCACAGTGGATCGCTCGTCTCCGTCGCATGGCGCATCAGGTCGGCGGCCAGGCTTTCGTCATCGGTGAAGAAGGGCGGCAGCTCCATGCCGGTGGCCATGCGCGCCGCGCCGGTCAGAGTGGCGATGTCGATCAGCAACGCGGGTGATTCCGCATCGGCATCGGCCAGCGCATCGGCCAGCACCAGCCGCCCTTCGGCATCGGTGTTACCGATTTCGACCGTCAAGCCCTTGCGGCTTTTGAAAATATCGGAGGGACGATAGGCGGTGCCGGACACCGAATTTTCCACCGCGGGGATCAGCACCCGAAGGCGGCAATTGAGCTTGCCGCCCATCGCCATGCCGGCAATCGCCAGCGCCACCGCCGCCCCGCCCATGTCCTTCTTCATGGTCGCCATGCCGCTGGCGGGCTTGAGGTCATAGCCACCGGTGTCGAAACAGACACCCTTGCCGACCAGCGTGACTTTGGGTCCGCTGCCCCAGACCAGTTCGATCAAACGTGGGGCGCGGGTCGATCCCTGCCCCACCGCATGAATCAGCGGATAATTCTTCTTCAGTGCCACGCCGCTGATGACGCGGAACTTGGCGCCATGCTTTTTCGCCAGCGCCGACGCGGCGGCGGCAAGCTCCTCGGGCCCCATGTCATTGGGCGGGGTGTTGATCAGGTCGCGGGCGAGAAAAATGTTTTCGGCGATATGGCTGATTTCTTCGCCGTCCACGCCCAGTGGCAGCACCAGCCGGGGGGCGCGTTTGGACGGTTTTTTGTAGCGGGCGAACTGATAGAGGCCGAGCAGCCAGGCCAGGGCGGCGTGATTACCGCCGCAAAAATCCGGCACTTCACCCAGGCGGTAAAACCCATCAGGAAGCTTTTCAGAAAATGCCGCCAGCGCCAAAGCATCCTTGCTTTTCCCCAGGCCCAGTACCGCCCCCGCCAAGCCGCCGCGTGCCGGGACAAGCCTGAGTTCGCCTTCCCTGGCGGCAAAGAAGCTGGCCTTGAGGTAGGGGATTTTGGCCAGCCAGGGCTTGAGGTCCTTGGCCGCCACGGCATGCAGCGGAATGGCCCGCTTGTTCGGCCCCGGGGCGTATTTCGCAAAGCTCTCATGCATGATTGGATAGTACTCAAAAGCGCATTCGACTTTATGAAGGAGGAAGGCCGTTTCGCCAAGGAGCGGCTAGGTGGGAGGTTTGAATGTATACCCTGATTGTCGGCACCCAGGACTGGTCGAGCTGGAGCCTGCGGCCCTACCTGGCCCTGATGGCCACCGGCGCGCCCTTTGAGATGGAAGTGATCGGGCTGCGGGTGGTGCCCACCAGCCGCGAAACCATCCTGAAACATTCTCCCGCGGGCAAGGTGCCGGTGCTGAAATTCACCGAAGGCGGAAAAGCCCAAACAGTGTGGGACAGTCTGGCCATCTGCGAGACGCTGGCCGAGCGGCATCCGGAGCGTGGGCTTTGGCCGGCGGATGCGGACCTGCGGGCGCGGGCCCGCTCCTATGCCGCGGAAATGCATTCCGGATTTCCCGACCTGCGCAACCAATTGACGATGGATTTCGCCCGGACGCTGCCGCTGCCCGAACTCACGCCCGAAACGAGAAGCCAGATCGATCGTATCATCGCCGCCTGGGACGAAGCGCTGACGGCCAGCGGGAACGGCTTTCTGTTCGGCGATTTTTCTATCGCCGATTGCATGTATGCGCCGGTGGTGTCGCGCTTTACCACCTATGGCGTGGAGGTGCCGGAGCGGGTGAAACACTATATGGATAAAATCTGGGCGCTGCCGGGGATGCAGAACTGGTTGAAGGCATCGCAGAAGGAAGTTGCGGCCGGACTTACTACCTGTCCATCCCCGTAGAGCGACGGCTTAACGCCCGCGGGAAGCATCGCTGTAAAAGCGCGCCGCGCCGGATGCAGCGGCGCGGTTGGCAATAACGCGGCGGCGTGGATGCGCCCTCAAATATTTAGGGCGCATCCGCGCCAAGCCGTGCGACCAGAAAAATCTACCGCCGCGCGGGGAACACGTGTTCGCTATAGAAACGCGCGGCACCGGGATGCAGCGGCGCGGGCGGCAATAGCGCGGCGGTGGAAAGACCGATCTCGCGCGCCGAGGGATGGCTGGCAGCCAGCGCCTGGTAATTCCCGGGGCTGAACAGCGCGCGGGTGATGTTATAGATCAGCGCATCCGGCTCGCTGTCGCGCACCACCCACAAGGCGCGGGCCGACACGGTCTGGATTTCGCCGCTGCCCGCATAAGCGCCGGCGGCTATGGAAGCCGGTGAAAGCGAGGGCACTGTCTTGAGCAGGCGGTCGCGGCCCGGCCCGTCAATCGGCACCAGGCGCGCCTGGCCATGGGCGATGAGATCGGTGATCGGATCCAGCGGCACGCCGCCCACCGCGAAAAAAGCATCGAGCTTGCCCAAATTCATCAATGTCACGGCATTGAAGGCATCTTCATGCGTGGTTTTCATGGCGGATTCGGGAAGGCGCCAGGCGGCCAGGATTTCGCGCGCGGTGATGCCGACGCCGGAACCGTCGCTGCCCAGCGAGACGCGCTTGCCCTTGAGATCGGCAACGCTCTTGATTTTGGAATTGGCGGACACCACCAGATGGACCTGCTCGGAGAAAAGCGAGGCGATCACCCGCACATGGGTTTGCGCGCCCAGCTTGCGGAATGGCCCCTCGCCCTTGACCGCGGCGGCGATCACGTCGCTCTGGGCCAGGCCGGATTCGGCATCGCCGCTATTGACGGCGATCAGATTGTCCACTGCGCCTTCGGACGTGCGCGCGCTCATGATCAGGCCGGCGGGGCCGCAGGCATCACTGTTGTCGCAGCGGCCCACCCCACGCGGATGGCTGAGCAGGCCGGCGATGGCCTGGCCCACCGGAAAAAAAGCTCCCGCGGTCGATCCGGTTGCAATCTGGAAGGAAATTCGCGCGGGCGGCGTGTCGGCGACGCCGGGAACTTCCGCCCATACCAAGGCAGCCAGCACCAGAGCCGTGAATCCGGTCAGACCAATCAGGGCGGAAAAACGCTGCTTCATGGGTTCTTAACCAACTCCCCCATTGCGTCGGATTTTGGACGGCGGCGCCCAGCTGCCATCAGGACCAACGTAAGCGACGAAAGGCCACCGATTTCAAGCTCTTTCCTCTATATGGCGGAATATGTTTAAGGGTTTGTTGACTGGGGGTGGGCACACTGGCGCCGAAGAGTGGCTTCAAGGGCTTTCCATGCTGCGTCTCATCTCAAAAATAACTGCTGTTTTCCTGATGGGTGCGGCCCTTGCCGGTTGCGCCTCCACCACATCCGACATCACCAAACTGACTGGCGGAGACACCGCTGCCGGCCGCGCCGCCAAGGAAGCAGCCGCCGCCAAGGCGGACAAGTCCACGCCCACCGACCTGGACGGCGGCGTGCACCAGGCGCAGCTGATGCGTTATGCCGGCCAATATGACGACGCCATCCGCGTTCTTTCCCAATTGATGCTGGTGGCCTCGGACGATCCGCGCGTGGTGTCGGAATACGGCAAGACGCTTGCACAAAAAGGCCGCGCGCAGGATGCGGTGCAGTTCCTCAATCGCGCCGTCGAATTGTCATCCAACGACTGGTCGCTCTATTCCGCGCTGGGCGTTGCCTATGACCAGCTTGGCAATCAGCCCTCGGCCAAAATGGCCTATGAACATGCCCTGATGCTGCATCCCGAAGAACCCAGCGTGCTGAACAATTACGCGCTTTCGCGCATGCTGGCCGGCGATACCGCCGGCGCGCACGCGTTGATCGCCCGCGCCCAGGCGGCGGGCGGCGCAACCGATACCAAGATCGCGGCCAACATCGCGCTTTTGAACAAGGTCGCGCCGCAGCCGGAGGGACAGCAGAATGTCGCGACGGCGCAAAAGCCGGACGCGGCCGCGCCCGTGGCGCCCGCCACCGCCGCGCCGAAGCCGATCGTGGCGCCCCTGCCCACCCCGGCGCCGCAGGCCAGTGCCACCCAGGCCACGCCACATGCCATGGCGCAACCTCCTGTCGCCCAAGTGGTTCCGCGGCCGCTTGCTCCAAGCCAGCCGCAAGCCGCGGTGCATCCTATGGTGTCGAGCCTGCCGCCTGGCGCCCAGCCGGTAGCCCCGCCGGCCGCGTCGCCGCAGGTTGCCCGGAAGCCCAAGCCCGCCACGCCGGGCGTGGTCGCGACACAAGCCGTTCCGGCTGTTTCCAGTGCCGCGCCGGTCAATACTCATGCGCCGCTTGCCAAGACAGCCGTCATCAAGCCCGTCGACGCCAAGCCGGTTGACGTCAAGGCAGCCGCCACCAAGCCTGTTGACACCAAAGCAGTTGTCGCCAAGACGGTAGACGCGCCAAAGCCGGGCAGCCCCGAGCAGGCCGCCGTCATTTATATGGCGCTCAAGGGATTCGACGGCAAGACGGGCGCCAAGACGGACGCCAAGCCGACGGTAGTTACCGCCGATGCCAAGCCGGTTGACGCCAAGAGCGCCAACCCGGTGCCGGTCAAGACCGCCAGCAAGGATGATGTTCCGGCGCTGCGCCTGACCGCAGACGCACGCACGCCGTAAAGAGCGGCACGCAGACACCCCGAGGGCAAACAAAGGGCAACACAAATGAGAAAAGCGCGGGGCACCCCCCGCGCTTTTTTGCTGTTTTCGCCGCCAACAGCACGTGTATCGTCCCCGCGGGGAAAGGCGGGCGGCGATGGCAGGGCTAAGGCTGGACCGTGCTTCTGCGGCAACCGCCGAAATTCGCGGCCTGATCGGCGAGCTGGATGCCGAGCTTGGCGCGAATTACGCGCCAGAACAGCGGCATGGACTTTCCCTGGACGCGCTGTTCGAGCCGCATATCCGGTTCTATGTCGCCTGGACGCAAGATGGCGCGGCAGGTTGCGGCGGCGTGGCGCTGTTTTCCTGTTTTGCGGAATTGAAGCGCATGTATGTACGGACAGGATCGCGCGGGCGTGGGCTGGCAGACGCCATCCTGGAGAGATTGACGGCGGATGCGGTGGGGGCTGGACTCAAACTGTTGCGGCTGGAAACCGGGACGCTGCAGGCGCGCGCGATACGATTCTATCAACGCAACGGTTTCGCGTTGTGTGAGCCTTACGAGCCATACACCTCCATGCCGCCCTCGGCGATCGAGACGAGTGTCTTCATGGAAAAACGGATTTGAAGGGCGTAGCAGAAATAAATCTCACCCCAATTCTTCTCACATCACCATTCCGTCCACTGCGGGCAAGAGATTACCGAGGAGACTCACCGTCGCCACCACCAGGACAGCCAGGATAAATTCGGCCCCGACTGCGCACATGAGAAGACCTAGTGATTTCGTGTCTGCTGGGTTGGCATCCAACCTTGGCATCAGGTGCAGCCGGTTGACCAGCGCCAGCGCCACCATCGACAAAAAGAAAAACACTTTCAGCATTAGAAGTTGGCCATACATCGTGAAGAACAGCGCGTGGATCGATCCCACCAGGAACCAGGAGTTGAGTAGTCCGCTGGCGACGATCAGCAGCACAGCAGCAAGACCCACCGCCGAAAAGCGGTGCAGCGCCCGGCGCTTGATTGAAAGATCGTAATCCGCCCGCGCCAAGGTGTGGTAAAGTGGATAAAGGCCGCCAACCCACACCGATGCCGCCAGGAAATGCGCCGCCTGATTGCCAAGGTGCACCCACGTGCCGAATCCAAGGCCCATTGCGCCATGGCCGACACCGGCTAGCCCGGTCAGCAGCACTAGCCCGAAGAGAAGCGGAATGAGGGTTGAGGGTGCTTTATTTGCGCGCATACGCCAGATCAGAGTCGCCGGCAGCAAGATCAGACCAACAAGCCGCCATCGCCATATCCGGCCGAATTCCGTCCTGTTCAGGATGGTGGCGATGGTGCCGACGTCATGCCATGCATTCGTGTCGCCGCTCATCTCCGCCGCTTCCACGCCAAGCCAGACAATCGCTGAAATCAGGCCGCACACGCCCGCGACTAGCGCGACGCGCTGCAGGAACGCCGCGTATTCCGCGCGCGCCGACCGGCCCCAAGGCGCGTGATCCAGCGCGTAATAGGGATAAAGTGCAGCCCCGAACAGGATCATCATCGCCAGAAACTGGACGAAGCGCATGGCGACCAGAAGACTATCCATTCATGGACCTCGCGCGTCTGCCGCGCCCGTCTTCGTTCCTCAAGGTTGAAAAGTGAAGGGGAAATGGCCGTTGGTGTGATGAGTATCTACTGATAGCACGTCCCAGCGCACTTCATATCGTCCCGGCGCCAACTTGCCGGTGACGGGCGCGATCAGCTGGGTTTGATCGTTGGGATCGGTGGCGGCGGCGCCCATCGCCACATCCTTGCCGTCCACGCCGATCAGATGGATATGGGAAAATGCTGCTTCCACCTTTTGCGTGAATTGGATGCGGATAGATGACGGCGACGCGTTCACGGTCGAACCGACCTTGGGTGTGGCGTTGTCGAGAAAGGCGTGCGCCAGCGCCATGGAAGGCGCGCCAGCCAGAAGCATGGTGGTGATCGCGGGAAGGATAAGATGGTTCATGATCGTTCTCCTCATAGAGTTCCACCCAGAAGCGGCTGACGGAATTCCGGCAGCCAATCGTCCAGGAACACATGAAATTGCACTGCGATGCCCACGCCATGCTGATCGTTGGCGGTGACGGGAAGATTCGCCTCGATGGCAAGCTGCCACTTGTTAGCCAGATATATGACGCCCGGATTGACGGTGCCGCCCCACGTGCTGCTGTCGCGGTTGAGGCCGAGGCTCAGCGGAACCTCAACAAGCGGCACAAGGCGATTGAGGAATTCCGGCAGGTCGTAATCCTTCACCGCGGTCTTCAGATATAGCATGCTGTATTCGATCGTGATGCCTGGCTGGAACTGGTAGGAGTCCTGTCCGCTCTGGGGCAGTAAAAGACCGACCGTTCCAGTGATAGCAAAGGGCTTCAGCAGCGCCATGCTGTCGGGCAGATCGCCCATACCCTTTCCGAAATAGAAAGTGGGGGTGAAGGTACTGAAGCCGTTGTCGCCCGCATTCATGGCGCCGGTGCCGCCGACACTCGTCTTCAAGCCCACGGACATCAACATCTCGCGGTCGTCGTCCTCGAAGAATTTGTACTTGGCCGAGAGTTGGATGGAGCCGAAGCCATAGGCGCCTTGTTCGCCTCGGGCGGTCTGGGCGCTCCAGCCGTCCGAAATGCCCAGCGCGAAATTGGGCAGGAGCAAAATATCGAGCTCGCCCCCGATGCTTTTGACTTGCGGGACGTTGCCGTTGGAATCCACCGGGGCCGGGAACCAGTTCGCGGTGGGCAGTGATATCTCGCTGGCGACCGAGGGATCGTCGGTGGCGATGGTGGCGGGGAAGATGCGGTCGCCCGCGATGGCGTGGGCGTGGGCGGCTGGGGCGATGGCGGCCCCGCCAAGGAAGAGGGCCGAGGCAAGGCGCGGTGTTCGAAGGAACATGATTTTTCTCGCATGAAGGAGTTACGGTAAATGCGCGCGGGTGCGCGCATTCAGGAATCGCAAATCTTCAGGCGAGGGCGGGCGGGGCGCGGGCAGCTGGGCGTGAAAATGGCCCGTCACGGGCACTGAGCCCGGCCGCAAGGGTGCGCGGCGCGGGCGAACGTGTCAGTTCGGGCGCCACAAGACGAACAAAACCGACTGGCGGGGCGAGGCTTGCCGCCGCCGCAAAGGGACAGGACTCATGGGAGCGTGGGTCGTCCGGCGTCTGTTTGTGCCCCTTGCCGTCAACGGCAAGGGCGGGACCGTCCAATGTGCAAATGATGAAAGGCGCGCCTGCCGCACCGGCGGGATTGGGCATCCAGCCCGTGGGCAACAGCGCGCGCAGCAGCAAGGCGACGAGCGCAAGATGAACGACAGCAAGGCGGATGTTGCGCGTCATCAATTCCCTCGTAAGGCATAAAGTTCTGCCTGGACCGGCCAGCGGTCAAGTGCGCAAATGTCGCAATATTTGCCAGTCAGGCGGGGCGTTCAAACGTCTTGCTCATGCTGATGCGTTCTTCAACGCAATATCCGAGACGGCTGTAAAACTCGGTTACAGCAGCGTTTGAGATGAGGACCTGCAGGTTGATTTTGATACAGCCCAAGGCCTGGAGCCGGGCTTCCGCTTCCCCGACCAGGGCGCGGCCGATACCGCGCTGGCGATGGGATTGCAGGACGGCGATACGGCTGATCCAGCCCCGGTGCCCGTCATAGCCGGCCATCACGGAACCAACAACGCGGCCCTCTTCAACGGCAATGAGCAACAGGTCCGGCTGAATGGCCAGTTTGGCGGGCACTACCGTCGCCGCGGAATTGCGCGGCGGGTCGGCGGGGAAGGCTTCGATCCAAAGCGCCTTAAGCCCGCCGAAATGTCGGTCGGAATAGGTGAGAATTTCCACGGTCATTTCCCACTATCCTGCGAAATCACGGAAATTCCCAGATAGGTCCCGCTGCTAGGCGCGAGGGATTTTGCGATCTGGGCAGGAGCGTCGCGCGGAGCGTACGGACGTACGTGAGCACGCGCTACGAACCCAGAGCGCAAAAGACCCGCGCCCCAGGTTGGACTTAGTGGGTGAGGTGCATGATCTTCATGGCTGCCGGCCCCATGATAACCACGAACAGGCAAGGCAGGAAGAACAGGATCATCGGCACAGTGAGCTTGGCGGGCAGCGAGGCAGCCTTGCGTTCGGCCTCCTGCATGCGCATTTCGCGGTTTTCCGTGGCGGTGACGCGCAGCGCCTGGCCCATGGGCGTACCGTATTTCTCGGCCTGGTTGAGGGCCACGGCGACCGCCCTGACGCCCTGATGGGCGCAGCGCTTGGCGAGATTGTCGAAGGCCTGGCGGCGGTCGGGCAGGTAGGAAAGCTCGGCGGTGGTGAGGGCCAGTTCCTCGGCCAACTCGATGGACTGGGTGCCGATCTCGGCCGCGACCTTGGTGAAGGAGCTTTCTATCGACATGCCGGATTCGACGCAGATCAGCATCAGGTCCAGGGCGTCGGGGAAGGCGCGCATAATGGATTGCTGGCGGCGGGTCATGACGTTGCTCACCCACAGATCGGGCAGGTAATAGCCGAACAGCGCGCCGGCGAATGATGCCGTCACCTTCATCATGAAGCTGTACTGAAAATGCGTCACCACGAAGAGGTAGAACAGCATCACCAGGAACACGACCGGCGGCATGACGAAGCGGAAGAACATGAAGGCGATCATCGGCGCCTGGCCGCGATAGCCGGCCTGGGCCAGCTTTTCCCTGCTGTTCTCGGATTCCAGCAAGCTGGTGAGCTTGAAGCGTTCCAGCGTGTTTTTCATGTAGCTGGTGGGTTCTATCCTGAGCGCGCCGCGCTTGGCGTTGAGGGCGGCATGGTGGCGAGCGCGCAATTCCTCGCGCCGCTGGGCCACGGATTTGAGGCGCGCGCCAAGTCCATCACGCTCGACCAGAGGCAGGCCGATGGTCACAATGGTGGCGAAGGCCATGATCGCCGACAGCGCCGTGGCGATGAAGGTGGGATCGAACAGGACAGCGAAAATGCCGACATTCAACATAGGGATCTCATGTCTTGAAATTGATCATTTTGCGCATGATAAAGATGCCGATGCCCATCCAGATGCCGCAGCCCAGCAGCATCAGGTTGCCCAATCTTTCGGTGAACAGCAGGGAGATGTAGTCGGGCGTGGTGAGATAAACCAGCGTCATCACGCCGGGCGGCAGCGAGCCGATGATCATGGCGGAGGCCTTGGCTTCCGACGACATCGCGCGGATCTTGCCTTCCAGCCGCTTGCGGTCGCGCAACACGGCGGCAAGATTGCCCAGCGCCTCGGACAGGTTGCCGCCGGAACGCGACTGGATGGTCATCACGATGCTGAAGAAGCCGACTTCTGGGGTGGGCATGGAATCGTACATGCGCTTGAGGCCCTGATCCAGAGTGACGCCGACCTTCAGGCTTTCGATCAGGCGGTTGAATTCAGGGCCCACCGGATTGGGCGATTCTCGCGCCACGATGCGCAGCGCTTCGTTGGTCGGCAGGCCCGACTTGACCGAGCGCACGATCACGTCGATCGCATTGGCGAATTCCGCGGTGAATTTCTTGCGCCGGCGGGCGGTGAGAAAACTCAAGGACCAGCGCGGCAGGCCGAAGCCGGCGGCGAACGCCGCCATGCCGGTGACCAGCATGGTCTGGCGGGTGACGAAGCAGGTAACCGCGGCCAACACGCCCAGCACGCCGCAGGTGATCCAGAAGGTGCGCGGCGTGGTGTCGGGAAAGCCCGCCTGCTCCAGCCGGCGGCGCATGGTGGGCTTTTCCTTTGTGCGCGCCTGGTTCTTTTCGATGTCCTTGAGCTGGGCGGCGATATTCTTGGCCCGCTTCTGTACGGCATCGGCAGTCTCGCGCCCTCCCTTGAGCTGGGCCGCCGGCCTGGCGACGGCGGCAACCCGCTTTTGCGCGAGCTCGTTACCGCCGGAGAAGGCGAACACTCCGCCGCCCACCGCCAGCATCGCGAGCAGGACGAAGGCGATAATCATTGATTGACCTTGTCGAGAGCGTCGGCCAGCTCGCGTTCCAGATTGTAGTAGCGGGCGCGTTCCCAGAAATTGGGCCGCACAATGCCGCTGCCGATATGCTTGCCCTTGAGGCGGCCGGTTTCGTCCTCTCCCTGCACTTCATAAACGACGAGATCCTGGGTAATGACGACATCGCCTTCGGTGCCGATTACTTCGGTTATTTTGGTGATGCGGCGCGAACCATCGCGCAGGCGTTCGGCCTGGATGATGATGTCGATCGATCCCACGATCATCTCGCGAATGGTCTTGGAGGGAAGCTGGAAACCGCCCATGGTGATCATGGATTCCAGACGGCCCATCGCCTCGCGCGGGCTGTTGGCGTGCAGCGTGCCCATCGAGCCGTCATGGCCGGTGTTCATCGCCGGCAGCACGTCGA
>Ga0210402_10000058_pt1 | contig 113526 bp, 104 predicted proteins | sample IncBWC7MmetaG_FD_161055 | JGI IMG/M metagenome (GOLD analysis project Ga0210402, IMG submission 161055) | Forest soil microbial communities from Barre Woods Harvard Forest LTER site, Petersham, Massachusetts, United States - Inc-BW-C-7-M | ecosystem: Environmental > Terrestrial > Soil >...
CTGATTCGATAAACGCCACAACCTCGGCTTCGTCGAAAAGGACGACTCGAGCGTTGATTTTGTGGCGGGTGATCATTCCTTGATCAGCCCAGCGAAAAATCGTCCGCGGGCAAATACCCAGGCGAGCAGACAGCGATCTTGCTTTGCAAAATCGGCGGTTCGCCAAGGAATCGCCCTGCGGAGGCCGAATCGGCGTGGAACGGCTTGCGGTATTCATGGCCGTTACATGCTGATCCGAATGTACTCCTGAACGGATTCCCGTATCGCCTCACGCTCCTCGACCTTTTGGGCGATCAAGGCGAGGTGATCATCATAGAATGCGTCCGCCCGATGCTGAACGGGAAAGCCGAATTCTGTGCTGCTGATCGCCCATTTTACGGACGCGCACACCCGCATCTGGTGGTTGTTCCAGATATGCATTTCGCCCCCGTCGAATTCTGGGCTTTCCCTTATAAATTTCTCGACCGCTTCATCGGCCGAATCTGAGCTGAATACAGCCGTGTAATATCCCGCGCGAGATTGCCGGTAGATTTGAAAATGCGCCGGCTTGGTTTCGATTGAGACGGGCGCCGTCGCGTCCTGTTTCTCGATGTTCATGTTTTTCATTGGAATCACGCCTTTCTATTTTTTTGCGGCAGAGGCGCAGAGCTGACCGGCGCTGAAAATACCAGGCGGGCCCGCGGCAGCTTCCGTTTTGAGAATTCAAGTTTCATCGCGACAAACTCATGACTGGTTGCCCGCCGTCTCAAGAGTCGGCGCCTACCCAATTTGCGGTAGGCGGCCTACCACGATTTGGGTAGATGCGGCCCATTGTTCCGACCCGCCTCTGACCTGACTTTGAGGCATGTCCACTCGCGACCGTTCACTCGGAAACTCTCAGAACGCGCCTTCGGCCACAGGGCGGCCCGGCCCGTCCGCCGTCGTGGCGATCTCGCTCTGCCCGTCCGTTTTCAATTCCGCGAGCCGCAGAGAACGGTGCGCCCGGCCAACTTCCCGCCCGTCATCGCGCGCCGCGGTGTCGTCGTCTGGCCTCGTGCCCGTAGGAGCGAATTCACAACGAACTTCATTGCGCCCGTTTCCCAATCCGGCCGCTGCCGGCACGAAGCACGGTTTCCCCGCATTTCTGCTTCGCCTGTCGCGTTCAATTCCGCGCTGCGTCTGCGTCTGTGGTAAGCAATTCCGCCCGGGGGCGGAACGTTCCTTTTTCCGGGATCGTTCTCGCTCTCTCTTGGCGGAACCTCCCACCGGCGCGCCGCTGCACGGACGGGGCACGTTTGGTTCCTCCTTGAAAGGAATCCTCCCAACCGTCCCCTCGCCCCGGTCGGCACCCCCGCCTCGGGACGAGAGAGCAATTCCGCTCCCTCACAAATGAAAAAGGAACTATATGCCCACCAAATCCGCACAACCCGCACCGCAACCCAGAACCGCTAACGGCACGAAGCATCCGGTGAAAACCTTCCGCCTCGGCCGCATCAAAGCCGCCGTCTGGGAAAACGAAGCCGACAACAAGAAGTTCTACAATGTGACCTTCGCCCGCACCTACGTGGACGAGGCCAAGAACTTTCACGACACCGACAGCTTCGGTCGCGACGACCTTCCCTTGGTCGCCAAGTTGGCTGACATGGCCCACACGTTCATCTTTGAACGGCTCGTGGAATTGAAAAGCGAGCAGAGCGACTAATGATCGCCTCAACGGGCGGCCGGTTCAACCGGCCGCCTTTTTTTGTGGCCTCCGGCGCCGCCGAGGAATACACTCCTGACAACGGGCCAATGGCTGGCGTTCGCGCAAACTCTGCTTTCTGATAGCTTCGTGTTCTTGGTGCCTTCGTGGTTAAAGCGATTCAAATGGTTCAAATCTGCGCCATGCCGCCATCGACGAAGAGCTCGGCGCCGTTGACGAAGCTGCTGTCGTCAGACGCGAGAAACACGACCGCCTTGGCGATTTCATCCGGGGTGCCGGCGCGGCCCAGCGGAATGGTGGTGACCATGAAGTCCACAAATCCCTGCACCTGGTCTTTCGTCAGTCCCATTAGATCATAGCCCGGAGTGGGCACGAGGCCAGGACTGACGGCGTTGACGCGAATCTTGCGGTCCTTGAGGTCGAGGGTCCAATTGCGCGCGAATGACCGCACGGCTGCCTTCGTTGCGCTATAGACGCTAAAGGCCGGCGTGCCTTTGACCGAGGTGGTCGACGCGGTGAGGATGATGGACGAACCGGGCGGCATGAGCGGCAGCGCCTTTTGCACGGTGAAAAGCAAGCCGCGGACATTGGTATTAAAGGTTTTGTCGAAATGCTCCTCGGTAATCTGGCCCAAGGGCGCGAGGCCACCGCCGCCAGCGTTGGCGAATAATACATCAAGCCGGCCTTTCGTTTGCTTGATCGTGTCGAAAAGGCGGTCGAGATCGGCGAGATTGGCCACATCGCTGCGAACGGCGGTGGCGTTGCCGCCGAGCTCTTTCGCCGCCGCATCCAGCTCGGCCTGGCGGCGGCCCGTGATGAAGACGTGCGCGCCTTCGGATATAAACCGCTTGGCGGTGGCGAGGCCGATTCCGCTGCTGCCGCCTGTGACCAAGGCGACTTTGTCTGAGAGTTTTTGGACTGTTTTCATGATAGTTATTTACCGCTCGATACAGAATTAAAGGGATGGAAAACATGGACAGAAACCTGTCAATGATTTATTTGTTGAACGGTATGAAGCCTAAGAAAGTCACCCCAGCTCCCGGTCGTCCCCGCGCTTTCGACGCAGAGAAAGCGTTGGGCCGCGCGATGAAGGTCTTTTGGCGAAAAGGTTACCTTGGCACGTCGCTGTTCGACCTGACGGACGCGATGGGAATCAATCGCCCGAGTCTCTACGCCGCCTTTGGCGACAAAAGATCCCTCTTCCGCAAGGCGCTCGAACACTATGCCAAAGGTCCGTCCTCCTATCAGGGTGCAGCGCTACGCGAACCGAATGCCCGCGCTGTCGTCGAGCGGATAATGCACGGCGTGGTGGGTTTGTTGACCGGTCCGCAGTCGCCCGGGACTTGTCTGTGGGTGCATGGCGCACTTTCCTGCGGGGACGATCCCCTGCGGAAGGAATTCGCTGCGCAGCGCGCCGCGGGACTGACCGAGCTGCGCACACGCTTCAAGCGGGCCATCGCCGAGGGCGACCTTCCGGCGGGCTCGGACGCGGACGCGCTCGCGCGCTACGTGCAAGCGGTCAATTTTGGCTTGACCGTCCATGCATCCACCGGCGCGACCCGCAAGGAACTGCTGCAAATAGTTAAAATCGCTTTGCGGGCCTGGCCAAAATGAAAAGCCGGCCCATAAGCGGACTAAAACCAACAGCCGCTTCACGCCTCTAATTCCACGGGCACTTTTGCGCCCGCCTCGCTGCAAATGCGCTGAATACGGCGCTGGAACCCAGGGTAATAGACGCCATTCCGCGTCACCTGCACAAATCCCTCCTGAAGGGCGTGGAGCATCAATTCCCCTTTGTGATGCAACTTCAGTTTGCGCATGATTGCTTTCCGATGCACATGGATGGTTTGAGGCGCCAAGCCCAGGCGCTCACTGGCCTGGCCATTGTCAGAGCCGTCACCAATCACCGAAAGGACCACCCTTTCCTTATCCGTAAGCGCATCGAGTGTGAGCTTTTTTGGTTCCTTAAGTTGCGAAACCAATGACGGGCTGACGTAAAGCTGGTGCTGCAAAACATCGCGCAGCGCCGTGGGAAGGTTATCCAACCCCTCGGCAAGCCCGTCGTAGATCCCATCATATCGGACCGCCCGCAGCATCTCGAATGTCCGTGTATCCGCCCGCGAGGTAACGACCAAAATGGGCAGCGACGTTTCGATGAACGGTTCCAGGTGTTCCAGCCCATCCATGTCGTCGATCTTGGCCCCGGTGATGAAAAGGTCTGGCACCGAGGCCTGAATGCAGTCGAGAGCATCAAGCCCTCGCTGAAAAACATTAACTTTGGCCTCCGGCCAGACATCGACGATCTGCCGGCGAATCATATCGCCGTAGAGGCGGTCCCATTTGAGGACCACGATTCGCAAGGAGGAATTTGGCGGCATGCCCATACGACTAAGTCCTTTCAGTGGGCTCCCTCGCCTTTAGCTGCAGCTTTAGACCGCAAGCATCCGCGGTTAATTGACCCGCTCCTTTCCCGCCATCGAGCAGGTTGTGGGCGAGAGCACTTCGTATCAGTACTTCCGCGGCGTCGCGCATCGGCCGCGCCCCCAGGCGTTCGTCATAGCCACGCTTGATAATCACATCCAATACGCCTTCGTTGCGCGTGAGACCGTGCCCGCGCTCTCGCTGTTGGGTGAGTTCCTTTTCAATCAGGACTTGGGCCACCTGGCATTGAATCCCGTAATCCAGCCGGCCGAAAACGACCGTGGTCACGCGGGCGAACAATTCCGGGCGTAATTCCCGCTGCGCATCCTGGCGCACTAGGCGTTCCATGGTCTCATATTTCGACTTGCGCAGGGACATCATGCGCTGCGCCCCGATGTTGCTCGTGGCCACAGCATACCAAGCGGAAAAATCGAGTACTCGATTTCCGCCCGCAGTAAGCCGCGCGGCATCGAAAAGCTGCAACAGCACGTCCAGCACCAGCGGGTGCGCCTTCTCGATTTCGTCGAAAAGGATTGTGCCCTCGCCTCCGCATGCGTCGTAACCTTCCGCAATGCGGCCGGGATCGCCGCGCGACGTGCCGAGGAGGAGCGCAAGGCTCTCGCGGGTTTGATATTCCGACATATCGAGTCGCACCAGCCTTCCCTGTCCGAAAAGTTCATGCGTGAACTGGATCGTCAGTTCCGTCTTACCGACACCCGTCGGGCCGAGAAAAAGAAAGCCGGCCTTGAGCCGGCTTTTCCCGGTAAGCCCCAATTCACCGTGCAGGAGGCGTTCCGTGACAATTGCCACGGCGTTGTCCTGGCCAACTATGACCTTCCGCAGCTCATTCGGCAGAGCTCGAAGCTTCTCTCGTAAAATGTCGTTTGGTACCATGACTCATCACCAGTTCGTTTCTGCCGGCGGCACCGGCGCGCCGGCGATGTCACCGGCCCGCAGTCTTGTTTCGAGCTCACTTACCCGTGCACGGTCAGCCTCAAGCTCCTGGCGCAGCTTGGCCGACTCGGCGGTTTGATCGACCAGCGTGCCATACTGATTGCGAGCTTGTTCTTCCATTGCCGCCATCGCGGCTTGGATCGAACGCAGCTCAACCGTGATTTCTTTTTGGGCCGCTATCTCGGCGGCCAACTCGGCGCTTGGTGGCAACGGATCGTAGGTAACCGGAGCGAAATTGCTTCGTGGAACCGTTACGAGCGACGTTACTTTTTCGGGCACGAACGTCTCACGATACACTGCGTGGGCTTCGTGGCGGACGCTTGGATCGTCCGCGTCGCGATAGCTGCGCAATTCGTAGCGGGTCTCGACCTCGTGCATCGGAGCGGCCTCGCGTACAATCGGCTGCGGTTCTGTCACCGTCACAATGGTCGCTGTCCGGTGGGTCGCGCACCCCGCCATCAAAATGGTTGCAATCAAAATCATATATCTGCGCATGGCTCATCCTTTCTATTTCCATTCCTGTTCAGTGATTTCTGTTTTTGGCGCAGACCCAGGCCCCGTTGCCGCTGCGCTGTTGTCGGTTTGCTCAATTTTGTCTCCGGCCACCTTCGCCTTATCCGGGTTCACCGTTTCCGTGACATACACATAGAATTCTTTCCCGGCGGCGACGCGGACATAGGAGCCGTTTTGTTGGATGTCGCTTAGCGTCTGCTGGGCATAAAGATCGAAAACGTTCGCCACGCCTTCCCTCGCGCCGTTGGAGACCGATCCAGTGATCGTTGTACCAAGGACAGTTTGCGTCTGTTGCTCCGTGCCGCGGGCAAAGCCGCTCATCGCCGCGGCTGCCAACATCTTAATATCCTGCAAATCATCGGTCGCGATCACCCGGCCCTTCAGTCCGCCCGAGCCATCGGTAATGCCATATCCGTCAATCTCGTGATCATATTCGCGATCCAGAGCGATGCCGCTGAAGGGCAATTCGCGGCCATCCTGCCAGACAAAGCGCCAAGTGCCCGAGGCCGTGATGCGATCCCGAATTCGTCCGGCTCTCGCCGTGCCGTGGACGAGCGTGTTTGCTGGGATGATAAGTTCCCCATTCTGCCATACGTCCTCCAATAGGATTGCGATGACGGGCGTTTCGAGATTGGAGCTGTCCACCGTGTTGACGAGTTTGCACTTCAGAAGTGTGCCAAACGGAATGAATCGCTTTGGCGGTGGCTCAATATGCGGCACCGGCGGAGGCGGAGCGTAGGAGAAAAGCAGCGTTTGATAGCTGATTTTGTGAGACTTCTCTGCGTCTCTTGTGCCTCCTGTCACCGGATCCTCGCCGGGCGGATGGAACGGCACAATCGTTCCGTCAGCTGCATTGTCTTTCTGAGGTGCGTCGCGGCCTGCACGTTGCGGAATGCCGCCTTCCAACCCCTGGTTGAGCGCAATCTTCACCCGGCCCAAATCGACCTTTGCGCCGCGCTGGGCCGAAAGCTGCGTCGCGCGCTTCTGCTCCACCTGACTCCGTCCGTACATCCAAAGGCCGCTGAATAGAACGGCCAGAAAGACCACAAAGAGTCCAAACTTGCTCGTCAGGAAATCCTTTATGCTGCGCGGATTCATGGATGGGGCTTTCCGTTTGATGCCGCCACCGTGGCGGGCACCGTCGTCGACGCTTCCTGCCGGCTGGTGTTGACCAAAATAGTGAAGGCGTTGTCGACGCTCAGATCGTTGCGCGTGCCGTCCGGCATCCCAACCACGGCAAATTCCGCCTCGTTACTCTCGCCCGGCTGCAATGTGCGCGGGCCGTTGGCAATCGACGCCGGGAATTTTTCGTCCCCAATCCGGGCGGCAAACGTGCTCGGCGCGAGGTCGAGCACCTGACTTGTCTTGTTGCGCAGGTTGAGTAGAAAAACGACCGCGTCTTCATACGAGAAGCGATAGACTTCCTGCACGTCGATTTCCAAATCGGGCAATTCGATCTTCCGATCCTGGGCACGCAACGTCACACCCTCGACTGCTTTGGGCAAGACGTGCTCGAGCACGGGATACGCCCGGGCCCGGTCGAGGAGACTCAAACCTATGCGGGGTGAGAATTTTACTGGCTCCGGGGGGCGTTCGATCTTCTTTGCCAGCTCAACCGTGGGTCTCGCCAAGATGAGGCTCGCCACGGGATTGGCCGCAACAGAGTGCAATGCCAACACGTAGGCACTGCCCTCAAAAATGACGGTCAGCGTTGCAGACGCATCCGGTCTCAGGCTTTCCACCAGCAGGAAATTGGCCCCCTTGACGTGAGTTACATGGAATCGAAACTGAGCGCCTTGGTCCGCATCGACCGCTGCGGCCTGGCCATCGTCGATCAGCATGCCCGACCCGGCGACCGCCGTGATCGCTTCTGGGAACGTAACCGTCGTGACCTCCCGCGAAACGGACAGATCGACCACCTTGTGAGCGTCGAGGGGAAGCTCGCTGATCGTTTGGGCAGTAAGCCTCGACAAAAAAGCGATGAACAGTACTACGGCTTTCCACATGGTTCCCTCCTTCAACTCTTCTCAATTCGTTCGACTTGAAAGGCGGCCACGGCCGTGGGAAAGCGGCCGTTGCGGGTTAGGTCAGGATTTGGCACGAACTTAAAATTCACCCGGTAGTGCATGACCTCGGTGATTTGTTCTCCTTGATAGGAGCCGACCCGGATGAGTTGCACGTTTACCGAGGTATAGTAAGCATCGTCGCGAGTGCTCAAAATTTCCGGCGGGTCAGTCTCGACCATTTGGTGGAGCGACTTCGCTTGAAATTCCGGCTCGGTCTTGTCGATTACGACCTGAGCCGTTTTGGCAGCGTCCTTGAGAAAGAGCTGTTTGAACAGCTCGGGATTGTCCAAGCCGTCCGGGTTGCGTTCAAACAGCGCCTTGCAGGCAAGCTTGGTCTGCCACGCGTGAAGTTCTTTCGCGTGCTGAATGTCCACGACCGGCGACACGTAATAGGTACCCAGGCTGTCAATGACCACGACCTCGCGACGGCGGGTCAATTGTTCGACCAGGCTATGACGATCCCATACCGCCCACACCCAGGCCGCGACCGCGATCCCAAACCAAATCAACGACTGCCGGCGCTTTCGCTCGAAAATAGCGAGGAGCGTGGATTTCGCCTTTCCGAATCCGTCCGTAAGCGGCGGAGTCTGCCTTGTCTCCATTCTGGAATTTGCGATCATAAACTACTTTCGTTTTGGATTTTGTTTTCGAGCACTGGCATCCGAAGTGGGTTGCTTGTCTTTCTTCGATGTTTGCACGGGAAACAAAAGCGCCAAAAGTACGGCACGCGTTTCATCTTCAGCCGCAGCGATTCGCTTTCGCGCATGGATGAGCTTTTTTGCTGCTTCGGTGTATTTACGACTTATCATGGGATTCAATATCTAAGGCCCCTTGATTCGGGTCTGGATCATGTGGCTGAACGTCTTTTTGCATTCGCTCCCGAACTTGTTGATTGAACTCTTCTGAAGCCGCTGCGCGACGCGTCTCAGCCTCAGCCATATCTCGCATCGACGTAGCCTGACTTCTGAGAAATTGCCCGCGGTAGAAGCCGCCCATGCCGTTGACGGCAGTCGCGGTCGTCTGCGGAGAACCGCCTCCACGCGCAGCTGATTCCGTTCCTGCAGCCATCGAACCAAACGCTGCTGCTGCCACAACACCGGCAGCAGTCGCACCCCCGGTCGCGGCCGCGGTCGCAGCGCCGACACCGCCCGACAAAACCGCCTGACCGACGCCCCCGACACTTTGCGCAAATGCCACTGCTGGGTTCACACCCATTAACAAAACGCGCGTGGTGATGTAAGGGGCCAGCACCGAACTAACCATCATCCATGCACCAATCAACAAAACTGTTAGAACCGGCGCGGCCATCGACGAACCAGGAATGGGTACTGGAATGAGGCTTGCCGATGCCGCCGCATCAAGCATCGCGTTCGTGACGACCGCAGCCAAAACCCAGCCGAACGGCCAACAGACCAGCGCAACCAAGCCGATGACATATTTTAGCCCAACTCCCGCCATCGGGCGCAACATGAAGAAGGCGAGAAAGATTGGGCTAAGCGCCCAGCCGGCCGTAAGAAGTATACCGCCGATCAACTTCACGATGTATTGAAGGCACCAAGCGAGCCAGCCAAAGAACCACAGAAGAGCGTAGCAAATTGCGGTGCCAATGGAAGTTGTGCCCCAAATCACATCCCACACGCTCGTGTTCGGTGACGAGCCAGTTTTACCAGAGATAAAAGTTACAAACTTGTTGTCCACCGCGAGCGGGTCTGTGCCCATCATCTGCGAAAATGCGATCACCACGTCATTCAGCCGCATCAGCCACTCGCGGATGAACAACGTGGCAATCCCGATGAAAAATACTCTGGTGAAAAGCGAAATATACCGAATGGGATCAGGCTTGCCGTTGACAGCTTGGAAAACGAGGCCCGTGGCAACTAACGCGCCGCCCAAGTAAGCGCACCCGCCCCACAACGACGAGAGACCATCGAAATAGGCACTGGGTAAAATGCTACCAGTCGGAGTTGCCATTGTGAAAGCATCAGATCGCAGTCAGTTACGATTTGGTCCCTTGGTTGGAACTCACGGGCGCAGTATCAGGCGCTGGCGTGGGTTGATTTTTCTTAAAGTAGTCCGGCGTGCTGAAAACTTTTGGAACTGTGTCCATCTCCTTTTTCGCGGCGTCGGCACGGGCCTTTGCGTCGGCGTCCTGTTTTACTTTCTCGGCCTCCTTGGACTTGTCTGAGCAGCCACAAGCCAGCGCGAGAAAGAGTGCAATGATTAGCGGGCGTGTCGTTTTCATAAAAAACGATACTGACCACAAAATCTCGTTTTCGTGCCGTTTCATTGGGTAAATGGTTTTTCACTGACGTATTGCAGCATGCACTCGTACACCGGCGTGAATGTCGTTGTGACTTTCGTCGCCTCTTGTTGCCCGAGTGTTCGACGTGTTTCCGCGTCCGCAGTATTTTGCGCATTTGTCATCGCGTTCGACTCCGCTGTCTTCACTTGTACTTCCGCGGCACTCAGTTGCACCTCGGAATCCAGCGCCGCGAGCTGGTTATATTGGGCATTCAACACCGCTTGCAGTTTTTGCTCTTCCGCGTCCGTTGTCGCGGCTTGCAACGCGTTGCTGGTTTGGGCGATGGCCGCCTTTAGCGCTTCGCGTCGCGCGTAAACATCGGCCTGCACGTCCTTGAAGTTATCAACCTGGCTGGTTACGGCCTGCGTCGGCTTATATGTGTCGGGGTCGCGCTCAACCGTGGCGCCATTAAAATCGGTAAAATTACTGGCCACCGGATGGTAAACTCCGCCGCGGGAATCGCCAAAAAGCCCGCTGCCATTTACGTTCGCAAGGTTTTGGGACCAGTTAAGAATTTTCGTCGGCGTGACCTGATCCACCTGCAACTGGGGGAAGCCGATGATGGCCTTGATGTCGCCCATATTTCCGAGTCGCGTAAGCTGATCCTGCATCTGCTGAATTTGTTGAACTTGATTGGTGATCTGCGTTGCTTGATTTGAGAGCTGATTGATAAACGCAGCATAATTCATGATGTTCTGGCTCAGGTTGGCCACGTCGGTGACGGGAATCTGGGCACGGCAATGAATGGTCAGCACCAAGCTCGCAAAAATAAGGACGAAGGTTTTCATGGGGCATCCCCTTCCCTCGGCACCACCACGCGAATGACGCGTGTCGATGCCTCGCGATGTACGCCGTCCTGGTCCGTGGCCGGCACGGGGATTTCATACAGGCTCTCCTCGTAGCCGTCATCCGTCCGCGCGCGCTGATTGTCGCGCGCGATCCAATACTGCTGTTTGACGGCGTTGGACTGTCCCTTCTCGTAACCGGCGAGATAGGCTTCGCTCTGGGCCTTGTCGTTAAAATAGTTGATCGTTTCGCCGGCGACAAAGCCGGCGGCGGCACCTATGGCCGCACCCTTCGCGCCGTGGCCTGTTTTGGCTCCGATGTAGCCGCCCGCCGCGGTCGTCAACCCGGTGGTGATCAGGTCGCGCGTGCCACCAGAGGTCTGCTCGCCAGTGGTGGCGCACCCCGGCATAAGGACCAGCACCGCGAAGCCCATCTCAAACAGAACGAGATAACGTCGAATTGACGCCAAACGATCAGACCAGCCACGTCGGCCGATGTCTCCCACGCATTCCGCCTTAATCGTAATTTTTTGGTGCGTTTTCATTTTAGGCATTGGCAATGATTCCTTCTACCACGTTGGCGTAACCCTTGAGTTCCTTGGCGCGCTTGTCGTAATGCGCACCCGAACTGGAGGCACAATAGAGCATCTCCCGGGATGCGACGTTGCGCATGGTGACAATCAGCGGCCGGCGCTCGTCAGTGTGATAATACGTGAACTGGGCGTATTTCTGGCCGACCAGTTTTTCCGGCTCCGGGTGGCTCATCACCGCGTCTTTGACCGCATCGGGGATCGGAAAATCTTTCGCCAAATCCTCGACGTTCGTCCGGTCGGTCTGACGCTGCAGCAGGAGAATGCGGCTGTTGCCGAGCACCGGCCCGCGAATGTCCGAACTCATGAACTGCCCGTAATTCTGAACCTCGGCGAGATTCCAGACATTGTATTTGCGCAATTGCTCGTAGGACTCGCGCACCACTTTTCGACCGCTCGGCACCAGCGCGAAGCGGGCGACCTCGCCGAAGATGTTCCGTTTTCTTAGTCCGCGTGGCATCCGCATCATGTGGGATCGCGTGTAGTTCGCGATCAGGAACGCCGCTGCGGCCTTCAACTCCTCCGCGGCCTCCGGAATGTAGCTCAATTCAAAATGCGCGATCTTGCCTACGAGATCGACGTTCGAAACACCGTCGAACAGTTCGCCATAACTGCCATTCGCGCTCCACGGTTCGAGCAAGGTGGCGAGGTAGCGCATTTCGTCGGCGTGCGAACCGGAGGCTTCCGCGGCGAGCAGTTCCTGTAAATGGCCGTGCTGGGGATACTCCGCCGGCTGAAACTCGGCGAACACGAGATTGCGAAGCTGCTGCGCGCCAGCCGTATCCTTGGCAAACTTCGTCACCTCCGATTCGTCGAACCGCGCAAGAAAACCGGCGGCTTCGTCGGCGTGCTCCTCGGTGAGTTCCTTAAACTCGATGAACGCGTCGAGATCGGTCGCCTGCGGCCCCATGCGTTCGCGGCGGTAAGCGTCGAGCGCACATGCGCGGCGAGCTAGGAGAGCCGATTTTTCAGCGTGATGATTGGTGTACCAACGCGCAAAATCGTCATACAGCCGGTTGATCGCATTGGTCAGCAAGGCGTGGCGCAGCTTGGTTCGATCTTCGTCTTGCGACCGGCCCACCATGAGCATCGGCAATGCCGACACCGCGCTCAGATGCAGCCCGCTGAGCGGCAGCCCGCGCGTATCGAGGTAATTCATGGTCAGCTTGCCGTTGGCCTGGACGATGATCGGCTCCGCCAACGGATCGACCGTCCGGGTATAGACGCTGTAGGAGCAGCCTTCGTCTGCGATCATGGTAAACGCGAAAAACGGCTCGGTCTGCGTAAGAATATCGATGGCATTGACTGATTTTCCCGAACCCATCGTCCCGATGGTCACCGCGTGCTGCGGCGTGAGGGAATTGCCTTCGCCGCAAAAAGTGCGGCCTCCGACGAGGTTTCCGTTCGTCCCGTCGTAGATGAACTCTGCCTGGTCCAAGTGACCGACCGGCGTGGAGGAAAACGGCAGGATGTTCGCCACCATCGCGTCGTCGTAATCGTGCCAAAGGGCACCGTAGCGGCTGCACGACCAGCCCGGCCACGAGCTGTAGAAGAAATTTCGCGCAGAGGTTTCAAGCGCGGGTTCGTAAGCCTGTGCCCGCTCCATGTTGCTCACCGCCGCCTTGAGCGCGGTAAGCTTGGCGCGCAGGTCTTCGCGGGATTTGTCCCAAGCGCGGATGATGTATTGCAGGCGGTAGGGAGAATTCTCGCCGTTGCTGTAGCGGGCGATCTTCGCCGCCTTGGTTTTCATCGCGGCCAGCAGTTTCACTTTTCGCAGGCTTTCGTAATCACCCTCGACGCGCGTCAGCTCCTTCTGCTCCCGCTCGATCAATCGCTCCACATCCACCGGATCGATGTTGACGGTCAGGGCGTAATCCCGAAATCCGAGCTTCGTCAGGAGGTACGCCAGGCTTGGCCGCGTATGTTTGGGCAGGGATTTCAGAGCTAAAATTCCGTGGTAATAGCAATCATGGTAAAATCCGGTGTCCGGCTTTTCCAGCGGGCGGCATTCGCCATGCCAGCAGTTCTCCTGAATCGACTTCTCCGGATCGAAAAATTCCAGCGGATCGCTGATTTTCTGCTCGGGCAATGAGGGGTTCAAGAATTCGAGGTAGTGAAGGAAATGATCAGCGTCCGTCATCGGATGCACGCGTCCGCCGCCGGTCCCAAACAGCGCATTCACAAATAGCCCAAGCTGATGAAACTCTTCCTGGTAGGCGCTGAGAAGCGCACTCGTTGAGAGCCGACCCCGGCGTGCTCCAAAGGCGTCGCCGTCCACCGGCAGCGTAAAATAGAGCCGGAGCTTTTCCCGACGCAGCAAGCCCTCTTCCATCATGCGCCAGTAACGGACGAAACGTTCGTTGCGCTGGCGCTGACTCCATTCGTTCTTTGCGAACTTCACGGTGTCGTCGCGGTATCGCAAAAGTTCGCGGCGGTAGTCGCTATTCACCGTCCATTGCACCTGCATTCGCTGGCCGGGCTTGAGAACAGCGAGAAGAGCAACCAGGTCGGATTCGAGCGCGTTGTGGTGCACGGGATCGGCGTTTTCCAGATCGGGCGCCACCACATCGAATCCGCGCGCGATATATCCACCGCGGTTCAATCCCTCAAAAACAATCACGTCATCCCCGAAGTAACCATCCACCGGTTCTAAACGCATACGTCCTCCTCTTCATGGCTGGAAATTGCGTCGGCCAGGATTTCCTCCGTGGCGGCCAATTCAGCTTGCACGCGTTCCAACGCAGCCAGGGGCACCGTGGGCACTTCATCGCTCTTCCGCTTTGGCTCGTTGTCTGACAATAGAATCTCCTGCGTCGCCTTTGGTGGAGCCGATATCGGAGCAGCCCGCCCTGCCACCCTACTATTGCGCTTTGCGGCCGGCGCGGCCGACCGCGTCGCCACTACCATCGCGTCGGACCCCGGCAGAAACGGATTCCGGAGCCGCCGCTCTCGTGGCCCAAACGACAGCCGCACGACACCGGCCTCGATCAAGGCCGCCTCGAAGAAGTCTGTGTCGTAATGCTCCGGCTTGTTGTTCTTCAGCGTGAACACATAGGTGACAGACGACAGACAAAGAAGCAGACCGATAGTCAGGCAGAGCAGCAGTGAAAGCCCGAGAACTCCCCAAAGAACGATCACGAGAAGGACGCTCGCGCCCGCCGATCCGAGAAGATACCAAGCCGAGTTTCCCGTCATGCCAAGGAACTCGCCTTGCGATTGTGCGCCTTGGTTGGCGTCGTGCTCATTGAGGTGGGTGGCGTTCATGGCATGCGTCGCGTTTTCGACGGGCTACGGATTGAACGTGCTCACATCTGGCCCTGTCAGCCCGAAGTTGCCCCACATCGTTTTCACAATGGCAAAAGCAAGCCCGCTGATCATTGCGCCGGCAAAAGCCCACTTTGCGATGGACTGGCGGCCCATCATCATCGCGACGCCGGCGGCCACGATCCCGACCGCCGCCAGAATTCCGCTCAGATACATGATAATCGCGTCCCCGGCTTCGGCCGCAGTCTGAAGGTCGGTTGCCGCCTGCGCGAACGGAACGAACGCCAGCGGCACCATAATCAGCATAATAAACCGAAGCCGATTTTCTCCCCCGTAAGGTTTGATTTCCCAAAGGTGCAGTGCTTTTCCGATCATCACCGCGCCGCACACCGATGCCACCCAAGGCATCACCAACAGTAGCGTTGTCATCGTCGTGTCTCCTTTTCTCGGCGCGAATTGGGGGCCGTTTCCCCAACGTGCCTGACACGTTCGCACCGGCGAAGCGTCAAACACGCTGCCGTCGAGAAACAAAACCTGGCTACCCTGAGCAAGGTAGGTGTTCTACCCAAAATTGGGTAGAAGATTTATTTGAACCGAAAATGTTAACCTAACCGTAACGTTTGCTGCCCTGTCTCGTCACGCCGCTCCCGGCCCTGATTGTCACTCTAATGGATCTCAAGTTCCAACTGACCTTTGCCCGGTGACGACCCCCTTTTCATGAAACGGATCTCCGTCGCAAACGTGTCTGCAGCGTGATCCAACGCGTTTGCAAAATCCGGCTCCACGTGGATGCGAACAAGTGTGCGTTCCTCAATCGCGGCATAAAGCGGCCCAAGGTTCTTGCCCATGATAACGACCACGAAGTCTCCCATCGTTAACTTGATCGTATTCGGCGAGTCATGATTCCACTCCCCTTTGGCGTAGTGCGTCCAAGGGACATTCGGGCGCACCTTCCCGTCGTCGAACGTCACATGGCTTGCGCGCGGCGACGCATCGAAATACATCCTCGGCTTTCTGGGGACGGTTTTCTCCATGGTTAAATATCCATCCTTTCGTCCATGCCCTGGCGGATTTCGCGATCCTCGTGTTCGTCCATGATGCCGCGCCACACCTCATGTATCCGCTCGCCCAGCCATTCGAATGGTCGCATGGCGATTTTCTCGGCGAGCACGAGACGATGGCGTTGAATGAATTCCGTCGAAAGCTCACGGCCCGGATCGGGCAGCGCCAGCCGGTCGAGGATGGGCTCGCGGTGCGACACGTAGATGCGGTGCGTTCCACGGTAGCGCGTATTGCCCACGTAAAACTGCCGACGCATGAGGGCCCGTTCCGCGACCTCTCCGAGGACGATCAACGATTCCTCCGCCGTGCTGCCCTGGGCCCGATAGGACGTAAGCGCGTGTCCATACGTCCACGCTTTGAACGTTGCTGGCAGCACGCGCCCGTCCGTCAGGAAAATTTCGCTTGATGCCGGATTGACCCGCTCGACGGTCTTGAAGTCGCCATTGGCGAAACCCTGGGCGTCTTCCCGCCCACGAATCAAGAGGCGGTCGCCGGCCGAAACCGCCAGCGACTGCGAACGGCCCACGTCAAACGTTCCCCGCTGCTTGCGCGTGATCTTGGCGAAGCGGCCGTTAGCTCCGCTGACGCGCAGTCCATCCGGCAGAATTTGCGTGATCTCCGCCGCCGTGCCGCGCTTGAAGAATCGCGTATCGCGCACAAACAGCAATCGGTCTCCGGGCTGGTATTGGTCCCAATGCGCCTTTTGTTCCTCGCTCCAGGTTAGCGGCTTCACCGCTTCGCGCGTAACTTCCGCCTCGCCCAATAGCCCGTGCCGGCGCAGGGCGCTCCGCGCATGCAGGTTAAACCGCTCGATTTCTTCCCAAAACGGTATCACGACCAGGGTTTCGATGCCACTGGCCAGATTGCTGGCATAGTTTTCAGCGGCCTGCGCGAACAGCGTCTCATCGTCGCCTGCCTCCTGAATCATGCCGCGCCAGCCGGCATAGTGAAAAGCATGTTGCACGTCGCCCGACGCCAACAGACGGCTAAACTGCCGGTCGTTTTCTCCTCGTTGGCGCAGGACCTCCGAGAGGCGCACGACTGGCGTGCCGGAGTGCTTGATGACATTGCGAAACGCGTCGCCGCGTTGGACGCTATAGTGCTGCTTCGTGTCGCCGACCAGAAGCACTCGCGCCCGCACCTCGTTCGCAATGCGGGTGAGCTTATCGAGTTGTTCCGTTGATAGGAGCCCCGCTTCGTCCACCAGCAGCACGCGCTGGTCAGCCTGCTCGTGCAAGGCTTCGCTTACGAGAAAACGCTGCACCGTGTCCGCGTGTTCGAATCCGGCGCTCACCAACGCCTCGCGCGCCCGAGTTGTCGGCGCGAGCGGCATGAAGGGTTTTCCTCCCGATGCGCGATGAGCCGCTTCGATAGCCGAGAGCACCGTTGTCTTGCCCGTGCCTGCGTCCCCGACCAACACGCTCACGAAATCTTCATTTTCGAGCAGGGCGCGGGCTGCGCTCATCTGGCCGCGCGTCAATCGTTCCGGCAAATGTGCCGCATCGCCAAGGCGCATGCGTGCGTTGCGGCCGTCAATCACCCGACGCACAGTTAAATGCTCCTCCTCGTGAATCTTACGGAGACTCATTTCGCCCTCGGAGCGAATGGCCTCCGGATATGCTTCCAGTGCCTCGCGCAATTCCCGCCAATGGTAAAAGTCCGGGTGCAATTCAAGCGCAGCGCTCAGCACCTCGCCTTCGCGGACAACGCTGCTGCGTTCGTAAACATGACGCAGCGCGTTTTCCAGAACCGTGCGAGTCAGACCTTGCGAAATTTGTTGGCGAGGGGTCTCTTTTCTCGCCGCGTGCACCAGGCCATCGAGCGCCTGCGCCTCTTCTACGGTAAGTTCCGCCCGCTGCCTCGCGTGCACTTCCGCCGAGCTGATTCTCGTCAGTTTGTTCGATCGCGACGCACGCACCAGGATTTCCACTTCGCGCTCCGTCGGCCGACGGCCCTTCTTTTGAGCGAACTCATCGGCCAGTTTCTGCACATGCCGCGCCCGCTTAGAATAGCGCTCGCGCAAGTGTTCGACGCCCCGAACGGAAAATCCGTTCGAACTCATTTCGTAAGGTTCGTAACCGAGCGCGCGCAGACGCGTCGCAAGCTCACGATAGAACGCTTGGCGAAGATAGGGAGATGCACGCAGCATCTCTGCCGGTTGTAACGCGAACCATGCCTGGCGCTCTGCATCCCAAGTTGCGTTCGCCAGAACAACATGCGCATGCAACTGCGGATCGAGGTCGCGACTCGTGTCATGAGCGAAAAGTGACCCGACATAATTGCGGGTGAGCCGCACCGCCTCTGTTCCATGATTCGACCCCCGGCGTTCGCGAACGGCCGCGAAGCGTTCCATTTCCAGAATCGTAACTCCGATGGCCTCCAGAAACGCTTTCCGCACCCGAGAATCTCCACCCAACATTGCCAAGACACTCACGTCCTTGGGCGCAGAAATTTGAACATCGAAGAATGCAACTCGATCCTTCCACTCGCGCGCAGTCAGGGTCTCCCCTGTCGACGGATGCCGGTTCCGACGCAATGCATGAAATGCCTTCGCGACGACCGACCCTTCCAATCCGAGGGCTTTCGCACCATGCCCTATCCACTCGCCGCAAACCTGCTTCTCTCCTTCCGCCCAATAATCGTTTCTGCTCAAGTGCTGCGCGAGGTAAGTCGACCCGTTGCGAATGACTCCGACTGTGATCATGCCGCCAACATCGCAGGCAACCCGCGAAGAATTCAACGGAGCCCGTCCACCCAATTTAAGGTAGAGCGCCTACCTTAAAAAGGGTAGATCACGTTTCTCCCCAGGGATCCAACGCTACGAAAAGCCCGATTTGTAGTGCAACGTCACCCGCCCTTTTTCACCCCCAGACGCAATACCCCAACGAGTTCGTTAGGCGTCGGATTTCAAGAAAAACGCACGATTCAAGGATTAGGCTCATCTACCCTTTTTAAGGTAGGCGCACGCTCTCGACGCGGCGCGGTCGTTCGCATGTAACGATACGCGAGTGATCATGATTGCATTGAAAATCACGCCACCCACGGTCGTCTTGCGCGAATGGCTCAGCCGTCCGCAAGCACCCTTGATCGGCGCCTTCGCGTTGAGTGGAATGGCGCTTGCCCTGGCCGGCTGGTTTGTCCTTCGCAACCTGCGCCACAACGAACCCGGCCTGAAATCGCCGGCTGCACTTGGCCTCGCCATTGTCATCCTGGCCGGCGGGCTCTTCGGGGCACAATGTTTGCCCGAGGGCTGGCGCTGGCCGGTTGCAATGGCCATGGGATTGATCGCCTACAGCCTGTTTTTCTTCGCCGACCGGCATCGGTATATCCAAGATCCACAGGGTCAAATCGTAGCTGACCGATGGGAAATTGCCCTCAAATTCGCCCGCTTTTGCTGGACACGCGACAAGGTGAACCGGCATTTCTTCATCACCGGCGACACCGGATCGGGCAAGACCACCGGCATGAATGCCCTCCTCACGGACCTCATTCGGCGCAATCCGAACCTGGGCGGTTTGGTCATGGCCAACAAGGGCGACGAATGGTTTTTTTTGGAGTGGCTCGGGAAAAAATATGGGCGCTCACGCGACCTGGTCCGCCTGCGCCCCCGGCTGCCAAGCGAACCTGACGACCCGGAATTGCACCGTCTCAACGTCACCGGAGACTCGCGGCTACCATTTACGACGCGCGCCCGCATTCTTGTGGACACGGCTGCTGCCCTCAATCCCAAGGACGAAAAGGGCTTTTTCAAAGTCAAAGGCACAGCCCATATCGGCCGCGCGTTGGAACTATTAAGCGAACTCGGTCGCGCGGTCACGCCGACAGGTGCCTATTCGCTGCTTACCTCGCCAAATCAATTGAAGATCGCCTTGATGGAATTGACCAAGAAGGACTCAACCATGCGTCGGCAACGGATAGCGGAAAGCTTAACTTCGAGCTTCGTGGATCAGGTCGCCAAGGACCAGAAGGCGGCCGAACTCGGCACGTCTCAGAACTATCTCGAATTCCTCGGCACCCCGGAAATCGCCGAAGTTTTCAGCAGCAACGACCCGGACACCTGTTCCATTGCCGACGTGGACAAGGGCAGGATTATTTGCATCGACGTGCCCGAGGACTACACGACTGAACGCAAATACATCTTCACCGTCATGAAGCTGCTCCTCTACCGGCACGCCCTCCACCGCTATACGCTGCCACAATGGCAGCGATACGCCCTCAACCAGCTCGTCTACGTGGGCGACGAATTCCAAACCGCGATCACGGCCAGCTATGACGGGACGAGCGACTACAACGTCGTGGACCGGCTCCGGGATTGCTGGCTAATGTTGCTGATTTCAGCGCAAGCGTTCGAGTCGCTTATTCCGCCGCAGACGAGGGAGCAGGCCGACGTCCTCGCCCTCAATCTGAAGAACCTTGTCATGTACCGGGCCGCATCGGAAACCGACGCTCTCCGCTGTGCCAATGCCATCGGCAAGCATTGGGTCGAGCGTGCCAGCCGCACGGTTCACCCGGATCATACCTCCCACACCTACCAAGGGCAGGAGGAGTTTCGAATCAAGCCTCATGAATTCCGTAGCCTGCCTGACCACACCGCCATCGTCCGACATTGCACGAATGGCTACAAAAAAGTCTGCCTTCGACCCGCCTAATCTGCTATTTTAACCACCTCGCACAATGAATCCGAACGAAAGCTCCGATCTCAGCGCCGCGACCCTCGTTGCCCTCCGCACCACAGACGATGCCGTGCGCGTCATCACCGAGCATCTCAAAGTCAAGGAAATGGGGCCTGCCGACCACATTCGCACCAAGCACGAAGTCAAAGCGTTCGTCGAAGGGGCCGGCGACCTGAACGCTGCCGAAGAGCTTTTGATGCGCGCCCGTATTCGGCGCGAAGAGACCCAAAAGATCTCGATGAAGATTTCGCAGGAGCACGGGGAGCGGATGAGTCAATGACTCAACCGGCTGCTTTGCCCACGGTCACAACCTCGGGAAATTTCTCCGCAATGTCCGCGTGCCGAAGGAGCCTAAGCTCCAATTCCGCCCTCGTTCACCAATCCGCCCTCAGGCCGGTTCGTATCTCAACTTCTCAAGATACCCAGTGAGCCCTATCGGTGAGACGCCACCACGAGAATAAACCCAGTGGCCTCATGTTGACGCAGCAGGTCATAGATATCCCTCACGTCAGCCTTGTTCACCGCACGCCGATTAACAAATGGAGCGAGGCCGGAACAATGCTCCACATTATGCTCGATGGCCAAGTCCCGAAACCACGGACTTAAATCACCACCGGCGTGCCCTTGCACAATCTTATGTCACGCAGCAAGGTCATGAACATTGACGCCGCCACCATGCTATCAGGCTCAAGAAGCGCTTCGTCCATATAGTCCTTCAAGGCCACACCAGGGTGCACCAGGTTGCGCCAATCGCGTAGCGCATGACTCGGCTCGGGTGAGCCTGCGCCCACCTTAACCTTGCGGGCTACATTGATTAGGTTGAACAACGTCCATTTCTCCGGGCCGGGCTTCACGAGGATTTTTCCGAAATTGGGCCGCTTGCCGGGGTCTGGGTCTACCTCGGCTGCAGCGACTGCTTTTAGTATATCGGCATCCGTGCTCCCCATCACCCAATCAAGAAGCAGCGCTTCCATCGCAGAGCCAAATCCGGTCAGGGCGAGACGATAACTCCCATTGGAATGGGCTTTCACCGCTCCGTTATAGGTGGAGCAACAAATAGCCCGCAAATGATCATTTTTGATCAAATCAAAGTCAGATTTCGGCACCCCAAATATTGCGGATGGACCCGTTTTTTGCCCAGCAGTAACACTGAGCTGGTGACTGATTTTGGCCACGCTAGCATAGAGCGTATTTCTGAATAGAAGTTTGTTCCCCTGGCGCTTGGCCAATCCTAAGACCTGCAAATAGGTGCAATCACTGTCAGCGGGACTGATGTCGGTATCTCCATCGCAGACCATTTTGGATACTTTTTCAGTAAGGCTGGGACTGCCAATAACCCTGCTGAAAATACCCTCCAAATGCGCGCTCGCCAGCTGTTGCATGTTCTGCAGCGTTTCGGTGAAAGCCAATTCCAACGTCGTCTCGGTTCGGAACGAGGTTTCGTGAAAGACGGTTTGCAACAAATAGGGTTGGCCATTCAGTGTCGCGTGGGCCTTCGCGACATACGCCCCATACTCCGGGTTAACCTTTTCAGCCATAGCCATCGCCTGCTCACAGGTGACATCATCGGTGTAGATGGATTGGCATACGTTAAATGGAGAGTTGCACGCCTGCACGAGCGTCTCGGGTCGAAATGTTCCCGCGAACACAAAAGTAACCCTGGTAGGGAACGCGCCCGCGAGAGCACCGGCCCGGGCGGTGTTAAGATGCCGGATTTGTCCGTAAAAGGCGTTTCGGAAATCGGAGTTTTCAATGCTGCCGGCCTCATCAATAATGACCACCACTGGCTTCGCGTCTGGAGGGAAGGCGGCCTCAAGCCAAGCAGCGATATCACCCTGATCATTCGCCTTTGGTGCCGGAACCGAGGAGTTCAGATTTTCCCTGATTTGAGCCGCGAAATAACCCAGCAATTGCGGATAACTCGCGCATGGCGGCAGGCGCTGCAAATCCACCATTACTGTCAGAAATCCATCGTCCCGGAGTTGGTGGGCCAACCTCACCAATCCGGTCGTTTTCCCGTGCTGTCTAGGACCAAGCAACAGGACCCATTTCCGGGCATGGACTTCTTGTAATAGCCTCGTCTCAAATTTTCTCGGGATATGAGCGGGCGACGAGAGCGGAACCGCCCCTTGGGTGTGAAAGCCGTTCATTTCAGTTTAGCTGCGTATTGTTCCAGGAGTTTCTCTATCGGCCCATAAAATGCTACTGCGGTGCGGAACCATTCGGGCCTTATGCGATAACCAGTCTCACTGGCATCGGTCACCCCGTATAGTTCCAGCATCCTTAAGCCCGACCTGACGTCGGCATCGGATAGCTCAACACCTCGTTGCAGCAGGAATTCCCGACAGCCTTCCACGCGCTCACAGCCAGTGGCGACTAAAAGCGTAAGGGCTCTTTCTAAATCGGTAGCCTGGCCCCAATACGTCTCGAGGTAGTGCTCAACGTACGACCACACGTCCGCAACGGCTACCAGATCCTGCGCCGAGACCATGGCGCGCGATGCGGGGTCCCGCTCGTTCAAGAGACGTACAAGATCGTCACCCAGAGTTTGCAGCAATTGCGGGTGCCCGCTGGTGCGAAGCCACGCCGTCGCAGCAAAGGATCGCTCATCCTGGACGGTGATTTGCATGGCCCGCAATGGCTTGATTATCAGTTGTCCCGCAGCGACTGGTTCCAGTTGACGAAGCATCAATTGCCGGCAAAAATTCCAGTGTGGCGACTGAGCATCCCAAAGTCGCCCGGAGATCGTGCGCTCACCGGAGAAAACAAACTGAGCCTGCGACTCCTGCGATGCAGTTCGGCATGCCCGGAAAAATGCTTCTGGAACCTGATCGTCAGTTTGCTGTTTGTCCCAGCCGAGCAACTGGTCAATCTCATCCAGTAGGAAGACCATCTTCGCATCGGGAGTTTTCTTCAGCTGCTTAATCAGGTCGAACAAATGCCCCGGACGGAACGGTCGCGCCAAGGTCACGCTCCAAAGACGCTCAGCCATCTCGGCAAAACCATCCCAGTTTTTGACCGTCTGGCAGTCGCCGAAAAATGTCTGAAACCCGCCAGCATTCAGGCGCGCCTCCACATGCCGCATGAGCGACGTCTTTCCGATGCACCGGCCTCCAAGCAGGGCAATGCTGTTGGAGCCGAGCGTCGCAACCATGTTCGCCTCTTCGGCTTCTCGGCCATAGAATATTCGGTTCGGCGTGACACTGGTCAGAATGAACGGACTCGTCTTAACGAGGTCTGATTGCTCGAGAAGTTGCTGCGCCAAGATATTGCGAGGCAGCTCCTTCGTCTGCGCCATTCTGAGGAGCAGATTGGAGTCGATCACGATCACGTTGGACGTAAGAGTGCTTTGCAGGCGACGGAGCAAAGCAGCCGGTTCGCCGTCAGCGATCCGGGGCGCAAGCAAGATCGAGGTCTTGGAATCCGGCGCCTTGGTCAGCGTCAAGAGAGCGATCCGCTTCGCGATCTCTGGGCCAGGCGTTGTCATGACCGCAGCAACCAACAATTTCTTCGGTAGAATTCCATCGCCATCCTCAACATCTTCAATGGCGAAGGTAATGTCGTCCTGCTGTTGGTGTGTCGTAGTCGAAACAGACTGAAGGATTTTTCCGAAAAACACCAATGCCGCTTCAGGAGAAAACGCGCTCTTTAAACGCAGCGCCTGTAAAACCAAATCCTTCCTCCCCCAAGAAACCCCTGATCCGGACGAATCCAACACCAGGTCCATTTCGGGGTTTTCATTCGCATATGCAGCAATGGATAAACTCGCCCGCTTGATGTCTCCCGGCAACTGCGCCGCAGTGATACTACCGCCGGCAGAAATGGTAGCGTGAATGATACTCTTTAGGGCCCGGTGTTCTTGCGACGGGGGCTCCGTCTTGACCAACCGAAGAATTTCCTGAAGCAGCCTACCAGATTCAGCTTGTCTGAAAGTCATACAACTCGCCACGCCGGCAAACATTGTCTGGAGGACAGGATCCCGGGCGTCACGTACGCCTCGGCCGTCCGCCACAAGGATCAGGTTGAGGCCATACTCGGCGAGCTCTCGCTGCAAGTTGGGAAAAGTCGTAGATAGCTCGCTCTGTTGCCGGCCACCAGAAGCCGTTTGGAAAATAGTGGTGACTGCAATATTTTGCCGGGAACCGATGGCCAGAATGCATTCAACTCTGCCTTTTAGCGCCTGCGGCCATTGGGCCGGTGGCACCTTTTCGACCGTAACTCCGTGCTCGCGACTGGCCGCGGCAATCGCGTGATCCAACACCACTTTGAGCTGCTCATTTATGGCCGCAGCCACCCTATACCGACGTTTTCCGGCATCTAAGCCGGCCAATGCGGTACGAGCTAAGGGCCGAACATTAACACCGGGCTGCACCAAATTCGCGATGCCAAGCGTGAGGAGAAGGGAAGCAATATCCGGTGCAAGTTCGGGTGACAGCGGACGAGCTGGATCTGGCAATTCACGACCGTCCGTAAATCCCACCGCTGTCTGGGGAAGGGCAAGCAATAGGCTGATGACCTCGTAAAGTCGCGGCGCACATTTGAGTCCTGCTACCAGCGCCTCACTCCCAAGCGGAGCCTTATCCACTGCGGACTGAAGATAATTGATAGCGGTCTCAAACTTGGCCAAGTCCTTCTCTATTTCTTTCCAATCGATATAATGGTCCGGCCGGTAAAGATCGGGGGTGATCGATCCTTTGAACGCACTGATGTCTATGGGTTGCGCTGGGGTGGTCATATTGCCGAAATGTTTGAGGTAAAGAGGCTGCTTATCGCATCCATCAAGGATTCAACGTCAAACTGTGTCGTTTCAATCGACAGACTGATACGAATGCATCTGCCCGCCTGGGCATGACTCAATCCCATGGCCAGCATCACGTAGGACGGCTTGTTCGCCCCTTGCGCACAGGCCGAGCCGGTGGAAATCGCGATTCCTAAGTTCGCCAGACTATCTACTAGATCGGCGCCCTCGATTCCAGGCAGACAAAGGCTAAGCGTATTAGGCAGTCGTGGCCGTGATACCCCCAAGGCAAAGGCCCCGGCGTGAAGTGAAAGGATCCGGCGTTGGATTTCGTCTCGTAGTCGGCTGACTGCAAGATATGGTTCCTGCGCAGAGGTCAGACCGACCAAGGCGGCCTTCATGCCAATTATCAAAGCTGGATTTTCGGTGCCTGGCCGCAATCCAAACTGTTGGCCGCCCCCAAAAAACAATGGCGCGATCGCGTTCGCCTCCCTCACAAACAGGGCCCCCACACCTTTCGGCCCATGGAATTTGTGCGCTGAGAAGGACAACAGATCGACAGCCGACAGATCGTCGCCTAGGTCGATGGGGATTTTACCCACGGCCTGAGTCGCATCACTATGGACTAATATCGCCGTGTCGTGGGCTTTGACGAGCCGGGCGATCTCGCCTACCGGTTGAATCACGCCCGTTTCATTGTTCGCGAGCATGACCGACACCAGGAGCGTATCGGCGGTCAGGGCTAATCGCACCTCTTTGGGACTGACCAAACCATCAGCAGTGACAGGTATCCGAGTCACCAAATAACCCGTCGACTCCATAAAGGCCATAACCTCCAAAACGGACGGATGCTCGATGACGGAGGTGATCAGATGACGACGGCGGGGGTTGGCTCGAGCTGCACCCAGCAGGGCGAGATTATTCGCTTCTGTGGCGCCCGAGGTGATCACGATCTGGTCGCCACTGTCGGCTCCCAGGGTTTCAGCTAGGATGGATTTGGCGACGGCAATGTCGCGGGACACGCCGCCGAATTGGCCCATGGCCGAGGCCGGATTGGCAAATTGCTCCGTCAGATAAGGTCGAATGGCGTCGGCTACCCCCTCAAAGACCCTCGTGGTCGCATTGTTATCAAAGTAAATCATGGGATTTTGTCCATTCCGCCATGCTGAATCCCGATTAAGCGAACAATCTCCGGGATGGTATATTCCATATCAATAAATGGCACCTGCGCGAAAACGGCATCGGGCATGTCTCCGGTTTTTGCAAGCATATGCCCGCGACCTAAAAGCCGTTCCGCTCCAGAATTCTTCATGCCCATCGCAATCTCTGCTGTGGCCGCATTGTCGACTTTTAGAATAAGCCGATTGCCCAATTGCGAACGAAGCTGCATCGGCATGACGTCCTTGTCGGGCCGCTGTGCCGCAAAAATGAGGAAAATGCCCGCCGCCCGCGCTTTGACACTCAAACGCCCCACGATGTTTGGCACCGCCTTCGCATACTCCGGGGTTTGCATCCAGTCGGCGAATTCATCGTGAATCACCCAGAGGGTCGGAAGCGGTTTGCCCGTTACCCGACGGTAAGCGAGAATGTTCGGAACCTTCGCCTCCTTGAACAGTTCATACCGCCGATTCATCTCTCCGACCAAAGTCTCGAGGGTATCAACTGCGGTCGCGGAGTCGTCTATGATTCCATTGGAGCCCGCGCGCACATGGGGTAGTTCGTCGAGTGGCCGGTAATCCACACCAAATTTTGGGTCGATAAGGTAGATGTGGGCTTCCGCCGGCGACCGGGTCGCCGCGATAGTGAGAATCAGGTTCTGCAGCAGCACGGATTTGCCGCTGCCTGTAATGCCAGCAATGAGCGTGTGCGGCTGGTTGAACGGATCAAGCAGGAGCGGCTGGCCGTTCTCCTCGCGTGTGCCCACGAAAAGTTTCTCCCCGAGATTCCCGGTGGCGAACGCCTGCATGTAGCTCAACAGCACCTGCTCCGTGTGGAGCACCTGGCGGATTGGACGTTCGACCGCAATCGACACCCGACCGGACTCAGGTGTTACGTTGATGATCTTTACGCCCTCCGACGTGAAAATCTCGTCCGCCCGCGCTTCCACCGCTTGCACGGTCAGATCCTTGGATCCCTGTAGCTTGATGATCCCCGCATTTGGCGTGAGAATCGGCGGCGCCCCTTCCGCGAGGCGGGCGGGCAGGCCGCGTGTGACCAAGGACCGCCGCACATCCGCGGACGCGATTTCCAGCCAAGCTAGGCCGTCCTTCTCGGAAGATTGAAAATTGGCCGCCCGTGATTCGAGGAATCTAGCCAAGGCGGCCGGCGAGCCGGCGCTATCGGGTTGGCTAGGAGCGGGGTTTGGGATGGGCGTTGTGAATGGCGGCGTGACGTCCGGACCGGCCGGCGGTGGCACGGACGTGGCGGGAGCATCGGGTTCATCTGGCAAGGGATTGATTTTCTTCGGATCTGCCGCCGCTTCGGCGACCCCGGCAGGTGCTGCGAGGTGATACAACTTGGCCTGGTCAAACGGGGGATGGCCGTTGCGCAGACGAAGGGCGGATGTGGCGCGATAGTCATTGGCTTGGAATTGGACCACCAGTTCCCTCACATGTCCCGGCCCGAATATTTCCTGCAACGCCTCCAAGGCCGCACGGCCCTTGCCGGCTATTACACCTTTAGTGGAGGAGACTGGCGCGGCCAAGTCTCGAGGTTCATTCACGAACACATGTGAATATCCTCGGATGCTCACCGAGCACTCTCGCTGGCGGATCGCCCGACGCCAGGCAACCGTGTCAAAGGCCGGCACCCCCGGTGGTATCACCGTCTGCGAGACTAGTAAGTCGGACAAACGCGCCAGCCAAATATCCTGGTCGATGGTTCGCACACTTCCGTCCATCGCCTCGGTCAACTGGGACAAGGTATCGAGTAACTGTTTCGATGATGTGCTGGTTGCCGACCCCAAACCATCGTGCGTTACGAATTTTGCCTCTGTCACGACGATATCGAGGTGGAACGAGCCATCGGCATTGTTCTTCGGCGCGAGCACAAGCAGATCTGCGATATTGGCGCCTTCTTTCTTTCCGAGCCATTCGCTGTAGTCGTCAAGGAAGCACCAAGCGATCGGCCGGCTTCCGCCCAGCTGCGACAACACCAGATAGCGCGTCAGCACCATGCCCAACAGTTCATTCGTGTTGTTGGCGCGCCGCGCCGCCTTGAGGACCAGCCCGCCAGAAATTCTATTTGCGTCCGCAATGAACCGTTTACAGAGATCGTCCACAAAATCGCTTGAGGTATCCGAGGCGAGCAGGCCCCGCAGTTTTTCCTTCAGTGTGTTGACGAGGAGCGTCTCACGGGCTCCGGAGGAAATGATCAGGTTCCGTCCGTGGGTGGCTGATTGGATATAGCGAATCACGCTGACGCCCCGGGCTTCGAGGAGTTTTCGATCCAGCAATTCGTCCTGATTGATCACCCACGTGGCGAGGTCGTGAGTCTCCCGGAAAATCCGGTCCACGTGTTCCTCGTCAAAATCCAGGCAGCGCATTAGCACAGGGCACTTACCCACGGCCCACGCCTCGTCCGCGCCATTCGCACAGAGAAACGCGACCGCGTAAAGATACGCCCAGCCCGTCTCGGACTGCGCCGGGCAAGCGAGTTGCAGCTTCAGCTTGCGTTCCCCCTCGTGCACCGGCAGGCGCCGGCTCCATTGGTGCGGCTGCAACGTTTCCGGCGTTTCAGTCTCCCGCGTCAACCATTCCCACACCGGCTTGGCTTGGCCGGAAATCAAGTCGCGACAATAAGCGAGGTCCACCGGCTGGGAGCGGCCCTCCCGCTTTAGGCGATTGGCCGCCGTGATGTTAACGCGCACACGCGCCAGAAAATCACCCGACGCCTCGGTGGGATCAGCTTCCGTATCCACACCCTTCGCCACCAGATCCCGATATATCTTCCGCAGATGATCTTCGTTGCGGTGCATCAGCAGGACCTGGCAGGTAATCTTGTCGTCTCCTCGCGCTTCATTGATCCGGTTAATGGCGTCGACCACCGCGGTCGGCAGATCCGGCGAGTCGCATTCGTAGAGTAGGATGGAAAGATTGTCGCGCTGGTGAGGCTGCAGCCTCAGGTATTCGTTCATCTCATACTCGATAATCGCCGCCGCCGCCGTCGATTCGTCATCGAGAGCCGGCAAGACGGAGGCATCTGCCTTCTCCGCCGGCTGATGCAGGGTGTAGGCGCCAAACGCCTGCGTCGCGACTCGTGCCAGACATTCGCTATTTTCCCAGACCGTTGCCATCTCAGGATAGAGAGGGTGATTGAGCAACTGTTTCACCTCCCGGAAAAACAAATCTCCCTTGGCTCCATCTGAAAAGGGCGGCCGGTTTTTGCCAAGGAGCTGATCGAGCAACCGCAGAACCTGGACTTGCCGTCCTAAAGTTGCTTCCATGCGCAACGGGTGCCACGGACACACCACGGCCATCGGCGGCCGTCGGCCAGAACGCTGCACCTGTGCCAGACCCACGCGCAGAAGGATCCGCAGAAGCTGACGCCGGGCATCCTGGTGGCGAACTTGATTAACCGTGAGCAGCAGCGCGCGGTAGGACATCGCCATTACGGGAATCTTTTCAATCGCGAAGCCGCTCACGTGCAAATCCGCTACGGTCTCGCCATAATCGCCATCGAAGCGTCCGAATTCAGCCTGTAATTTCGCGAGCTGACCAGCCGGTAGCCATTGGCGAGCACTCGCGGTTTCCATTACCTCCTTCCACTGCGCCGCCAACGATATGATTCGGTCTTGCGCGGGAATGAAAGCGCCGCGACCGCCACTCCGGGCCGCCTCTGCAAAGCCCTCGGCATTCTCCAGCGACAATGAGACCGGCACGCCCTTCCGGCCCACCACCTCGTATTCCGCTAAGCATTCCACGAGCGCGGTCTTACGTTTCGCTCGATAGCGGCACAACGCATCGAGGTCCATGGCCTCCTGTGCCAGAACCGAACCGATGGGAAACTTCCACGTGAGCGACAATGTGCCGATCTTGCGGTCCGTCTCACCCCGGCCGTCCTCAAAGACCGAAACGAGGAAATTTAGGGCAACGGCCTTGGCGGATTTGCTGTTCCACTTGAATCGCGCTTTGTCCTCGATAATCGGCAGGATGTCTTTCGAATACCTTACGACCAACGTATCCTGGAACCGGATCTTCTTTTTGGTCCGTGCCTCGAGCGCCCCGTATGTTCGCTCGAAGTATTCGCAGGCCCGCTGGTTCTGCTCCAAGAACTGGTTTGGCTTTTTCTGCTGTCGCCCCTCCAGCACCACATATGCGCTCTCCACCGGCGACAACCCGCGCGCGAAGCGCTGGATGCATTCGAAGATACCCTGATAGAGATCGGTGCACTCTACCTTTTTGCCATGCACGAAGTCCTCCCATTGAAGATAAAGAGAGGCATCCTTCTCCAAGGCGTCCCGCCGGCGCTCGAAAAATTCCCGGAACTCCTCCGCGGCCGAGCCCGATTTGCGCCCTATCTTCGTTAGGGCGTCGATTACCAGCTGGTCATCAGCCGTGGGCGCGATGCCTTCCGCTTCCAGCGCTAGCCGAGTCTTTTCCGAAAAATCTTTCGCGTTCGATTTCTTCGTGAGGTCGAAGCACTGTGTTGTGAAGTTCCAGTCAAAGTCGAAGAGCAGCCGCTCGGTCGTCGCATTCCGCGTCCCCTCCGACGCGATGTAGGCTTCGAAGGCTACCAGCACCTCTGGCGGCACCGGGGGCTGGTGGTCTTCCGACCTCAACTGCACCAGCCGCTGGCGTAGCGTGTCATTGTCCAGCAGTTCCTGGGACATCCCCCGGCGGTAAAGGAAACACTCCAAGGCATAGTGACTCTTAAATTTCGCGGCCCAGTTTCCGGCCTGCCCCATTTTGACGTCGTTCAGTGAGCTGAAGCAGTCCTCCGAGCGGGGGAGTCCAATCACCGGCAGTGCCTTTCCGGCCGCACGCGCGAGCGTCTCGCCTGCCTTACATTCGCGTAGCACGCGGTCGAGGTATTCGCCGGCTTTCGTCGTGGGGCAGCGGCCGGTTTCGAACAGTCCCCGCACCAAAGCTTCCGCCTTGTGCCGCTCTTCCGGCAGAAGCACGAGGCCCACGCCGCGCGCAACGTAGTCCACCCATATCGGGGCGATAGCCTTGTCCTTCAGGTCGGAGGCATCGGTGCGGTCGCTGTCCGCGAGCGACGCCCCTGAATCCTCTTCCATTTCCGCCGTCAGGATCACGGAGCCGGTGCGCTCGCGATTCCGAACATCCACCGACGATTCCTCGGTGAGATAGGCCTGATTGATCCCAAATCCCTTCAGTTCCGCCGCCGGAAACTGTAGCTGCAATTTCTGCGCGCGGGCCCCCGCACAGTCTTTGGCTGCCACGAAGCCCGCCAGCTGTTCTGCCGTGAATCCCGAAAGGACGTGAAACGCACCCCGGAAATCGGCCTCTTCCTCCAGCTGGGGCCTCAGCTGCCGGCTGACATGTTCGAAAGCGATGGCGCCCACCAGGGCATCAGGAGCGCTGAGAGTCATCGGCGTGGATCCATGGGGTTGATTATATAGGTGCAGGCATCGCTCATCCGCCGTGCAAGCCCCATGCCTACCAGATGTCGCGCGAGTCGGTCGCGATTCCGCTTAAAATCGGTCTCATCGAACTGATAACTCAGTACCTCCGTCTTGGCTTCCACCGGACCGATAGCAATACGGTAGCGACGGTGCAGCAGGCGTAGGAATTCCGATTCCTCCACGGGTGAGGTCACATTCGCCAGCACCAGTGCCCGCAAGAGGTCATCCGTGGGGGCATAGCGGTAGCGATTGGTGCCGCGTTTTGAGGCCAAGCCCGAACCGGTGGCAAGCCCCGTCAGTCCATCGGCGGTGCCGTTGCGGTAGAGACGTTCAGCAAAAGTGACAAAGCCCTGCGCCACCTCCTGGGCATTCACGCCCTGCGCCTTCTCCCGCTTCAAGCCGCACTTCTGCACAAGTCGATCGACGAGGAACTCCCTCTTCGCCACGTCGTCTAACGAATCATCGGCGAGGGTTTTCTTCAGTTCGGCATTCGAAAAGACTACCTGATCCAGATATTTTCTCACCGCCTGGATGCCCAGCGCGTCGTTGCTGAGGTAGGACTCGATAGCAGCCTTGCGCACGAGATCGCTGCGCGGAGCGAGGATTTCGCAGACTAGCGGCGGCAGCCCGCTTTTGCCGATCCAATGGTGCGAAGTCTCGATGCCATACAGGTAGACGTGAAGCCCGAGCAACGGCTGTAGGTATTGAAAGGCGTCTTGGTCGGGTAGTTTTAGGCTCAGGATCGCGGCCACATCCTCGGCCATCCGGTCGAACGCCGGATGACTTTTGTAAGGCAGATAAGTCCCTCCTTTTTGGTCGCCCCGGTCCGGCTCCGGCGTGGAAATCAGGCGTAGGGCCAGCTTGTTGCGCGAGGTCGCCGGATCGAACGACAAGGCCAGGGACTCGCGGATCCTTTGCCGCAGCGGCTCAGCCGCGCGGCTCAACATGAGATAGGCGATCTCGCCCGTTCGGGTGAACACCCGTCGGGTGCGCTCGAAGCCCTCCCCTCTCTCGAGCAATGCCTCGTAGAGCGACGCTGGCCCTATCGGAAAGACAAACTGCGTCGTCCAGCTCCGCTCGCTCCCAGGGTCCATTGTGATCCGTCGCAGCAGCCGCACCACGCTCACCATCTCGGTAAACGTATCGAACCGTTTTCGTAGGTAAGAAAAATCGGAATTCAGACGCGTGCCCATCCGTGCGTTCTCCTTCATGAAGGCTAGCCAGGTCGTCCATGCTTCCTCCTCGCTGCCGTGAGCAATGCGCAAGATTTCCTCCATACGGGGATTATTGAACAGAATGTTCCGCAACTGGAGTGACTGGTTCGCCTCATACTGAGGGTTTTCTTCCGGCTGCGTCAGCTCTAGCAATTTCCCATGTCGGAACATGCCTTCAGCCATACCGAGAAATTCCAACATTAACGCCGAGAACGGCTGCCTTTCCAGGCGATGACCCCAGATCGCCTCGGCAACCCACGCCTCGTGTTGGTCGCGCGTGCCCTGATACTCTTCGGTGTTGGTGGGGTCGAGGATCATCCGGCGAGGTGAATGGGTAGGCGCTGGATCGTTCCGTTGCCGTTGATCTCAATCAAATGCAGCGACCGGTCGCTGGCCTTCAACGCGAGATCACGTAGGCAGCGCTGCTTCAGTGAAAAGAAATCTGCGCAGGATTCCCGAGAAAAACTAGACGGCATCGCGCCGTCGGCTACCCGGAATAGGAATTCGAAGCGGGGCAGCGTGAGACTGAACGAGAATTCTTTGCCCTGCAGACGCAGCATCAGCCGCGGAGTCCGTTCATTCGGCCGCCGCACCACTGCAAGTCCTGCCGGCTCAGCATCGATTTCGATTTGTGCGAGGTAAATATCACTGACCGGCGATGTGGTCAGGTCCAGTCCCGTGGCCAAATAGATCTCGGTGGCGTTTTCCGCAAGCAATAGCCCGGTCCAGATGCGGTTCAGCCCGGATGCGAGCTTGCGCAAGTGAATACGCCCTGGCCTTTGACCTTGGTCGAGTGGCCCAACAATCTCATCTAAATATTCCCCTGCGTGGTGAAAGATCGTGGTCTTCCACAGCTGGTATTTTCCGACCAGGGTGGGCGTGGCCTGCAAAAACACCCGCCGCCGTTCCGTCGCCAGCTCCGCCAGAAATTCCTCGCCTTCCTCGGGGTTCGTGGCGTCGCCGCGGATGTAGCGGCGCAGTAATCCATCGAACGCCGGATTGCGCTGGTGAAAGGGATCCGGCGCTACAAGCTCGTTATACTCTTCCTTAAGTCCACCGTCCCTCGTACCGAAAATCAGCAGTTCATCCAAGTCATTCGTCGTCTCCTCCCCAATGTGAAGCATGGAGAGGAAGCGATAGATTTCCCGCTTTCGCCGCGCCGCGCCGCTGAGGTTTTCCCCGAACAGCGTGCGATGTAATGCTGCTTTCTCCGGCTCGTCTTTCGCCGCCAGCTTGGACGCTTCGGCTCCCGGCCGGATTACATGGTCGCGTGCTTCCGGATGTCCGAGGAGGGCATTGGCTAGCAGGCAGAGCACACCACGGATCGGAAGGTGGTGGCCCGTCACGTCCGCGATACGCGCCAGCATTTTCAGCTTGGCCCTTGTTTCTGGTAGCGCTAACGCCCGATAATTGCGCGTGAGCGATGAGTTTTCCGCAAACAAAGGATTTGAGGCCTCGTCCTGGAAGCACGACCACTCGGATCGGTCGAGCACCGCCCGGAGCGAGAGCGCCATGATTTCCTCACTCGCCACCGCGCTGAGGTTGATCAGACGCAACCTCTCCCCGCCGTCGCGCTCGCCACGCGCGTGCAGTTCGATGAGTGTGCGTTCAAGCCGCTTCACCGGCTCCGGGGAATCCGGTGGCAGAGCCCGAAAAAGCTCGTGCATCTGCCCATCGTTAACCGCCAAGACAAAGTATTCACTGCTCGAACCAAAGGAAGACTCCGCCATCCGCGTGAGCACAGCTACATATTCTGGCAGCAGGAGCCCGTTGGCCTTCTTGCGCCACGCGGTCACGTCGAAGATCAGGGTAACCTTTCGCGTTCCCACGGGCGTCGAGACGGTGACCACCTCGACCCCCTGGCTTCCGCTGGGAGCGTGCTGCGTCAACTCCTGGATAAGTTCGAAGCACAGCGACGTCTTGCCCTCACCGGCCGTGCCGGTCAGGACGACATTTCGGAACGCGCCGGTGTCTTGCGGAAAACACGCCAGTAAGTCGGTGCGCATGGGATGGACGAATGCCACCTTTGGCACTCCGTGATACTTAGCCAGATTGTCGACATGCTCAGCTTGCTGCCCTTCATTATCGGCCACCGGTCCATACGCTCGCAGCAAGCGCACCCATTTTTCTCCGATGGTCAGTGGCATGGCAACAGATCGCTACAACTGGCAAATCAAACAGCCCTTTTCTTCCATCGGAGTATGTTCCAGCCCACCCATCGTCGAGATGAGTGGAACGTTCTTGCGCTGCAATTTGAGGCGCTCCTGCTGCTTGTTCCAACGGTCTTCGATCTCCTGCATGCGTTCCGGTTTTTCTAAATCGGCGAGCGATTCATCTTGGCACCAGAAGAAGACATTTCCGTTTTTGCGATTCGGCTTCTCGTATGCCTTCGCTTTCTCATACAAATCAGGATATTTCTTTCGCAAACGGACCCACTCGATTTTCTGTTGATAGAAACAAAAATAACAGCCCGATCTGCTTCGTCCCCACGCAGTATAGGGCGGCATGCCCAGTCCGGAATTTTCCAAAATCCGCACAACGCCGGCATAATCAATCCCGTCTTCGATGAAGGGAAAGACCGCTTTGATATTTGGTTTGTGGCTAATGTAGCCGATCCTGTTCTCATCGCCCCTTATCCCGACGTAGTTGATGCAGGGCTCCGTTCCGATATAATCTTCAAATGGTTTCAGTTTCATGTACTCCGTACACCACCGCCGGTGGTTTGACGGTAACATTCCACCCTTGGTTCGCAGGAGATTATCGAAGGTGGTACCAAATGTCGTGCGGACAATTTTCTTTCCAAGATAGGCCTCGATACGTTCCAGATAATCGTAAGTGTCCGGCAGTTCCTTATCGGTATCGTGAAAAATATACTCCATGTCTGGAACCCGATCACGAAGATAGATCGCGAGAGCTGCGCTATCCTTTCCCCCGGAAAGGCTCAAAATATGCCGGATTTTGGTTGGCTGCTTTAACGTCGGCTCGCTCATAATTATGGTTTCTTTTGTTCGAACGATTCCCACACGAACTGCGCGGCCGCCGCCAGGCCCACCGTACCGGAGCGCTCCATTAGCTTCTTCAATTCTCGTTTCGTTTCCGCTAGCGCATTGTCATCCCGCGCGGTCCAACGCACAACTTGGTCGACTTCCCGACCATCGGGTCGCGTAAGGGTAAATCGTACAGCCCGACCCAGTTTTTCTGGGTCGATTGCGCTACCGTTGAATCCAACTGCTTCTGTGCGGGTGAAACGCGCAGCTAACCCGCCCGCCCGATTATGGAATTCGTCTTCATCCACGTCGCGCCATCGTTGCGGTGTTTTGTGCATTACATAAGTGGCGATTGATTCGGTCCACTCCCGTTCCCCAAAGGAAGCATCCGAAATCCGCAGCGCGAATACACGTAATTCGGGATCCGTTAGAGCTGGCTGAACCGCGGTCATTCGAAAGCTAAATTGCTCTCGAAACTCCCCAATTGTTCCGTTGAACCGGAATGCCGACAAGATTGAGATAGAAAGGCGTTTCAACAAACACGAAAACAACTCTCTCAATTCTAAAACTGCGCGGTTCAAGGCCTCCGCGAAAGCGGCCGGATCGGGCTCTTTTTCGGATGAGGCCTTGAGCGTAAAAACGTCGAAGCCCAAAGCGCGTGGCAAATCCGCGAAGAAAAGCGTTGCCGGTTCCCGCGCCTCACGAAGCACGGTCCGAGCCTTGCGACTCGTAGCCGCAAGATGCCGCTCCGTGTACACGCTGTATTCGGGGAGCTTCGCCGCAAAAATCATTAGCGGGCGCACAATGGCCAATACGTCGGGACGATCCAAGGCCGGCAGCTTCAAGACGGCCGCCACGCGTTGGAATAATTCTAAACGCACTCCGCGCACAGAACAGTGTTGTAAATGAAAGGCCTCCGGTTCTTTTCCGAGCCGCTGAAACACATCCCCGCCTGGCTTTTCAATAAACGTCCCGTCCTCGTATACTGCGGTCTGATCCCAGTGACCCGCTAGATAAAGCGCGACGAGCAACGGCAACAGGCCGTCACGAACCCCATAAGGCGGTAAGCGCAACGCCGAAAAAATTTCTGGAACCGCACAGCGTTTGATATCGGCATCCTTTAATAACTCATGAATGCGCAGTAGTGCCGGGCTCAACTGTAAAGGATCACTTCCCTTTATTTCCTCCGCCGTCCGAATCCGCCATCCATTCTTGCTCGCGACATGTACTTTCCCCTGCAACAATACCGAGCGATAGATCGCCATTTCCGGCGGACTCTTCGTGGAATCGAATCCCAAATATTCCTGATTTGCCGCCACGGCAATGGCCTCAATCAAATCCGTTCGCGCCCGTGATGCGGCAGCACTGGTAACCCGACGATTGATCAATTCATTGACCACTTTGGGCGCCTTATCGAACACCCCATCACAGCGCGTACTCAGATGAGGCAAGATTCCTTTCGCCGCGCCCCGGATAGCACCAGTGACATCGGCCCACGAAATCGTGGCTTGTCGCTCCGGCGCATCTCGCAACTGCACTAAATGATAGAGTTCCTTCTCAATGCGATTGCGGCAGCGCTTGATTTCACGGCTGACATGGCTCCGGGCAAATGCATCACCGGCAAGATCAGGGATATGAGTTTTGATCCAATTCCACCGATTATGTTCACGCACCGTTTCAGCAACCCCCACCACCGGCGAAGAAATTCCCACGATCGTTAGCAGACCTAAATTAGTTCGCTGTTCACGAACAAGTGCAAGACTCCGCGTCACCTCGGTTTCATCGTTAGTCAGTACGATTACGATTTTACCGTCAGCATTCGCCTCCACCGGCAAACCTTGCTTTATTTGTTCCTGAAAAGCGATGAAGTCCAAATATCGGACTGCAAAATGACGAAGGTTGCCTGTTTCAATATAGTGCCGGCGCGCCACTACGGAACGATTTGTGAATTGAGCGGCCACACCGCGTGCGCCAACGAACTCGCCTGAGAGCGCTTCCTCCGCCAAGTCCATCGCATTGTCCAAATTGACGCTGCTATGCGGCCACAAGGACAAGCCCTTCGAACTTCCGCGTTCATGAATCAAGGCGGCCGAATCCCGCAACTGTTCGACCGCTTCCTTTACTTCACTGGAACCCAAAGCGGCCACCACCACAGCTTCTGTCGCGACAATTGAGTGGTCATTAAGGAGGTTAATAAGTCCGACCGTCTTCAAGACTGAGATAGCCGGTTCGCCCAAGCTGCGTGCATTCCCCACAGCGGTATCGATGACATTCCAATGTGCAGCTTGGCCGTTGACCAAAGTGGGCGCCAGATTTGCGCAGAAATAATCGTAGAGGTGAGGGATGCGGTAGAATCCATCACTCAACGCATGTGTCTCCGCATACTCCCGAAAGCCAAATGGCTCGTGAGAACTCAGGAAACCCACGAGCGAGCGCTCATTTTGCGCGAAGCGACGGAGTAATCGCACGAGAATAGGGAGTACGGTAGGATGCAGTGGAAAGAATCGATGTGCCTCAGATGCAAGAGAAACTTCGGCCGGAGCGGAACCATACAGTCCTCCGGCGGTTGCGGCCTTCATCCCAACTTTCGCCTGGCGTTGCAGGTCGGACGTTAGATCGTCATAGTTAACCCCGAGCATCTGCGCCACAAGCGATACCACTTGCTCGATTGGATGAGCGAAAATGACTTCCTTAAATCGGCCAGCCACCTTGTCCCACTCCTTCTTTGCCGTTAAATCCAAATCTGCGCTATACGTGCCCAACCCTTGGTGAAGCATCGCCATCACCAGTAACGGTCGGTCTTGGCTGCGATCCGCTTTTTCTCCCAATTCCTGCAAAAACGAAACATCGCCGCGTGAGGGATGCAGGGCCGCATGATGAAGATTCTGCCCCAACTCATCTAAGATTATCACCACTCCGTCGGCAATATTCTGCTTTCGAAGCTGTGTAATGTGCTCGTCAATCAGTTCGAGCAAAGCCGCGTGTCCGGGTTTCGCCTTCAGTAACGCTTTCGGCACCGAACGAAAAACACGGGCACGCAGATCCGCGAGCGCCTTCCGAATGCTTGCTTCGATCGATTCTGGCGCCCCAGACACCAGGACAGGCTCGAGTTTGAAACCCGCGGGCACGTACGAACGCAGCACTTCGGGCAAGTGACCTCGTTGGCCGGCCGCAATCCGAGCGAAACTTAGAGCGAAGGCGGATTTACCGGAACCATAATCGCCCGTAACACGCCACGCTCGCTCCGTGGAATTTCGGCGCAGGGCCATTACGACCCGGTCAAGAACCTCGCGAATGAATCCCGTCACGACATAGTCCCTGCTCGACGTCGGATCCCGATAATCCAATGCCACGTTCACCGACCGCAGAAATGCTGGGCGTAAATTCAAGATTTGCGCCACCTTCACGCCTGCGGAATCCGTCGATGCGCTCTTGTGATGGGTTTTGTGGTAGGGACGCGACATTTTAGGCCGAACGGTCATACACTTGATCCAGAAGCTTGGACGAACTTGGGATTTGCATCCGCTGCACCAGCCGCTGGTTGTTGCTCTCTTTCAATTGAAATTCCTTCGGCCACTCCATGACAAGACGCTGGAGCCGGTCGAAAATATCGCGCTCCGGTAAACGAAGCACACGGCCCGGACTATTTTCCGCGACACAGATTTCACGGTAGCTGACGGTTTGGTCCTTCGCATACCGTCCCCACCAATCATGCAACGTGTACCGAAATAGCTCGTCGGAAATCGTCGGCTTCGGGCCGCTGTCAACGACATATGCCATGTTTTTTCCTTGGCTGGCATCACGGAGATCACTTTCTCGGATTAGCCCCAATGAGGCGAGAGGGCTATCAAGCAAGTCTTCCGCCACTTCGCCCTCGTCCGGGGTGGACGCCACATAAGTCCCAAGAAAGACATCCAAGTGCTGACGCACGGTCGTATCCGACAACGGCCGCGCGAGCTTTTCGGCATAGAGCTTAAACTCCCGTAGCGCGTCGGCATAGGTGAACTCGTGCTCGTAGTGCAGGTTGAACAACCAGTGCCAGGCGAAATACTTTCGCGGAGCTGCCGCTGTGCCTTTCCAGTGCAAAAGCCAGAGCGTTTGGTCATCCTCCAGGAAAGGATCCAATCCGTTATTTCCCATAAGCTGTTTCCCAAATTCTGTTAGCTTAGGCTGCAACTTATCGTCAAATTCAATGACGCCAAAAAATTCTACCCAATAGGAGAGCGATTCAACCATGTTTTTACCCAGTCCCAAGAGCTGAGTTCCCACCCTTGGATCCCTGAAGGGGTCTTTGCCCTCGGCAACTGCATTGACGCTTTTCGGCAGCCACGCGATGCGGAGCGAAAACGACTGGTGACCGGAAAACATGAAGCGGTCTGAAGAACCGTCAATTGTCGGAGAATCCCGTTTCTCTATGGTAGGTGCCGAGTTAGTCACAAATGGAAATTGAGAGGTGTTGCTTCCGACACACACAGAACGCCGCAAAGTTTAGCGGGTTGCCCTGAGGGCGAACGGGAGCAAATTCCCTCAATCATCTAATCTCGCAAACTCCAAAACCTGTCGAGGATGTAAAATGAACCAGCCCTCACAAGACGCAGAGCATTACGCCTGCTAATTTCCAGCACGAGCGTGCGGATTCAATGCCCCGGCGTTCCCGCTCCGACTCCGGCTCCGGTCATTCGCTGCGGTCGGAGACGCCTTGGTTCCAGCGCTAACGGCCGCCTCTGGCGATTCGTCGCCCGAGCGCGACCATTCGCCAGGATCGCTCCCAGCCGCAAGCTTTGGTCGCGACACCGGCTGCCTTGCCGCGCTTCCACCTGCGCCGACTCCTCCCTACGCTCACGGCCAGTCGCCTGCACTTCGCTCCCCCTCCCGCACTACGAACCCCGACGCTCGAAACGATAGGTGATTGTTAGCGAGGCTGCACCTTCGGTTTTTGATCCGCTCAAACGCCGCTGGGCTTGCGGTGCTCGCTCTCGTTGCACCGCTCGCGGATTTTCTTTCAGCGAAGCCACACCCAGAGGGTGCCTTGATTGTAGCACCTGCGCCGGCTGGCGGTCGTCGGCGCGAGCGCCTCGGCCCGTCCGCGCCTCAAGGTCTTGCTCGCTGCGCTGCGCTCCACCTTGCGCGACGGTGCTGATCGTCGGCATCCCTCCGGGGCGGCCGATTTTCGGTTTGGCTCGGATGGGTTCCGCGTAGCGCGGTTCGCTACACATGCGCCCTTTTTGGGCGCTCAACTCGGAACTACCATGTCTAATCCGTTCGATTCCGCTCCAGTAATCTTCCGCTACACCCGCGCGATGGCGTTGGCTGATGGCGTGCTCATTGATGCAACCAAAGGCGATTTCGCCGACGTGTCCCGCCAGCATTTCCCGGATCATCACCTTGCCATGACCAACGCCGTTTTCGCCCTCGTCGAAGGCGGCGTGGAGTCCGGCGAAGGCTCCGATTTTGCCGGCATCTGGCATGACATTCTCTGGATGGCGCACGCCTGTCCGGTGCGTCTTTTGTCGGGCGGTCATACGTTCAAGGTCGGCATTCGCGTCGGCCGCACTCCCCGCTGGCACGATCTGAAGATTCTCTTCCACGGCGGCGACAACGGCGAGCCGTGCGCCACCGTAATGCCGCCCGATGAAGACTGACTCACTCCCAAGCCGCGGCGGATTCCGCCGCGGCTTTTTTTGCCTGTGCCGCAAGGGTTGCGGACGGCGCCCGGCTTCACATTGTTCGCTTCATGTGCGTCCGCTACACCCTGTACAAGACCGACGCCGCGCTCGCGGCGATTGCCCAGGCGTTGGCGCAAAAGCTCGCCCCGCCGGAATGGGCCAAGCCGAAATACAACATAACCCTGACCAACATCACTCCGGTCGTCGCGACGGGTGAAGGCGGAGCCGACGTGCGGGGAATGATGTGGGGCATCGTGCCGGCCTTCGCCCGAAAAAATGACGAAATGCGGATGTTCCCCAACGCGATGGCGGAGAAGGCGCTCAAATCGCCCGCGTGGCGCTCGGCGGTCGCCAAGCGGCGGTGCCTCGTGCCGGCGAACGGATTTTATGAATGGGAGACGGTGGGCACGATGAAGTATCCCCATTTGTTCACGCTCCTGGACGAGGAGCCGTTCGCGTTTGCGGGCATTTGGGAGCCGGCGGCCGAGAAACTTCCCGAGACCTTCGCCATCCTGACCACCGAGCCAAACGAGATCGTGAAACCCTATCATCACCGGATGCCCGTGCTACTCACGAAGGAGACGATGCCGCGCTGGCTCGGCGGCGAGCCGCTGGAGCCGGACGAGTATGCCGCCTTGACCCGGCCGCTTGACCCGGAGCGGATGACCCAGCGAGAGGTGAATCGTTATGTGAATAAATCCGGCAACGAGGGGCCGGAATGCCTCGCTCCGCCCGAGCCCAGAGTAAAAACAGCCAAACCCGCTGCGCCGCAGCTCGATTTGGGGCTGTGAACAATTTCCGCTTGCCGTAGCTGTTCAGTTGAACAGTAGTTCACGTGAACAGCTATGCTCACCGAAAAACAGGAGGCGATCCTCGAATACGTCCGCCAGCTGCAAGCGGAACGAAGCGTCCCCCCAAGCACCCGTGAAATTCAGCGACACTTCGGTTATGGAAGCCAGAACACCGCAATGAGTCACCTGCGGGCGCTGGCGCGCAAAGGGCAGATCGAACAACTGGCGGACGGCCGCTGGGGAAACAAAGCGGCGCAGGTGCAGGGCCAGCTTTTCGAGATGCAGGTTTACGGCGAGATTCCCGCGGGTCTGCCCGCCATGCGGGAGCAGGAACCGCTCGAATCGCTTCCGGTCGATCCGCGATTTTTCGGGGTGACCCATGCGCAACCGCAGCAATTATGGGCACTGCGGGTGCGTGGCGATTCGATGATCGACGCCGGGATTCTCGACGGCGACATCGTGATCATGGCCCGGCGCGACCCAAAGCCGGGCGACGTGATCGCCGCCTTGGTGGATGACACCGAAGTGACTTTGAAACGACTCGTGAAGGAACGGGGACGAATGTTGCTGCGCGCGGCCAACCCGCGCTACCCCGACCTCGCGCCGCGAAAAATCGAAACCCAGGGCGTGATGGTCGGGGTGATTCGGCGCGCATGAGAAAGATGAACTCACGTGTCAGGCACCCCTACCACCCTCTCCGCTTTGCGGTCGCTTCTGGCTACGCGCTTCCCCGAAAAAAGCCGGCAACCGGGCGGCGGCGTGCCCACGGGTATCCGCGCGATAGATGACGCGCTTGGCGGCGGACTGCCGGGCGGCCGGCTGACCGAGGTCGTTTCGGCCAAGCCGAGCAGCGGCGGCCAAACGCTGTTAACCCAACTGCTGGTGAATTCTCGCGCGGCCCGGCGGCGCGTGGCCTTGGTCGACGCGGCCGATGGATTTGCGCCGGAGACCGTGCCCGCCGACGCCTTGCGCCATCTCGTGTGGGTGCGCTGCCAGAGTGTGGCGCAGGCCCTGGCCGCAGCCGACGTGCTCGTGCGCGACGGCAATTTCTCGGTCGTGATCCTGGACGCGCGCGGTTGCGACGAACGCGAACTGCGCCGCACCCCCGCCACCGGGTGGTATCGGTTACAACGCGCCACCGAAATCAGCACCGTCGCCGTGCTCGTTCAAACCACCTGCCCTCTCGTGCCGGCCGTGCCCGCCCGGCTCGTGCTGCACACGCCGCAGGCGCTCGGCTGTCGGCGGCTCGCCCGCGACACCCTGGCCACCCAACTCGTCGTGGAGATCACCCGCGGCCACGCGGACACGGCCGATGAAAGGGCCGGATGAACTACGCCGTTCTCGTCGTGCCCGACTTTGCGCTGCACGCCTTGCGGCGGAGCGACCCCACCCTGACCGGCCAACCCGTGGCGCTCATCGCGGGCGAGGGCCGCAAAGCGGCCGTCACCGAAGTCTCCCCGGAGGCGACCGGCGTCACCCCGGGCTTGGTCGTCACCCTGGCGATGGCCCGTTGTCCGGGCATTATCCTGCGCCCGCGCGACTTTGCCGCCGAGATCGAGGCCGACGCCTTGCTGAAAGCCGCCGCCTTCACCCTTTCGCCCCGCGTCGAACTCACCCGCGCCGGCTTTTGCACCGTGGACTTGCAGGGGGCCGACCCGGAACGAACCTCCGGCGAGATTCGGTTGAGGGTCATGGAACTCACCGCGGCTGGCCTGCCCGTCCGCATCGGCATCGCCGCCACTCCGCTCTTGGCGGCGTTGGCGGCCCGCTGCGCCGAGCCGGTGTTCGTGGTCGACGACGAACGAGAGTTTTTGCATCCGCTTCCGCTCGCCTTCGCCGAACCCACCGCGGAACAGGCGGAAATTCTTTCCGGCTGGGGCGTGCGAACGCTCGGTCAACTGACCGCGCTGTCCAAGGCCGAGGTCGGCCAGCGCCTCGGCACGGCCGGCGTCGCCCTCTGGGAACGCGCCGCGGGCGAGACGACGCGGCCACTGCGTCTGAGCGAACCGGCCCAGTCGTTCGCCGTATCCTGGAATTACGATCCGCCCATCGAGACGCTGGAGCCGGTGCTCTTTCGCCTGCGGCGTTTCTCCGAGCGCGTGGCGATGGAGCTGCGCGCGGCAGGATTTGTCGCGGAAATTCTCTCGCTCACGCTCCTCCTCGAGGACGAGACCGACCATCGGCGGGAATTCCGGCTGCCCGAGCCCAACACCGACGTGGATGGATGGATGCGCGTTTTCCTCTCCCACCTCGAATCGGTGCGCACCGCAGCCCGCGTCGCCAAAGTGCGGCTGGTCGCGCACCCGATCCGGCCGGCACAAAAGCAGGACGGTCTGTTCGACACCGGCCTGCGCGATCCCGCGGCTTTTTGGGAAAATCTCGCGCGGCTCGCCGCCATCGTCGGCGAGGGCCGCGTCGGCACGCCCGTGCCGGCCGACACCTACCGGCCGGACACCTTTACCCTGTCCAAGCCCGTGGATACGATCCCCGCGCCGGAACCATCGCCCGTGCATCCGCTGCGCGGTCTCGCATTGCGGCGATTTCGCCCGCCGTGGCCGGTGCGCGTCGCCTGTGCAGGCCCGCAGCCCGCTGAACTCGACTGCGCCCACCTGCGCGACACCGTGCGCAGTGTCAGCGGGCCGTGGCGCATTTCCGGCGATTGGTGGACACCCGAGGCGTGGGCGGTCGAGCACTGGCACGTCGAAATGTCCCGTGGCGGAATCTACCAGCTCGCACGAAGCAAGGACGGATGGAGCGTGGAAGGAGTGTTTGACTGATGCCCTATGTGGAACTTCACGCGCGAAGCGCCTTCTCGTTTTTGCGCGGCGGCTCGCTCCCCGAGTCCCTCGCGGCCGAAGCGGGCCGACTGCAATTGCCGGCCCTCGCCCTTTGCGACCGCGATGGCGTTTACGGCGCCGTGCGCCTGCACATGGCGGGAAAAGAGGCAGGGGTCCGCGCCCTCGTCGGCAGCGAACTCACCATGGACGACGAATCCGTCGTGCCGGTCCTCGTCACCTCGCAGGCCGGCTACCGGCAGCTCTGCACCCTCCTCACCACCGCCCATCTTCGCGCCGCCAAGGGCGAAGGCCGCGTAGCCTGGCGCGAACTGGAAGAGAACAACCAAGGACTGATCGCTCTCACCGGCGACGAGGAAGGCCCGGTGCGGCGCGCCTGGCGCACGCGGGGTCCGGCCGCGGCGGCGGAGGCCGGCGATAAACTCCACAGAATCTTCGGCCGCGACCGGCTGTTCGTCGAGCTGCAGCGGCACCTCGTGCCGGACGAGGAGGCGGAAAATGAATTCTTTGTCGATTGGGCGCGCGCCACCGGCCTGCCGCTTCTCGCCACCAACGGCGTGCTCTACTCCACGCCGAATGCGCGCAACGCCCTCGACGTGTTCACCTGCCTGCGCGAGCACACCACGCTCGACGCGGCGGGGCGACGACTCGCCTGCAATCGCGAGCGCCGGGTGAAAAGCGCCCCTCTGATGGCCAAGTTGTTTGCCGATTTGCCGGAGGCCATTGCCAACACCGAACGGTTGGCGGAGCGGTTGGAATTCACCCTCGCGAACCTCGGCTACCGGTTTCCCGACTATCCCGTGCCCGCGGATGAGTCGCAGGGTTCATTCCTGCGCAAGATGACCTTCTTTGGCGCACAACAGCGCTACGGTTCCATTGTCGGCGACGTGCGCCGCCAGTTGGAGCGCGAGTTGGATCTCATCATCAAACTGGGATTCAGCGGATATTTTCTAATCATCTGGGATCTCTGCGCCTTCGCGCGGGAGCGCGGTGTCTTGGTCCAGGGACGCGGCAGCGCGGCCAACAGCGCCGTGTGTTATTCGCTCGGCATCACCGCGGTCGATCCCATCGCGAGCAAGCTGCTCTTTGAGCGTTTCCTGTCGGAAGGTCGCACGGACTGGCCCGACATCGACCTCGACCTGCCAAGCGGCGAGGCGCGAGAGAGCGTCATTCAGGAAGTCTATCGGCGCTACGGGAAACTGGGCGCGGCCATGACGGCCAATGTCATTTCGTTTCGTGGCAAGAGCACCATGCGCGAAGTCGGCAAGGTGATCGGTTTGCCCGACGACGTGCTCGACCGCTTCAGCAGCCTGTTCGCCAGCGGCGACTATCCGCACACCTTGGAACTCAAGGAGCAGTTGAAAATGGCGGGGATCACCGACGGCCACCCTCGCCTGCCGGCACTCCTCGACACCTGCCGGCAGGTTTACGGACTTCCTCGCCACCTCGGACAACACTCCGGCGGCATGGTGATGAGCGCGGGCAATCTCTCGCAATATGTGCCGCTCGAGAATGCGCGGATGCCGGGGCGCAGCGTGCTCCAGTGGGACAAGAACGATTGCGAGGACATGGGCCTCGTGAAGGTCGATCTGCTGGGCCTCGGCATGATGGCCGTCCTGCAGGAGTCCCTAGAAATTTGTGCGCAGCGCGGACAGGCGGTGGACCTCGCCCGGCTGCCCAAGGACGATCCGGCGACGTTCAAGTTAATCCGCGAGGCCGACACGGTCGGCGTATTCCAAATCGAGAGCCGCGCCCAGATGGCCACGCTGCCGCGCATGAAGCCCGAGAATTTCTACGACTTGGCCATCGAGGTTGCCATCATCCGGCCCGGCCCCATTCAGGGCGACGCCGTGAACCCCTATCTGCTGCGGCGTATGGGCAAGGTTCCGATCACCTACCCCGACGAGCGCACCCGGCCAATTCTTGAGCGCACCCTCGGCGTGGTGTTGTTTCAGGAGCAGATTTTGCGCGTCGCGATGGAACTGGGCGGATTCAGCGCCGCCGAGGCCGACGAGCTGCGCCGGGCCATCGGCTTCACCCGCTCGCAGGAGCGGCTCGACCGGATGAAGGAGAAGCTCGGCCATGCCCTCAAAAAGAACCACGTCACCGACGACGCGGCGGCCTACATCCTGAAATCCCTCGCATCGTTCGCGCTCTACGGCTTTCCCGAGTCGCACGCCATCAGCTTTGCCTTGATCGCCTATGCCTCTGCGTGGCTCAAGGTGCACCGACCGGCGGCGTTCTATGCGGCCCTCATCAACTGCCAGCCGATGGGATTTTATTCAGTGGCCTCGCTCGTGCAGGACGGACGACGGCACGGCCTGAAATTCCTGCCCGTATGCGTCGTGAATTCCGACGAAAAATGCCGCGTCGATGCAGACACCACGGTTCGGCTCGGCTTCGCTTCCGTGAAGGGCCTGCGCGCGGACAGCATCGCCACATTCCTTGCGACGCGGAAGGAACGGCCGTTTTCATCCATGGCCGATTTCATGCGACGGACAAAACTCAACGCCACGGAGCGGCGCGTGTTGTCCGGCGCAGGGGCACTTAATGCGCTCGCCGGCCACCGACGCGCCGCCCTCTGGCAGGTCGAAGCCGTAAATGCCGGCGACGATTTGTTTCGGCACGCGATCACGAACGACGAAGCCGCGCCGTCGCCATTGAAGCCAATGACGCCCATGGAGCGGGTGCAGGCCGACTTCACTCACCTCTCCCTCACGACCGGCGCGCACCCGATGAAGCTATTGCGCGACAAACTGCCGGGCGTCCTCTCCACCGCCGACCTCAGAAATGTCCGGCATGGTGAGCGCGTGACGGTCGCCGGAACCGTGACCTGCCGTCAGCGGCCCGGCACGGCGAAAGGATTTTGTTTCATCACGCTGGAAGATGAGACCGGCACCGCGAACGCCATCGTCCGGCCCGGACTGTTCGAAAAAGCCCGCCTCATCATCAATCTGGAACCGGCCCTCATTATCACCGGCAAGGTTCAGAATGAACAGGGTGTGATTCACGTCATGGCCGCAGAAATTGCCGAACTGCCGAACCTCGGACTGCCGGCGCAGGCAAGCCACGATTTCCATTAACGATAATTCTCCGTGCTCTCGCTACCGCGTTCGGCACTCCGGCGCTCCCGCTCAGACTTCAGCTTTGGATAAATGTTTTCACTTCTGGCAGCAGCTTCACGTCAGCCACAAATTTCGCGAGCAACGGTGAAATGTTGTCCTTCCGCCAGACAAGAGAAAAGGGAAACGACAGATTCAAATCCATGACCGGCAACAAAACCACGCCTGCGGGACAGCGCCAGCGCGTATGTTCGCTGACAAACGCCACTCCTAGACGGCACGTCACAAGGCTAAGCAGGGTCGCCTGATCCGCAGCTTCTTGGACGATGCGAGGCGATTTCAAGCCACCACGAAAACATTCGTGCATCAGGCGATCATAGTAGGCGGGGCTTTGCCGCCGCGGAAACCAGACAAAATCTGCATCAACCATATCGCGCAGTCGGAGCTTTTTTATTTTTGTCACCGGATGGCCCTTGGGCGCGGCCAATACCAAATTGTGCCAGTCGACTTGGACTTGGTCCAGTTCACGGTCTCCCTTCGGCATATTAAACACAAAGCCCGCATCCAGTCGGCCGCCCCGGATGGCTTCAGCCTGTTCCATGGAACTTAAGGGATTTAGTTGCAGTTCCGCATCGGGTTGCCGCTGGCGAAATTGCCGGAATGAGTCCGGAACCACGCCATGCCAGGATGCAGCCTCAGTAAACCCGACCCGCAATGTTCCCGATTGACCGCGGGCCACACGTCCGGTCCGCGCCGCCGCTTCATTCACTTGCTGCAGAATGCGGCGCGCATCTTCCAGGAATGACTTTCCCGCCACGCTTATTTTCACTCCACGCGGCAGGCGATCAAACAATCGGCAGCCGATTTCATCCTCCAAATCTTGAATCTGGCGGGAGAGCGCGGGTTGGGCGACGTGAAGCCGCTGTGCGGCACGCCCGTAATGCTGCTCCTCGCCAACCGCCACGAAATATCTCAGATGTCGTAGTTCCACTCCGATACTTTATAATTATCGGTTCGATAGTAAAGATGTTTTGGACGCATCGATTATGAATTGCTATCGTGGTCGCATGAAACGCAACAACCAGCCGGGGAAAAAGCGAAAGACAAAAGCGAGCAGGAAGCTCCGGCTGACATCAAAGCCGGTTCGTAGGCCGGAACCCATGGTTCCGCTGCCTCCGGCCTGGGAATCATAGACCATCCAACATCCAATCAAAGAAAGATAGAAAAACATGAAAACGAATCTAAACAGTGAAAAAACAAACCAGCGGACTTGGCTCATAACCGGGGCAAGCAGCGGCTTGGGCCGCAACATCGCTGAAGCTGTGCTTGCATCGGGCGATCGCCTCGTCGCAACTGCCCGCGACCCTCGCCGCCTGGAGGATCTGGTGCAGAAATACGGCAATCAGATCCGCACCGCTTCGCTCGATGTAGCGGACGAAAAAGCGGCCCAAGCCTCTGTGCAGGTCGCCGTGAATGCCTTTGGCCGACTCGATGTCGTCGTGAATAACGCGGGATACGGCGACATTGCACCTTTCGAGCAACTGAGCTCCGAAAAATTCAAGGCCTTGATGGACACGAATTTTTACGGTGTCGTTAACGTGACCCGGGCTGCACTGCCCATCATGCGCAAACAAAAGAGCGGCTGCATACTGCAAATTTCGTCCGTGGGTGGACGACTGGCCCGTCCCGGCAGCACTGGCTACCACGCCGCGAAGTGGGCGGTTGGAGGATTCACCGAGTCGCTCGCGCAGGAAGTGGCTCCGTTCGGCATCAAGGTGTGCGCCCTCGAGCCCGGCGGGATGCGGACAAACTGGGGTGTTCGCGCGAACAAAGAAACACCCGTTCTGCTCCCGGAATATGAACCGTCCGTGGGCAAAGTGATCAAAGCGCTGGCTTCATACTGGGGCAACGAAATCAGCGATCCGGTCAAGGTGGCGCAACTCATCCTCCGGCTGGCTGACAGGGATCAGCTTCCTGCGCATCTATTAATTGGAAGCGACGCTGTCGAATTCGCAGGCCAGGCCGAGGCGACACGCGTTGCCGAGGCGGCACGCTGGCGAGAGGTTAGTGTCTCGACAGATTTCAACGCTTCGAGGCCACTGCCTGCCATGCAATTTTGAACGGTTCTCCGGCGCTCCCGCTCCGATTTCGGCTTGCGTCCGTTCGCTGCGGGAGGAGACGGCTTGGTTCACGCGCTTTCGGCCGTCTCTGGCGATTCGTCGCCCGAGCGCGACCATTCGCCAGGATCGCTCCCTGTCGCAGGCTCCGGTCGCGACACCGGCGGCCTTGCCGCGCTACCACCGGCGCCGACTCCTCCCTCCACTCACGGCCGTCGCCTGCACTCCGCTTCCGCGCCTGCGGGCCGCGCGCTATCGCTCCTTTCGCTCTTATTTTGCGAGGGCTTTCAACCGAGCGCCAGCAACCTTGATGTCGATCTCCGCCGCCGCAATAGTTGCGCGGGCTTTTGCGAACCGAATTTCCGCCTGGAGGAGTTCGCGTTTCGCCCGAGAAAGTTCGTCGTCACCAGCGCCAGGGCGGGGCCGGGATGCTGGTTGAGCTGATTCAATGGTTCCGTTGTTCATAATCTTGATTGAGGTTGATGTTTTTCTGCGATCAGCAGGCCCGTATCGCCTGCCCTTTCCGCAAATCCCACCGACCGGGTGTCCCAATTTCAACGCCGCCCATCTACCCTAAACGTGGTAGCCGATAACACCGGCGGCGATCACACTCTCGGGCCTGTTTTATAAACCGCACGTTCCATCGCAATAAACGTTTGCTGAAGGTCGTCAGATGCACGCTGAAGACTGGCCATGGCACCACCCAGTCGGAACGACTCGCGCAGCGCGCTGTTACGTGCTGCCTGAAGCCTCGCCCGCATGGAATTGGCTAATTTTTTGCGACCGCGACGATTTCCTTTTTCTGCCACGCATTCAATAAAAGGTGGCATCACGCTTCTCGTCAATTCGCGAGTACCTTAACGGAAATTGCGTTCCGCGATCAGCTCGGATGAATCCGTCGCACCCGACGAAACCCGGGTGGAGGAAAATCAACGAGCCATTGTTGGCCCTCCGAATCGCCCAACACATACGAATTTACCATGAGCTGAGCTTGGTCAGGCTTCGCCCAGCCCCAAAGGCATAGCTCGCGAATGCGAAACGACTTCGGAATAGTCGTGCTCGTGAAATGCGCGCGCCGATCCAAATGAATTGCCACGAGTAGATCGTTGCCAGTGCATTTGACCGCCGCTTTTGCGATGATGTTCTCAAGCGTCTCGTCTGCATTGATCCGCTCAGGCGGCAAGCGCTTCAATTGCACGGGAACCTTTTCGATACGGACGCCCTGGCGCCAGCGGAACAATGCATCGTAATCCCGCTGGGGTCCCTCACCGGGCTTCACGGCAAACGAAACAAGTCCTTTGGCCGTGGCGTACGCGTACCCGAATAGCGCCGCCTGGCGCTCTTCCTCCTCAGCATTTGTCATGCTGCGACCGCTGATCGCCCCGGCCGAGAAGAGGCGCCTCAGCAGTTCCGCGGGACTACGAAATCCATCGTCTCTCGTCTGCACGGTCATTTTTAATACCAATTAATGCAGATGGAATTACTGGAGATTATGCCAGAAGCCAAATCATTCGACGCTCGCTTCGCTCGAAATTCTTTTAGCTCTGCCCCGTCCGTTTCGCCCCATTCTATGGGCGGTCAAGGTCGTGCCTCCGGCCTCCACCACGCGCAAACATTCCGCTTCCCCCTCGTTGGTCCCGCGGCGGGACCGTGCCTCGGCGCTCCATTCAGCGCTTTGACTTTCGCCCATCCCAAGCGGGTGCTCAAACGGGCAGCACCCGAGATAACTCGACACGACGTTGAGAAGGGAACGCAGTTCGCGCGAGCGATCATCATGCGCGTTTATGAAGCTAAATTGATTTATTCACTAGTGTCCCTCGGCGAAGACGTACGTCTGAACAATCCGGCCACGATTGCGGATTACCTGCGGCCCGCGTACGAAGAAAACCCCATGCAGGAAGCGTTTTACTGCGTCTATCTCGACCGAAAGAATCATCCGTTAGGCCGCCACCTCATCTCCCTCGGCACGGTCAACAACACTTTGGTTCATCCACGAGAGGTATTTCGCGGAGCCATACTTTCAGGGGCGTCTGCAATGGTCGTCTCACATAATCACCCCAGCGGTGATCCCACACCGAGCGCACCCGACATCCAGGTCACTCGGCAACTTCGGGAGGCAGCGAAAGTCCTGGATTTTCTCCTGATTGATCACGTGATCGTCGGTGATCCGAAAGCTGACCCACAAGGGCAAGGATGGTATTCGTTCAGGGCGACGGGATTGTTGTGACGACAGATTTCAATGTTCGTCGAAACGCCGAATGATGCGATTCGAGTTACGTTGTCGATGAACGTTATTCGATCGTTCCGCGCGATAAAGGCGATCGCACGACTTGATGCTATCTATCGTCAATTCCGATTACAGGCATCGAATCATACGATTTTCATTGGCAGCGCCAATGTGGCATCATCCGCGCATCGCTAGCAATGAACCGCGAGCGGGTTGGACGTTAGCGATAAGAGCAGGCAGCGAACAAAATATCACCAAGGAAATAAATCCCATGAGCACCGCAAAGACATCAGTAGAGTCCGGCCAAACTGGCACAGCCGCGACCGTGAAATACACAGGCAAAGCCCACACGACCGGCGGCCGGGACGGCGGTTCTACCCGCAGTTCCGACGGACGCTTGGACGTCAAGCTTACGTTCCCGGGTACTCCCGGCAACGGCACGAATCCAGAGCAACTGCTGGCCGCCGGTTGGTCGGCCTGCTTTCTCACAAATATCAAAATCGCAGCCAGTAAGAGCAAGGTCAGGGTGACCCCTGAGTCTAGCGTAGACGGCGAAGTAGACCTGTGCGCCGACGGCGATGGCTTCTGCCTCAGGGCCCGCCTCGACGTCAGCCTGCCGGGTTTGGACCGTGATGTTGCTCAATCCCTCGTGGATGCCGCGCATCAAGCCTGTCCATATTCTAAGGCAACGCGCGGAAACGTAGACGTCACCATCAATTTGATCGGCTGATTCAGAGTCAGTGAACGATTAACAAGAGCAAACAACGAAAACTATAAAAAACGGAATAATACTATGGATAATGGCAACAAAAACAAGCAAGTGGCGATTGTAACCGGCGCGTCAAGTGGCATGGGACTGGCGATAACTTTGGCGTTGGTTGAACGCGGTTTTCGTGTCGTGGCCAATTCGCGGGCGATCAGCCAATCGAAGGACCTGAAAGCCTCGGGAAGCCTGGTTTTGGTTGACGGTGACATTGGGAAAAAAGAAACAGCGGTAAAGGTGGCGGATGCCGCCATCAGTCATTTCGGACGCATCGATCTCCTCGTAAACAATGCGGGAATCTACGTACCCAAACCGTTTACCGATTATACGCCCGAAGATTTTGCCATGATGATCAGCACAAACATTGCTGGATACTTCTTCATTACCCAGCAGGCGGTAGCGCAAATGCGCAAGCAGAAGTCCGGTCACATTATCGGCATTTCGACAACCTTGGCGGATCAACCGCTGGCTGGCGCGCCACTTTCACTGCCGGTTATTACCAAGTCCACAATCCCGGCGTTCAGTCGCGAGCTGGCGATGGAATACGTAGCGGACGGAATCCGGGCCAATACGATCTCACCAGGAATCGTTAATACTCCGATGCACGCGAACGACGACCACGAATATCTGAAAAAATTGTCCCCGATTCCGCGACTGGTCGAAGTCTCGGAAATTGTGGATGCGGTGCTGTATTTGCAGTCGGCACCGATGGTGAACGGAGAAAACATTCGAATTGATGGTGGAGCGCACGCCGGCGCCAAGTGGTAACCTTCCCATGCCGACGGTTAGTATAAAACGTCGGCATTTCATAATCGCCACGGCAGGTGTCGCAGTTGGCTGCGGTCAGCCTGCCGTTTGGCGTCAGGGAATGCAGGCAAGCCGCACAACAAAATGATGAATACCGCCAACGAGTCCACGCAGCGCACTCCGCTCCCTCCCTTTACATACGAGACAGCGACCGAGAAGGTGCGCCTGGCAGAAAATGGCTGGAATAGCTGCGACCCGGAAAACGTCGCTCTAGCCTATACGGTTGAGAGTTGTTGGAGGAACCGCGCCGAATTTGTCCAGGGGCGGCCCGCTATCATCGAATTTCTGACCCGCAAATGGAGAAAGGAACTAGACTACCGGCTTATCAAGGAACTTTGGGCTTGGGGGGAAAATCGGATCGCCGTGCGGTTCGCCTATGAGTGGCATGACGACTCAGGCAACTGGTTTCGCTCGTATGGCAATGAGAACTGGGAGTTTGATTCCAACGGGCTGATGCAGCAGCGGCATGCAAGCATCAACGATCTGCCAATAAAGGAATCCGAGCGCGAGTTTCGATGGAATTCTTCGAAGCCTCGCCCCTTGGACTATCCCGGGCTCACCGCGCTTGGCCTGTGAATCTATGGTAGGACTTCTCGTTCGAAATCAACTGAAAGAATGAAACGCACTTTACAGATTCTTGCATTGGCCGTCGCCATCGGCAGCGCCATCACTTGGGCATCGACCGGCGCCAACCGCGGATGGACGAAGACCAAAGTCGCCATCAAAACGCTCGATGAAGCTACTGGCATCGAAGGCATCACCTACCAGAAGAAATTCCTTCCCGGCGTGGATTTTCTTGGCGCGGCCTTTGGCGGCGCCGCGCTGCTGGCAGCCTCATCCCTTTTTTTTCGCAATCCAAAACGAGTCGGTCGAACAACTAACAACCAATAAATACAATATGAAACTGACACCCCTCCTCTCACTCCTTACCTTGACCACGGCGGTTTATGCTGTGCCGCAATCCTTCGACTTCAAAGACCCGAAGGGCGTCAATAATGCGGTCTTTAAACTCGACGCGCCACTGGAAGCCATCAATGGCAGCGCTAGCGGCATCAGCGGCATTGTCTCGTTCGACCCGGAAAACCCGGCAGGAACAACGGGCAAGATCATCTTGGTGACCGACTCGTTGACCGTGTCGAACCCGACACAAGAGAAACATCTGCGTAGCGCCAACTGGCTCGACGTGGTAAAGTATCCCGAAATCACGTTCGAGGTGGATTCGTTCGCGAATGTGAAGACCGACGGCAACTCGACCACAGCGGATGCCACCGGGACGTTCGTGCTGCACGGGGTCTCAAAGGAACTGACTGTACCGGTCAAGCTGACCTATTTGAAAGACAAGTTGAGCGACCGCGTGCCGAACATGAAGGGTGACTTGCTCGTCATTCGTGCGAACTTCTCTATCAACCGCGAAGATTTCAACATCCAGAAAGGCCAATACGAAGATAAGGTTTCCCCGACAATTGACCTGTCATTGAGCATCGCCGGTGCGGCGATGACCAAATAATTCGCTCTCAAAAGTTCCCGCTGCTCTAAAATAATCGAACTCTATCTCCAACACAACGTCGAGGCCAGCGATGTCGCGATTGGTGAGCAACGCTGTTAGTTGTGGCTCCTGCTGATTCCAGTTCTACGCGTAAGGCCGTTCGGATTTGTTCGGCGGCGATGATCTCTCTGGCTATAGCGATGGGCGTGGGGCGTTTTGCCTTTACTCCAATGTTCCCATTGATGGTTCGGGACGGAGCGCTCGAGAATGAGCAGGGGGCATTGCTGGCGGCCAGCAATTATCTTGGCTACCTGCTGGGCGCGATGCTGGCGAGCCGGATCAAGATGAAGCCGCCTACCCTGCTCGTCTTTAGCCTCGTCAGCACGGCGGTGGTTACAGCAGCAGTCGGTTGGACAACTTCCATCATCGTTTGGACATTGCTTCGTTTGGTTGCCGGCATCGTGAGTGCGTGGGCGTTGATTGCGACATGCGCTTGGTCACTGGCTTGTCTGTCATCCTTGCGGCAACAGCATCTTACTGGCATCATTTTTTCGGGAGTCGGCTTGGGCATCGCTGCGGTCGGGGGTTTTTGTGCTGTAGCCGCGCGATTTGATATTCCAGCGAGCAAAATGTGGGTGGCGTTGGCGTTGCTGGCTGGTGTCTTGGCTTTAATTCCTTGGGTAGTAAGTGCACAACTTCCTACTGGCGTTTCAGATGTTGGAGCCGCTGCACAACCGTCAACAGGCAGCAACCCGCCTGCGAACACCATTGGGTTGGTGATTTGTTATAGTTTATTCGGTTTCGGCTACATATTGCCGGCGACCTATCTGCCAGCGCAGGCGCGTCAATTGGTGGACGATCCAAATGTCTTCGGCTGGGCCTGGCCGATCTTTGGATTGGCTGCAGCACTATCCACCGTCTTGGTTTCCCTTGGGCTGAAGCGGGCCAACCGTCTGCAGGTTTGGGCGGCATCTCATGTCCTAATGGCAGTCGGCGTATCCTTGCCGGTCGTTTGGCATTCCATCGCGAGCATCTCCGTTGCCGCCATGTTGGTGGGAGGAACATTTATGGTGGTCACAATGATTGCCATGCAGGAGGCGAGGGCTCGTGCGGAGGCCAGCGCAACGGTTGTTCTCGCGCGAATGACCGCAGGCTTCGCCACGGGCCAACTATTTGGCCCAGTTATTATCGGCCTCCTCGGACATTTCTCGGCAAATGCTTCCGGTACCTTGAATCGCGGTTTGCAACTCGCTTCTGCCACCCTGCTTTCGAGTGCGATTTATTTGTGGAAAGAAGATCGTTGCCGGCAATTGTTCCTCACGATGAGCCCGCGTTTTGCATTTAAGAGGAATTAAACATGTTCAAAGGCATATTGATCGAGAAAGATGATTTGGGCTACCGAGCTGGTTTGCGTGAGATTGATCAAACCGACCTGCCCGCCGGCAACGTGGTGGTTCGTGGTCACTATTCGACACTCAACTACAAGGACGCGCTGGCTATTACCGGCAAGAGTCCGGTGGTTCGCCTTTTCCCCATGGTGCCCGGCATTGATCTGGCTGGTGCCGTCGAGGAAAGCAGCCATGCGGATTACTGTGTCGGGGATATGGTGGTTCTAAATGGTTGGGGTGTTGGCGAAACTCATTGGGGTGGCCTAGCTGAAATGGCACGACTCAATGGGGATTGGCTGGTGCCATTGCCTGCAACCATCACGGCATGTCAGGCCATGGCAATCGGCACGGCTGGATTCACCGCCATGCTTTGCGTGCTGGCGCTTGAACAGAACGGTGTCACGCCAGATCGGGGTGAGGTCTTGGTCACCGGTGCCAACGGAGGTGTTGGCGGCGTTGCCATCGCGTTGTTATCCAAACTTGGCTACCGAGTAGTCGCTGTCACCGGGCGTCCCGCGGAATGTGACTATATCAAAGATCTTGGAGCCGCCGAAGTGCTTGGTCGCGACAGTTTTTCCCGTCCGGGCAAACCGTTGGGCAAAGAGCGCTGGGCGGGAGCGGTGGATGTAGTCGGGTCGTATGTGTTGGCGAATGTCTGCGCCACCACCAAATACGGCGGCACGGTTGCTGCCTGCGGCCTGGCTGGTGGAATGGAATTCCCTGGCACCGTCGCCCCCTTCATTTTGCGAGGAGTGACACTGGCTGGTATTGACAGCGTGAGGTGCCCCCGTGCCCGCCGATTAGAAGTCTGGCGGCGATTAGGCCGCGATCTTGACATGAATAAGCTCAACATGATGACCAAGATCATTGGTTTGGCTGAAACTTTGAATCACGCCCACCTCCTCTTGTCGGGAACCCTTCGCGGGAGAACGGTTGTGGCTCTGGCGGGACGAAAAGATTAACCGTCCATCGGCGATTTCCATAATGACACTCGGCCTCGCGGCAAAATTCATTCCGCCAACACTTTCCATCCAGAAGCTCCTACCCTGTCTGTTCCATATCCTTTTTGATCGTCGGCTTCCTTGCTCTAAGAACCTCCACGAAAGATTTGACCACCGGCTCAAGAGGACCGGCAGGCCAAATGGCGCAAAGAGGTATATTTGAAGACGCCGGTTTGATCGGCCGGACAACCAAAGCAGGGGTCAGCAAACCACGAACGAACCCCAAAGTGAGCGAAACGCCCAGGCCGCTTTCAACCGCCATAATGACGCTGCTCATCTCTTCAAATTCGAGAAGGGCCTTCGGCGAAAATCCCGCCTTGCGACACGTTGCGATTACCTCGCTAAACAGTGCGGGCGCTCCCCGGCGATAATATTCCAGGAAAGTTTCGCCAGACAGATCCTTGAGATTGACCACGCTTTTCTTGGCTAACGCGTGATTGGCAGGCAGCACAACTTCGAGCTGATCCCTGTACACCACCTCGGTGGAAAATTCCTTGGCGCGATCCTTGGAAAACGTCCGGGCGAATCCGATGTCAATCTTACCGTCATCAAACGCCTTCAACTGTTGCTCTGTGTTCAAGTCGCGCAACTGAACATCGACCTTCGGATACTCTTTCCGAAACGATTTGATTAATGCTGGCAGAAACGGACCTGCCGCGCAGGGCAAAAAACCGATGCGAAGACAGCCAATTTCGCCTCGGGACGCCCGCTGCGCGGCCGTTCTTGCACCGTCAGCGCGAAGCATCACCTCCTTGGCCTCCGCCAGAAATGCCTTTCCGGCCGTGGTCAACTCCACCCTGCGGCTGCTGCGCGACAAGAGTTTCACCTCCAGTTCGGCTTCCAGGTCCAAAATCGTTTGGCTGATTGCGGGCTGCGCAACATGCAAGCGCCGCGACGCTTCGCTGAAGCTCAGATTCGAAGCTACGGCAATGAAATAGCGCAGATGGCGAAGTTCCATAAAACTTATTCGAGCGTTTCGTGCGATAAAGGCAATCACACGACTTGATGCTATCTATCGTGATTTCCGATTGGAGCAATAGCATCATACGATTTCCGTTGTCGGCGCTTATGTGGCACTCTCCGCCGTCCGGCAGCAATGATCCGCGGGCGGAATTTCACAACAGAGATGAACCAAATGGATGACACGAAACCCGCGTCCGCGCTCTACCCGGCGACAGTCCATCCTGCACCCAAATTTAGAGGAAAATAATGTATGAATAGTGTTACAACCGACGACGGCACCGAAATTTATTTCAAGGACTGGGGCTCGGGCCAGCCCGTGGTTTTCAGCCACGGCTGGCCGTTGAGTTCGGACGCTTGGGAAGACCAAATGTTCTTTCTGGCTTCACGGGGCTTCCGCTGCATCGCCCATGACCGTCGCGGCCACGGCCGTTCCAGTCAGCCCTGGAGTGGGTACGTCTATGATACGTTCGCCGACGATCTGGCGACGCTCGTCAAGACGCTTGATTTGAAAAATGCCGTCCACGTTGGCCACTCCATGGGCGGCGGAGAAGTCGCACGCTACATCGGCCGCCACGGTTCCAAAAATGTTGCCAAGGCCGTGCTCATTGGCGCGGTAACGCCGCTAATGTTGAAAACGAATGACAATCCCGGTGGCCTGCCCATGGAGGTATTCGACGGAATCCGTGCCGGCCTCAAGTCGGATCGTTCGCAGTTTTTCAAAGACGTTACGGTGCCATTTTACGGATATAATCGACCGGGTACAAAGATCTCCGAAGGTGTGCGCGAGGCATTCTGGCTCCAAGGATTGCTCGCGAGCCACAAGGCGACCTTTGACTGCGTCAAAGCTTTTTCCGAGACCGATTTTACCGGCGATCTTAAAAAGTTCGATGTGCCGACGCTAATTATACACGGCGACGACGATCAGTTGGTCCCGATCGCGGACTCCGCGCTGCTTTCGGCTAAACTTGTCAAGGGGGCGACGCTCAAGATTTACAAAGGTGCGTCACATGGTTTGTGCACAACGCACAAAGATCAGCTCAACGCGGACCTGCTGGCATTCATTCAATCCTGAGGAGAAGCACGTGCCGACGCAAAGTGGTAACAAACGAGTCGATTGCATTTTCGAAATCAGGGCGTCGTGAGGCCCTCGTACAAACCCTTCAAAAAATAACTATGAATATGAAAAACAAAATTATCTCAATTCGGCGCTTCGCATTGATCTCCCTGTTGGCCGCCCAAGGACTTTCGCCGTTGGTTCGGGCGGAGGACCAAGTCGCTCCAATTCCTGGGGTTCTCGGCAAAATCACTGCTGTCTCGAATGATTCAGTCGACGTCGGGACGCCCGCAGGTGTTGTTCATGTAAGCATAAGCCAGCCGCTCACAACCTACAAACAGGTGCCTACGGACCTGGCCCATATTACTCCGACGTCTTATGTGGGAATTCCAACGGTCGGGCAGGCGGACGGCACCCAGTTGGCCAAGCTCGTCCTCATCTTTCCGCCAGAGCTGAAAGGGGCTGCCGAAGGCAGTGTCATTACCGACCCGGCGCCGAATCAAACCACCCACAGTCGGATGACCAACGGGTCGGTGTCCAGTCCCGCCGAGTCGCATTCACGCATGACAAATGGCACAGTTCAGGCCGGCGGCGGGACTAGCCTCACTGTCACATATCAGGGCGGGTCTCAGACGATTCTCGTACCCGCCGACGTGCCGGTCATGAACGTGGCCCCGGCGCCGGTAAACCTGGGCGTTGGCGATGTAGTCTATCTTCCGACCGATAAGCAGGCAGACGGCAGCCTGAGCACAAATAAGATATTCCAATTTATCGCCGCGGCAAAATAAGGTTTCCGACCCGCTGACAATCCCATGTCCCAGGAGGCCGAATTGAACGCCCCAGCGGCCGTGAGCGGAACACCGAGCGTGCGCGTGGTCAGGAAACATCATCTGATTGTGCGAGTGAGTCATTGGCTGAACGTGCCGATTCTTTTCGGGCTGATCGGAAGCGGCATTTCGATTTACTGGGCTTCACCCGTTTATCAACACAAGCCGGATCCCACTACCGGTAACTTCGATTTCGTGGCCGATATTGGGATTTGGGTCTGCGGCCACGTTCCTGGGCTCAAAGGTTATGCCAATCCTCCCGATTGGCTTTATAACCATTTTAGCCTTGGGCCGGGCATGCTAGCCCCGGCGCTACGGCTGCATTTTCTATTCGCCTATCTCTTCATCATCAATGGTGCGGTTTACGTCATGGGGCTGCTCATTGGAGGCGGATGGCGAGCCGTGTTGCCCCGCCGGAGCGACCTGGTCGGAGCGTTCCGGATGTTTCGTTACTACTGCATCCTGCCATTTGCCAAATTGGCGCGCCGTGAATGGCGACCCCCTGTCTTCGGTACTTTGTACAATCCGCTCCAGCGCGCGGCATATTTCTCCATTCCGGTCGCCGGGTTACTTTCGGCGGCCACCGGCTGGGCGATCCACAAGCCCATGCAGCTTCATTGGCTCGCCGTAATCTTCGGTGGGTACAATTCGGCTCGCGTCATCCACTTCTGGCTCCTGTGGGTGTACCTGTCTTTCATCTTGCCGCACGTGATTCTGGTTCTGGCGGACGGGTGGGACACACTCCGAAGCATGATCGTTGGCTGGTCGACAAAGGTTGGGCCAGCGAGACAAGGCCGCCAATGAGCACTGACGGTAAACCTGATCCTTCGCGCGCAAAGGCGGAGTTGAAGCGCTTTTTTTCCGAACGGCCGCTGCCAGTGGTCGAGATGAACCCTCGAAATCTGCGGAACTGGACCAGGCGTGATTTTCTCTTGCTGGGAGTTGGCGCCGCGGCCGCCTTGACCGCCGGAGCCATTCTGCTTCCGAAGGAAACATTACGACGGGTCGGCCTCCAGCGAAATGTCGATTCTCCGCGCGGCGAGTGGCTGTTGAACAGCGCCCTGCGCTTCGATGACGAGGTCGCCACCGCCCTCTACTCGGAAAATCGCCTCGTGCCGACCTACACGAAATCGCAAATCACTCCGCTCAAAAACAACTACAACGGTGCCACTCCGGACCCCGGCTATATTTCTGGCTGGAAGCTTGCGCTCGATGGGCTCGATTCTGGCCTGAGGATGTCGTTCGACACTAGGACGCTCATGACTCGTTTCGCGCTGCACGATCAGATTACACGCTTCGTTTGCATCGAGGGGTGGAGTTCTATTGCGTGGTGGTCGGGGCTGAAATTCGCCGATCTGCTCGATGCCTTTCCACCGAAGCCGCAGGCCAAATGGGCCCGAGTGGAGTCCTCGGTTAATCTCGATGCCGGAGGTAATTCCGATCCCTATTATGTCGCGATTGACCTAGCGACCGCCCGCCATCCGCAGACGCTCCTTGCCACCCACTACAACGGGCAGCCCCTTACGGTCGACCACGGTGCCCCTCTCCGCCTGTTGGCGCCAGTGAAACTCGGCCTGAAGAATGTGAAGGCGATTACCAGCATCACCTATTCGGCCGAGACACCGCGGGACTACTGGGCGGAGCGTGGGTATTCCCTCTACAATGGAATCTAGGATTAGGACAAAAAACAAATGCACCCGATTCAATCGAAAGGAACTATCGTCATGACCACAAACGCAACATCCGCCGAGGCTCGTCTCGTAACGCTCGGCATCAAGCTCCCGGCGCCGCCGGAACCGTTCGGCACTTACGCGGAAGCGGTGCAAACGGGCAACCTGCTATTTTTGACCGGCATGCTTCCCACGGAGGGTCAAACAGCGAAATTTATTGGACGTGTCGGCGCGGAACTCGATGTGGCAGCGGGCCGCCAGGCGGCTTACCTCGCGGCAATCAACGCCCTTGCAGTCGCGCGACAGCACTTGGGAACGCTCGACAAAGTGACACGGATCGTCCGGCTCGGCGTGTCGATTGCCACTGTCGGCGATGTCCGCGATCAACCAAAAGTCGCTGATGGTGCTTCGAACCTGCTGCAAGACGTCTTCGGAAAAGATAAGAACCCTTCCCGCCTGGTGTACGGCGTTGCCAGTCTTCCGCTCGGCACTCCGGTCGAGTTGGAAGTCATTTTTGAAGTAGCAAAATAAGCCAGAGCTTATGACTTCATTCCCACGTATGGCGTTGGCGGTTACTTCGATGTTCGTATCATTTCAATTGCTGGCCCAAACCCAAGAAAAGGAATCTATCATGGCACACCCGACTTTTTATCGCACGACAAAGATCGATGGACTCACCATCTTCTACCGAGAGGCAGGGGCGAAAGACGCACCGACCATTCTGTTGCTTCACGGCCTTCCATCATCCTCGCGCATGTTCGAGCCTCTCTTTGCCAGGCTCTCCGATCGCTATCACCTTGTTGCGCCTGATTATCCGGGCTTCGGCCATAGCGAATGGCCTAGTCCCGAGGAATTTGCCTACACCTTTGACAACATCGCGAAGGTCATGGGTCATTTTTCGGAAGCCCTAGGATTGTCCAAGTACACCTTGTACATGTCGGACTACGGCGGCCCGGTGGGATTTAGGATGGTGCTCGCGCATCCAGAACGAGTGGATGCGCTCATTGTCCAGGACGCAGTCGCTCACAACGAGGGTCTTGGCGCCAATTGGAAAAAACGAAGGGAGTTTTGGGCCAATCGTAAAGAGAACGAAGAGGCTCTGCGCAAAAATCTCCTTTCAATCGAAACTACGCGTACCCGGCATGTCGGAGATGATTCAAATGTGGAACGCTATGACTCTGACCTTTGGACGGACGAGTTCGCGTTTTTGAGTCAGCCAGGCCAGGCGCAAATTCAAAGTGACCTGTTTTATGACTATCAGACCAACGTGGCCGCCTACCCAAAATGGCAAGAGTGGATGCGCAAAAATCGGCCGCGCCTTCTCGTGATTTGGGGCAAGCATGATCTTTCCTTCGATCTCGGGGAGCCGGAACGCTATCGGCGCGATGTTCCAGACGCGGACGTTCATGTTCTAGATGCGGGCCACTTTGCGCTTGATACCAAGCCCGACGAAATCGCGGAGCTTGTTCGTAACTTCATGGATAAACCGACAGGGTACCGTTGAGACTAAGGCTCCGTAAAACTTAGTCCCACATTTCTCATGGCCGAGCGAGTATTCGACGCCGTTATCGATCCTGTGCGCAATATCGTGCGGGCGCGCTTTGCGGGCAACATGACCGCAGCGTCGATGCTGTCCGCCGCCGACCAGATCGAAACGCTGCTGGCGCAAACGAACCCAGGATTCAGCATCTTTGCCGATTTCGGCCAGGTTGCCACCATGGAGCTCGATTGCTTCCGTTCTCTCACTCGCATGATGGATTTATGCCGCGCTCACGATGTCGGTCTGGTTGTGAGGATCTTGCCGGCCAAAGGGCGAGATATTGGAATCAATCTGCTTTCCGCCGTCCACTACCGCGGAAAGGTTAAGACCGTGACTGTCGACACCGTGGCTGAAGCCGAACAGGTGCTGGGCTGAAGCGAGCCGCCGCCAACGGCTTCGTCTCCTATCTTGGCCAACGCCCGAAATTACCCCGTTCTTCCCGCTTTGCCACGGCCTTGAATTCGTTAATGATTGCCACCCGTTGGGCGTCATCCAGCTCCGCCGTGAGGTCTTTGTTGAACGCCAAAAGAATCACCGAGTGAATCTCAGGTTCATGTCCGCCTCCGTAGCTGCCGTTCACTTTCGCGAGCCGCCATTTTCCTTTATACGGGATTGAAGCCTCAACGTTCAGGTTTCTTGGCGTCCCGTTGAGTGCCATGACGGATTCGCCTGAATTACGCGGGCCCCAAAAGCCCACTAACCGCTTTGGTAATTTGAGTGAAAGTGAACGGCATAGGCAGGACACTGTCTGTGCCCGCCGTCGCCGGAGGATCAAAATTCTCTTTCGAGCATCGCGTGCCGAGCCAAAGCACTGGCAAATGCGACGTGGCCACATCGGTTTTGAACTGGGCGCGGACGACGCCCGATTCGGCCATATCACTGTCAATCACGATCAAATCCACCTGCTGTGATCTCGCCCGATCCAGAGCCTCAGCGCCGTCCGAAGCGGTGAAAACGAAGTGGTGATTGATTTGAAGGAAATTCTCCAGGAGTTCCCGAATCACTGTAAATGAACTCACGACCAGAATCCGTTTGGCGGCCGAATTGCTTTTCTCGGAAAGTTCACCGGGCGGAGCAATAAGTTCATCCGTAGGGGGCATTAGAGTATTGGGCTAGAAACTAGAAGACCGGTGGAGCGAAGGCACTCCTCCTATGTCTCATTGATTTCTTTCGCGCAGGCGTGTCCAGTCAATTTAAACGCAAACTACGGTCGGTAGCCGCCGGTTTTCGATCCAACGGTCGGCGGTATAAGCCACGATACTCAGCCGGGCTGTCCGGATTCCAAATCATAGAGCATACGCCAAATGCGGTCGAGTTCGCCGCGCTCCACGACTTGCAACGGTGTCGATCCGTCAAAGGCTGAATTTGGCTGTTTTAACCAGCGGCCCACTTGAGCCGGCTCCATCACGCGCGAGAGGCCATCAAGCAAACGGTCCATTTCCACCAAGGCCTTTTCCTGCTTCACCGACGGTGCCTCGCCCTGGCTCCACTTTGCGACAGACCGTGGCGAGAATCCGGTAAATCTCACCAGAAAGGGTTGAGGAAGGTGAAACGTATCGCGGTAGTGCCGAAGCAAGCCGGGATAATCTCGCGCGCCGCGGTGCACGAAACGGAATGAACCGACCCCGCGCTCCTTTTTGGCGGACTTCTTGGCTTTGATCACGGTACCCATAATTGTGCCTGCAATAAAACCTGCACTTTTGCAGGTGTCAAGCTCTCACCCTCACGCCAAGACGCACGAGCTTGTCCCCTTCCACAACTTCCATCCGGTCATCCCGACGCGCCTTTGGAAAGACCACGACATTTACGCCCTGCCGAACTACTGCCGACTTCGCCAGAAGACCGCTGGCGCCGACCGCGGCAGCAGCTCGTCCCAATGCTTGCGACAAACTTTCCTGTCCCGCTTCCAGCAGCTTTCGCCAATCCTCCCCGGCCAGCTCGTTTAAGGTGACGCCCAACGACCGGCGAATTCCTGCGGAGGTAAGATCAAGCACGCCGACCAATTGAGCTTCTATCGCCACCACCAAGCGCGGGGTTTTCGTCACCAAGCCATAATAGCGATCATTGGCTTTGCTTTCCTCGAGAGCGGTAACGTCATTCGTGCTGCCGTACACCGCCGCAATGCCGGGCCGATTCCAACGGCCCCCTCGTTTGTAGGCGCCTTCGCCGCCGAGCACATGATTGGGCATCGGAAAATCAATGGTCTGAAAGCGAAAAAACATTCCGGCCCAAGGTTTTAGCCACTCGGGATGAGCTGCGACGATTTCACGAAGTTCCGCGAATCTCGGATTGGATTGAATGCGATCAAATTTCATTTCTCCACCGACGCGTTTGTTGTGAAATGAAGTCAGCCCTCCACGGCCCTCAATTGCCCGGCCGTTCCCATTGGCAACATGACCTCAACCCGTTTCTTCTTGTCCACATAGTGTGAAGAGGTGGTGCGGATGTCGCGATGACCAAGATGTTGGCGTGCGGCTTCGATGCCAAAAGTGGAGGCGACAAGCGAACCGCTTTCTTTCCGCAACGAATGAACCGCGGTGCGCTGCCGAACGCCCTTCGCCTTGAGCCAGGCGTTGAGCTTCCGCCAGGTGCCATTACACCGGTAATAAGGCCACGTTACAGACGGACAGGGCTCGCCGCCATCAAGAACAAATTCGGATTTGCAGCCTTCTTTGAATGACCGCAGCACGTCCATCGCGACCGGCGCCAAGTCGATCATCCGCTGGCTTTCCTCTGTTTTTGGTTCGAAATATGCCGTGCGCCGCACGTGAATCTGCCCTGCCCTAAAGTCAATTTGTGCCCACGCGAGCAAATCGGCCTCTTTGCGCCGCAATCCCGCCCACAAACACAGAAAGAGAGCGAGGTATTGCTGGGGATGCGTCTGTCGCAATTCGCGTTCTGCGCAAGCCAGCAGCCATTCGGGATTGATGTCTGAATGGTAACGTTGCGGGCCAGGGTCTTTGAGCTTTACCCCCGCAAACGGATTGGCGGGCAACTTCACCTGCAGCACGGTCGCCACGTCTTGTGCGAAAAGTGCGCGTGAGCATCGAATGCAGGATGCCGCCGAGCGTTCCGCCGATTTGCGATGCATTGGGTCTGTCCCAGCCTTGGCGACATAACGGTTGCGCCACGCGTTAACCGTCTCCGGCGTCAGAATATCGAGCGACTGGCCGTCTACCTTTGCGAGCCACGCTTTGTACCCACCGTTGACATAGTCGTGCTTGGCCCGCTTCGCCTTCCCCCTCACGCCGACCTCCACCTTGGCGATGTCGGAAACGATCTTTCGCATCTTCGTGGCGTAGGTTTTGAGTGTCTTTGGCTGGATATGACTCCGGGCCCGCACGTCGGCCAGAAATTCACCCACAGTGCAAATGGCCGCTTTGGCGACAGGATCTGGTTTATATTTCGCGAGGGTAGCAATCCAGCCTGCCGAAACGAGCGAAAGATAAATGTCGCGAGCCTTGATTGACGCAACGGATTGATTGGCCGACTCGAGATTAAACCAAGCTTCCCGGCGATCGTGTTTTATCCGTATTTGCCATTCCGGAATTTCCACTGTTTGCCCATTTCGATCCGTGAACGAACGTCGCCGCAGCTTCGGTTTCCAGAATTCCTGGTGCGTTTTCGACGCACGAGATTTTTTGTCTGTCCCCTTTGTCTGTCCCTCTTCTGTCCCCCTTTTTGGGTCCTCAAGAATTTCGACTTGTCCGCTCATTTCGTTAACTTATGAAGTATTTTACCTCTGAAATCAATCCCATAAGTGCAGACAGAAACAGAAAGTTGCAGACACCTAAAACTCAGTTAAGATAAGGACTGAAAATCCTTGTGTCCCCGGTTCGATTCCGGGTCTTGCCACCATTTTTAAGTCATTGTTAAATAAGCGATTTACGAATTAAAAAATCGCACTGCAGCAAAACTGCAGCAAAATTACCCTACCAAAAAAAGCTTTAGGGAGTCATTCATGGCAACGGCCACCGCGTTTCCTGGATCTTGATGGGGCTCGCCAAACACGGGAGGCACAGAATTCCGGGTGTGCTCGCCACCACGCGTCGAGATCGGCAGCCGTGCAATAACGGCCAAAAAAAGGGGCGCCAGCTCTCTTCATCGCATAAATCGTCCAGCACGATACGTTGAACTCCGCGGCCGCCTCTTTGCCATTTAGCCTGCGTGTGTGCTCCCCTCCGAGCCGTGGCGGTGCGGAATAATTCGGCTGTTTGACCGGACCGTCTTCCGGAGCCCGAGGCGATGGTTCAAGGTTCTTATCGTTTGCCCGGGTCAGGCGTGAAGGAAAAGGTGAAAAGTGCATGACACTAGAATAGGACGATTTGAGGCTTTGCTTTTGAGCGAATTGAAGATTTTTGGCCGCGATTGGTAAGTTGCCTGTAAATAAAGAGATGATATCGATTTTTTTTGTCGTTACGGCCTGTCAGGTTGACTGGCCATGCGTTTAAACCCTCCGTCTGCCGTGGGCTCCTGGACTTCGTGGTCGAAATCACCCCGCTTGGCCAAGGCACGCCAAAAATTTTCTTTTTCGGCGAGATTGGCCATATAGTTGGGATCATTTCTAAGCCCGGCGATTTCGATCACGACAAGCCTGCCTGCCCGCAGCCCAATGAAATCGGGGCGCCATCTCCGGCGCAATCCTTCGGCCAAAGCCAGCGCTGGCCGGTCGGGAATGCGCTGCAGCAGCGGCACAATGGAACGATTGCTCAAGACCTTGAGCACCGTCCTTCCGCGTGACCAAGCCCCTTCGAGCCATCGGCGTTCCAAGTCGGAGTCCACTGGGCACATCTCCCGTTCATTGCCCGCGAGCGGGTAAAGAAACAGTTTTATGAGCCTGGTTGCCGTGCCGCTCGTGTGTGCCAAGGCCGAGAAGAAATACGGCCCCGGCACTTCTGCACCAAACACCTTATGGATCCCTGAAAGTTCAAACCACGGATGCAGGAAAAGTCGGCGGAGATTCCATTTGCGTGCATCAATGGTGACAGCCTCGCCAGCCGCCAAACTCTCGAAATTTAACTTATTGGCGATCCCCCAGATGAGGTTGAGATCCTGCCCTTGCGCGAATTCAAGCAAGCCGCTCGACGTACTGGTCAGCCCATTTTTCACTTCGACCCTGGCCATCGCAACCTGGTCTTCAAAGCTGGCCATGATTTCCTTGCCGGTGACATTGCGAAACAACTGTGCATCACCGTTAGTGGAAGACAGCGCGGATCCAACGTAGGCCCGCGCCAGCAAGCGGCCCACCATCGCGCCAAAGGTGCTGATCGATCGTTCGGTCTCCCCACCGAGTTGTCCCTCGTTCACATTCTTCTGTGTCGCCTCACGACTCGTCGCGACCGACGGCGCCGACAAATTGAAAATAGCGGCCGTGAATTCCTCCTCCTGGGCTTGGCTGGATAAATTCCGACGCTTATTCAGGAGACAATTTCTGCCGTGCGGATGGAATACCGATTCCCGTTTCAGATAATATCGGATCTTTTCCTTCAAGAAGCAGATTTCCAGAGGAAGCGCTGCTTCGGGTCGGCACAGGCACGTGACGCCAACGTGCTCGCGATAGCATTTGCCCAACACCTCCTGTATCTCAGGAGAAGTTTCATCGTCACAGGTAGTGAGATGGAATTCTTCTCCGGCCGCCTTGAAACCGCTCCCACTAAATATCGATGTCGCGTTCATAGTTAATTGATTTCTTCGCGGCTCTAAGCCGTCGCATCTCAGCAACTTCCTCAGGCGTTCGCGGCCCGATCGGTATCGGCGCAATCAGTGCTGGAGCCTCGATTAAGTTCTCCTTCGGCGCAAAATCGGGCGGTGCAGGAGGCGGAGCCAGCGAGGCAATGCGCCGATCAAGTCGCATCAGGATCGGCCGGATTTCTGGAAGACACTCCCGCTCCGAAAATTCATCGGCCCGGCGATTAAGTTCTTTGAGCCTCCTGAAATGTTTGGCCAAGGCCTTGGGCATTTCGCGCGGCGCGCGCTTTGGGCGTTTTCGCTCGGGAACAATTCGGCCATCCATCCATCGCGTGGGTCCGTGCCAGAACAGCGTGCCACTCGCGAGATGTGACCGGATTTTCCCTCCTTCGTACTGCTGATATTTCAGCAGGACGCATTCCTCGTCTTTTCGAACGACCGGGATGGCGGAAATAATGGGAGGGCAGCCCTCCAAAATTTGGCACCGCTCGTCGATTGAAATTGGCTGGCCACCCGCCTCTTTAAATTTTCCCTCCAAGAGCGGAACTATCTTAAACCGCATGGTATCCTGAAAGGTTGCATTCATCCTCTTCGCGATTCCGTTCCAGGGTCGCAGGCGGAATTTTTCCCCCGGATCCGACCAACCATGCTTGCGGTTGATCTTCAGCCGCCAGTCGCGAACCCGCGCTTCGTCGCGCGGCACAAAAAACGGGTCCATCTTTTCTCCCGTAGCCAAATGCAGGGTGAAGATGTTGCCATGCGCTGCCGTCCGTCGCTGCGGATGGCGCCATGTGCGCGGTTCATTGTGCAAGACCACAATTGTGAACCGGTCCGAAGGTGCCGTGCCGGGAAGAAGCATTTGCATCCCGTCGTCCCAGGTTTCCATTACCACTTCATCGGGCTGGATTTCCGACCACGGAAGGATCACGCCGGCACACGGATTTTTCGTATCTGCAAGTTTGATCAGGCGTTCATAAATCTTCCATTCGATCTCATTTAGGCCCTGTGCATGGCCCGGATGCCGCCCACGAGGGTCCGATCGCGGACACTTGGCCCAGCCTGGCTCCCCAAGGTAATCCTCTTCCGTGCAGCCAGGCCGACCTCTGAGGAATTTGGGCGTCACGGAGAATTCTCCCCGGATTGAGCGAGCAGGTCACAGGCACGTCCAATCCTTGTCTCGATGATGCCGAGCGCCTCCGACAAGTCGGCCCGAACTAGCGTTAAAGCCGAGTTTGGGCACTTGCATACATGTTTCTGGAGCTCTCGAAGGCTGGCGTAGCAGCCGGCAAGCATGAGCGTGGCTTTGAGTAGCGGCGCATTGGCATTGGTGACTGCCGCTGTGGGTGATGACTTGTCGTCCAAATCTGGATAGCGGGAGATGAGCAGCGTGCGAATCGTGGCATTGCCTTGGCGTGCGAATTTCCGGTGCACGCCGGCATACATGTAGTCACTCATTTTCACGGAATAAGTCCGTGGAAACTGTTTTTCTTTGCGCGATTTCTTTGTGTTTTTCATTTTGAAGTATGACTTTTCCATACTAGCGGGGTACTCAGGGTACTACATGCCCAGATCGAGCTGGCCGCTCTGCTGATGACTAGTGTTTTCCGCCGGCGGCGCCTCCTTGCGCTCCTTCAGTTGCTGAAGTTTTCGCGCTGGCGAAAACGGTTCGATCATTATTTTTGGAAGCAGCACCTTCGCTTGCTCCATCTCCTTGGGAAGAAAATAGATTACCGTCGAGCTTACGCCCTCTTTGGCCAAGCCCGTCCTTATGTCGGCAATGTGCTTCCGATTGTTTTCGCGCCGCTGCTCTTGTTTTTTGGTTAGTCGTTTGTTGGTCATTGCCCCCTAGAATAGCAGCCTTTCCTGACCTCAAAAAAAAGTTTTCCGAAAACTTGTAGTCGGGTGAAAATGATTTGCATTTGCTTTTTATGCTCCGCTTCTGTGCCTGGTCGGCACGCGCGGCACCTGGGTAGCCAATACTGGCCAGCACGCCCGACAGGAGCTCCCCAATCGCAACAGTCTTCTCGTTTCGCTCTGCGAGCGCCTCCAACGGATTCATTTTCAAAGATGACAGGTGCCAATCGGCCCGGCATACCCGCCCTCTCTATGACTTTCTCCAGTAATCATTGATAAATCATGAAAATAACGCACTCTCCCAGGCATGAAATCGGGGGCGACTGCAGAGGAAGGCCTTGCCAGCCTGCTTGGGGCCGAAGGCGGGTGTGTCGGCGTGGCGGAGGCGTGCGAACGCCTTCGCAAACCCGATCCTGTCACCCTCCAGGCGCTGAATGCGCAAATTCGTGTTGGCGAGATTGTCGCTTACCAGACGGGCGGCGGCGAATGGCTTGTCCCGGTGTGGCAATTCCAGCCGGAGGGCGGATTACTGCCTGGCATGCGATTGGTCCTGCAAAAAATCTGGGAAATCCCCGGCGCGGAGCCCCTCTCTCCATTTGCCTTCTTTTTGCAGGCCCATCCACTGACCGGAGGAAAGCGTCCAATTGATGCGCTTCGAACTGGTCAGATTGAGAATGTATTGGAGGCAGTGGCAGCAAATACCGGCTGACTTTCACGCCTTAGGTGATTTATCGGCACCGCCCTGACCTGCTGCCAGCTGGCGCAGCTTCGCGGCATTCAACTGACCGAATCCACGGACATTAAAATCCGTCACGGCGGCGCGAAGGGTGCGGTACAGGGCGGGATCGGTCTGCGCGAGTTCCTTCGGAACATCGTGTTCGAGATACTCGGCCAACGGCACAATTTCCGCCCACCGCCGTTCTTTTAAGAGCGTCAGCAGCATGTGCGGATTGCGCAAAAGCATGATGGCTTGCATTTCGGCGTTTCGGCCGCCCATCGGCACAAACCCTGGAGGAAAGTCAGATTCGGAATTTGCCATTATCCTATACTTTTGTCCCGTCATTGAGCGTGGCACTGAGCTTCACTCCGGACACGGCAAGGCGTACGATAGCGATCAGCCACAACAATGCCAAGGCGTGATAATAATCCAATAGCGGAAGGAAAAACATGGGAGCTAGGGAGTTCCACATCCACTTCAAGGGGAAACCCAGAAAAAATGGCAGTGCCATATTGATGGAGAAAGCCCCAACGTACAAAATTAGGGCGGCGATCAGTTTGGTTTTTATCGAATAAGTTTTCATCGTACCAAAAGATGAGGGAGGCCCTGGCGCAGCCTGGCCCGGCGAATGCTCCATTCTTCGCGGAACGGTTCATTCGATTCAAAGTTCACCGAAGTCATAGCCGAACAGGGGTCACGGCGAGCCCAGGACGGGGTTCATCGATCTAGATCAGGCTGTCGCCGAGCTTCAACTTTGTGCGTTTTTCTCCGAGCCATCGTTTGGTCTGCACCGGCTCCAATCCCTTTGGCGACAAACCGACCAACTGCATCATTTCTTCCAAGGAAACCATGCGATCTGACCACCCGATATAGTGCAACGCACGCAGCGCCGCCTTGTCCGGACCACAAAAGCACCAAACCTCACGACCGTGAGCCAGCGCGAGTGCAATCAAATCCCGTTCGCCGGCATCGAGCACAATCGTATCGCCGAGTTTTTCCACCAGATGGAAACGCATCGCGTCGTCCACTTGGCGGGCATCGAGTTCAGCAGCAAGTTCGGGCACCGTTTTGTTCACCAATATTCGGCCATGGCGGTCAGGCCTGGTCGCTTCTTCGAGGCAAATCACCGCGGTGCGTAATTTAAATCCGCCGCGAACAGCGCCCCAGGCCCTTGCGGCATGCGCGGCGGCGATAGAATTGGTGTCGATAAAGACGATGTCGCCGCGCTTTAACATCGTCCTGCCTTATGCGTTGATCGGATCAGAAAATCCGTGTTCAGAAAAAACGGAAATTAATTCCTCGCGCGGCAATTCCAATAATTCAGCTGCGGCATTGGCTGTCATCCGGCCATCGTCAATTGCCCGATGAAAACGCCGGATAAAGTTTTTCTCAAATCGCGGGGGCGCTACTTGACGTTCGTCAGTGCGGGACAAACCTGATTTTAGAACCGATTGATTTGCATCCTTGAGATGATGGCAATTCACCAAGCGCCAATAGGCTGTTATACCGGAGACATCGAAATGCTTTGCGACTTGGAGCACCCGCTCCCGTGACGATCCTTCCGTCTTATCCCACGCCCGTTTTAATAGGGTACTTGGCACCAGCAAATTGGCAGTAAATGCATCCGCCAACTGTTCAACTTTCGTTTTTTTGTCTGAAGCATCGAGATCGACTCTGGCCGGCGGCATGTCTTGCCAGGTCAGAAGATGAAAAAATTCGTGACCAAGCGTGTAGTTTCTTCGGTACGATGGTTCATTCCGATTCAAGAGAATGACATCGCCATCAATCAGATGACAAGCTGCACCCGAGATGCCATCGGGAGCATCGACCTCAAGAATTAGCACTTGATGCCTCTCGGTTATAGCTTGGCGGAGTTTCTTTGCCGGAGGGTCGCCTAGATCCCAATTGGCAAAGAAGCGATAGCCGACCATCTCAGCGTATTCGATGTTAGATGCCTTGGTTAAGCCACGTAGACCAGAAAATGTGGGAGGAGGGGCTTCGCCGAGCAAAGCGCGCAAACGGCGATTTGCCTCAATGAGCTTCTTCGATTGTTTTTCGAAGGTTTCGGTATCTGTTTCATCGCGCCGCGCACGGTAAGAAAAAGCATTTTCCTCCACTAAAAGGTGTGGGTCCGTGAAATAGTTCAGCGGCCGTCCCAACACGTCGATGAAACGAATCATCTCATCAGCCGCGACCTTGCGGCCGCCGCCTTCGATAGTGGAGATGGTCTGTCGGTCGGTGATACCCATTGCCTCGGCCAAATTCTCTTGGGTCCAGCTTTTGGCTTCGCGGGCCATGCGAATTCTTTCACCGATCAAGCGGTGTAGTTTATCATTGGTCAGTGGCATAGTGCAAAAACTAATAGATCTTGCAAATCTGATAATGCAAGAATTTCTTGACAAAATCAACCTCAACCTGATGATCAGTCCAAGGTAACACCCGGCACTTTGCTGGCATACCTCCATCTTTAGCTTTTTCTACCATGAAAGAACCAGGACTTGACGGAAGACATCGCGATTATCCCGGCCCAAAGGGCGGCGAGATTCGTCTCAAAAACGGGAATACGCTCAACCAAAACCTGAGCAGGCCAATCGAGGGATTTTCGATGAGGGCGAGATTGGATACCATGCGCCAGGAAACAGGGAAGACCGGTATCGAGGCTATTCGCAAAGCCGCCGAGAAACGCCGCTAAATCATTAACATCAATGTACCATACCGGACAAAAATGCCCTCAAACGGGCAACTATGAATCTTCGGGACAATGTGGACATGTTCGCAAAATCCATATTGTGGCAGGGCATACGTTTCCGCCGTGTCCCCATTGCCATCATAACGTCTTTTGGATGCTCGTTGGTTAATTTCAACGAACCTCCAACCAGTATTAAGCCCCATGGGGTTACCAGTTGCTTTCGTCTGGTGCGGTGGTTTTGGCCGGTCGCGGAGGGTACTCGATCACAAGGCGCCCGCCGAGCGCGGCGACAAGACGGGTGATCTGGGCGATGCTGGCAGCACTCGGTGCCTTTTCAATTCGAGCAATCCGCTGCTGGTTCACACCGAGCAAAATTCCAAGCTGGGCCTGGCTGAGACCGCTCGAGCGTCGCATCGAGCGCAAAATCCCGCGGAGTTGAATGGGCGTCGAGACAGGGAAATTCATAGGCGAAGTCGAAATTAGGAACCTGAAAGCGAAAACCAGTCAGGGCGGAAAGTCCGGGCCTTTGGCGGTCAGAAACCGGAAGCCGAGATCGAAAGGCTGCAGCCAGCAAGATCCGCTCCAGTTGTCGTGCACCAGCAAGTACCGCTCGTTTTTATCCTTGGCGTCAGAAACGATGCTGAATTCGCCGTTGGTCGCCCTCCAAACGTGCACGGAAAGGTACGCGATTGGCTCCTTGAGCGGCAGCTCGGCACAGCCGTCCCGGCAAAGACCGATCGGCTGCGCGTTCCGGCCGAAGTAATAGCCGCAGAATCGGGGCAATCGGTACGGCGGCAGAGACGCATCGAAGCTGTTTGCCATGGCATATGCGAGACCGACTTGCCAGGCGTAGTCTTTCGGCAGACGAAATTTAGTAAGGACGATCAGGTAACAGGAGTTTGCCATCCCAATAGATGACGGACCCCTTCGCCGCAGTGTCAGGGCGGCGGGTTCTTCAGGACGGTTATGTAGAAAAGATACAGGAGGGCGAAAAAGAAGGCGAGGAAGCCGACCCGGCCAGGATAGCGCAGGATGTCATCATTCAGTTCAACGAAACGTCGGATGAAGTAGTTGCGGCTCGACGCGATGACGCGCTGTTTGCGAAGGAAGCCGGCAACCAGGCTGATCAGGCCAAAGGTCAAGGGAATGGCGATTATGGCCGGCATTGCAGCGGGTGAAGTCCACCCGCATTCAAAGGGAAAAGCCGATATTGTCAACGGGTGAAATCCACCCGTTGACGCGTGAAGAAAACCGCCGCCATCAAAGCAAGGAACCTGATTGGCCGTCGCATCCGCCGCGAGCGGCTGGCACAAAAGCCCGCCGTCACACTGGAGGACCTGGCCGGCCGCCTGGCCGCCCGGGGCGTTTATCTGGATCGCTCTGCGATTGGCCGGATCGAAAACCAGAAGCGCTACATCCTTGATTATGAGATCAAGGCGGTGGCGGATGCCCTGCGGGTCAGTGTGCTCGATTTTTTCCGGTAAGGACATTTAGCCAGCCGCGGCCAAGGCCGGCCGCTGGGCCTGCGCCGCCAGGGAGAGGACTGCGGCGGTGATTTCCTGATCGTTGATAGGTAGGTAGCGTTGGGTCGTGGCCACGCTCGCGTGGCCCATCACAGCCCGCGTCAGGTTGATGTCATGGCCGGTAGCCTCGTAAATCTTTCTGCAGAAGGTCTTTCTCAGGGTGTGGGTGCCGTAGCTTTCCTGGTTGGTGAGATTGGCTTTCGCCAATACGGCGTGGACAATCCGGTTGGCCTGCCATCGGGAAAGCCGCTGGCCATGCTTGCGGCTGAGAAATAACGGCGTCTGCGGATTGACCAAACCCGATCCAAAGCGGGCGAAAAGGTATTTGGTGACGACGCCGGCAGCGGCTTCGTTTAAGGGGACAGCACGCGATGAAACCGCTTTCCGGTGCCGACCCCGCCCACCCTTCAGGTGCGCACGAGTGATTCTGACTGCCGGTTTTGGCCCGCTGCCAGTCCACACGTCGCCAACGTTGAGGGAAAGTAGCTCGGTTATGCGGAAGCCTGTGTTGAGCCCCATGGTGACCAGTGCCTGGTCACGCAGACCAAAGCCCGCCAACGCGGCATGTACGCCAGCTTCCTCGTGGGATTGAATCGATTTCCTTCCGGCCATGATGCCAAAAGATGACGGGAGAATTGCGAGAAAGAAAAAAGCCCGCATTGCCGACGGGCCTTTGCGACTATGCCAGCAGCCGCCCAAAATAGCGGTACGTGGTAGTCAATCATGGCGTCCTCTCAGACGGTCGACCGCACCAATCGATAAAAGCTTCGCTATCTGCCATCGCATGAAGAAGTGCCACTTTCCAATAGTTTGGCGAATTTGCTTCGGTTGTTTGCTCCGCTTTCTTGCGAAGAAGATTTGTGGCAGCCACTTGGCCTAAATCACGTAACACTGAAGCCAATTCGACTATCCTTTCTGAAAACTCCGCCGGTGCCGCCAATTTGTAACGATCGAGAAGCCTGATCTTCTTAAAGTGAGCCCGAATCACAGCCTCGAGACCGTCAAAGTCAGATGATTCTGTACTAAGGCGAAACTGCGCAGTCGGACCAGGTGCCATTTGGATATCGGCATGCAGAAAACGATTCTTTGGAAGGGTATCGAAATAAAAGCTTATGATCTCACGTTCGTTGCCTGCTCCTAACCACGCGCTACCTTTGAGTGTATTACACCTTTCACACGACGGAACTAAATTGTGTGAGTGGGTCGCATACTCAGGAAATAATTCTTTTGGTACGTAGTGATCAAACGACGACGGGGCATGTGTTAGGCCACAATATTGACACATCGCTGCAGCAATCGGACATGTTTTTCGAAGATGCTCGTCGATGTCTGCCTTTAGCTGTTCCAGTGGTCTTGTGGAATTTGTGTAGCAATGGCAAAGATCGCCCTTCAAGTCTGCCGTGAATTCGGCGGCGTTGAGTACTGTCAACGCACTAGGGTCCGTTACAAACTTTCTGTAATACTCTTCGATGCGTGGCTTGATCTCTATGAGACGGCTCTTTCGAGGGCTGTGCTTAGCGTCAACGATTGCCGCAAAATATTTGAACGAATCGCCTGGCAAGTGATGAAGGCGTCTCATTGCGATTTAGTCTGTTGAAGCGCTTGCAGATAGGCCTGAGCCTGTAGTGGTAGCCCAAGTGGAAACATTTCTTCAACGGCAGTTGGAGTTCTGTTTTCCGAAAGAGCCTCTAAAATCGCTCGAAAGTTGTTCTTGTCTCCGTCCATTGCAAAAACTTCTCGGGATATCGTTGTCAGGTTTTCACCAAAGGATTCGACCGTTAATTGGTCCACGCGTGGTATATCGCCCGCGCGCCGAAAAATTCTTACCTGACGCGATAATGTTTCTTGAAGCAGCAGCGCCGAGTGCGTTGCTATGATCGCGTATGAATCAAACTCGCGCAGAAGGCGATCTATTGCCCTGGCCAATGCTGCTAAAATCTCTGGGTGGAGGTGAAGTTCCGGCTCATCGAATAGTATCACTGATTGGCGTTTTATGTGCGCAACAATCTGCGTCATGGTAGCCACAAGGATTTTTTGCCCAGAACTAAGGCGATCATAGAATGATAGGTCGTCGAGCTTCAATCGATCGGGTGCTATAGTGCCTTCGAGCAATATTCCTAGAATATCTTGCCAAATTTTTTCCCGTTTGTCCGATGTTACGATCGTTGCTGCGGTAGTTAGCAACTTGAGTAGTTCGGTAGGTGAAAGAATCTGCGCGCCTTTAACGCCTTCCGCGACACTAGAAGAACGGATGCCACAATATTTATAGCTAAAAGTCCGGTCTTCGTCAAAATCGCTAGACGGGCGAAGGAAATCATCGAAGACACTGTATGATACGGCAATTACACGACTGAAGCTCGGCCGATTTGGTACAAAACGATGATCATTTTTGATCGTATCGTCACCTATACCGCTCATTGCCAGCGCAAATTGCGCCAAGAATTGTGTCTTGCCCGTACCGTTCCTGCCTATGATTACTGCCGTTCGATGTAGGCCAGTGGGGTGTTCAGAAAAATCGAGGTGGACGTCATGCTTTGCCGATGCGCCGGGTACCGTGCACTGAAAGTGAAAGGTGTATGACTGCAAAGATTTTCCACCTTCAAATAATGTCTTTGCTTCATGATACGCTTTCTCGGCTTCACTAAAACGCAGAAGTGAGTTTTGGAATCCCTCCATTCCCTCGAAGGGCTTAGCGTTCTCTGGAGATGTCGCTATGTCCCGAATCGCAGCCAGAAACGGCTTATAGATTGCGGATCCAGCATCTCTCAATTTTTCATAAAACTCAAGGCTTTGACATAATGAGCAATAATTTTCATCCAATTTCGTAAAGTTTTTCGGAAGAATAGTGCTTCCAATAGCCTCAGAGGGATGTTCAGGGTTGCGTTGTAAAATCTTGATGGAGCCAGCGCATAGCCGTTCGCCTTCTTTTTGGTAGATCGTAAGGCCCCAAAGTGTCACGTAACCGAAGTCGTTCCACCTATCCGGGGTTAGGACAGCGCACGGGTAGTCCGCCTTAGCTGGGGGCATATCAGACCGGTAGCCGACCTCGTAGAATTTCATGAGAGAAGTGCTCGAAAGAAGATTTAATCGATTGTGTCTCTGATGGCACAACCAATTCCCACACCGTGAATTTATAATCAAGACAATGCGCGTTGGGCAAAGTGTTAGTGTTCACCGGAAATCATGGCTTGCTTTTGCCGGCAGGTCGCTCGTGAAGCAGGTCTTTCTTCCTCGTACTTATCAGCTGTGAGCTTGGACGGCGTATGCCATCGCCCAGGGTACTTGCGCGTGTTGCAAAGATCGTGGGCATTGGATCCCCGTTAGTACCTCTCAAAGATCGCCATCAACTTGAGCGTTTGCCCGGACATGGCCTCAAGCGGTGGCTTGCTCGCTTCTGGACGGTGATAAAAACAAGTTTAACTTGTCGGCTTTGCTGTGTTAGGGATACAGGGCTGGATCGCCAAATGAAGCCACGTTTAAATCGACACCTACCGCCTAATTTTCACGAGCTGGATTGGCGAAAATTTCAAGGCCTTTGCAACGAACTTTTCGCCCATGAACCCGAGATCGGTACTTCCGACGAATATGGAATTCCCGGCCAAGGACAGCTTGGAATCGATTTACTGGCCACGGTAAAACCGACCGGCGTCGAGGTGGCACAGTGTAAGTGCGAGGCCTCGTTCTCGGTAGCGAAAATCCGCAAAGCATCGAACAAGTTCTTCGAACATTGGACGCATTGGAAAGAAAAGGGCGTTCGCCGATTCATTTTATTTGTCGCAGGCGACGTAAATCGAACACAATTACTGGAGGAGAGGGATCGGCAACGGGAGCGCTTTGCCCAGCGTAGCATGGAATACGAGCTTTGGGGAGCGACGACGATCGGAATCAAACTTCGTCCTTATCGTGGCATCGCTCAAAGGTACATTGACTCCGAGGAAATCGTAAACGCGATCTGTCCATCGGCTGTTGATTCGCCCGCCATGCAGGTGGGAGCCGCGGTTATGATGGAACGTTTGGGCGTCCAAGCTATTGAGCTGGAGGACCTGCGCGGCAAGGAATTGGAGAACCTTCGTGACTTGTGTCGCATCGGTGAGCAATCGAAGGCGCTGGCCGGGGTTGCCGTGATCAAGTCGGCGCAATCCTGGCCGAGCCACACGCCAGCATTTCGAGCGCGCGTCTTGCGATTCGAGGCAGCTTTGCACCTGAACCTTCACCGCGATCTTGCGACCGCCACGAAACGTCTCGATGAAGCCCGACAAACCGATGCAAGTGGAGACTTCCAGACGATTGATGCCTATCTTGCCTATTGCCAACGCGCGCTGCCGGCGGCTTTAGCGTTTCTTGCCGAGCCAAAGACGGTGGAAGCGCGCAACTTGCGCTGGAGTTTGCTGCTTGAGACCGGCGAATATGACACACTAACCAAAGAGACGATATCTTCGGCTTTTCCTCCGGATGCCGATACCCACCGTGTACTCGCCCTGTTTGCGCTGGCGCGCGGTGACTTACAGGTCGCGCAATCAGCGGCCACGAAAGCATTGGAGATGTCAGCCACCCGCCGTAGTGTCCGGTTGGCCAAGGCCGTGGTGGACTATTTTTCAGCACTGTCTCCCGTCGCCGAAGCAATGAAACGCCTTGGCTGTGCCGTGCCGGTCAGTTGGGCCTTTGTCAAACGAGACAGTGCGTCAATCAATGCACTGCGGGCCGCAGCAGCGACGTTTGTCGATTGCGCCAGGCATCCAGATTGCCTGCCGACCGAGCGGGAAAATCTTCAAGCCTGGCATCTCGCTTGTGTTGCTTGCGTAGATTATCTTCAAGTTGAATCGGCGAAGTTAGCCCAAGATTTGCTCGCCGAAAATCCGGCCAATTCCAGCGTGGTAGCTTGGGCCATAAACCGCGGATATTCATTCGACGCGGCTAAAGTGGAAGCCGCGTTGCAAGCACGTCTTTTAAATGAGCCGGACAATATCGATGTCTGGTTAGCGCTGTGGTCGACCGTTTGGCAGAGCGACGATCTAGCGCGCAGTGAAGCCGTGATCGATAACGCCGAAGACGCTTTTCGCCGGACCGGAAATGTTGACGTTTGGCTCTTCCATAAGGTCCAATTTGTTTGCCGGCGAAATGGCACCGAAGCGAAGGGCCTAGTCGAGCGGATCGCCAATGCCGAGCTGAGGGCTTCGGCGGGTATTGCGATCGCGCGTTCGGGTTCGAGAGCAGTGAAGGCAAAGAAAGCCTTTGCAGAGCAATTGGCCCAAGAATTTACCGCCACCGGCGACGTGCGCCGACTCTTCGAATGTTGCGAGTTAAAATTAAGGTTGCGCGATTATGGATTCATCGTCGAAAACGCCCGGGCCCTCGTTGAGGGTATCGGTACGGCATCGGCGCTGCTTCTTGCCTTGGAAGCGGCTTGCAAGCATGGCGATCATGCATTGTGCCTGTCGCTGCTGCAGGACTATCGGCACGTGTTCCGCGACGGTGCCCTTTCACCCGGCGTGCGGTTGCTAAAGGCGGCATGTCAGCATCAACTGGGGAACTGGCCGGAGGCTACGAAGGAGGCCGAGCAAGGATATCGAGAGCAATCGTCCGTGTCGACGTTCTTGGCCTTCTTTAATTTGCTGCTTCTAAGCGGAGAAACGCGCCGATGCAGCGTGCTGGCCCGCGACTTACTGACAATGAAGGGCGCGAAGCCATTGCATTTGTTGCGGGTGGCGGCCGTGACGCGAATGCATGATCTGGATTTGGCCAAAGAACTTTGGCGTTTGGCGAATCGTACGAAAATCAAGAATCTGAATCTGGCCGCCGGTGCTTTCAACCTGGCTGTCGAACTTGGCCTAACCAGCGAAGCCAAGCCGTTATTCCTACGTTTGCAAAGGCTCGCCCAACAAGGCAAAGGGCCGATGCGTGAAAAAACGCTACTTGAAATGACCGAACTTTTTGAGGCGCAGCATGAGAGCAACGAAAAGAATACACGACTCTACGAGCGGGGCGATGTACCGGCCCATTTCTTGTACGAGCAACAACGCCGCCCGATGGTGCTCGCCTATCATGCGCAGCTCGAAACCAACCGCGCTCAGACCAATCTTCTCCAAACGCCGGCGCTTTATGCTCGAAGCGGCGCGCGTCGGGTCAATCCGGACGTTCCGCCGAATAATCTATTGGTGGACATCTCGTCACTGCTGCTCGCCACCGACCTCGGAATTCTTGACCTGATAGAAACAAACTTTGGTCCGCTCTATATTTCTCCCCATGCGACGACGAGCCTTTTGGAGCAAGCCACACAACTGCAACCGGCACAACCCGAACGCCAGGAGGCGCGGCAAATATTCGTGAAACTGGTCCAGAGCCGCCGCATCGCTGCCGTCGAATTTGTCTCTACGGTGACGATCGTAGGTGAGGACGTGCGTCGCCAGCTGGGCGAGGAACACGTCAGCCTTTTAGAAATTGCCGTAAAGGAAAATGGCCTCGTCCTCCAAGATGGACCTTTTTTTTCGCTGGACGGTACACCTGTCGCGGTTGAGCTTCCGCCCGGAATAAACAGCCGTATCATTCCACCTGATTTTCTCCAAGGCAGTCAGCCGACCTCGCAAAAAATCCTGCGGCCGATCACGGATGGCACCGTAATCTTGGTACCCCATAACGTCGTTGCCTCGTTGCCGTCAGAAAAGATCGAGTCTTTTGCTCAGCGGTTCCGCGTCATGACCACGATCATGGCAGTACGTGAGCTCGAGCGCGAGGTGGCCGCGTTTGATTTCAGGATTAGACTAACCAATTGGACCCAGGCACTGCTCGACCATATTCAGCGTGGCATAGCCGTCGGAACCTATTGTATAATGCGCCCATCGCCGCCCCCGGAAAAGTTGGATCGAACGACCAATTCGACAACGAAAGCAATGTTTGATCTGCTTTTGGCTACAGGTTTGCCCGGCGGCGCGACATGGTGTGATGACCGCTCGATCAACAGGCATGCGCGCGCGGTGGATCGCCCGATTGTCGGCATTTCGGAGATGATCAATGGCCTTTTGAAAAAAGGCTCGCTCTCGAAGGGAGATTTTTTCGATATCATCCTGCGATTGCGCCAAAGCAATGTGCGGTACATCCCGATAGCCGACGGTGAGATCCTGCATCATCTGGAACGGGCCGAAATTAAAAACGGACGGGTGGTTGAGACAGCGGCACTGGCAACGATCCGGCGTTACATCAATGCGTGCCTACTGGACCGTGGAAAACTGCAGTCGCATGTAGTGGACCAGCACGGAAACATCGATGTTCGCGAGTCTGAATTTCCCTTGGGCTTGCGGCGAGCGGTCGACGAAGCTGTCCGCGACGTGTGGAAGAATACCGAAGCAGACATTTCCGCGCGCGCTGCGCGCGCGGATTGGATATTAGAGAGTATTTTTTTCGACCTTCTGGGTGTGCGTCAATCCCTCGGGGAACGCACCAACACCGGAGACGTTCGCGGCATGACGGCGACGTCGATAGGCCTTCTTTACGGCGACGGAATCGGATTGGACTTCCGGTCGGCCGGCAATGGACAGGCCCCTCCTGGCTCGGCCTATTTCCACTGGCTGAACGAGCGTTTGTTAGCACCGTTAAAAAGAATCGAACCTGTCGCTGTATCACTCGTTGCGAAGTCGGTGGCTCAATTCATTATTTCGGCCGCAAACGATCCTTCGCTGGCCAAGACTCCCCAGGAGCGTTCTGTGGGGCGGGCTTTGTGGGGCCTGTTTATTCAGCATCTCCCACAGGAGTTGCAAACGGAGCTCGATTTGCCACCTGATGTTCAAGCCTACGTCGGGATGACCGTGTATGGAACGTGCGTAAAAATCGGCGATCGGATTTACAACGATCAAGGATACTGGCAGGCGATGGCAGAAGCGGTCAACGGGCGCGTGGGCCGCGTGTCGGAATACAAAGAATCACATGAACTGGTCGTCAGCTTTGCCCGGCGGGACGCAAATGGGAAAGTGTGGGTCCGATTTGCCAGCGATGATCCTGGTGAATGCGGTATCTACGCGGAAAAAGCGTTCCCGGTCCTTTGCGATTCGATTGACGATCGGATAAAATTCATGGAAACGCGGCTGCACTGGTTTGACTGCCCGGCGATGAAACGGGCTGGGTTGATCCAGCGTATTGCGCGCATTGAATCAGCTTCGGACCGGGCCAAGGCTCTTACTGAACAGTTAGAAGGTTCGTCGGAAGTGGCCTACCAGCAGTTGGGCGCACGCTTGGCTCAACCGGGAAATTTTGGTCTGAGCGACCTTTACCTCCCGAGCTGGGAGCGCCTCTTGGACCATTTGCGCCTCTCGCCATTGGGCGCTGCTGGAGCGGACCTAACATCTGCCGCCAAAACCTTGTTGACGGAGGAGGGCTTGGTCGTCGCGCTACGCCGGTTGATGTGCCTGCCGGTGCGCCTGCCTCCCGTATTGGAGGCGGCCTGGCAGAGCTTGTCCTCGGAGGACGCGGGGACGCTATACAACCAGCTCTGTGGCGAAGAGTACTCGTTGTTGACAAATTTGCATTTGCTTCGGCTCGCTGCCCTACGCGATAGCCCTGAATTATGGAAAAAAGCGGAGGAAATCCTTGATCGACTCTTGGATCCGGCCACCGGCCGCCAGTATTTCAAATTCTTCCGCTCGGTGCTTTGGCTGATTGACCGCGAATTTACTCGCTGGCCAGCCGGGCGCAGTCTCCCGGCATCGATACGCTTGGCGTGCATTTGGTATCATGCCGCGCGTTTGGACGGCTATTTGAGTCGAATGGACAACGATCTGCCCCGCTTGACCGATTGGCTCGATAAGAACTCGGACAACTGGACCCAAGATGTCCTCGCGCGCGACGAGGGGTTCGCGCACGATATCGCCCGAGCAGCAAACGTGACGCATGGGTTCCTTGTCCTGCACGGTATGGCTTATTTGCTCGGGGACTTGCCTGCATGTGCGCTCCATCTCGCGACAGCAGCGAAATTCCGGTCTGTCCTCCTGGCGGACATCGGCTCAACGCGGTTAGAACTTCTGCGTCGGAGCAACCTTTCAGGTAATGCCCTTGGTTCTTTCTTGGGCCAAGCCTCGGCCAGTAGTATACAATTGGTGTTCGGTGAGGAGTCCACGAAGCTGTTCTCTTTTCCGACCGATGAAGAAATTGCCTCCAGCCTCGAAAGCCTGGCCAAAGCGCCCCACGAAGCGAAGAACTGGATCGTCATGCATTCGGTGATCGGCGACGGCATGATGCCGGCAACCTTACGGCCGAGGTTATATGAGATATTGCAAACCGTGGATTTCACCGGCCTGGCGCGCTCCAATGTTCGGCTTCTTGGCATCGCACTGACCTTCGTATGCCGACAGGTTCAGGCGAGCGGAGATAAAGCGCTGATACAGCGGATGGAAAGGATTATTATGGGCTTTGCGAAGCTCGCTACGGCCCCTCCTGAGGGCACGGAAGCAGAGCTGCCGCTTTGGCTCCTTCTTCCCGAGGCTCTACTCGAGCTCGTTGTTATTCCTGGCAATGAGGATGAAAGCGCCCGGCGGTTTTTTGACGCATTCCGGCGGTTCGCCGAACTTTGTCCTCCGTTGGCCAATCAAACCGCATCAACGGCCATGCAATGGACGAATCGGCTCCCATTTGAGCAACAGGTCAATCTCTGGCCTTTCATTTTTACGCTACGCGCGCTGCGCTGAGTTTCTCTCTTACTTTTCCGAGCAGTTGGTCTTTCGCGCAGTGAGGTCCTGAGGATGCAGAGTAAGGAGATAGACAGAAGAGGTAGTTTCACTCTTTAGGACAGTTGGCACAATATCAGAGCATAAAACGGTTGAAGACCTCACTTTTATGCCATGCTAAGGCTTCCACGTGCGGCCAATAGTAAGAATCTTTCGGTAGTTGAATCCTCCGCCGATCCATTTCGAGCAATGGAAAATTTGCAACGCTCGCTGCCCGAGCCTTGGGGTTGATGATCACCTCGTATTGGTCAGAGATTGTGAACACGCCGCGATCAAAGGCCCAATGCACTGATTTGGCCAATGCGACACCGTTCCGTGGATCGTCGGTTCCTTGGACTGATTTCCCTATGATGTGAGCCCCATCGGCTTCGGTGTGATTAGCCGAATAGAAGCGCTGCCCGGTTACGGCGCAGGTGTTGTCATAGTTGTCCAGGACGATTCCCGCAAAGGCAGCATCTCTCCTCTCGCGTGAGACCTGATATACGGCGCGGTTCTCAGCGACAAATGGCGTCCATGCTTCGAGCGATTCGAGCCGCAGCGCCGTTTCGACCAATTCGTCTGACAAGCCGAGACCAAGTGCCGCGCTAACTTCGGCCCATTCCATCCCGCGAACGCCAAAAAGGTCAGTTGCCACATCGAAATGCTCTACATAACCAAGCCCAAGCAACCGATAACGTGATCCGTTGCGATGGTTTTTGTCCGATACCTGCTTCGCTACCAGCACCGGCTGGTGGTCCGACAGGCAACGGACGAGCGCGACATTCGCCGCGTGATCCATACCTCCACTTTTCGGGCTGTAATGCATCCACCACGTGCGATCAGGATTAAAGTAGATCTTGTCGTTATACGGGCTGCTCAACATCGACGTGATGCAGAGAGCATAGCCGGATTCCTTTGGCTTAAAAATCCCTGAGGCCAAATTGTGCACACGCACGACCCCCGGAATGAATCGACTGGTGTCTTGAAAGAACGCGGCCGGGAGGACCTTTACGAAATACGAAACAACCGCCCGAAATATTCGAAGGCGCTCCGAGATATCGGTGTTTGATGAGGCGGGTGTCATTTGGCCTGTCAGCCCTTATAAATCTGGTGGTGCCATTTCAGGAATTCAGGTGCAGGGCGCGCACCCTCGTCATCTGGCAGGACAGTAAGTGGCTGGCGGTCCAAGGCGTAATAATGACGGCCATTCTCGAATTCTTCACGGATACGGCGACTCACTTTGACGTGGTAATCGAGCGTCACCGTAAGGTAACCAAGATCAAAGAGATTGTGCAGGTCAGAACGCAGCAAAAGCCCATTGCGAATTTCGTGAGGGCCATTCTTGGCGTAGGGTCGAATGTGGCCGGCCTCAAGGGCCGGCAGCGTCTTTTCTCCCGTGATAGCACAGCGGCGGTCATACGCATCTGTGACCTCAACACGAAAGGCGCCTTGGCCTAACCGGGGCCGGATGGTGACCGGCGCGCCATATCGGTCCTGGGTCTCGGCGACCGCTGAGGTCATCGGCGATGAGACGCCACCCTCAATCCGGGCACGCACATCCGCCCACAACGCTGCACCTGTCGGTGAGCTTACCGGATAGCTTTTTCCAGTAACGATGTTCTTGCTCCAGTCCCGAGGCACTGAAATCCATGATTCGCGCGGCCAGAAGAACGGCTGGACCAGAATTGTGCACCCAAGGTGACGATTCAGTTCCTCCGGCGACCGGTGTTCGAGAATCCGTCGCTCGAACGTTTCAAAATCTGGAACTCCGTTCTTTTCGCCAAAGGCCTGCCAGACCCATGGCAGCGGAAACCGGTCGTGCTTCAGGAAAACGCCGCCGCCAGCGATAAAATCGAGCGGCGAATGCAGTTTGAAAAGAAACAGATCGCCCGGTTGCAGAGCCTTGAAATCCGTTTGGCTTCGTGGACGCCAAAAATTCACTTCGTCAGGCTTTCGTTCTGCGAGAAAGCGGAACCACTCGTTGTTTGTAACGCCAACAAAGAGTTTCATGGCATCGGTTTCTCTGTACGGCTACGGAAGAATTCCTCGGTCTCCTTATCCATGAAGTAAACGTAGCATCCCTTCATCCCGCGGGTAAATAGCACGCGGTACGTATTTTTGACCAGCTCGGTGAACTTATCTTTCGATCTCTTCACCACCGTATCAAACGAAGCGTTTTTATCGCCACTCCAGCCGGCGCCATGACGGTAGATCAGATCGGGCCCGAAGATAATGCCAACATAATCGAATTCGAATCCTTGGGCGGTGTAGATGCATCCGACCTGATCCACGCCTCGTGGATCATGTGCCCATAGGTTTTCCGGTGGTATATTCGGCGCAAGACGACCTGCGTCAGACCTTGCGTTCCACGGCCGACGAAAAGACCCCACCACCACGTCGTCAACCAGTGTGCCGTCGCGGGTCGGTTTGGACCAGGGCCAGCAGAATCCGGCAACAAGCCGGGCGGTGTTTTTCTCGGCGATCTTTCCCTTTATCTTCTGATGCAATTCCTCCACCGAGCTAACAATTTCAAAATCAAAGCGATCCTCCGTGCTCCAGAGCACATTCGCCGTCCGCTCAATCTCCAGGGTGTTGTTTACCCAGTTGATAAATCCATCTGAGCCCGAACATCGGAATTGAGCTTCCAATTTGTAGTCGAAGACGCGGCAGTTTTCGCGTTTGGCATTTTCGAGAATGACTTGAGTCGAGCCAATTTCCCCCGGCCTGACGATCTGACGGTCGTCGACAAAGAAAACCGTCACTTTTGACGCGTGGAACAGCTCCTCGATCTGCGCCTTATTTGACCTGCTTGCCGCAGATGTAAAGCGGTTGTTGCTCGTTTCCCTGATGCGATGGGCCTCGTCACAAATCATAACGTCGACCGCATTGTAATCAGCCGTCATATAGCTGTTGAAATATTTCAGCTGCGCCGCCGCCCTTGAGCCGACGATTTTTTTCAAGGTGCTTGTAAATGCCTTCGAACCGGTCACGTAGTGCGTATTCCTTGGTGGGTTTGAGGCCGACAGCGCAGTCAAAAGGTTCAGAGCAATCACTGATTTTCCCGTGCCAGGCCCGCCGCGAACGATGATGGTCGCCTTGCGTTTGTCTTTATATGCATCCTTCGCCTCGGTGAGAACCCGGTTGAAGGCGACAAGCTGTTCGTCCAGAAGCACGTATTTGGCTTCGCCTTTCAGCAGACCGCCCACGTGATCGAGCAGTTTCTTACTGGGTCGATATTTGCTTTCTTGAATCCGATTCAGGGAGTGCAAACCGTCACCGCGGCTGAGCCTCGTACGCAAATAATCGGTGAGCGGCTCGACGTCGTCCGACGAAAACAGCGGAAATTCGCCTATGAGTGGTTTGAATTTTGACGCCAACAGCGGGTCAGCTTCTGACAGAGTGTAGTTGTGAAGATAAGCGCACGCGTTGAGCAGAATTGGGTCCTTGCCTTCATGGAAGACCGTTTGGGAATCCTCCAGGTACATCTTGTATTGGCCAACCTGGGCCGATGGATGCAGGACATCCCGGTTATCTCCGCCAACAAAAGTTACGACTTTGTCCCCATCAGAATCCTCACATGCCTCCCATTGCTTAAGTTCGATAATGACTGCGTTATCGCACAGCATTTCGTTCCGGCCTGTGATGATGCAGTCCAGGCGTTTGGAACTCATGGGCAGTTCATATTCGAGCAGGACGCCATGGTCATGGAATCGCCCGGCATCGAACACTTGGGAGATCGAACGCAGTGAATTCCGCCAGGAACCAACTTCCCCTCGCGAAGCTTCTCTCCGGTAGCTCGCAAAGAAGGCGGCCTTCAATTTGTCCGCTATGCGATTGTGAACCGAATCATCGATGAAGTCCTTGCTGGACCCGGCATATAATCGCATGGATGCCTCCTAGTTGACGGTTGTTCCGAAGGCGGTGCGAGGCGTGGCGGCAGGCATGCGAGTGGTTCGGAAGCCTATGGGGCCGTGCCGAAACGGGTCAAATCATGGTTTTCCAGCTACACCCCCGAACGCTCCGTTCCGGATCAAATGGTGCATTCGGGGGAGGGCCGAGCAGGCCGATCCTATTCGTTTTCGCCTTAGCGCGTAGGTTGCGCCTTGGATATTTCACGAATCCGATTCCAAGCCTCCGTTCCAAGCGATGGAGCTGCTAAGAAATTTTCCATAAACTCTTCCGGCGCATCTGTCGGCATCTTTGGAGGGATTTCAAATCCGTTCGATTCATCATACCAGTCGCCAAGGATGTCCCTTTCGCAATACAAAATCAGCCCTTTCATCCCCGAAATATCCTCGACCAATTTCATTGTGTCCGTCGCGTCTATTTTTTCGAAACGGCCTTTAAAGTTTTGAAACTCAGTGTTGAGGTCATCGTCCTTACCTGGAGTCGATTTTAGAGCATTTGTTTTGGCAATATAAGTGTGGAAATCTATGAGCAGAGGAGTCGCCACCGAACTTTTGCTATCATCCACCGACGTATTACCAAAATATTTGTACATAACCGCTTCACCTTCCGGTGAAATGTTCGTGTCAAAATCATTTGTACCGAGAACTTCCTTGGTATCCCTCTCCAACCGACTAAACGCTTCGCCAATCCAAGGACGGGGAAACACCACCCTTCCTTTGGAGGCAGACAGATTCACCAGTTCCTCGCGGTGCAGCCCGTAAAAAAAGAAAATGGCCTCCTCATCAAACGCCTTGTAATCGTCATTCTTGTCTTCACGAAAGCGTATGAGATGAATTGCCAACTGTCTGTCTACAGCGGCGAGAAAAGAAAGGTCCCGACGCTCCTGCGATATGAAGAACTCTCTCATGGCGGCTGTTCTCTGCTCGGCCTCCTGCTGTTTCTCCGATTGATAGGTGAACACAAAACCGACTATAACCACCACCACCGGAATGCTGACAGGAACCACAGCGTCCTTAATAAAAACGAAGTCAGCAGGTTCCGCACGATGACGCCAGGCGGCTACGAGCACAGAGATCAGAACGATAAGCACGAAGCCAAAAATTACGATTATCAGTGTTGTACTCATAACATTTGATTCGGCGTCATTCAACTAGACTAAATATTTCACGAGACTGTCGAGCGCATTTGCTAGGTCGGTTATTTGCTGCTCTGAAATACCCTTTCGCCCTGAACGCCCGTTTCCGATAAAATGGTGAATTCGGCAGAGGCCGCTGGGCCGCCAGAACAAAATCAGGAGCGCATCAAGATACTTCCCCGCATGCCGGCATTGCCACGGTTGATGTCGGATATGTTTAAAGCTCCGATTTGGCAGAGCGTAGCCTTGAATTAGCAGATCTAACGTTATGCCTACCTACGATGAGCAGCGAGAATCAACGGAAGTGGTTCGTCTTTCGCCTCTTTTGAACTGGCCAATCAATTGCAATTGTGCCTTTACCTTCAGTTATCCGCTTCAACTCCTTGTGATTCCGCAACCTTTCAAGAGAACGAAAGATTTCGGGTATGGTTCGCTCTGCGAAACTACCTGAGATTGCGAGTATCGCGGCGTTTAAGTGGGCCCAGATACTTTTGCTCCGAATTCCGCCTGCGCGTCACAACCATGAAATCTAAATCTGGTCTCGTAATCGTTTGCCTGGCGATTGTCGCCCTAAGCCTCATTGCGTTCAACAAGCATGCCCCCGATGCCGTCACATTCAAGGCCCTCACCCGCGAATCATTTTTTGGGACGCTGTCTTGGCTCTTTGTCGTTGCCCTGTTCATCGAGCGGGCCGTCGAAGTTATAGTCAGTGTCCTGCGCGATAGCGATGCGACGACGCTTGAAAATAAGGTCGACGCCGAACAGCAAAAAATTCTTGAACAGGCGAAAGTGACTCCTGGAGCGTTGGCCTATCTGAACGGATTGCACGATGCCCAGCAAAAACTCAGCGATTACCGCTCGGAGACTCAAGGGCTGGCGCTTACAGTCAGCTTTGTTCTCAGTCTCTTCGTCAGCTTGGCTGGCGTCAGGGCGTTTGAAACCATCGTCGATAAGATACCGTCAGAAAACTGGCTATTGCCCACGGCCGATATGATTGTGACGGGGGCCATTCTTGCTGGCGGGACGGCCGGCATTCACAAGATGGCTAACGTCTATGACAACTTCATGGAGGCGGCTGCTGATAAAGCGAAAGCAGCCGGCGACAAGGCTAAGAAATCATGAACCCGATCGTCATTATCCATGGATGGAGCGATCACGCGCTGTCTTTTCAACCGCTGCAGAACGCGCTGTCCAGTCAGCTGCCCGTACCGGTAACTAAGCGATGGCGATATTGGAGCTATAAGCCTGCCACTGAATCAGCTGCAGCTCCTCTTCCAACCCAACCGGACAATTTTCATCGATGTCACGATAACACGGAAACAGAAAGACGAGATATTTCAACTGCGCAACCAGCCACCCCCCGTCGTGGGAAGTTAGAATTCTCTTTCAGAAGTGAAGATTCATTCTGGCGACTCTATTAAATCAGACACGCGCATTGCTCGATCAGACTTCCTTGCGCAGGGAAAATTGTGACTCCATCAAAACAATGAAGATGCAAAAATACCTTTGGGGACAAAAAGCAAAATCCCTTCTGCTTTTAAGCGGGCTGATTTTGAGCGCCGGTTGCTCCAGCATACAATTTGTCCCGCCTTACGACGACCAGCTCGACAAAGATGTCACCGCCTTGCAGACCGCGACAGAAACATTTCTCGTAAAAATTGAGCGCGAAGGCTCAAGCAGTCCAGACGATTACAAGAAAAACTATACGGACTTTTATGATAAAGAAAAGGTCGCGATTTCTGGATTGGAAGTGCGGGCAGGAGCCGTTGCGGTTAATGACCAAACCGAGGGTCAAATCAAGATTCTTAATGATCTGATCGGAAAAATGGAAACCCGGCACAAAGATTCCGGCCTATCTGTAATCGATGCGACTCAATATGAGCAAGATCTCAACAGGGTCTTCCGGGCAATACTAACTTTGGAAATCGCCAAGAAGAGCGTCGGGACAACCACAAACTCGAGCCACTAATATGAGCTTCAACATCACTCCACAAATGATCACCAACATGGAACAAGCGGCCGCAGGCTCGCTCGTTGCGGGCGGGCAAGCCGCCGCTGATTACGCATCCCATGAATTTCAACAATTCGCGGAAGACGTCGACCATATTCAGGATATGCTTCAAGCTGGGACTATCACACAGCAGGACGCGCAATACTACGTGAATCTTCAAAAGTCATCAATGCAGGCGGTGTTGCTGACCGTCCAGGGTTTGGGTATGATCGCAGTACAAAATGCGATCAATGCCGCCTTGGCCGTTCTCACTACCGCTTTGGGAGCAGCCCTGAAGGTCGCGCTGTAAAAAGAGTACGGCTTTTATGGAATATTCTCTGCCGGTCTAGGCGCCAAACCTATCGCGTCAATCATACAAATCAAAATTTAAAAAAATCTAATCAAGATATGCAAACAGACAGTTCGACCCTCTTTCCACTTATTGTTGGGTATGGCTTTGCTGGCATTATTTTAACGACGGCTGCGCTCACTGTCGCGTCGCTTTTTGGATGGGTGAAGGTTGCGTATCCCGAACAACAGAAGATATTATTTCGGGTTCTTGTTGTTCAAAGTTGCCTCGCACTTGTCGGCTATTTCACCAAGTGGCTTAACTTCGATCCGGTGGGCGCTGCGACTAATATCCAAAGGCTTTCGATCTATGACTACTGGTTTTCATTTAATAAAGATTGGATACCTTCTATACCAAAGCCGTCTCATTTTCCGAATAGCTATAGCTACACGGAGCAAAATCTTGTCGGGTCACTTAAATACTCCCCGAAGTGGAACGTTTTTGAAGAAACAAGCAGGACTAAGGATTTTCCATTATACCGTCATTTCTTCCGGCCCGTAGCGGTAGATCCGGATTACCTGACGATATTCGATGATTCCCGAAATTTCGCTCTCAGGATGCCCGTAAGGGATGGCGAGGCTTTCTTGTCGGGCAATTGGCCGAAAAGTGGGTTCACTCTTTTCCACACAGTGCGCGTAAAGAATGCACCGGACTGAACGGATCGCCCCGCCGATCGGCCTGCGGGATGGCGCTCCCCCGAACGGCCCGTTACCGGCCAAATGGTGCATTCGGAAAGCCGCGAGGCTCAGGACAGCATACGAGCAGGTGAGGCAGGCAGCTTAAGGGACCAAAGTTTAAAGCTGCCCTCGAACCCTTTCATCTGCTGGTTTTCGTGCGCTTGCCATGCGAACTGCTGATGTGATCCGGCACGGAGACGATCGATGTCCTCTTTGGCGTGGCCGCTAAGCCAGATCTCTGAGCCCTGAATTGCTTCGATCACACGCACCGCAAAAGACACAGTACTTCCAAGAACATCTTCTCTCTCAATGTCCATCGGCCCAATGTGAAGGCCAGCGCGGATCCTCACCAGTTCGTGTCCCGTATCTAGGTGAAGGGCAACAGCGTAGTCTAATGCCTCACCTGTGCTCTTAAATACAACCACGAACCTATCTCCAACGGTTTTGATTTCCCAGCCCTTGTATTTGGAAATCAACTCCCGGCTTTTGGCAAAATGCGCGCGCCACACTTTGTTCATTGCCTCGTCGCCTATTTTATTTCCCAAAGCAGTCGCCCCTACGGCGTCCGTGAAAACAATTGCGAGCGTGACCCGGTCACCCCCAGCCCATTCCTGAAGCTTTAAGTGTGCTCTGCCGCTATTTTCTCCTACTTTCAGATGGGGCAACGGTTGAATTGAAGGAATCGCGAGGGGAATCGTTGGCAACGTGGCCAGTGCGGGCCTTTCATCAATGGGTAGACCAGCAGCTAAGAATCCCGCCGCTCCTTTCTCTTGTATCGCTCCTCTTTTGACCGATTCCTTTTTAAGCACGGCCTGAACCTCTTTTAATATTTCCCGACCGTCAAAGCGGATCAATTTGCGTTGCATCAGTTGATCACCCGCGTGCTGCAGGCGATTTTGAAGCTGATCTGGAACCGATGGGTTTTCCGCGAGCAATTTCAGGGCCTTTCCTACAACATGCCGCTGATTCAACTGTAGTGCGAGCGTAACACCAGCGATGCAATTTTCGCCCGAAGCAATCCATTCTCCTTGCTCAGCCAATGCCGTCGCTATCAAAACAAGTGCGGCGGCTTCAGCTGGACGGTTACCGCAGAACCGTCGATTTATATCTAGCGATTTGTTCGCCAATTCTGCCGCTGCTGCCCAATCATGTTTTGCTTCCGCCAGTTTCGCCAAATTTCCATATCCTTCTGATACCAACTTCCGATTACCACATTCCTCACCACCGGCTTTTCCTCGCCGAAGCCACCCAGCTGCGTAAGTGAACCGTTTTCTTCCAATATAAGCCCGCCCGAGGGTCAGCATCGCCCGTGCTATCGCGTGGGGTTGCGCAGGCTGTAGCCGAGCGGCGGCTCGCAGGGTGGACTTGGCCCAGTTTATCGCATCGTCTCCGGTTCGATCAACATGTTGCACGTAAGCCCCTGCCAGCCACTGCAAGATTTCAACTCGAAGTTCAGGATATCTGTCGCGTGCTTTTTCTGAAAAACCTTTTAGCTCATCGATATGACTCTTCCATTGAAGTGTATATGACTGTCTGTCTCTCACATTTATACGTGCTATTCCTGCTGCTGCGCGAATCTCAAGTTCTTCGCTCTTTGCCTTTGTTGCGGCTGAGCGTGCAGCGCGAAGACATTCCAAGGCTTTCACTTGAGTTCCGAGAGCCTGGTACGCATTTGCCAGGCGGATAAGGATACTAGCTTGTATCTGTGCGTTCCCAGAACGCCAACGCAACCCCGCTTCAAGCCATTGGATGCGATCTGTTGCCAAGAGATATAAATCAACGAGTTCTGGTGCGGCGGCCGCGAACTCGAATCCAAGTGACTTTCTAGAATCGTTAGACACCGAACTCTCGTCGTTAGCGCACGCTTTTTGTGCAGCAGCAATTTGCGCCCAGTCTCTGGCTAATTCATCTTGTGCTCGGCGGATTGTCTCGCTCTTGCCTGTTGCGCTCGCCCCAATCTCTTTAAGGCGCGATAAGTAATACCGAGCGTGGTTAAGTTGAATCACTTCACTTTCAGTCCCAAGCTGGCGTCGAGCAAATACCTGCATTAGGGAATGAACGCGATACCGTCCAGCGTCTCGATTAAAAAAGACCAAAGCACGGCGCACGAGAAAACTTAATATTTCATGTTTAGGGTCTGAACAAATGAACACTTCAGCGTCAGCCGAAAAGTCTCCGGTGAAAACTGCTAATTCGCGCAAGACCCGTTGCTGGTCTTTAGAGAGCCTTCTGTACGAAAGCGTAAACGAAACGGCGACCGAACGCGGCACCCCGACTTTACCTAAATAGTCGAGTGGATCATCCGTTGATAGCAGTTCATCCCTATACTGCTCCGGGTTACAGTCTGGAGTGGTCGCAATAAAACCAGCCGCGGCACAAACTGCCAGAGGAAGATTTTCACAGAGCTCACAGATATCCGTCGCGATCGACTGGTCGATATTTTTGACAATCTGATTAAACATCGAACGTGCTTCCTCAAGTAACGGCGGTTTGAGTTCGACGTGCAGCCCGCCGACATCCAAGCGATCCCGGGAAGTAAAAAGTAGGGCGCATCCTGGCGGTGGGGAAAGAGCCTTGATCGCTTCACCATCCGCAATATCATCAAGAACAATTAGTGCCTTTCGACCAACTAGAGCAGAGGCATAAATTCTCTTGAGCGTCTGGATGTCGTCGGTTTCGACTCCGGCTAAAAGACCGAGGCTATTTAAGCACTCACGCAAGCCTTCGGCGATCGTTAGACCGGGCTTTTCATCGTAACCGCGAAAGTCCCGCCGAAGTTGAATATCCGAGTATGTTTTGTATAATCTCGCGGCGACGTGGTTTACTAACTGTGTCTTGCCAGCTCCAGGCATGCCCCAATACCCGGCAATCAAGGTTTCATGCGGTGACTCTTTCTCAAGAGCCGCCACGACTGGGTGAGCATAGCCCTCCCGGCTCACAAAATCCACTACGGGAGTCAGTTCATGAATTGAAGAAAGGGCCGTGAACGCGTCTGCATTGTTTCGCCTCGCTCCCTCTTTTCTCTTCATTTCGTCGCCGACAATAATCTTCAGCTCTACAAAAGCTTTCTCAAGGTCACCGGAGGCAGAAACATACTTTCGATCGCTGATAAAGCCGGTCGGTTTAAAATTTGGTTCAAGAACTATTGGAACAATGATCTTCTTCTGCGACTCAGCAATTCCCACTTCCTGTGTGACCCAATTGGAGTTTTTTGCATTCGAACTCCAAAAGACAACGAAAACGTCACTCGCTGCGATGTTCTTCTTTATGTCGTCCGTCAGCTGCACACCGCCACGGGCATCGTATTCGGCCATGTAGGCGTTATGGCCGGCAGCTTCGAGCTCGCGCTTGGCGTGTGTCGCTACGGCGAGATCAAAGGTCGAGTAGCTAATAAAGACTTTCGCGTGCATCGCGCTTCGTCATTTATCTTCGCCCAGACAAACAGGATCGGGATTCGACTTCATTTGATAAGACTCCGCTCACAAATGCTCGCCGTGTGGCGAGAACGGGTCAAACCGTATCGGCCAGATGTTCGTTGCCGCCACCCGAATCTTACGTTTTCCGATAAAATGGTGCATTCGGCCATTGCCTCCTTTTTGACGCCCGGTATTGGCTGGCCCCATGCGACAAGAACAAATCACCGAGCTGCTGCAGCGCGCCAGTGATGACGCCCTGAGTGTGAGGGACCGCGCCCTGGCCAAGGAGCAGTTGCTGGGGCCCAACGCCCTAGTCCGCTACGGCGACATCGGCCTGGCGATGTACCGCCTCACGGCTGGGGATTACGCCTTGGAACTGCGCCTCAAAAAACATTTGCCTGAACTCTTCGATTACCACTGAGAAGACGCCCGCATGCCGGCGTTGACAGGGGTGCGAGGCCGGCCCTAGGCTCACGCCAATAATGACGCAGGAGTTCACACCCGAAGATTTACTCGGCCCGTTGAACGATGTCGAAACGCGCCGAAGCCCAAAATCGCTTTTTGTGGCCGGGGATCCCAGCCTTTTCAAGGTGCAGCCACGCGTCGCCGTGGTGGGCTCGCGAAAAGCATCAGCCGATGGGCTGAAGAGGGCGGCAAAGCTTGCCCGGCTCCTCGTGGAGCACAAAGCGGTGGTCGTGAGCGGGCTGGCCGAAGGCATCGACGCTGCAGCCCATCATGCCGCCATCGAAGCCGGGGGCAAGACCATCGGGGTAATAGGAACGCCCCTGGACCGCTGCTATCCGAAGTCGAACACCGAATTGCAGCAGCTCATGATGCGTGATCACGCCGTAGTTTCGCAGTTTCCCGCCGGCTATCCGACCATGCCGAAGAATTTTCCGATCCGTAACGCTACCATGGCCCTGATCGTCAACGCTTCGGTGATCGTGGAGGCGGGCGAAACGAGCGGAGCGCTGTCGCAAGGCTGGGAAACACTCAGACTGGGACGAATGCTTTTTATCATGGAATCAGTGGTCAATAACCGGAGCCTGAAATGGCCGAACGAAATGCTGGGTTACGGGGCGCAGATATTGGCCAACGACAATCTGAATGCATTTTTCGACGCCCTACCCTCGGGCCTTTTGAGCGTCGATGCCCTTCCAGTCTAACATACGGTTCGGCGCCTATTTGGTCTACGCTCCGCAAGGGACAACCGAAATGTCCAAGCGGTCGAAGAGTATCTGTTATTCAGTCAAGCAAGACAAGTTCGTGCCGGTGGGATCTCCACCCAAATTGGTGCGGATAATTCCATACTTGGTAAAACGTCTGGCTAGGGATATCCAAGGGACACCACTGGAGGATTTTTTTGCCGACCAGCCAGTGCTGGTACCAGCGCCGCGAAGTTCGCCAGTCAAACGAGACAGCCTTTATCCCACCCGGATTATCTGCGACAACTTGGTCTCCAATGGCCTTGGAGTTGAGACGCTGATGCTGTTGGAACGGATCAAGGCAGTGCCTAAAGCGGCCTTTTCATCGCCTGCCGACAGGCCAACGCTCCAGGTGCATTATGATTCGCTGCAAGTCACAGGTGAGTTACTGGAACCGCGGTCAATCCTGCTCGTGGACGACGTGATCACCAAGGGAACCATGCTGCTGGCGTCGGCTACACGATTGCAGGAGGCTTTTCCTGACGCCCAAATCCGCGTCTTTGCACTCATCCGGACGATGAGCCATGCCGAGGTTGAGCACATCGTGGACATCTGTTCCGGGACCATTGTACCCCGGGGCGAACGCGGCGCTCGGACTCCTTGAGGATAATTCAGCGGCCGGCAGATTTTGATGCCATCAGCCTCAATTGCTCCTCCGTTGGAAACTTGGAAACGTAGTAACGCGCGGGGAACATTTTGGTGTCGAGAAGCAGGTCGCCAACACATGCGACCACGTCGTCCCATTTTGCGACCGCAACGGCATTCGATCCCTTCGGCAGGGCTGAATCCACAAAAACGATTTCATCGGCGACCGGCAGCAACGTCGGAACTCCCTTGGTCCAGACTGCCACCGAACCATACGCTCCATCCTTTTGTGTCAGTGTGTAGCTGGCAACGAAGAGGTCCTTGCCGTTCTTCTCGTAAAGCTTCTCCAGGGACGTCTTTTGCTCTTGATAGTAAATCAGGGGCGCCATCCGAACGGCCTTCTGGACGTCGTGGAAAATCGGCGAAGATGGTTCGACCGTGAAGTCCTCAATCTTTCCATTTCGAATCACGAGCGGTGCCGGATTGTGGGGTCTCGCAATTGTGCGCACGATTTCTTCCGCCTTCACAAGCATTCGCCGGATTGCCTCCGGATCATCAGACCCCGCAACGAGCAGGGTAAGTCGGTTGGGGATGGTGATGACAGGACATCCTTTCAGCGGGAGGTCATCGAAGAGCCTTGGCAGCAGAATCCTTGAACTGTCGTAGTCGTCATTCCAGGTGCCCCGATAAACACCGTTCTCCTCCGAAAACTTGGACACCGTGCAATCCCTTAATCTTTCCAAACCCATCGCGAACGCCTCATCGGAAGTGATATGCCAGCCTTGCAGGTGCTCTTCATTTACAAGCTGCATGTGGCCGGGGGCATCTATGACCAGCGCCTTGGTGAACCACGCGGAAATCGTCTCTGTCTGCTGCGTCGGGTGCTTTTCCGAGTCTTCCAGTTGCCAGAGAAGTGATGTGAAAGCAAAAAGGACCCGTTCCCGAACGACCGTGACAAGATTGGGACGCGCGTCATCGAGGGAAATTTCGCTGTCGAGATCCGCCGCCATTGCAGAGACGTAATTTGAAAGGATCTTCGCCCGCATTTCCCCCTTCGCCTGGCAATAGGCCGCATATGTATTGCCAAGGAAACCCCTGTTGGTTCCACGCCGTATCTCGAAAGCATCCTCCATGAAGACCCAGCCGTCTTTTCCGCCCGTGGCTTTGATTTGTGCCAAAACAAGATTGGCGAATTCCTTCTTGGAGGGTTTTCCAAAGAAACCAAACATGAGATCAAAGTTAGGTTCCTGGCTGGAAACCGTTCAAGGCGAATCATGTCCCTGCGGGCGATCTGACATTTAATTGAAGATGAAGGAGACCGCCCTGCTTAATGCAGGGCGGTCTCTTCACCGGATCGCTCACTCGAAAAAGAACATAGTTTCCACCAGGCCTTGCGGCCTCGTGCCCTTATTCGCCTCGCGCGGCTTTGGACGTTGCGGCTTGCGGGAGCCAACCCATTGGACTGTAAGTCGTGAAATTTGGTTCGGAGAAATTTTTGCCGCCGGGATGTGGTCAAAGTGACTCGATGACCACGAGTTCCTGAAATTCATCAAAATATTCCGGGTGCCGGCTTTCGAGGAACCGCCTGACCTTGTTGTTTTCGAGAAGCCGTTTCACGTAGCGCTGGGCCGCGTTGAGATGCAGGGAATTTTCTCCGAAATTATCCTGATAATACCGGCAGTCCCGTTCCAACACTTCCATCTCCTTCTCCATCCTGACGGCCTCTTCCTCGGTAATGCCCTCCATCTTTTTGTCTTTCTTCCCGTTGGCCATCTGATCTGGCGGGGTGCCCACAATAAGCGCATCGGCATAGGGTCGCGCATAATTGTTTGCTGCAACCATGAGTTGGGCCATGTCGATCTGCCGGACAGAATTCACTTTTTTGAAAAGCCTTAAGGCCGCGTCCGAGATCGGCTTGTCCTTCAAAAGTTCAATTGCGTCGGGATGGATGCCATCGAGCAAATTCAGGCTGGCCCTGATCTTGCTCACATCAACGGCGAGCGCCTGTGCGATCTTTTCTGGCGTCACACCATGGTCGACCGCACGGATGATCATGCGGTGTTCCTGAATCCGGGATAACCGATTTACTTTGTCATTGTAGGTGAATGCGTCGTCGTCCTTGGCCACGAGGCAAATTGCCTCGCTTCGGCCAAGCTCCAGCAAGGCTTTAAGCCGCAGATGGCCGTCGAGAAGAAGATAGGCCCCACGTGACCCTTTTTGGGGATGCACGACGAGTGGCTCGATTACCCCTATCTCTTTTATTGAAGCCAGTACGGTCTTGTATTTGCCAAAGGCGTAATCCGTCGGTTTCACCTGGCGGATTGGGTGAATGGCGTCCAGCGGCAGCGTGACGCAATCCAATGCGAAAGCAGGATGAACAGTGTTCTTCATGCGCTTTTCTTCGCCATTTCCGCCAAAAATCTCGGCATGGTCTCAAGCTTCTCGGCGCGCAGCAGGTTGATATAGTCCTCGTCCATCACCAGTCGCTTGAATATCGCCGACACGGACAACAATCGCGTCTCGCAAAGCTTCGCCTTTTTTATCAGCAGCTTCTGTCGCTGGGCTTCGCGCCGGTAGGCCATGACCATGCTTTGGGCGTTGGTGCGACCGGCTCCGCGCGGATCCCGCGGGCCATATTTTCGTCCAAAGAGGCGGCGTTGATCGATGACGCGCTTAAAGGCCGTCAGGTTCCCTTGCGTGACTTCCTTCCGTTCATATGCGTCCATCAGGAGACGTTGAGATTCCTCATCGGAGCAGCCGGAAATTCTCATGGCGACGACGAGGGGAATCTTTTCGTGGAGAACTGCCTCAAGGAGACGTTCCTCTCCATTCTTTAGCATGCGGAGGACACCCCTGATATATCCCTCGGTAACCCCCGTCTTGCGGGCAATGTCTGCATAATCGTTTCCCTGCTCCTTCATCCATTGGATCATCTTTATCTGATCAAGCGTGCGAATGCGACGGCGGGCGATGTTTTCGACCAGGCTCGCGAGCAAGCTGTCGGTCTTGGACAAACCACGCACCAGTGAAGGGATTTCAGATTGCCCGAGCGCAATGAAAGCTTCCAGGCGCCCTTGTCCGCAAACAAGGTCGAACATCTCCTCGCCATTCTCCCCGGCTTTTCCAACCGTGACCGTAATCGGCTTTTTGAGACCAACCTTGGAAATGTTTTCCACAATCCGCTCAAACTTTTTCTTGTCCCTTACCCGTGGATTGACGATTCGGATCCGATCGATCGGGATCAGCCTGACGCGTGACTCGGCTGCGGAAATCATGCGGCATCCTCCACGGAGACCCTTTCGGCCATTTGAAAAAAGAATTCAAGGTCCTCGAAGCGATACGCGTCCAACAGGGTGTGGTTGTTTTCCGCGAGCCGAAGCTTGGTCTCGGCCAGGTCGATGGCCGGGAAGAGGTAGTAGTCTTTGATCGCTTGGTTGGTTTCGTCCATGCGGACCGAGATCGTCAGGTCTGGCCGGAGACTTTCTTCGAAGCGCAGCAGCCAACGGGATGAACCGGTTGCCGTGCGCAGGCAGCGGGACAGGACAAGCGATACCGTTAATTCACGATCCAAGATCAGAAGCTCGGTCACTGGATCGCGTTCCACTGAGACATTCATGGCTGCCAGCCGCGTGATAACCTCCTGCACCACTTCCGGGTACCGCAGGCGGAGGTACCGGTTGACCTCAATGAACGAATAATCCGTGCTGGGCGTGTAACCGACCAACTGGTAGGCCCGGATCAGGCTGCCAAAGCGGTGGCGGAAGGCGGCACTTGAGGGCATGCTTTCCTGTTCATCGATCAAAAGCCCTGAGACTCGGCCGTGTCGTGTCCACAGTGTTTTCAGCGCCTGGAGCATTTCTTCATCGGAATACCGTCTGGTCCGCGCCAAAATCGCCTCTTGAACCTTGGTGAAGATGGCTGGGTCAACGATTGCCGGGAACGCATGGTCTGCCCGGATCCACATTTCCGGAGGGTTCTGGACATGCTTGCGCTTCAGTTTGAAGGACGTGCGGTGGTAGAGGTTGTTACCGATGTATTTTTCGTTGGTGAGGATTTGATGGACGGTTCCCCGCGTCCATTCCCGCCCGAGATCGGTCGGGATCTTCCGTGAATTCAGAATTTCGGCGATTTGCCGCTCGGTCTTCTGCTCGTGGAGGAACGCGTGGTAAATCCAACGGACGGTTTCCTGTTCTTCGTCCGGCCCTGGCTTCAATACGACCCGGTCGGTTTGAAGGCTCTTTTGTTCGCCCACCTTCAGCATGCCCTTCGGCTGGCCAGTCTGGTCGATCAGCACACGCCGCAGGCCAAACCCGGCAGCGCCGCCTTGCTTGTACCCAAGCTGGATCAGGCGGCAGGCACCCTGGAAAACTTTCGTTGAAAGTTCACGGCTGTATTCCCCGGCCATCGAGCGCTTGACGCTCTTGATGATGTTGGACGTGGGGCTACCATCGTTTTCGAACTGCTCGGCGCAGTAGTGGACGGCGATCCCTGCGCGCTTGCAGATGTATTCGTAATAACCGCTCTCATCAGCGTCCTGAAACCGGCCCCAGCGACTTACATCGTAGACCAAGATGGCCTTGAATTTGGCTTTCCCCGATTCCACTTCGGCGATCATGCGCCGAAGGCCTTCGCGGCCTTTCATGCTGAGGCCGCTCTTACCCTCATCGGGGAACGTCTCGATTATCTCCATACTGCGGCGGGCGGCGTATTTCGTGATCCCATCCAACTGGTTCTCTGTGGAATACTTTTGGTGCTCCGTGGACATGCGCACGTAGGCCGCAACCGGGATCGAACCGCCGGTCGAGACGACGAGTGGCAACTGGTGTGGCTCGCTCATCCCCTGTCATGTCATCCAACGCCGGCACACGAGTGAAAGCGGGATGCGATCACCTGGATGCTGTGGCCGGCTTGTTACGTAGGATGGCATGCCCGCGGATAATGAGCCGTCGGATTTCTTTGGCTATCGTATCTTGTAACGCAACGCCGCACAGACGCGAAATTATGCCGATTTCCAGAGCGAGCCGCGTGTCAATCGAATCTTGTAACGCAACGTATCTCAGGATGGAGGAAAAGTCCTTCGTAAGCGCAAATTTCGCATTCATAAGCCGCTTCGGCCGCCTCGTTCTTTTCCAATACTCTGGATGGCGCTGACGCCAGCTGCGGACACGTTCGACATTATCTTCCGAGGTGTAGTGAAGCTTGTAGTCACCCTGATCCTGCCATTTTTTATGCGAGGCCCGGTGGCTGGCCCGTGCGCACTCCGGCTCGGAACAATAACGGTGGCGCTTACCGAGCCGGGGATTGACCGAAAAAAGCTGGCCGCAATGGGCGCAGTGCCGGGTAGTAATTTGGTGATTTTTGGTTTTCATCACCCTCTGGCGAATCCTCGTCAGCCCGTCTTAAATTCTTGAGGCGTTGAGGTACACCGATCCAAACAGCTAACCTTTTCGCTATCCTTCAGGTCATCAAGGGAGAGAGGGCACGGCATGTCCCCGGGCACAAGATGATGGAACCATATTTGGCCGTTCTTGGTGTAAACCGTGGTAGAGGCCATTTCACCTGACTCCTGATGGCCGTTGGCTGCGTGCAGAAAGCAGAACACTTTTTCAGTGGGATTTGCTTTCTGGTAGTCGATGGAAAAGACAATCGAGTCGACTATGGATCGTACCCATCGCAGTAAGATCGCGCCGGTTTCGAAATTATTAACCACAAACTAAGTCCGCGTTTTCTGGCGACTTACCCGCTCGCGCTGGTCTGATCGCTGACGCGCAACTTTCCGCACGGCGGAAAGAGAAATGTATCGAAAAAGCTGTGTCCGTTCGCCGCTTCGTTACAAAGCATGGTTTAGCCCTTCAACAATAATTCCGCTATAATCCGCCCCTCGCAGACGGTGTTGACGTGCCTCGCGATAAGCGGGGCTGTCATACCACCGCTTTGCTTCATCGAAAGAAGGGAATTCAAGAATAGCCGCACCCTCTATTTGCGCCCCTTCAATTACTTCGTGTCGTCCATACAGGGCATGAATCGTGACTGGCTGACCGGCCAGAGAAGCCGGTGCCTTTTGAGCATAGGTTTCGAGTTCCGCAGGTATATGTGTGTGCTTGCGAATGAATATGATGTAGGCAGGCATAAGATTTTGATGGTCATTCAGGGGACGATTTCCAATGACGCAATTTTGTCACCTTCCAGTTTGAAAAAATATCGGAGGTCAACCGGACTGCCGGGAAAATTCCCGGTCAATCGGCTGGTGACGACAGTCCTGCCTCCCTCTTGTTGACACGTGAAAGGCTCGCTCGTGTATTGATACTTCGCCGAGGTATCGGTCCTCCATTGCTTGATCGCAGCCCGGCCCTTGTAGGTATGCCCCTCGTCTTTGACGACCGCATTTTCGGTGAAGCAATGCGAGAGCGTTTCGCCGTCACGTTTATCGGCATCGAAATAAGCGGCGATGGACTTAGGTAATTTTAAGGATTCTGTTGCTGTTTTCATATCTAGTTTCCTCTCCTAATTGAAAGTCAGACTGTCGGAATCGTGCCTCCGTCAATTACAAATTCGGTTCCTGTGATGGATGATGCCCTGTTTGAGGCCACAAACGCCACCAGCTCTGCAACTTCATCCGGACTATTAGGACGGCCCAGGGGAATGCCGCCAAGCATGTCCATCAATTTTTGCCGGGCCGTGGCATAATCGCTTTTGTCATTTTCCGCCATGCGGTTAATCATCCTGGTTGCAGCATCGGTTTCAATAAAGCCCGGCGAAACCGTGACAACGCGAATTCCTTTGGGACTGACTTCGTTTGACAGAGCCTTACTGTAATTCGTGAGCGCAGCTTTCGCCGCCGCGTAAGCAAGGGTTGAATCATATAGAGGCAACGTCCTTTGGATGGATGAAATGTGAATGATTACACCGGAGCCTCGCTCAATCATGGAAGGCAAGAGGCCACGATCCAGACGAACGGCGGGAAACAAATTTTCGTTGAAATTCTGCTGCCAGATTTCATCGGTGACCGTAACAAACCCGCCGCTGGGTGCCGATGATCCCCCAACATTGTGGACGATTATGTCAACTCCATGAAAGTGATTCAAAATCTCGCTGATTGCTTTCGATGTGCCTTCAGGGTTTGAGACATCTGCCTGAATAAAATGGTTGCCCGTTTTTTCTTCCGGCGCAGACCGCGCTGTGATGATGACAGTTGCTCCTCCCCGCTGGAAGCGGTCGGCAATTGCTTTGCCCGCGCCTTTTGTGCCGCCAGTCACTAAAACGCGTTTGCCATCAAATTCACTTTCATAAGAAGTATTTTTTGCCGTATTCATGTCATTATTCCTGTTTAAATAGTTTCGCTTTTCGGATAATCAGCGCTACCACAATACACCAATAAAAATGGACTGACAATGGCTTTAAATCCATGTTTTTGGTCTAAAACGCCAACAATTTGTCAAATTTGTTGTTTTTTGGAGAATATTGGAACAGGCTACATAATAGTGAACTTAACCGCGTCGCTGTTTAATTTTTGAAAGTTTAAGACCTATGGATGTTCTCGCCGACATCATGTCGCTTCTCAGGACCAGCACTCACTTGTATGGCAAGCTTGATCTGTCCGCTCCCTTTGGTCTCAAATTTCCCGGCGAGAAAGGAATCTGCATCATTGTCCTCAGAGGCTCGTGCTTTCTCGGTGTGGATAAGGAACCACTTGTCCCGTTAGTAGGCGGCGACTTTATATTACTTCCAGCCCCAAAATTTTACTCGCTTCGCAGCAGTCCCAAACTGCCACTGCGCCCTGTGGAGCAAATAACGTCCGAAAAGGAATTTCACCGAACACGCCATATCTCGTTCGATGGCGGAGAAGGGCCACCCACCACACTGGTTGCAGGATGTTTCACATTCGCCTCACCGGAGAGCGAATTGCTGGTAAAACATCTTCCACCGATCATTCACCTTCAAGCCTCGGGAAATCATGCAACGCCGTGGTTTCATTCAACCCTTCAATTCATAGCAGTGGAGGCGGCGCAAAATCTGCCTGGCGGAACTGCCATTGTTGACCGTCTGGCGGAGGTGCTTTTTGTCCTGGCAATGAGAACTCGCACGGATTCATATTCATCGGCCAATCCAAGTTGGTTGCGCGCTCTTACTGATCCACAGATAGGCGAGGCTCTCAGACAGATGCACGCAGCGCCAGGGCAGCCGTGGACCGTGACTGAACTGGCGCGAACCGTATCCATGTCCCGTTCGTCATTCGCCGATCGCTTTCGGGAACTCGTTGGAGAAACACCATTGGATCATCTCACGCAATGGCGAATGGTTAGGGCTGCGAATATGATGTGCGCAAACCGTCCGATGAAGCTGGCTGCCATTGCATCAGCCATTGGATACGAATCAGAAAGTTCATTTGGAAAAACCTTCCGACGCATCATGGGAATGTCCCCTGGCAAATATCGTTTGGCCAAGCGAACCGATCAATCCGAAGTTCACTCTGGAAGGGCACTCCCCCTGAAGGTCTCCCCAAATTTTCAGCTTGCCCGGTGAAGCTGTCGCCCCGTCTTTCAGGGGCTCGCTTAGCCTCATGGACTCCCTTCTTCGCCTTATCCCACTCAACCGCGTCGGATTCCTTTTCTTCGGCGAAACGGTGGCCCTGTCCTGGCGTAGCCCAAAAAGTCCGGCAGGCCTCGAAATTCACTTTTGTAAATGACTCGTGGGTCAGTGGGGATATCGGCCGGTTTACGCCCCGATTGGCAAAATTTCTGCCATTCGGGTTGCGATCGAAGACGAAGGGAACGCATAAACCGCCTCGCTTGTTTGAACGGCCGCCATTTGCGTTCGCGCTTGCTGACGTAGCCGAGAAAATCCGGCAGACCTCGCCACTCGTCAGGAAAAAATTTCGCATAATAAGAACCCGGGCTGCTCGGTACCCCCATTAGCCTTTGCGGCGATTTCGCCACCTCGTTCCAGGCGGCTGTTGACTGCAAGCCTAGGGAACGGGCTAATTTGCGCGCCTGCTTGAACGGCAGCCATCGGCGGCAGTGGGGGGATTTGGAACGCCTACCCTTGCTCATGGATTAAACATGATTGGGGAGGAATGAGCGTGGTGGCGGCAACATAAAGCTGACACGACCACGTTAGAAATTAACTACGGCGCACCGAAAAGTTCCTTCAGACATTTCTTCAGCCTGACATGGGTATCACGGTACTTGGCCATAAGCTTTTTAATGGCAGCCTCGAGATCGCCGATGGTCATATGTGCCCGAGCGGCAACTAGCCGGTTCATGGCCTCCGTGCGATCTTCCGGCTTGGCCCGAGGGTCGATATAAAGCCGCAATAGCCGGGCGATTTGGTCGGGCTTCATCCTAACGCGATTAGAATAAGTAGGCATAAAAAAATTGTGTCCGGCTGAATTTGGCCCGCTAGGCTGGAATAGCGTCGAGGCATGCTTGTAAATCGGCGGCGTTTAATCGTTGATAGATGCGGTGAACTGTCTCGGACGCGTGGCCAACGAAGCGCATGGCCTGGCTTTGGGAGACACCAGCACGCGCGAGACGGGTCACGACGGTCACCCTGGTACAGTGGAAACAAAGATGAGGCAGGCCGATCTCCTTGAAAAAGAAATGCCAATCCTTTGAGGCCAATTGCGGCAAGGTGCAGGTGACCGCCCGATTTTCTGCCCTGAATTTTGCAAACAATGGAACCAGGCCCGAATGGAGGGCTGTGGTAAACATCTTCCCGCCCTTCGCCCGGAAAATGATCGTGCGGCGTTCCAGATCGATCCAGCTCATTGGAACGGACGTTTCCGACAAGCGGCAGCCCTGGTGAATCGCGACCTCAAAGCAAGTCTGCATCCACTCCCTGGCGGGCTGCTCTTTCACAAGTTCATCGAGCTTGGTTCGAATCAGCGCGATTTCCTGATCCGTTATCTCTGGTTTCTCCCTCGCTGGGTCGCGTTTTAAGCCCATCCGCACGCATGGGTTTTGTTCGCAATATCCGCGTCGTTGGGCTTCGCCCATTAAAACTCCCAGAAACTTAAGCTCGGTAATGGCCGTATTTCGGGCGATGGGCTTTCCGCAATGGCGCTTTTGCTGCGCGCGCCAATTCAAATATGCCTGCACATGCTTATACTCGAATGCCCGCGGGGTTCTGATTCCGGTGCATTCGAAAAACTCGCAAAGTGCGGCCCAGGCATTTTCTCCGCGCTTCAGGGTCAAGGGTGACCGACGATAACGGGCACCGATGTAGTCGAGGGCCCAAACCGACCAGGCTTCCGCCTCCGCGGATGGCTTGAAGGATCGAGCCTCGATTGATCGCTCCTGCGCATACTGGTACACCTTTTTCCGCCCGACCGGATCATCGATTCGAAAATCGGTTGCCTCATGAATGCGTTTGCCTCGTTTCGCAGACCAGTATGATATATACCAATACCGAGTCCCGCTCCGTTTATATATCGACGTGAATTTCATGTGTGGCTATGCAGCAACATGCAGCACAACAAACCACCTCAATCAATACTTAGCTCGCTCGTGCAAAGCTCTGCAAAGGTTTGAAAACAATATAGTGGTGTCCCCGGTTCGATTCCGGGTCTTGCCACCATTTAACAGCAATAATTTAGGCGGTTTTCGGGAAACGACAAAAAATCTGTCTGTCCCTCTTCTGTCCCTCTTTTCAAGTTCAGCATCCTCGATCTTGTCCAAAGTAGGGCAAAGACCAAATTCCTGTTACTCACTTGGTCACTGGTTCGATCCTAGCCCGGGCAGCTATTTCGATAATTTGGCCAGGGGTGCCAGAGCGTGTCACCGCGTGACTTATCCCAGCCGCGCATTGCAACGTAGAGGTGGGCACGCGGATTCTTTACTCGTCCGAGGTATGTCCGTGCGGGGCAGATTGAGCGACTCAAAATGCTTAGCCCGCACGCTTCTAGCGACATGTCCAAACAAACACCTCTCAGAAAGCAGTTTGACCCCTGTTTCGGACTTCATTACTTAACCCCCCGGCAGACGCGGAATTCCACGAACGGCGAAATCGCGTCTACCATTTCCGCACATACTGCAAAACTTGTCATGCTCCAGCGTCCGTATTTAAGAAGATCGATAGACGAGATCGAACAAGCGCTTCGTCGCGAATGGCCGAACCAGGCCGTATTGACTGCCATCCGCGACGAACTTCGGCTCCGCGACACAAATCGAGCAAAGGAGCTGTTGTTCGAGATCGAACAAGAATTACACTCATTTGAAATCGATGAAGCCGCCGTCGTTGATACGAAATTGAAATCGAGTACGCCTAGCCCCGCACCGGAGCAAATTCGTGCGGCGAAGGCGAAAATCGCCGAACTTCGACAACGACTGCTCGACCTATCGAACCGAAATCGCTTGATCAACTTCAAGCATTCCAGTCGGGGTGGACGCCAGATACGCATTGTGGGTGAATGGCTCCCAAGCCTTCTTAAGATCCTTGAGGGAGACAAACCGGTGGAACTCCGTCCGCTTCCGCCGCTACCCACCGAACCAGAAGACGAGGAAAAACAGGAATTCGCTCAGTTAGCTGAAGGGGGGCTTTCGGTGTCCAGTCCTGCGGTTCCAAATGAACTATCGAAATCGGCTAAGGACCGGCGCTGGCGGCCGCGGAGTAAAATTCTTGCGACCTACCTGCCATTGGCAAGCGTCTCATTTCCCGGAAGTGGGCCGTTGAGAACGCCGACATTGCTGTCCTTTACGAGCGCGGACTGGGGCCAAGTTAGTAAGCAATTATTACCACATCGGCACCGGTCACGGGGTCTCGCCGACGATTCCGCGTTTTATTTCCAAAACACAGCCTAGCGGGTGAAAAATTTATCCAGCGCAGTGAAGCTCTTCACCGGCTTCGACTTCGAGTCCATCGCATCCAGCCGAAGCACCGCTGGCGGCGCCAAAACCGGGATAACCTTTTCATTGTTCCGCAACCCAGCGATCGCCTGGTCGAGCTTCACGGCCGACACCGGCTCGGACGTTCCGAGCTCCTGGGCAAACACACTCACCCGGTATTCCTCCACCAACCAGCGCACGTCCGCCGGGGCCTTCGCATACGGGGCCAGTCGAGCCGCGCGCTCGGCATCCTTCACCGGATTTTTTTTCCACCGTTCGGCCCGCAGCTTTTTCGCCCGCAAATAACGCGGCAATTGCCAGAACCGCTCCAGCGGCGTGGTCCGCAGAAATTCAGGGCCAATCAACGCACCAACCTCGTCTTCCATTCCTGGATAACGATCCCTGGACGCCAGCAGATCCGAACGCAAATCGAGCACGTCGCGCAACGCGGTTAGGAACCGCGGCGTTTCCTTTCTCAAGTCGGCCTTGGCGGTTTCCACCGCCGCGGCGAGAGTGGCCGGCGATTCGGGCTCTGCGACGCGTTTCGGGTCAGTCGCCCGCTTTTTGAGCAGCGCGAACGCATCCGCCTGCAGCGCTTCCGCCGGCGCGAGCGTTGCGATCAGCGGCCCCAGTTCGCGAATTTTTTTCAGGTCCCGCTCGAGCCAGGCAAGTTCGTAGCGCAACTCGTTTTCCAGCCCATGTGCCGCCGGCCCGCATTTCGTGGCCCCGGTCTGGGCCTGGCCGGGGTTCGCCGCCGGCGCCACGGCGGCGGCAATCTCATTCCACTCGCGGCTGGCAATCACTTCCGCTCCCGCCTCATTCCGCACCAGCACCCGCACCCGCAAATGATCGGGCGGAGACTTTCCCGCCCACATGGCCGTGGTCACTCCCAAACGATGCGTCTCGCGCAATTCCGCCGCCAGTGCCTCGGCGATGGTTTCTCGGCCTCCGGTCAGCCGGTGACGTGACGCCAGGGCGTTGGCGAGCCGGGCGGCATTTTCCGTCAGCGGCACAAATGTCCGCCGCAATTCCTTCGGCAGTGCGCGGAGATAATGCTCCACCTTGCCGGCCAGATGCCCCGGCACCGCCCAATCGAGCGCGATGGCCGACAGTTTTCGTGCTTCCGCCTGACTGACCTCCAGAGTGACGCCGTCGTCCTCACGGCCGGGCCGATAGGCGTAATGCAAAGGCAGCGCGGAATTCTGCAGCGGGACGCTTGGCGGAAAAGCCCCCTCGTCCACCCGCACCTCATCAGGGTCGAAGAGATCGGTTTCCGCCAAGGTAAGAAAATCCGGCTGCCGGGCACCGCGCTCCCGCACCAAATCGACCAGTTCGGCCACCGAGGAAACGCCGGTCGGTCCGCTCTCCGCAAGGGACAGCCGTCTGGCGTAAAAACGATACAGCATCTCGTCGAGATTAAGATAGCCGCCGTGCCGGGCGCGCGTCAGCCGTTCGGCGACCTGTTCCCGCAGCGCCCGATTGTGCGTGAGAAAATCGAAGGGCCAGGTGATGGTGTCGTTGACCAGCCCCTCCCTGATAAAAATCTCGGTGGCCCCGGCCGGATCGATTTTTCCATAGCTCACCGCACGGCTATCGATTTCCAGCCCATAGAGCCGTGTTCGCTGCTTCACTTTCACCCGGCCCGCCTTTTCGTCCCAGAATGGCTCACTGAAGGCGACCCGCGCAACGTGCGTCGCCAGTTCGACCGCCCAGGTGGGGTCGATTCGCGCGCAAGTGCGCGCGTAGAGACGGCTAGTCTCCATGATCTCGGCGGCCATAAGCCAGCGCACGGGCCCTTTGCCTTGGTTCTTCGTCGCTGCAGGCCTGGCACCGGCGCCTTTGCCGCCGGCGGCGGTGCGTTGGAAAAGCGCCGACCCGGGAAAGATCGCCACACGGCGGTCATGCGTGGCCTTGTAGCCCGGATTGGCCTCGTCCCAGGTCGCGAGGTTGCCCAAGAGCCCGGCAAGGATACTGCGGTGGATCGCACGGTAGCCGGGACTGACGAAGAACAGCCGGTCGTCTTCCTGATCCGCCGCCCGGGCACGCCGGCCGTCGTGGACCGACGTCATCCGAAAATCCCGCCGATCCTTGATGACCTCCGCCAATTGCGCATGCACGTCACGCCATTCGCGCATCCGCGTGTAGCTGAGAAAATGCTCGCGGCAAAACCGGCGCAGCCGCGCCTGGGTCATCTGCTCAAACTCACCGTGGTAGGCCTCCCAGATATTGAGCAAGGCGAGGAAATCCGATTCGGGATGGGCAAACCGCCGGTGCGCGGCGTCGG
>Ga0210402_10000059_pt1 | contig 113428 bp, 100 predicted proteins | sample IncBWC7MmetaG_FD_161055 | JGI IMG/M metagenome (GOLD analysis project Ga0210402, IMG submission 161055) | Forest soil microbial communities from Barre Woods Harvard Forest LTER site, Petersham, Massachusetts, United States - Inc-BW-C-7-M | ecosystem: Environmental > Terrestrial > Soil >...
TGTCCGCCGAGATTTCTCGCGAGGTCAGCTCGCCGGCGCTGCTGATTGGCGCCTGGCTGATCACCGGCTTTCTCACCATTGTCGGCGCGCTCACTTATGGCGAACTGGCGGCCATGATGCCGCGGGCGGGTGGGCAATATGTCTATCTGCGTGAGTCCCTCGGCCCACTCTGGGGTTTTCTCTACGGCTGGACTCTGTTCCTCGTGATTCAGACGGGGACAATCGCTGCCGTGGGCGTGGCGTTCGGCAAATTTCTCGGGATCTTCTGGCCGGCAATTTCGTCGAGCAATTGGATTGTCCACATCTGGAAAGTGCCAAAGTTTCAGATCGGCCCCATGATGCTCGGCGGCATGGATGTTGGACTGAACACTCAGAATCTCACCGCCATCCTGGTAGTGGTCGCGCTCTCGGTCATCAATATTTTCGGCGTGAAGACGGGCGCTATCATCCAGAACATCTTCACTGCCGCAAAAGTTTCGGCGCTTGTCGGACTGGTGCTCTTTGGAATTTTTCTAGGCCGGAACGCGCAAGCCATCGCCGCGAATTTCGGCGCAAACTTCTGGCGCAACGCCGGTCTTGGAACCCTTCACGACGTGGGTGGAGGCGTGCTGGTCTCGACGCTCACGGTGCTGGCCATTGCGCAGGTCGGATCTCTCTTTTCCGCTGATGCCTGGAACAACGTTACATTCACCGCCGGCGAGGTGAAAAATCCGAGCCGGAATCTTCCGTTGTCACTGGCCGTCGGTACCGGCGTGGTGATCGCACTCTATATCGCATGCAACTTTATTTATCTGACCGCGCTGCCGCTGGTGGGCAATCCGAACGGAGCGACGCTGCTGGAGCGCGGCATTCAATATGCCAGGGAAGACCGCGTCGCCACCGCGGTCATGACCCAGATGTTCGGTTCCGCTGGTGGAGCGTTGATGGCCGTCGCCATCATGATCTCCGGCTTCGGCTGCTGCAACGGTTTGATTCTCTCCGGAGCGCGCGTCTATTACGCCATGGCGAAGGATGGTCTATTCTTTCGCAGCGTCGCCCGGCTGCATCCCACCTACAAGACGCCCGCGGTCTCGCTGATGGTGCAGATGGTCTGGACGTGCGTCCTCTGCATCTCCGGCAGTTACGGCCAACTGCTGGATTACATTATTTTTGCGGTGCTGGTTTTCTACGTGCTCACGATCGTCGGACTCTTCGTTTTGCGCCGCACTCATCCCGAGGCCGAGCGTCCCTACAAAGCCATCGGATATCCGATTCTGCCGGCGATCTACATCGTGATGGCTTTGTTTATTGATATTGTGCTGTTACGCTACAAACCGCAATTTACTTGGCCGGGACTGTTCATTGTGCTGCTTGGCATCCCGGTGTACTACGCTTGGAATCTGCGGCAGAAAGCACCTGCCACAACGCGGTCGATTCCGTAAAATAGAGGAGAGGGTCTCCATGTCCAGTTTGTTCGCAACCAAGTCTTTGCAGACTTTGATGCAGGAGTCGCAGGAGACAGGCGAGCACTGCCTGAAACGCACGCTCGGTCCTGTCAATCTCATTATGCTTGGAATTGGCGCGATCATTGGCGCCGGCCTGTTCGTGCGAACCGCTGCTGCCATTGCCGATCGTTCAGGGCCCTCAGTCACCCTCGCCTTTATTGTCGCCGGGATCGGTTGCGCCTTTGCCGGGCTTTGTTACGCGGAGTTCGCTTCCATGATTCCGGTCGCGGGCAGCGCCTATACCTACTCCTACACAACCATGGGAGAGTTGGTAGCTTGGATTATCGGCTGGGATCTCGTGCTGGAGTACGCTGTCGGCGCCGCCACGGTCGCCATTGCCTGGAGCGAATACTTCAACCGCGTGCTTAACTGGTTTGGCCTTCGCATTCCTTATCAGTGGAGTCACTCCCCTCTCGAGAGCATGGGAGGAACGCGCGGAATTATCAATATTCCAGCTCTTTTCATTCTGTTGCTTCTATCCGCCCTTCTCATCAAGGGAACAAAAGAATCTGCCCTGTTCAATGGCTTCGTCGTTATTTTGAAAGTAACGATCGTCATTCTGGTTATCTGTATCGGTTGGGGGTTCATGAACCCGGCCAATCACACACCGTTTATACCTGCTCCCACCACCTACGTGACGCCGCAAGGCATAACCCACCACTACGGGGGCTTGCTGGGCATTCTCGGTGCAGCTGGAGTCGTCTTTTTCGCATTTATCGGCTTCGACGCGGTTTCTACGGCAGCCCAGGAGGCGAAAAATCCGAAGCGTGACATGCCAATCGGTATTCTCGGCTCATTGGTAATTTGCACGGTTCTTTACGTGCTCTTCGCCTACGTTTTGAGTGGCGTAGCGACTGTGGAGGATTTCCGCTCCACTGGTCGTGAAGCGTCGGTTGCCTTTGCGATCACAAAATACATGCATGGTTATGAGTGGCTGTCCAAATCGGTGACGGTCGCGATTCTGGCCGGATTCTCATCGGTGATTCTGGTTATGTTGCTCGGCCAGTCACGAGTTTTCTATTCCATGAGCCACGACGGCTTAGTGCCAAAGGTTTTTAGCGACATTCACCCCCGTTATCGCACGCCCTATAAGTCGAATATGCTCTTTTTTGTTTTCACGGGACTATTCGCAGGCTTTATTCCCGAGGACATCGTTGGTGAAATGACCAGCATCGGGACACTGTTTGCGTTCGTCCTGGTATGCATCGGAATCTGGCTTCTGCGACGTCGGCGACCGGACCTGCCGCGTGCCTTCAAAGTGCCGGCTGTGCCTTTCGTTTCAACGGCCGGCGTTTTGGTCTGCGGTGCCATGATCTATGGTCTTGGCTGGACAAATTGGCTGCGTCTGATCGTCTGGCTGGCGATTGGCTTGGCGTTCTACTTCAGCTATGGACGCAAACACAGCAAGGTTCAAGCGCAACTTGCGGGTCGGGAAGCGCCCAAAGGCGAGCCGTCGATGGCCGACTAACTAAGTTCCCTGTAGTTGGCCAGAACGCCGACGTTTACGTTGATGGAGGGTATGCGGCGAAGACCCACAAAACCAAGAAGCTCGCGCTACGACCCGGCACCCATGATATCGAGTTGCGCGATTCTGGTGGCGACACGTTCTTCGCGGAACGTGTCGCGGTAATGGTTGGCCAAACCACCAAAGTCGACGTGCCGAACTGATGTGCCGAGCGAGCTAAGTTGATACAACTCGCCGTTCTCCTCCTACTACTATCATGAGTAGCTGCGGCGGGTTTTGTTTTTCTGCGATCGCCACCGGCTGCGTCGGGACAAGTCTTACTGACCACCGCCTTCTTGTGTTTTCCGCGCAATCGCGGTCACGACCCGGCGCGGAGAGAAGCGCACCGACTGCGCCAGCAGCCAATTCTTGACTCCCGAAATCACCACTGGCTTTCCAGCCACGAATGCGCGATAACCGTCTTCGGCGACCGTGCGCGCATCCATCGCGCCGAACCTCAGCAGGTTCATGCGCGTAGCATTCGCGCGTTTATGGAACTCCGTTGCCGTCGCGCCCGGACACAGGGCGGTTACGGTGACACCCGACCCGTTGAGTTCATTGGCCAGCGCCTCCGAAAAATGCAGAACGTAGGCCTTGGTCGCAAAATAAACGGCCATCAGCGGCCCCGGCTGAAACGCCGCGGTGGACGCCACATTCAGGATGCCGCCGCTCTTGCGCTCCGTGGTTGTCCCAGCCTTGGCTCGCTCAATCATCGCCGGAAGATACAGGCGCGTGAGGTGGGTGAGAGTGGTGACGTTGAGTTGGATCTGGCGCAGACACTCTTCCAGATCATTTTCGGCGAACAAACCGTACTGTCCGAATCCCGCATTGTTGACCAGGACATCAACCTGAATATCCGCGCGCGTCGTCTGGTCGAGTACATACGCTGGAGCTCCCGGTTCGGTCAGGTCGACGGCAAGAATCAGCGAACGCGTACCGTGGGCCTTTTCGAGTTCCGAGGCGAGTTGCCGGAGTTTGTCCGCGCTGCGGGCAACGAGAACCAGGTTGTAGCCTTCGCGCGCGAAGATGCGGGCGAGTTCCAGTCCGATGCCGAATGAGGCGCCGGTGATAAGAGCGGTGTTCGTTGATGAGGACATGAGGTGTGAAACGAAATCTAAATCGCAGCGTGGTTCGAGGCCAATGGGCTGGTAACTCCGGCAAACGTGTCTTACGGTTGGTCGCTCGTGTCCGGCTCTTGCCCGTGACGGTACCAACCGCGCGGCTGCGGCGCGGGAGAGTAGTCGGGCGGCACCTCGAATAGTGACGGATCAAGTGGCCGTTCGGAGAATTCAAGCAATTCGTGTTTCTTAACGATCGTATTTCCCCCGTCCTTCGTCGTCGAAGTTTCGCTCACTCCATACCCACGTTGTCCGTTCCCGATCCGCTTGATGATTACGTGATCGTGCTGACTGTCAGAGGGAACAACCATGGGGTTCAGCGAGATTGCCAGGCCCTCCCGATCCCTCTCGCGGCAGTCCACGCCGAACAGGTCAATGTACCAGCCATCAATTTCGACTGTGCCCGGTTTAGCTGCCGCGCCCTTGCTCGGCTCGACTGTAATGGAGGTTTTGACTCTGCGGGCATCGAAACTACCCATTTGTCGCCGTTCCCCCGTATCTTCAGTGTCCACCGTTACCACCACGTCCGGACCAGTTTCGTTGGGCTCTCTCAAAAATGGATGGCCCTGACGTCTTCCCCACGAGGATTTTCGGTAGGTCTTGGCGTTGTCATTCAGTAAGTACTCAGTTTTCAGGTCACACTGCATGATGGTGGCGCTGTATGGAGGAACTATGCGCAGGCGTTCAGGACGGTGTTCGCTGCGTTGGCGCGCGCCTTTGAAATAGGATACCGCTACCGACGGCCCCGACATACCAAAGGTTGTTCGCGTCTTGATGGTCAGGTCCTTGAAGTTGGGAACGACGAATTTCGACACAGGCGGCACTGCAGTCGTTGACGCAGCGAACAACAAGATGAGCGACAGCGGGAACATTGAGATTTCCCCCTGGTTGAGAGTTAGACGCGGCAAGCCGCGTTTCTACGAAGCTGTGAATCTAAAACCAGGCCTGCCCCCGCAAGCCTCGAATTGCGGACGAACCTCTAAGCGCCGACTAGTGCAGGCTCGGTTTCGTAAATCGAATGCCACGAGGTTGCGGCCTTCAGCTTGCCGTTGACGTTGTTGATGTTCTTCACGCCCTCGGTTTCCAGCCACTTGCGGAACGCGGCGGCGCCCTGCTTGGCGTAGATGGGAATCCCGTCCTTCCAGGTGGCGCGTCCGCAGAGCACGCCGTTGAACTTTACGCCGGATTCTCCCGCCAGTTCGAGCGTTTCGCCGAATTCCGCGTTGCTGACCCCAGCCGAGAGATAAATGAACGGCTTGGTCGCGACCTTGGCAGCCTTATGAAACAGGTCGATGGCTTCTTTCTTCGTGTAGGCCTTCTCGCCTCCAAACGATTTCGTGCCCTCGACGAATTTCATGTTCACGGGCACTTCGACTTTGAGCACGTCAATACCATAGCGCGGTTTGCTGAACTCCCGCATGCTCTCGGTGACGATGTGCGGTTTCTTTTTGGCGTACTCGAGGCCCTTCTCGTCCGCACCTTCTTCGTAGCCGACAAACTCGAGGAAATAGGGGATGTCGTTGGCGCGGCACTCGTCGCCGATGCGCTCAACCCAGGCATGCTTCTTGTCATTCACGTCCTTGGGATCGTAAGGGGTGTAGTAGAGCAGAATCTTGACGCAGTCAGCACCCGCCTCTTTCAGGCGTTTGGCGGACCAGTGGTCGAGCAGGTCGCCGAGGCGTCCCGGCCCAGTCTTGTCGTACCCAGTCTTTTCATAGGCCAGCAGCAGGCCGGCATTTTTAGCGCGGCGCTTCGAAGCCGGCAGTCCCCACTCGGGATCGAGCAGGATTGCGCTGGCATGTGGCGTCAGCACCTCACTCACCAAAATTTTAAATTCTTCCATCATTTCGTCGGAGACCGCGGAGCCTTTTTCCTTGGCGAGAGACTTCTGCAGCGAGCCGCGCTGGTCCATGGCAGCGGCGGCGATCACGCCGCGTTCATTCGATACAGCCTTCATTCCGGCGAGTTTGCCGGGGGTGAGTTTCATACATCCTCCTGGGAATGCAATACGATAGGTAATTCTAAACCACAGCACGGGCCATGAGAATACGCAGTTTCTTATGAAGGGCTTTTCACACGTCGCGAACCAGCGAGATGGGTTGCTATTGCGCGGATTCACGCCCCATCGCCCTGTCGTCCAGTCGACGGGTGGCGCACATCTCCTTGTGCGAGGAAGTCCTCTTTCCTGCTTGCCTTTTGGTCGCGCACCGACGATAACTACAAGCAAGCTATGATCGGTCATCGGTGCGTCCTTTTTCTTACCGTAGTGCTAGCGGCGTTACTGGCCGGCCGCGCGCAGACTTCGCCCTCTCACGTTGCTGCCAAGGACGACTATTCCCAAGAGGCCGCGGTCATTGAACAGATGGTGACCAAGATTGCCTTCGACAACGATGGGAAATTTAATCGTGAGCAGGCCAGCCGCGTGCGGGTGCAAACCGACTCCGGCGTCAAACAGTGGGCCTGCTGAGCTTTCCTTTCCAGTCCGCAACGCAGACCGTGGAGATGGATTACGTGCGGGTCCGCAAGGTCGACGGCACGACCTTGATTACACCTCCGGACAACGTGCAGGATTTGGATTCGGAGATCACCCGCAGTGCTCCCTATCTACAGCGACTTGCGGGAGAAACACGTTGCCGTCAAGGGGTTGGGCAAAGGTGACACTCTCGAATACCAGGCACACTGGCACACTACCAAGCCGCTGATCCCAGGGCAATTCTGGTTCCAATACAGCTTCCAACACGAAGGCATCGTGCAGGATGAGCGCATCGAAATCAAAGTGCCAGCCGAACGCTCGGTCAAAGCAAGGGGACCGCAAGCCACTCAGACCGGCCTCGGTGCACTCGCTGAACTAGACTGAACCGCCCGCCGTTTGCCCTGTTCCCCACCACCCGCTAAACTCAATATCTCGGAGTATTTCCTATGCTAGTCGTCATGCAGGCGCAGGCCACCGAAGAGCAGGTCCGCGCCGTTTGCCAGAAAATCGAAACTCTCGGATACCGCGCCCACTCCATGCCCGGCGCGCAACGCACCGCCATTGGCATCACCGGCAATCAGGGCGAGGTCGAATCCGGGACGCTGGACGAAATGCCCGGCGTGCAGGAAGTCATCCGCGTCACCAAGCCCTACAAACTGGTCAGTCGCGACACCAAGCCCGACAACACCGTCATCAAGTTTTCAGACTCTCACCTGAAAGGGTCGCCCGTAACCATTGGAGGCCCCGAGTTGGCCATTATCGCCGGCCCCTGCGGCATCGAGACTCGCGATCAGGCATTTAAAACCGCCGAGCGCGTCGGTCGTGCCGGAGCCCAGTTCTTCCGCGGCGGCGCTTACAAACCCCGCACCTCTCCTTATTCTTTTCAGGGACTCGGCGAAGAAGGCCTCAAGATCATGGCCGAAATCCGTGACCGCTTCGGACTGCTCATCGTCACCGAAGCCGTCGATTACGAATCGCTCGACCTGGTCGACGAGTATGCCGACGTCATCCAGATTGGCGCCCGCAACATGCAGAACTTCTCTCTGCTCAAGCGCGCCGGACGCGCCCGCAAGCCCGTCCTGCTGAAGCGCGGCATCTCCGCGACGCTCGAGGAATTTCTCATGGCCGCCGAGTACATCATGAGCGAGGGCAACTACAACGTTGTCCTCTGCGAGCGCGGAGTGCGCACCTTCGCCGATCACACTCGCAACACTCTCGATCTCAGCATTGTGCCCGCCGTCCAGCGCCTCAGCCACCTGCCCATCGTGGTTGATCCAAGCCACGGCACCGGCAAGCGCAACAAAGTGACGCCCCTCTCCCGCGCCGCTGTCGCCGTCGGGGCCGACGGCTTGATCGTCGAGGTTCACCACGATCCTGACCGCGCGCTCTCCGATGGCATGCAGTCGCTGTTCCCCGACCAGTTCGACGCGCTGATGGTGCAGGTTAGGCAGATCGCGGCGGTTTTGGGACGATCAATCCCGAGAGGCGTCGAACCCGCTGTGCTAGCTGGCACAGCGACGCAGTCGACCTCGTAATCCAGAGAGGAGAGATATGACATTGCATGCTGTGTTCCTTCCGCTCCTTCTCCTAGGTACGGCCATTGCTCAAGACTCTGCTCCAGTGGATTTGACGGGAAAGGATCACGTTCCCATTTGTCGCGGCAAGGACACCGATGTCCCAGGCTGTATCACGGCACCGCACGCGACCTACTCTCCTGATCCAAAGTACCCAAAGAAGGAGAGCAAAGCGCGTCGTCGAGGGACAGTTGTATTGGATCTTGTTGTCGATGCTGACGGCTTGCCCCGCGACATCAAAGTCTATCTTCCACTTAGTCCCGAGTTTGACGAGGCAGCTCTCGATGCCGTGAAGAAGTGGAAATTCTCTCCGGCAACCAAAGACGGCAAACCCGTCGCCACTCAAATCAAGGTAGAAGTAAGCTTCCGTCTCTACTGATCGAGCCACATCTGATAATCTCATGCCTGCTGCGAGGCCACTCGTCTTTGAGAAAATTCCTTCTACTCGCCGTCCTCGTCCCGCTCCTCCTCGCCGCTGGCTGGTATTACTTCCACGAGCGTACCCTCCCCGCCTACGGACCGCTCTACCGCGAGTATGCCTACATCACGAATGGCAAGAGCAACACGGTTACTGTTATCGACCTGCGTAGTTTTCGCCCGGTAAGAACGCTACAAGTTGGTTCTGATCCCACTGGAGTCGCTGCCAACCCAAGGCGAAACGAAGTTTACGTGGTCAACACCGCCTCCTCGAACGTCAGCGTGATTGACGCCGAGCAAAATAAAGTTGTCGCCACCATCGGCGTCTACGGACGCCCCTTCTTCATCGATGTTTCTCCTGACGGCCACCGCGCTTACGTTGCTAATTCCGGGTCGGCGAATGTTTCTGTGCTTGATCTCGACCGTCGTACTGTCACGGCCACGCTCCACGTCGGCGGAAGTCCCGGACTGGCCCGCGTCTCGCCCGACGGATCCACTGTAGTCGTCAGCAATCGCGCCGACAACACCGTTTCCATCATCGACGCCGCGCGCCTCGCCGTGCGTTCCGCCATCGCCATCTGCATCCATCCCGAGGACATCGCCATCCTGCCTGATTCCAGCAAGGCGTTCGTTTCCTGTTCGGGATCGGGCCAGGTTGCCAGCATTGATTTGAAGAACGACAAGCTGCTCGCGCTCCTCGATGTCGGAAAGTCTCCAGTGAGTCTTGCGCTGAAACCGGACGGGGGAGAACTGGTTGCCTTCAACTTCGACGCCGGCAGCATCTCCATCATCGAGACCACGGGCAACGAAGTTTCGGGCAGCTATCTCATCGGCGCTCAGCCGACTCGCGGCGTGGTTTCGCTCGATAACTCCCGCTTGTACCTCTCTAACTTCGGATCGAATAACATTGCGGTGTACGACATCGATCTCGGCAGGGTCATCGCGTATCTTCCCGTGGGAACACACCCGGATGCGCTGGCGCTTTCGCAGAATCAGAACTATCTGCTCGTGCTCGACTCCGGTTCCGGAGACTTAGCCGTGATTCAGAAACGCCAGCCCAAAAAGCTGGAGCCGTCGGAATACTCCCTCCTGACCATCATCCCTGTCGGCATGCAACCTAACCAGATCGTGGTGAAGTCGTTCCTGGCGACGAAAATTACCGACGGGCGTTAGGTTTTTATGAAAGTGGGGTGCCCCATCCTCGTGCGTTCTGTGCGCAAGGGTGGGATTCCACGGTCGCGCCCCCGCGTGGGATCTTGTCTTTAGCCGTTTCCGCCGCCAAGAGCCTCACTTGCCGGCGCTTATGAAAGCACCCGTGGTCGCGTTGATCACGCTGATGCCCTTCCTGTCCTTCTCGCTGGTACCGTAGATGACGTACCAGACGGGCACATTCTGCTTCCGGTCCTTGAGCAACAGGTACGTGACCGGCTGCTGCGCATTCTTCTTGAGGATGGCGTCGCCCCCGTGTTGACGCGTGATCTCGAATGCCTTATCCGTATCGGTTTTTAGCAACAACGGCAAAAAGGCAAGATTGGCGGCGTCGGAGTTGTAGGCGCCTTCATTGCCCTCGGCTGAAACTCCGAACGGCGGCGCATCCGGCCGACGGCTTCCCGAGCAGACGATGGTCTTGACAGACCGTCGGCGGGGCGAGGCAAAGAACCCACGCCAGACGGTTGATTTTCCGTTCTGGCCGGTGGTTTCCGTGGTGAGAACGGATTCCAGCCGGGCCGGCTGAGCATCCGCCGACCATTTCAAGGCGAGACCCATCATTCGATTGAATGCTTCCTGGCCGGTGTAAAGCACGGGTTCTTTACCCTGCGACGGTGCGGCGGAAACCGGCTTTTCGGGCGTGCCGTTCTCCGCCTTATTTTCGGTCGAGCTACACCCCGCTGTTAGAACCGCAACGCTGATTACACTAACGGCAAATGCGAGACGATGGAATTTCATAGCCCCGTTCCTCCAGGAGTACTTTGAACCAATATTCTCTATTTATCTCGACCGCTCGTTCTGCTCATCACGGGTGTCTTGCGACAGGCCGATCCGTTCGTCGCGATCCGATCCGTTGTAGACGGGAATCTCCCTGTTCGACCCGGAATCGCCCGAATTGTACTGCTTGGGAGCGGTTTTGCAAGGCCGGTAAGCGGAAACCAATCCAGCTCTCTGTCCGGTGCTCTGGATCAGCCGAGTGCGATAAAAATCCCGTTGACGAGGCCAAGAGGCTTCTCGGCGCAAAGTCCCGCACCGAGGCCGTCCGTGTCGCGCTTCGTGAGCTGGCCGCACGGAAGCGCTTCAAGGCCTTGATGAAGAAGAATGGAGAGGAGCTCTCATTCGCCGGCCTCGATGAGTGACCTCATTATCTTCCATACGTCGGTTCTGGTGGATCAGTTGCGCACAGACTGCCATCGGCGACGGATCGAGACCTTAAACGGCCTTATCCGCAACGCCTCCGTTGTCCTGGCCGAATTGTGGCGCGGCGTCGTAACTCCGGCGGATCGGGTGGCTCTGGTGGCCCTCGCCAGGAATCATCCTACGATCACTCCCGCGCAAAACAATTGGCTGGAGTCGGGCAAGATGCTGGGGGAAATTCGTGCGGATTGCGGTTTAACAGCGGATAAGCTGCGCGATCTGCATTTCGACGTCCTCATAGCCCTAACGGCCCGCTCGAATGACGCCCGGCTGATAACATCCAATCGCGCTGATTTTAAAATGATCGATAGCTACCGCAAACTCCAGCTTGAGATATGGTAGTGGTCACGCAACATGTCCACCCTCGTCATCTCGCTCCCGCGCATCGCCCGCCACAATCCTTTGGCGGCCGTCGGAGTCGTGCTGGTGTCCATCTTCGTCTTCTCCGCAGTCTTCGCGCCCTGGATCGCTCCGCAGGATCCCGCGCACATCGATCTGCCGAACCGTTTGCAAACGCCCTCGACGCAGCATTGGTGCGGAACCGATGAACTTGGACGCGACATCCTTTCCCGCCTCATCTGGGGAGCGCGAATTTCTTTGTTCGTTGGCAGCAGCGTGGTGGCGTGTTCGCTTCTGCTCGGCCTCATCATCGGCAGCCTTGCCGGATACTACGGCGGAGCGATCGACCGCTTCGTCAACGTCGTGCTGATGAATGCGTTTCTTTCGTTCCCTGGCATTCTCATCGCGATTGCCTTCGTGGCCTTCCGCGGGCCCGGCATCTTCAATCTTGTTCTCGCCCTGTCGCTTGGAGGATGGGTCGGCTACGCCCGCCTGGTGCGCGCGCAGGTGCTGGCCGTTCGCGAGCGCGAATTTGTCGAGGCGGCGCGGGCACTCGGCGCCGGCGATCTCCACATTATTACGAGACACATTCTGCCCAACATTATTCAGCCCGTGATTGTGCAGGCGGCCATCGGCATGGCCGGCGCCGTTCTCGCCGAGGCGACGATGAGTTTCCTGGGACTAGGCGTCCCTCCGCCAACCGCGAGTTGGGGATCGATGCTGAACGACGCGCGCTCCCACCTTTTCGATGCTCCTCATCTCGTGCTCTTCCCGGCAGTGACGGTGATGCTCGCGGTTCTGGCATTCAACTTTATCGGCGATGCATTGCGCGATCTTCTCGACCCAAGATCGCGGATTGAGGCGGGCTTGTAGCGCCTGGTATCAGGGCATCGCTTTGGCGAGGCGGAAAGTGCAATAAACAAAGGCCCTTAAGGGGCTTAGGCATCGACTTCGGAAAAATTTACCTGTCCGTAACATTCAGAAACTTGATGTTGGATAACTGCTTTTCCGCGATGACTTTTCCCGTTTCCCCGCGTCCAATTTAATGACGACAGATTACGGAACCTTTTCCAAAGCTGGTTCGTATCAATAGACATCAAGGCGGTTCGTATGAATCGACGTATGGAACTCAAATTTCAAGTCGAATGCTTGCAGGATGTGGCGGTCGTGAACTGCTCTGGACGCATGGTGCGCGGAGTAGCGCTCGACGAGTTCCGGCACCGGATCGAGCGACTCGAGCGTGTCCGCATGCTGGTGCTTGATGTTTCGGAAGTTGACCATCTGGATGCCGGTGGTTTGGGAACCCTGCTTCTGGTGCGCCGTTGGGCGATGCGGAACTCGGTGAGGATGAAGCTGGTGAACCCACCGGATTTCTTCCGCAGCCTGCTGGAGGCGACACATCTCACATCGCTTTTTGAGATTTCTTCGCTTAAAGAAGCAATCTGTATTTTGCGGTCGAAAGAATCCTCACCGCGCTTCGCGGTCGCCTGAGCAAGCCCTTCTCATTGGGCGCGATGCTTTATAATTCGCGCCCATGAAGCCAAAGAGGCTCTCAGGTGCGCGACCTGAGCCGGTCGATGCGCTGGTCTATCCGCGATTCTCTGGTTTAACAACCTTCATGCGCCTGCCGCACGTTCCTCGCGCGCAGGAACTCGATATTGCGCTCATCGGGATCCCATTCGATGGTGGCACCACCTATCGTTCGGGGCCGCGCTTCGGTCCCCGCCATGTGCGCGAGCAAAGCGCCATTGTTCGCCCGTGGAACCCGGTGCTGCACGTCAACCCGTTTGCGAATTGGCGCATCGCCGATTACGGCGACCTGTCGATTAATCCCCTCTCCCTGGACGATACCTATGACCGCATCACGAAACAGTTAAGCGAAGTGGCCGACGCGGGCGCGCGTGCCATCTGCGTCGGCGGAGATCACTCGATCCTGCTGCCCATCCTGCGCGCGGTACACCGGAAGTTCGGTCCCGTCGCGCTGGTGCAGTTCGACGCCCATAACGACACCTGGGGAGGCTACTTCGGAAGTCCGCATTCGCACGGTACTCCGGTCCGCCGTGCGGTAGAGGAAGGCTTGTTGCTCGAAGGCAGCGTTCTACAGGTGGGGCTCCGCGGGCAAGTCTATTCGAAGGACGACTTCGCTTTCGGCCGCCAGCACAAGTTCAGCGTCATCACCGCGGAGGAGTTTCATCGTCAGGGCCTCGCTCCGGTCGAGAAAGTGCTGAAGCGTTTTCGCGGCGGACCGCTCTACCTGACACTCGACATTGACGTGGTCGATCCGGCCTTCGCGCCGGGAACGGGCACCCCGCAGGTGGGTGGGCTCTCAAGTTTCCAGATCCTCGAACTGGTGCGCTGTCTCAAAGGACAAAGTTTTGTTGGAGCCGATCTTGTCGAGGTGTCGCCGCCTTACGATAACGGAGAGATTACTTCACTCCTGGCCGCGAACCTTCTCTATGAAATGCTGTGCCTGTTCTAGCCGCTTGTTGTGACGCAGATGTCGTTATGATCCGGATGATGATCGCGAGAGTCGAATGACCCAACTCGCCCGCCAATTGCGCATCGCCGATTACTTCTCCCTTGGATGGGGAACGATGGTCGGGGTCGGCTGGCTGGTCGTCATGGACGACTGGCTGATGCGCGGCGGCCCGCTCGGCGGCATTCTTGGATTCGCGATTGGCGGCATTCTGCTGCTGCCCATCGGCTATGTGTACGGCAAGTTGGTGATGGCCATGCCCGACGCAGCGGGCGAGGTTGCCTACACCGCGAAAGTTTTCCCGCGCCCGGTCAGTTTCTATACCGGATGGATGATGATGCTCGCATACTTCATCGTCTGTCCGTGGGAGGCCGTGGCCGTCGGCCGCATAGCCGCATATATATTGCCCGCGCTCGATTCCATCGAGTTATACCGCGTGGCGGGAAAGCCGGTTTACCTGCCGCACCTGGCCATCGGGCTCGCGCTCACCGCGCTGCTGACTGTGGTGAACTATCGCGGCGTCCGGCTGAGCGCTACCTTTCAAAACTGGACCACGTTCGGCACACTTGCGCTTTTCGTGGTTTTCGTCGCCATTGGCGTCGCGCGCGGATCGCCAGCCAATTTCCCTCCGTTGTTCACGCATACTTCGTTTGTCTCCATTTTGCTCGTGCTGCAGATCGTCCCTTACTTCATGACGGGATTTGAATCCGTGACCAAGGCTGCCGAGGAAGCCAATCCCCAATTTCGCGCGCAGGGATTCTCTCGAGCCATCTTTGCGGCGATCATCGTCGGCGCCGTGTTCTACATCATCGTGATTGCCGCGGTGGGCTTCGTGGCGCCGTGGCGTTCGCTGACCGGCGAGCCATTCATGACTGCCGTCGCATTCGAGCACGCCGTCGGCTCGCGCTGGATCGTAAGCATCATTCTGAGTGCGGCGTTGCTGTCGCTCTTCAAAGTATTCAATGGAAACTTTGTCGCCGCCAGCCGCTTATTGTTTGCCATGGCCCGGCGTGGGTTGGTGCATACACGGCTGGCCAGCGTGCATCCACAGAATCAAACCCCAGCCGCGGCTGTCGTTTCAGTTGGAGTCGCCACCGCTCTGTGTATGTTTCTTGGCAGTGCGATTCTGGTTCCGATCACCGAGGTCGGATCCGTTGCCTCCGCCACTGGATGGTTCGCGGTGTGCGCTGCCTATCTGTTAATGAAGCCTCGGGCCGCCGACCGCCTGATCGCTCTGCTGGGCGCATTGGTCGGATTCGCGATGGTGCTGATGAAGCTGGTGCCCTTTGTGCCGGGACACTTTTCCGGCGGGGAGTGGCTCGTGCTCGGGGTTTGGATTATTCTTGGCACTTTGATTGGCCGACCGCGCTAGACAACTTGGCACCGGCGACAACGCGAACACCACTGTGGATTCGCGAAAAACTGAACACGAAAGAAACTTATGACCAAATCCCGCTTTCTCACGTGGGCAGTCTTGCTGATCGTTTCTGCGCTTGCCTTCGCCCGTGACCACGCCGCTGCCGACTCACCCTTCGACCTCGTCATCGCCAACGGACACATCATCGACGGCACTGGCTCCCCGTGGTACTCAGGCGACATCGGAATCCGCGACGGCCGTATCGCTGCCATCGGGAATCTCTCTGGCGCCGCCCGCAAGCGTACGGTTGACGCCAAAGGCAGAGTCGTTGCTCCCGGCTTCATCGACATGCTCGGCCAGTCGGAGATGACGATACTGGTCGATCCGCGCCTGCCTTCTAAGATCTATCAGGGCATCACCACCGAGATCACCGGAGAGGGCGGATCCGCCGCTCCTTTAAACGATGCCATCATCGCGGCCGATCTCGCCGGATACGAACATTACAAGATCAATCCCGACTGGCGGACGTTCCGTCAATATTTCTCGCGTCTCGAAAAGCAGGGCATGGGGATCAATCTCGCCAGCTACGTGGGCGCGACTCAGGTGCGGCGAATGGTGCTGGGTGACGCCGACGTGCAGCCGACGCCCGAGCAGCTCGACAAAATGAAAGCTCTGGTGCGCGACGCGATGCACGACGGAGCTGTCGGAGTGTCGACTTCGCTGATGTATGCGCCCGCTCCCTATGCGAAAACGGAAGAGATTATTGCGCTGGCCTCGGAAGCCTCGAAGTTCGGTGGCGTCTACGCGACGCACATGCGCAACGAGAGCGACAGCGTTCTGGAGTCGATTGACGAGGCGGTTCGCGTCGGCCGCGAGGCGCATATCCCGGTTGAGATATGGCATTTCAAGGTGGCTGGCAAAGCCAACTTTGGACGCATGCCTGAGCTGGTGGCGCGGGTCAACAAGGCGCGCGCCGAAGGGGTTGACGTGGAGGCTGACACCTACGCCTACACCGCATGGTTTAACAGCATGTCGGCTTTCGTTCCAGCGTGGGCGCATGACGGCGGCGACGCGAAATTGATTGATCGATTGAAAGATCCCGCAAGCCGTGCGCGCATTCGGAAAGACATGGAGACGCCTTCCAAAGAATGGGATAACGAGTGGGACGAGGTCAGCGGCCCGCAGGATGTGATGATCAGCGTGGTCCAGAATCCCGCGTTGAAAAAGTTTCAAGGCAAGCGGCTCACGGAAGTCGCGAAGACCATGAATAGAGATCCGATGGATGCTCTCTTCGATCTGCTCATTGAAGACAAGGCGTTCACCGAGTGCGCGGTGTTTGGTATGTCAGAGCCCGACGTGGTGCTGGCCTTGCAGCAACCGTGGGTTTCCATTGACAACGACTCGTCCGGCACGTCGCCCGAGGGCATCCTCGGCGAGGAGCACCCGCACCCCAGAGCCTACGGCACCTTTCCGCGCATCTTGCGAAAGTATGTTCGAGAGGAAAAGAAACTGACGCTGGAAGAGGCAATCCGCAAGTTCTCGGCGCTGCCCGCCCAGCGCATGCGGCTTACGGATCGGGGCGTGCTGAAGCAGGGTATGTGGGCGGACATGGTGGTGTTTGATCCGGAGATGGTGCGTGATGTGGCAACTTTCGACGATCCGAACCGGCTGTCGGAAGGCATGGAGTACGTGCTCATCAATGGAGTGCCCGTGATCGAGAACGGAAAGACGACTGGCGCGCGGCCGGGGAAAGTGTTGCGAGGAGCAGGGTACGAACCGTAGCAAGCTTCCAAAAAACCTGTAGAGACCGGGTTTGCCCCATCTCACTCGCGGCGGAAGCGCGGCAGGCCGCGTCCGCAACGGGGGAATCAGACGGCCGGGCTTACGGTTTGACGGTCTCCGCGCCTTCTTCCACGCGCTTGGCTTCGGTTCGATTCGCTTCCCGATGACCGGCCGGCGCGACGTGCGGTTTGGCGAGCGTCCCGGTGAGCGTCCACGATTGCTCGTCACCACGCGTCAACACGAAGTCGAAACCGCCGCCTGGGGAAGCCGTTCCTCTTACTTGGTAAGTGGTGTCACTCGATTCCAGTCTGCCGGCGGAGAGTTCCCAAGCACCTTTTTTCAGATGCAGCTCTCCGGCGAACCGGTGCACCGGCAACGGCCCGGACGATCCCGGAATCTCAATATGCGGCAGGCTGCCGTTCCGCATCACGAACTGCAGCTTACCATCGGCGCGCTCCAGCACTTGACGGAAGCCGTCTCCGGATCCATCCAGCTCGAAATTCCCGGTGGCTGTCCCGGAAATCCAGTCATCGTTCATCAGAGTGCCCATCTGCGCCAGCGAAATGTCTTGCAGCGTGCCGGTGCCGTGGTAGCGCACGGTCTGATTCGACGCATCATGATTCGATAGATCATGATTGGATACATCATGATTGGATACATCAACGATCCAGTTCCCCTGATGCGTGCCCTGCAGCAGTTGTCCGCGCAGCGCCGTCAGCGTGATCTTGCCTCGATCAACTTCCACTTGCGTCGCAACCTGGGTAGCCGACATCTTCTTCAACCCGAACCGGCCGACATGCAAGTTGCCATGTGCCTGGATCGCAAGCAGCGGCGAAGGGCCCAGCGGATCATTGGAACTGGAATTCAAGATGCGGTACCACGGACGCTTGGCAGGATGCGGCGTGAACCATTCGGCGAGATCTCCGGTCGAAAGCTGGTCGGCCATAAGATCGAACTGAAACACACAAGTTGGAACGATACCCGCGATGACGGCCGGAGCGGCGGCTGGTGCGGTGCCCGGTCCGGCGCAATGCCGGGGTGCGGTGATTTCGCCGCTCCAATGAGTGCTTGCGGTCCGGGCAGAAATCTTCTCCATCCTTACTGCGTCCGGATCGAGAGACATGGTCGCTGAAATAATCTGAATTGGTGTATTCAGGCCGCGCATTTCGGCCCGCACATTTCGCAGTTGAGCTGTCCCAACCGCAATGGGAGCGGCAAAGCCCTGCCAGGAGCCGGAAGCAGTCACGTCCAACTGGGCCAAACCTTCTGCCGCTGGGCGGGTTGCCGGCAATCCCAACACATCCTCCAGCCGAAACACGTCTTTCAGTTCCATGTCGCCACGAAGAGAAAAACGGTAACCGCTGACGGACATCCACCCCGCGCCGTTCACGGGCCCGGAAGCGTTCATCGTCAGTTGAACCGGACCAATCCGCAGGTGAGTTTCCGCGGGCTCCTGATTCTTTTCTTGTTCTTGCTTTTTGGTTGCCGGACGACGGGACCGGATTTGCGGCGAAGTTCCCTGCCAATCGGCGGCCACCAGGGTCAGTGGAATGGTCCCGAAGGCAACCTCATCTTTTCCCGGGTTCGAGGAGAGGCGCGATGCGACGCGCACATTGCTCGCCGAGCCGTTACCGCTCCAGTGCTGCAGTATGTCGTTGTGAGCCGCATCGGCAACATTGCGCGTTGTGCGGAACTCCGCATTCAGCAGCCCACTCGCGGTGAGATCGCCGGGGATCTGTTTTTTCGCCTGACGCAGCAATCGAACCACGGAGGTCAGCGGCACCTTCTCCGCCTCGAGCGTTAGATCATAATTGGGTCCCTGGGCCACCAGGGACAACGCTCCACGCAGGCGCACCGTCCCGCCGCCGACCGGCGATTCGCACAGCAGGTCGGCAACTGTGCCCATGACCGCACTGTACCGTCCCGAGCAAGCGGTTGCCAGGCGCACGTTCTCGCTGCCGACAATGTCGTAGCGATGGAAACCATCGATTGCGGTCTGGCTCTCGATCCGCAGTGCTTCCGGAGTGCCGGAAACGTTCGCCGTGAAATTTACGCCGCCGCGCCATCCTCCGTCTTTTCCGCTCAGCAACTTGGTGATCTGTCCGAGTTGCCCGTTCTGCCATTGCACGGTGAACTGCACCGGGGTCAACCGCAAGCTGGACGAGCGCTGCCACGTGGCGTTGATCTGCAGCAACCCCGTATCGGTGAGATTAAAATCCGTGCGCACGGGCGCTGCCTTGATACGAGCGCTCCAGGAATTCTCCGAATCCTGCCAAAGCGCCACGTCGGCATCCGTCAGTGCGTACGACTTCTTCGTCTGTCCGAGCTTGAAATTGATGCGAGCATGGCCGGCTTCGAGATAGGGGAATGCCGGCCGCCGCTCGTAAACGCCCTTCGCGGTCGGAGCCGCGGGAATCTGCGCGTTACGCTCGAGCAGGCTCGCCAAATTCCAGCGACCCTGGATGTTGCGCACCAGATTGATGCTGGGCTCGGTTGCGCTCAGGTTGGCGATCTCGAGCCGGCCGCGGAGCAGGGAACGGAACCGTATCGCGGCGGAAACGTCCTGCGCGCGGATCATCGGCTCCGCGCTAAATGCGGGATCGTCGTAGATGACGAGTCCCTCAAGATCAAAGCCCGGCCGCGGCAGAAGATGAAAACGTACCTTGTCGAGCGCGACCCTGCGTCCGAGCGCGCTTCCTATGGACGTGGCAATCCGGTTTCGCAACCTGTACACGCCGGGCCGGAACAGAAACAGGATCAGCAGGAGAGCCACGATGGCCGCTACCCCGCGCTTGGAACTTAGAAACGTCACCGCAGGATCCTGAAGGTGCGCGACCAGCGGGTCTCATCAAAGAAGTGAATGATGATGTGCGCCAGGAATCCCAGCCGGTCGCCCATGCTGCGCATCTCGTATTGGTTGTCCGGGGTCTCAAACGACCAGTAGATAAACATAGGGCGGCCGATAATGTTCTTTCGCGGAACAAAGCCCCAAAAGCGGCTGTCGTAGCTCACGTCACGGTTGTCGCCCATGGCAAAGTAGCTATCTGGCGGCACAACAATGTCCTCTCCCTGAATATGTGAAGAAAGTTCCTGCGCCCATTTTTCGTTTCTTACTCCGTATGCTTCCGATGGGAGCACAGCGGGAAAGTTATCGGTGTAGAGGTTGTGCTCCTCCCGTTTGTGGCGGACGAACGGCTCCACGAGTTTCTCACCGTTGCGGTAGACGACGTCATCGCGCAGGTGGATGCGGTCGCCGGGAGTGCCGATGATCCGTTTCACCAGAAACAGACCCGGTTGTTCTGGCGACATGAACACTGCAATTTCGTCACGGCGGACATCGCGATAAGGCATCAGCGGCCCCATCCAACTCGTGGGCGGCGCGAACTGTTCCCGGTTCACGAATACGTGGTCGCCGATGAGCAAAGTGTCCTCCATCGAACTGGAGGGAATCTCAAACGCCTGCAGCACAAACGTGATGATGAACAGGCCGGTGACCAGCACTCCCGCGAGGGAGGCGAGGAATTCCACCGTCGTCTCGCGCGGCTTTTCGTCCACTGGCTTTTCGTTGCCTCGGACTTCTTCTTTTTCTTTCTTCGGCACGTTCGGTACCCGTTTCAGAGGATTTGTTCTCGGCGCAACTTCATCCGCGTATCCATAATCTCAGCGTACCAGCCTGAAGGTGCGTTCCCAGCGCGTTATCTGCAACAAATGAGTTACCGCGTAGGCGAGGTGATAAAGTCTATCACCCACGGTGGGCGATCCGGGAAGGTCGTTGTTCAAATTGCCCGACGACCAGTAAATCAAAAGTGGGCGCCCAATGATATTTTCGCGCGGCACGAATCCCCAGTATCGGCTGTCCTGGCTGTCATCGCGATTGTCACCCAGAACAAAATAGTGGCCCTCGGGAATAATCAGCTGGTGGTCTTCCACCAGTTTCGGCATTTCTTTCCACCATTTCGCATCCACTCCGTAGTCGGGAGAATCCGTGCGCGGGAAGTCGTCGCGATAAAAATTGCGGAGCGCGGTGATGTATTGCACGTAGGGCTCGTGAAGCGGAGCGCCGTTGATATAAACGCGTTTGTTGATCAGCCGCAGGCGATCTCCCGGCAAGGCCACCACTCGCTTCACGAAGTCCTGTGCGGGATTCACTGGATAATGGAAGACGATGACGTCTCCGCGCCGGACGCTGCGATAGGGCATTAAGCGGTTCCATCCCGTGCTGCCGCCATAGCAAAACTTATCCACCAGCAGGTAGTCGCCGATCAGCAGCGTTTGCTCCATCGATTCCGAGGGGATAGTGAACGCCTGTGCGAGGAACGTAACCACAAAAACGGCAATCACGACCGTTCCCGCGACCGACTGAATGGTCGCGGGCCAATCCCCAGCCGAAATTTTCTGACTCAACGACATAATTTTTCAGTAGAGACGGGGCTTGCCCGTCTCCTGCGTATCGGGCACGAAATGTTGCGTCCGGTCCGAGCCGGGCAAGCCGTGTCTCTACGGGAGACTCGATGCCCGGGGCAACCGGGCCAGGTGCTCCAAAGCCTGCCGCGCCGCTTCCTGTTCTGCCCGTTTCTTGGTCGCGCCCTGTGCGCGCCCCACGAATTGGCCCATCTCCGGCTCCGGCAGTTTCACCTCGACCGTAAAAGTCTTCTTGTGTTCGGGCCCTTCCTCTTTGACGAGCGCATAAACCGGCTGCGATCCTCCTCTGGCCTGCAACGCTTCCTGCAGCGCGGACTTAAAATCCATCACCGGAATGGCGCTCGTCTCAAGTTTCATGTGGGCCAGTTCCGGTTCCACGATCGCGCGCACGATAAAGTCTCGCGCCACCGGCCACCCCCCGTCGAGATAAAGCGCAGCCAGGATCGCTTCGAGCGCGTCCACCTGCAGGCTGGCCTTGTTACGGCCGCCGCTTTTTTCTTCGCCCCGACCGAGCCGCATGTAATGACCAATGTGAAGCTGTTCCGCCACCCGCAGCAAATGCCGTTGTCCCACCAGATGCGCGCGCAGCTTGGAAAGGTGCCCTTCCTGGAATTCGGGGAAGCGGTGGAACAGCGCCTCGCTGGCCGCCAGCCCCAGTACCGCATCTCCCAGGAACTCGAGCATTTCGTTATCGCCGTTAAACGAACCGAGGCTCGACGAGCCGCTCCCAGCGCCCAGCGCCTCCACCTCGCGCGCTTGCGAGCTGTGGGTAAGCGCCTGCTCGAGCAATTCCCGGCGCTGGAAGTGGTGACCCAGGCTTTCTTCGAGCGCCATGATTTCGCGTGACTTCATCACAAAAGGGCAATCGAGACATTGAATCATTCAGGCATTGAATCACTAAGACAACGCCTCAATACCTCAACGCCTCAATGATTCAATCAGTTCTTTGGCGGGCTCTGCGGTGGGGCCGGGGCCGCGCCTCCGGTGAGCTGTTGCAAGCGATCGCGTTCGTGGCGCGCCGGGGTTCCAATCGCAGTATTGTCTTGCGTCAATTCCACAGCGCGGTTTGCCACCTTGAGCGCCTCCGGATATTTCCCCTGCTTGTCGATCGCCAACGCCAGACGGAGAACTACGGCCGGATCGGGGCTACTAGGAAACGCGTCGATGGATTTCTGAAAATTCTCCTGCGCCGCCGGGTAATTCTCTTTCTTGAACTCAATGGTACCGAGACTCGAATACGCGTTCGAGCGGAGAAATGACTTGTAGGCGTCGATTTTCTCCTGCGGCGTGCCCGCTGGGACGCTGATGTCGGTGTCCACCGTCTGCGTGGCCTTCTGCGCCATCGAGGTCGCTTCGGCGAAGCGCTGATCTTTGTCGAGATCCGAGTCGCGCGTTCTCTCGGCGATTACCTCGGCGACGATTGCCAGAGCCTCGGGATTGTCCGCGTCGAGGCTGAGTACTTTGCGGCCCATCGCCTCGGATTTCTCGGCGTTGTTAGCGTTCTGGTAGAGCCGCATCGCGGTCTGATAAAGCAGCACGCGAACTTCACTGTCAGGAAACTTGGAAGCAAAATCGTCCGAGGCTTTCTCTAGCGCAGCAACATCGGTATTTGCTGCCGCCGTGTTATAGGCATCTTGCTCCGGCTTGGTCTTGAGTTGCGGTGGACGCTTTCCCGCAGGCGCCGCCGTGGCACCTGGAGTTGCACCCTGCGCAGGCGCCGCCGTGGTACCCTGCGCTGGGGCCGCCTGACCCGCAGCCGGCGGGTTCTGCTGTGTCGCTTGCGCGCTGTTCCGGGCCTCCGCCCAAACCGCAACACTCAGTGTGCCTGGACTCATTATCCCTAGACTCAGTGCGCCTAGAATGATTGCTGCTCGCCTCATGCTGTCTCCCATAGTGCAAAATTTCAAACCCAAGATTTGCTCACGTAGGGACAGCCAACCCCGGCTGTCCGTTCTACCTGGCTGCGTATCAACGAATCGCGTCAGCGACGCAGGATTCGTATCAGGGTATCGCTTTAGCGATACCTCAAGTCCTACGAAACTCGACCGCCCCTTCATGGGCTGGGCATCGAACGTCGAACGATTCCGCAACCTTGAAACTCCGAAACCTTGAAACCCGTTTTACTCCGGCTGCTTCGCCACCGGAGGCTCATACGGCTGTTCCAATCCCCGCCGCGCTGCTACTTTCGCTTCCGGAACCGCTCCTGCCGCATCCAGTGCCGCACGATACTGGTCCAGGGCGGCGAACCGATCTTCCTTCAAATCAAAAATGCGCCCCAGATAAATATGCGACCATGCAATCACCTTGGGTTCATGTGCCGTCTGCAGCGCCTGTTCAAAGTATTTACGCGCCCCATCCATGTCCCGATTCGCCGTTGCGACTTCCGCCAGGATGAATAGCGCATGTCCCGAATCTTCTTCCTGCTCATCGAGCGCCTGTTGCGCTAGTTTCTGCGCGGTTTCCGGATCGCCAGCCGCCAGTCGCCGCTCCGCGTTCAGCAGGAGATGCTCGTTCCGGCGGCCAGCCAGGTGCAGCAGCTCCGGCGCCGCTTCGCCCGAGAACTGAACCTGCGATGCCCGCTTCATTTCTTTGCCGACGTCAATCGAGCCCACCAGGCTCGCATAGGCATCGCGCATGCCCGCCGGATCTTTTTCGAACTTGACCAGCGCGTCGTAGAAATACCGCGTCAGGACGTACCCTTCCTTGTCGGCTTCGTCGATGCCCTGGGTCCGCTCCGCTTCCGGAATCTTGGTCAATCGCTCTTCAATCGCCCGCACCAGGCATTCCGTTACCAGCAACGAAATGTTGCTCTTGAAAGCTTCATCCATCGGAGCCATTTTCACATCAAGGAGCAACGGCTCGAGGCGTTTGAACGAGCTCCCATTTTTCATGGCCAGAGGATCCAGAAGATAATGCAGATACGTATGCCGGATCTGCTGCATTTTGATGGTCGTGCTCGAGGTCGGCGAAATCACGACGTAGTAATCCGAACCGTAATTGCGCGCATTGGTCTGGCTGGGCGCGCCCATCGCATCCAGATAAACGGTGAACTGCCGTCCCAGGTAGCCCGACGATGGCAGCTTCAGATAGATCTCGGTGTCGAACGTCATCTTCGCCAGCGGATCGTGATAGATCTCGGTCAATTCAGTGTAGCGCGCATTGTGTCGCTGCCAGATCGCGTGCAGGCCGATTTTCTGGTAGAAGGCCTCGATCATCGGCACGATGTCCGCCAACACTGCGGCGTCGGGCGGCAAGTCCGTCGGCTTCACCTTCGGTGTGAAAGTCGGCGGCTCCTCCAGATAGAGCGCCAGCGATACATACTGGGACAAGTCGCGCGCGGCCTCCGTCGCCTGGTGCTGGCGGTAGAACCCGCACATCGGAGCGATCACGTCCTGAGCCCCGGCGGTATTCGCAACTGCCTTGGCAACTTCCGACCGGATCTGCGTCCGCAGCGGATCGGAAGCATTCAGCTCCTGGTCATACCCGCACGTGTTGATGGCGGCGAGCACCGCGAACAGCGTCTCGCTGGTTTCCAGTGATACCTGCGGGCGGTTCTGCGCAAAGCCAGTCGACACGAACAGCACGACCGCCAAGCTTAGAGAGAACGCCAGTCGAACCCGTTGCTGTCCCAGGAAACCACTTCTGATCTCAGGCATAGATGGATGGCTAGAAAATAGTGTACGAACTGGTCAATTCGCGGTCAAACCGACAAGTGCTGCAACAATCGCTGGAAGATGGTCTTGCGCGTGAATCTCGCTGGGTTTCGGATGCCAGGGGTTCCTTCGCCGGTAGAGACGGGGCTTGCCCCGTCTCTACCGGGAAATCGGATGTCCCTTTAGATTTTCGTGGTGGTGGTCGCTACCCCTTAACGCTAATCTTGGAAAACGACAGCACCGCCGTCCCCGCCGTCGGCCGTCCCATGGAAAGCGCCGGATGGAACGTAGTGAAAATCAGCAGGTTCTTCAACTGCGGCAGCACCGCCTTGGCGTCGTCCGGCTGAGACAGGATGCGGTAATCCTCCACGCGGCCATTGGCATTCACGTAGGCTTCAATCACCACCGCGTCGTCGCCCATATTGCCGAGCGACGTGCCGAAGGCTGACTGTTCGAGTTGAGGCCCGGTGTACAGCATGAGCGGAACGTCTCCGCTGCTGGCTTGCAATTCTGCCGGCAAGGCAAAGAAGCCAAGCAGCAGTCCGAAAGTCAACACCGCGCTGAGCAGTCCCGCCGTAGCCGGAACCATGAAGGCGTTGAGCGCGTTTTCGAGCCTCACCAGCGCACCTTCAAACCGCGGACGGCGCGTCTGCGCGGCCTCGCGCGAAATCGCAAGACGCAACTTCAACGCCAAATCGGCCGGGGCCCTTTTCGGACCCAGACTGGCAAGCAACTGTTGCGTGCGCTGCATCGCGGCATATTCCCGCTCGCAACCAGTGCACTGTGCCACGTGGCGCGTGAGTGCGCGCATCTCCGACCCGCTCACCCGGCCATCGAGATACGGCGAGAACAACCTTTTCGTCTCAGCGCAGTTCATGGCGTCACCTCAACCTCTCTGCCACCACGCGAACCTTCCCGTGAATTTTCTCGGAAACGTTCCCTCGAACTCTGGGTCGCGCCGTTCTGCCGCTCGTCAACCGGAGCGACAAGCCCCAACTCCGGACCCACTTCCCGGACATATCCCGTCAATTTCTTGCGCAGCGCGTCGCGCCCCCGCGTGATGCGGGACTTCACCGTTCCCAGCGAAATCACCAAAACTTCCGCAATTTCCTCGTACGACATCTCTTCCAGATCGCGCAGAATCAATGCCGTCCGATATGGCTCGGGCACCTGTTGCAGCGCCTGCTCCACGGCCGTGCGCACCTCGGTATGCGCGAACTTTTCAAACGGAGACTCGCCCCGATCGACCAGCCGCTCTTCTCCGGAATATTCAAACTCGCCCGCTGCAATGGGATCAATCGGCGTTTCCTGTGCCTTGTGCCGGAACCACCAGCGCCTTCGATTGGCCGCCTCGTGCAGCGCGATGCGGTAAATCCAGGTCTTAAGGCTGGATTCGCCGTGGAAATGTTTCATCCCGCGGAACACTTTCAGAAACACATCTTGCGTAGTGTCCGCCGCATCCGACGGATCGTTCACGATGCGATAGATGAGTCCATAAATCGGCTGGTGAAACTCGCCGATGAGCCAGGAATAGGCCTCTTCCGACCCCGCCTTCAGTTCAGCGATGACGGCGGATTCCTCAGCTCGGGCCCCGATCGCTCTGGCAAGATCGCCCAATGTCGTAGCTCCCGCCATGGTGGCGTTGCCCCCAATTATAAAGTCACTCGAGCCCCAGGCGGGAATCTTAATTCTTGTGCCGAAGCTGCGCCGGACGACCCGACCCACCTAGTTACTTAGACTCCGGAGCGGCCCATAGAGTTCCCGTGGTAAGTCCAGCATTTGCAACGATTCGCGTAGGGACAGCCGCCCTCGGCTGTCCAAGCCGTGCGAAGCTCAGGATGGATGCCCCTCCTGTAGCTAACGCAGGAAGGGGCCGGGGATTGGCAAATCCACGATTTCGCCGCCTTCTGAGCCCAGCGCCAAATGCCGTCTGATCAGTTCGGCTGAGAAGTATTCGGCGGCGTGTCTACCGTTGTCGCCGGAGTTGTCGCCGGCGGCTTCGGTTTCGCCACCTTCTTTTTCGCCGGCTTCTTCGGAGGTTGGGTGTCATCCACCACAACCTTTTGCGGGGGCGGAGGTGGTGCTGCCGAAAGCTTTTTCACCTGCGCGCGCAAACGCGTCAACTCATCTTCTTTACTGGCGGCCAATTTCTGCACACGCTCTCCCAGCGTGCGACGCGCGCTCTCGAGTCCGGTCATGTCGTTGCCCAGACTCTGAAACTCATCTTTCGATCCAAACGCTCCCGCCGCTTCCACCACCGAACCAAACACGTCATACAGCGCATCGAGGTTGCGGTAGAGTTTGAAACTCGCACCCAAGTCTTCCGGCGCGTTGTTCAGTTGCGTGATCGTTTCCGGCAGCGCCGCCTGCAAGTTGCGCTGGATGGACTCCACGTTCGCCAGCGTTTGTCGCTTGGTCGCACCATCCGTTTTCCATTTCTCGATGCGGGTCTTTGCCAGATCGGATTGCATGCTTTGTGCCGTCAGCTTCAATTGCTCCACGATGCTGTTCAGTTCGCTCACCGATGCATACGCGACCGGCGGCTGCGAGCCGGCTGCGTCTTGCCTCCCCGCTAAGGCCGGCGCAAGCGCAATCGCAAACCCAGCGATGAAGATGAAACAGAAAAGTGACCGAACGAGAATCTTCTGCGAAGTCGACATGGGGCTCCGATTGTGTCCTTTGTGTTTTGCCAACCATATCCTATTTGACATCGACCACGCGAGTCGAGTTTGACGCGGCGGCGAAGCTAAGCGAGAATTGAAGGATAGCAATTGCCCTCCGCACCAAGTGGGCCTGTGGCGCAGCTGGGAGCGCGCTTCCATGGCATGGAAGAGGTCGTCGGTTCGATCCCGACCAGGTCCACCATTTTCAACTACTTGCCTATACTCCGCTTTTCAGTTTGGCGTCATTGGGTGTCACAACACCGGAAATACTTCTGCTTTCATTGAAGACGTTAGGTGCGATCCCGACTGGGTCCACCATCTTTTCAGCCACTTGCAGGTACCCCTATCTCCAGCTTGATCTTATCTGGCTTCAAAATGCTGTGACCGCTTCCTTACGTATGGATGAGGTCGTTGGCGCGATCCCGATCAGGTCCACCATCTTTTGGAACAAATGCCAGCTTGGCGCTATTTGATGTCTTCACGCCGGCGCTCGCGAAACACTCAAAGTCGTTCTCGCTCATCGACTGCATCTCGGTCGGCAGGGCAAAGCGGTGGAAAGTTCATCTCGACGGGTCGCCCTAAACTGTAGATAACCAGTCCGGCAAAAGGAGGATGTCGAGGTCGAAAATGCAGAGAAGTTAAGTCGATCCTCATGGAACAACAGGGTGACGTTTGATCGACGACTTCGAAGAAAACGGAGCTCTCTGGTTCGCATTCGCGAACGAGACTGGGTTGTCCTTCCCCGTATCGCTCAACCCATCTGCGATTCGCTTCCATTTGGAACCCTTGCGCCATGCCTCCGGTTTTGACCCACTCTGTTAATGATGCTCATGTATTTCAGCGAATACGGCAGCTCTCTGCCACAATCAACGCAACAGATGTAGACGAGTCCAGTCGCATTGCGGCGCGGCCAAGTGGTGTGTGGATGGACACAATCAAACAAGTACGCCAAAATCCATTTCAGCCAGCCCATATTTTCTCTCCTGGCTAGGCCAGCGCGGACTCTCCGACTTCATGGCTTGACGAACTCTCGTGATCTAACTCGCATGACGCTAACTGGAGATATGCTCTCCGCAACTCCTTGCGATATTGTTTCTCACTGACCTGTGCCTTCACCGCGGCTTGATGAATCGTGTACCCAAGCACGTGATGCAGAACGAAGGCCACACGAGAGGCGGAATCGAGCAGAAGAATCGGGTTGCCGCTCAGGTCGTTCAGCGACTGAAATGCCCGGGAATTCGTCGCTGTGGACTGGCCGTAGAGCACAGCGTCGAAGGCCGATGACTCACCATCCCAGCGCGCACTGGATTCACCGCGTAATTGCTGTAATGAGAGTTCTACTGTTCGTTCGAACAAATCGGGATCGGCGGTGGGGAGCTCGATCGATCCATCGATTGCCCGCATCACGACTGAGAAGGCCACGCCGGGGTCGAGTGTCAGCAGATAGGCGGAATAGGTAAGCCGATCAAGTTCCGCCTGGAGATTCTTGTCTGCCGGCTGACTTATTTGTAGAGTCATCGGTTTGTACCTCCATCACATAAACGAAGGGCAACTAACATGCCAAATCGGGCGAAGGGTTGGTATTTCCTAACTCGCTGGAATTAAAAGGCCGAGATCGAGTCAAAGGGACGATTTGCCCCGAGTTCGTTTCCACGATGAAATGCGTGCAAGGCGAGTCATTGACGGTAGTGTCATCGACACCGGTGGCGCTGGGAGATTCCTGAAACTGATCGAAGCCGGACCTGGACTTTATCGGCTTTCCGTCCAAGGGGATGTGGCCTTTGTCGTGCATAAGCCTTTTGGCGAACTTCCTGCACGACGCGAGGTGAAAAGATGAATGCTCAAGGTCAACGAAAGTGCGCCTATTCGGCTTGCCAATGCACAAGCACAGCCACGGAGACGTACTGCAGCGTCTATTGTTCCCAAGCCGATCGCGTACAGGAGACAGAAATTCAATGCGATTGCAAGCACCATCCCTGCGCGCTCGACTGAGTAAGCCCGTTACGAGAAGACCGCGCAGAATTGGGATCTCATCTATCGATCACTAAACATGGCATTCCCCGAGCGACATACCGTCGACATTCTGCTGACGACTGCGTTGTTGTCGGCAGTCGCCGTCGGCGTCTATTGCGCTCGGCGGGTCATCCTGATCTTTGTTCTTGCCATACTCTTCAGCTACCTCCTCGATCCCGTAGTGAAGTTTCTGCAACGACATTCTTTGTTCTTCAGAAATCTCCGAGGGCCGGCGGTCGTCGAGGTGTACCTCACGTTTGTGCTGCTTATAGCGCTCGCGGGTTACACGTTTGCCCCAAGCCTGGCGAGAAGTACGGCGAGGGTGCTGGATGAGGCACCCGCTTTTCTGAATAGTCTCTCCACTGGCGATATCGCAAGTGATCTGCGAGGAAAATACGGTTGGAGCGAGGCGCAGGAACTTCGCTTCAGGGCCTTCCTTGCACGGCACAAACAAGATATTCAGAGTCTTGTACCAACGGTCGATCGCTATCTTTCAAACGCTACGCAAATTTTCGGCTGCTTGCTATTGATTCCCATCTTGGCCATCTTTTTCCTGCGCGACGGTCATCGCATCGTGGATGTTCTCATTCGGCTGCTCATTCATACTGACCGGCGTCCGAAGATTCATGCATTAGTAGGCCGACTGCACCTGTTGCTGACCCAATACATTCGGGCGCAGCTGTTGCTGTGTGTGCTCTCTTTCGTGTTCTATTCAGCAGCTATGCTCGTCCTGCGTTTCCCGCATGCCATCGTATTGGGGATCTTAGGTGGATTGCTGGAGTTTATTCCAGTTGTCGGCTGGACAAGCACATTCGCTGCGGTTGTTGGCGTCGGTATTTTGAAACACTCTCACTGGGTCTGGATGGCGGCATTGTTGGTCATTTGGAGAGTGATTCAGGACTATTTTGCCACGCCGAGGATCGTGGGAAGTCACTTGAAGATTCACCCTCTGGCTGCGATTTTCGCAGTGATGGTCGGGGCCGAAATTGGAGGAATCGTTGGCATCTACCTCGCAGTACCGACGATGGCCTCGTTCTGCATGATCTGGCGTTCTGTTGCTGAAGAGCGAGCAAAACGAGGTTGTGTATCTGACCGGGAAGCCGCTGCGAGCACATCGTCGAATCTTGTAGAATCAGCGATCTCATGACCAATCAGTTGACTGCACACCCGTCACCTGTCAAAGCCTTGCGATTGTGTGGTTGCCCAAACGGGTTGGCCGGTAAAGTCTGATTCTCATTCAATCACTTCGCGTGTGAAAGGACTTGCCACTCACTCAGCGAACCGTCAGCGTGGAATTGAAGGTGCTCAGCTCCCAACAAAGACGTCCTAATGAAAGGTGACGATGAAAACAGACTATGTCTTTTTGTGCGGGGTAATGTGGACTCAGTTCGGTTTGGAAGACGCCGGTGAAGAATTGGTTCGCGCGCTGCACTCCAATGATCCAGATATCTCCGTGCTTGCGTCTGCTCTTTTGGAAAGAACATCTCAGCAAAGCGGACGCATTCAGTAGCGCCTTGTACTTTGCCTGATTGTCTGGTGGCCGGAGGCAACTGGTCTCCCCGTCGCACTCATCGCCCATTCCCATTCCGCGAGCCACTTTCTACGGCACTTGCCGCAGCATTGGAACTCATCATGCTTCCGCCGTACACTTTCGCAGGTGGGAGTAAGCTCGGAGTCTCGACACGCATCTTCAGGGCTTGGTCTCGGGTCCGCAAGTCTTTCGCGTAGGAAATATCTTTGCTCCTCGCGCAATCTGCTCATCCAACGGCGTATGGGTTTGGCGTGGCCGTTTGCGCAATTGCATCCGGGCTCAATTGCAGACAATCGTCGTCAGCCAAGTGGACATCTGCTACTGTCCCCTGAATTGGTGCAGATGTTTGTCAGCAACCAAGAGTGCTTCCTGCCCGCGTCCTCCGCGTCAGCTCTATTCCGCAGAAGACGCAAAGCACAACGATAAAACGACGGCAGACTGAGCGGTAGCACTTTCTGCAGTTCGCGGGCCGCGCTAATGATCGTTGCCACGCCCGGGTATTGGGCAGTCTGTGTACGTGCGTCTGCGTCCGACATGTTCTTTCGTTCCGACGAAAGGGAAAAGCACCTACCTAGCCAAAGAGTTTCGGCATCATGGCTCTGCTCTGCGTGCAAACATGGTGGAAAAATGGGACAAAAATGGTGTCAATGGAGTCCCCCAAGTGACAGTGCCCGGAGGCTGACACTAAGCCCGGGGGTTCCTCGCTCGCCCGTGGACAGTGGCGGGACTGGCAATCGAACTGCTTGATTTCCCCAGCTAATGTGGGCGCTAAAGGCCTTCGCAAGTTTGGCGCGGACCACTTCTTTGGCCTGCATTCATGGCACGTGCACCAGGACTTCATTTCCAAATTTCCAACCCGCAACTCCTAACGAAGCTTGACGGAAGTCTTGTTCGCCAGAACGGAACGTCTGCCGAGCGCGATGCACGACTTGAAATGGTGCAGTGCATACACTGCAACGGCCCTCAATTCCGTTCGGCCGTTTTGCACCTGTTAGGCCGCTTTGGCATCTGGCGTGCTTTTGTCATGTTGTCGGAGCAATGAAGTGCTTCGGAGGACCTATGGCAAAGATAATCGAGTTCTACATACCGCAAAGCTTTCGCAAGGTTTCAAAGTGGTTGCCCCTCGCGGAACGTGGCAAGGTGCTGGCATTTCCTGAGGTGGTACGAAAATCGGCGTGACCAGTGCCGAAACGCGTGGCGAAATTGCGACTAAGCAAGGAAGTAACAATTATGAGCCATCAGAAGACGTACAGAGTTGTGGTGGCGTGTGGGCTGTTAGTAGCTTTCGCTCTAGCACTGGGAGGCCCAGTGGTCCCGCCCACGAAAACCACAACAGGGGCACGCAGAGTCACGCTCAATGTGACGCAGCTCATTGCGTCCGGTTTTCAGCTTTGAGCGTTTGTTGAAACTGGAAGCGCGGCAGACGTTTCCTTGCTACGTATTGCTTGAAGTGAAATACCAGCAGCGAGTCAGCATACGTGTCCATTCCTTTTCACTCGCGCATATTCCGAAATTCCACAAATCCACGCCGAACTGATGTGTGTTCTGGGGCAAAAGAGAGTGACGTGCGAATGCGTCAAACGAAATTGACACCACCAAGACGTCGACAGCAGATAGACCCTCGCGCTCCCGGAGCATTCCTTTGTGCCGCTTAAATCTCAATCGCTTACCAATGGGTTCAGCGGCTGACTGATTGGCACGAGTCGTGCAGACTAGTCCTCGCAGGTATGTGAAGAATCTAAACAAACAAGTTCTTGGAGGATTACAGTGAGTCTTGTCCGCATATCGAAGCTCAGGGCGCTGCTTTGTGGAATTGCGATCGTCGTGATCACAAGCTCCTCGTTCGCCGCCATCACCAACAAGACACATCAATTTGTGCAGGGCGAAAAAGCCAAAGTCTCAGGCTTGATTGTGTCTCGGGATGGAGATCTGGTTCGGATCCGCGACAAAAAGGCCGGTGAGGTCATCGTTGTGAGCATCGGCGATACGACCCACATCGAACGCAAAAACCATAAGTTTCCTTTTTACCGTCATACCGACATGGATGTCACTGCCTTGCTTCCGGGGCTGACGATCGAGGCAGAGGGCATAGGTAATTCCAATGGGCAACTGGAGGCCAGCAAAATCTCGTTTACGCCGGACGACTTTGCTATTGAAGTAGCCCAAGAGCAGCAAGTTCTGGCCAATAAGGCGGCTGCCCAGAATGCCCAGTCGACCGCCGACCAGGCCGCAACTGCAGCCGGCGCCGCAGCACTGCTCAGCGATGACCGCGCCCTGCTGCGCCCATGAAAAGATTTCCAGGCGTCGGTGGATGCTATTGCAATCCTCCATGCTACAGGACACCGATCGTGGTTCGTGCCATTCAGAACAGGGTCGTCATGGGGCACAGTCCAAGGCTTCCGAGATTATGGAACACCATGAGTTAGATCGACGTCACATGACTAAGACATCGGTCGCCCTCCGCACGGTCGCCATATTCGATGTGACAAAGGCAGCGATCGTCTTACTGCTCGGTTGCGGACTGTTTCATCTCATGCACAAGAATCTCGACGAGGTTCCCGACCGCGTCGTCCAGGTGCTTCACGTCAATCCCGAAGGGAAGCTCTCGAATCTCTTTTTTGAGCTGGCGAGCCACTCCAGTGATCGCAAGCTGTGGGTGCTGGCTCTAGGTACTTTGGCTTGCGCATCGGTGTGGTTAACTGAGGCATACGGCCTCTGGCGAGAGCGAGAGTGGGCACAAAGCTTCTCGCTACTGTCCACGGCCTTATATTTACCTCCGGAATTGTATTGGATACTGCGTGATCCAAGCTGGCTCAAGTGTGCTGTGCTCGTCACCAACATCGCGATCTTCCTATTCATGCTGAGTCTTCGCGTCAACAGGCATTCGAGAGTTGTCCGCAGCATCCAGCTGCAATCCTCCATGTACACCGGCGATCAATCTCCCGCGGGCAACGGTTCCGGCGTGCGTTCGTGATCCGCCGCGGGCGCTCGCATCAGCTGATCCGCGTAATCACGACAAAGGTGGAAGGTCGACACCGAACCAGCGACGGCGAGCGAAAGTGGAACTAGGAACTCTTGGCCAATACCCGTGAATTCAAGTGTGAGCACGATAGCCGCGAGAGGCATTTGCATCGACGACGCCAGGAACGCGGCGCCGCCGACGATGGCGAAGTCGGCAATGAACGCTGTGGGCCAAACGTGATTCCAGAAGCTACCAAGGATGATCCCAATTAGTGCGCCGAGGCTCAGGCCCGGCGTGAGCAAACCGCCCTCTGCACCTGCGCGGAGCGAGCCTACTAAAACGACAACCCTGAACAGCAGTAGCGTTGCCGCAAGTGCGAGACCAACTTCACTATCAAATCCTGCCTGTGCCAGTCCCTTTCCATTCCCGAGCAGTTGCGGGAATGGAATCGCGAGAAGGCCAATGATGGGAAAGACCAGAGCGCACCACACAGTTAGATGCCAATCTCTAGGGGCACGCGCGCGGGCTGCCTCAGTCACCCGTACAAATAGGTAAGCCGCCGCCCCAATTACCGGTCCCACGAGAAGCGACCAAACGATGATGGAAGGGGAAATTGCGAGCGGCGGAACCGAGTATTGGAGCCCATTTCCCAGGCCCAGCTGCGCAACCAAAGTTGCGATTACGCACGTTGCAAGCGCTGCCACAGAAGCAGGAAGGCTAAAGGTCCCTAGTAGCACCTCGAGAGTAAAAAGCGTTCCCCCGAGCGGGACATTGTAGACAGCAGCCAAACCTGCTCCGGCACCGCACGCAATCATGATCCGGGAGAATTCAGGCGTCAGATTGGCACGAGCGCACAGCTTCGTGGCCAATGCGGCGCCCAGTTCACGTGGTGCGACCTCCCGGCCGAGCGGCGAGCCCAGTCCAACGGTGACGATCTGAAGAATGGCATGTGTCAGGGTAGCCAGAAAAGGTATGTGGGGGCCCCTGTCACGAACCGCCTGGCTGATGGAGATCAAAGGAGTACCAAATCGGTGGAGCAACCACCAACCGATACCCGCGACAGCGCCACACCAACAGAGCGCCAGGAACCGCCGCAAGTCGGAAGCCGCCGTGACCTCCTCGAGAAAACTTACTCTGCTGACGATCGTACGCAGACCGTGACCGTAGGCGATGTGCTGGACGAGGCGTAACAACAAGGCGAGCGCCATTCCGCCGAACCCCGAAGCAACACCTGTGGCGAATGTCACGAGCACCAAGATCAACCAGCGTGGCTTCCTGATCGCAATCGCGCAAAGCGCTTTCTCCATTCAGATCTCGTTAGTGAGGGACAGGATCGAAGATTCGATTTTGCGGCCGAGCAGAAGCAACGCGTCATAACGCCCCTCTGAAGTTCCTTTCGGACGGTAACCTTGAATGGTCCGCTCCAGTCGGGCGCGTGCCTCTTGCAATGCCTGTTGCACGCCTGTTGATCGTCCTTCGACCCGGTCGGCCATGGCATCCAGCGATTCAGCCAGTCGGTCATCGAACTCACGCTGCTGCACAGCGAGGGCTTCCGGCAGCTCAAAACCAGGCAGTTGCACCCGATATTTCCACTCGGCGATTTGCATGATGAAAAGCACTCGCATTTGAGGCTGCGCTCGACGGATCAAGCTTCGCAATGCGAGATCCCGCGTACGGGAATGCCCGAACTCGAGGAGAACACCGTCTGCGAGTGCCCTCACCTTGTCGAGACTGGTATTGATGGTCTCGCCCAGGGCAAATCTTCGTGCCGTTGCGGCTTTCAGGTCCTTTGAGACTGGTTCTCTTGCAAACTGTGCGAGCAGCCGGAGATTGGAAATGAAGGTCTCTTTCAGCTCGCGTGCCGCAGGCGTACCCCACAATTGGTCAAATATCAACCACATTGCAAACAGGCCGAGCAAGATGCCGACGACGCGGTCTTTCGCCACCTCGAGTGAGGTCTGCATTCTGAATTCGGCCACATTAATCAGGTAAAAAGCCACTGCGATCTGCATGCCGAAGTACGATAAGCGGGGGCTCGAGGTCATGAACCAGGCAGCCAGGGCGGTGACGGCCCCGAAAAGGAGTACAAAACCACCGATAGAATCGAGATGCGGCAGAATGAAAATCTGTGACCCCATCCCAAGAACAAATCCGCCAACCAGGGCGCCGAGGACTCGAAGGATCTGCTTCTGGTGGGATGAACCGATCGTGGAGAGTGCCGTGAGCAAGCATGTTGTGACCGCTGTGCTGATGCCGGGCCATTCCATCGCGTTGTAGACCACGTAGCAAATGCTTGCGGCCAAGCAGCCTTTGAGGGCGAAACGAAAATGATCGGGGTTAACGAACGCGTCTGAGGCGAGAAGTGACGGTCGCTGGATGTCGTCTACCAGTGATAAATACTCGGGAATGGATCGGGACGCCGCAAACGCCTGGGGAATGAGGCTTACAGTGTGCTCCATTTCACGCAGCAGTGGCACACCTGCAGGTCCTTCATCTGTGTTGAACTGGAGTGAGCCGGGAATCCTCTGGTTCAGCAATTCGTTTCGAATGCTCGCGAGGGTCGAGGCCAGGTTCCGGAGTCGCTTTTGATCGCTGGCGGAAGCTTCGAAACGGAGCTGCGTCAGAGTGGCTGCGAGATCAACCAGCCTTCCAACGAGCGCTGTAACACCGCCCATCTCGACGGAATATTGCATCGGATAGTCCGAGCGCCGCAAGATACGCCGTAATAATGATGTCCCGCGCATCGCAAACTGGATAATTTGCTCTTTGGTCGCGGCATCGACGTCGGCCCCCTCCGCATAGCGGGTCATTAACCCCTCGATCGCGGACAATCGGTCACTGATCGGGATGACAACATCGTCTCCGGGTCGCCGCCGCTCGAACACCAACTCTACTGCCGCGGTGATTACGACTCCTATGACGACCGATAAACAAAGCCAAAGCGTATCTTCGACATTCGTCTCGGATGGAAGAATGCGGTCCCACAAGGGAACTCCAATGGAGATCATGATCGCGAAGATAACCGCCGCCGTGTAGTTCGTCAGCGCGCTAATCGCATAAAAGGCCAAGAACAAAGAGCCGATAACCCAGAAAAAATGAAGCAGGGGAGAATTAATCACGAACGATACGAATATCAGAAGATAAGCTGCGCCGATGCCCGTTACCAGGAGTATTGTTCCCGCGGATTTCAGGGTGGCTTGACGGCTTTCACGAGAGATCATAAGCGCATAAATCGCACCCTGGAACGTGTAGGGAATGCGAAACGTCATCCCGACAATCGTAATCAGGGTGGCGGCGACGATCATGCGGAAGACCAAAGCAACTCTGCCTGGATAAGGCGACAGTTCCTCCCGCAGGAAATCAGGCAGCCAGGCCAACCAGCTATTCCACCGCAGTATCGGGAGTGAGGCAGTTGCCATGTTCAGTGCCCGCGAATGGTGACGATCGCCGATTCACCCAAGCGAAACAGATCACCCGTCGGGTTCTCCACGCGGATGCGCACCGGGTACCGTGATGCCAAATGCACCCAATTTAGAGTGCGCTGCACATCAGGAAGGCCGGGGCTTAAATGGCCAATCCGATCAGGGTCCGGAGTGACGCCGAAACCGACGCTATCCACAACTGCTGAGAAGCGTACGTTTGGCTTGGACATCACATACACATCGGCCTTCATCCCGGGCGCGATACGTCCGAGGAGACCTTCGCGAAAATTACCAATCGCCCACCAGGTGCGCGCGTCGATCAGCGTAAACATTTCCTGTCCTGCATGGGCATAAGCGCCTTCTGAGATGGTGAGATTGGTGACGATGCCATTGAATGGTGCGTAGACTCGGCAGTTGTTCAGCCGATATTGAGCGTTCTTTACCGCAGCAGCTTTTGCGCCTCGCTGATTGATCAGCGGCTCAAGCGTTGTGACCGCGTGCCTGGCCTGTTCATGCTGCGCCAAAACCGATTTCAGCTTTGCCTGCGATAGAGTCTGTTGCGATTCGGCCTGTTTTAGAGCTTCTGCCATTGCGGTTTCGGAACTCCTGGCTTTGTCCACCTGGTCCACGGTGACAAACTGCTTCGCCAGCAGTGGCTCAAGTCGATGCAGGTTGTTGTTCGCATACGTCCATTCAGCGCGCGCTCGGGCGACACCCCGCTCGGCGTCCGTCACTTCTGCCTCGGAGCTATGGATATTCTCCTGCGCAACCGCGACAGCGCTTACCAATGCGTCGATCCTGCGTTGTTCATCTGCGATTTGCCCTTCAAGGGCAGCCTGCTCCGAAAGAGCATTTTCCAAGGCGTACTCGTAGGGGCGTTCATCGATTTCGTAGAGCAGGTCGCCCGTCTTGACTGCCTGATTGTCTTTCACATTCAGGCGAGCAAGAGGGCCATCGACCTGTGGCGCTATTCCGATGAAGTTGGCGAAGATTTCGGCATCGTCGGTCCGAGGATAGTAATTCGTGCGGTAGAGCACAACCGATCCCACCACTACGGCGCAGAACACGATAGCGAGACTGATCCAGCGTCCAATAATCTTGCGGTTTTGTGTATTCACGGCAGTGTCATCCCTCATGTCATCGGAAAAGTGCGAGCCACAAGGCGAAAGTGAATATTGCTGTCAGGCTCGGGTACACCAATACTGGGAGAGCAATCTCGACACGAGGTTGCAACACCGCTCGACATAGGATGGCGAGCAGAATGGCGACTGCAAAACAAACCAGCCATGCGGGAAAGAACGAACCCAAAATGTCAAACGCAGGGGCCCTGCCGCAGCCAGTGAGCAGCAGAGGAGCGAAAGCTGCAGCACAGCGGAGAATTCGATAGGCTCGAGCGTTCATGGGTGAGCCTTTCCCCGGTTGGTCTGAATCGAGTCCCCTGTTGTGAAAGCCAGATCCGCTAGCGTGCTGAGCACTTGGGTACGGGCGAAAACGTCTGCCGACCGAGCTTGTGCCAGCGAGCGCTGCGCGGCCGTTACGTCGAGTAGGTTGCGTAATCCGTATTTGTAAGATTCGAGAGCCGCATTGTAAGACTGGCTAGCGGCCTCAAGGAGGGCGATCGCCGCCCGGTGCTGACGAAACGCAGTATTCAAATTCGAGTAAGCTGTCCACACCTCGTCGGCGATCTGGTTCTTTTTCAGATTGGTTTGTGCTTCCGCCGCGTGGATATCGGCCTGCGCCTGAGCCGCTCGGTTTTTTCGCGCACCACCATCAAACACTGTCCACTTGAGATTGAAACTCAAGCTGCCGGTCAAGTCCGCCGTATGCGACCAATGAAACGGCTGCTGTATTCCATAGAGTGACGGGATGGCTGGGCTGACATTGACGTCCAGGGTGGGGTAGTACGCGGCTCGGGCCTCCTTGAGTCTTGCGTTGGCGGTTCGTGTTTCCGCCGCCTGTTGCATGAGGTCGGGGCGCTGCGCGCATGCTCGGTTTATCGTTTCCTCTGCAGTCTCACTGATCGAGTCAGGAGTTGGCAGTTGATCGAGCGGTTGAACCCTGATTGCCACACTTGCTGACGTTCCCACGGCAGTTGCGAGATCGCCGCGAGCGATCTCTTCCGCCCCCAGCGCGGATTGCAGGTCATATTCCGCCTGGGCCGTGGCACTCCGTGCTTCCAGCACGTCGGGTAAAGTCGCGAGACCATTGGTCAGCCGTTCCTGGGCTGCCTGTTCCACGGCTTTAGCGTTGGCCAAACTTGCTTGCGCGGAGTCCTCCTGCCCGATCGAGTTCAACAGTCGGTAGTAGGCCTGCTCTACCTGATCAATTACGCTCCGGTGGGTGTCATTGAATGCAAAATTCGCTGATAGCAGTCGTGCACGTGCGGCATCGATTCGTCCCGACCGGGCGCCGAAGTCGAACACGGTGTAATTCAGATCGAGTGCCAATTGAAAGCCCTGGATGGTCTGGCCATGGAACCGGTCTCCAAAGAACGCCTGGACACTTTCGGTTTGAGAAATTGCCGCGGCCGCCAGCGTCGGGTACAACTCACTTCGAGTAATCCCCAAAGCCGCCGCCTGAGAGCGAGCACGCTCCCAGCCGGCGCGAGTCGCGGGATTGTGGGCTTGCGCCAAGTCAATCAGCTCCGCCAAGGAATACGTCTTGGACTGATCTACAGTGAACCTCGAGTCGGTAACATTTCTGGCATATGCCTGCATCTTGAGCTCAGCGGAGCCATGCCATGGTTGCTCAGGCGAAGCAGGTACAGTCTGCCCCAGAGCGCTGCTGGCAAGCAGCAAGTCGGCCAACAAAATCGTCATGGTCATAAGGCGCAAGCCTGAGACTCCTTGGACATTTACACTTGAGCCCTGTGGGAACACGACCCACGTGTCACCCATTGGCAACGGTACCTGCATACTGGCAAGCTCGTTGCCATCTCGCAGTACTGTTGCTGAACAGTAGCGCGGCATTAAAGTCCCGATTGAGCTTGCATTTAGGAGGCAATCGTTTCCGAACAAATCTAAGCAATCAACGGTTGGCAGGAAATGACCTGTGTCATTACCGTGACAGGAAAGCCGAAGTCAACAGAGTGACGCACTACGCCTTCCGGGCCCGACGTTCGACGTTGCGGCTATTCCTTACCTCAGGCCTCCCGCACCGGTCCAGTGCTTCTCGTATCCCGCTGGGTTCCGTTATCGCTTGACCTAACCTGGGCAGCCTTTCCAGGAGCAGAATTAAATTTCAGCAGACCAATGGCTGGAGACACAAAAACCAAGGAATTCGAAAAAGTCGCGACGTGACCCGTGAAACGCTCTTCTTCCACGTCGAATTCTCTCAACTGGAATTGCAGCATCCCCATATTGATGACATCCCCGGTAATGCCGGACACCTGTATTCGGTCTCCAATTCTGATTCCACGCTTCCCCATTAATACGAGATAGCCGAGGCTCGCGAGAATTACATTTTGCAGAGCAACCGCGATTCCGGCCGTGAGAAGCCCAAAGTACGTTGCCAAGGAACTCAAGTCTGAGGCAACGCTGAACAAGGCGACGACGGCTATGGCAAACATTGTCAGAAGGCGGTGGACCATGCTTATAACCCGTCGTCGGTTTGGGTCCTGGATACGGCCGAGTGCCAGCCGACGCGAAATCTCGCCCATTCCAAATAGCAGACCGACAATCAGCACAATGATGAGTAGGCGGACCACCAAGTTTTTCCATGCCTGCCTGTATTGGCTGGCTACCGCTGTTCGCCAGGGCAGCAGGTGTGACTCGTACTCTTCAAGCAACGCCTTTTGCTTATCAAGCGCCAAGATGGCGGGAGAAAAGGCCTTGAGTTCGAGTGTAAGCGCATCGAGCTGGGACTTCTTTTCGCGCAATAGCGAAAGATCACTGGTCTGCAAATTGCTTGTGGCGGCCTTCTGAAGAACCCGAGTGATGAAGCCGCTCATTGGAGTGTGGATATTCTGCGCGGAGAGCAAAAAGTTGTCAGTGAGACGAATCTTTTCGTCCACCACCCGAAGCTTGTGCTTTAGCGCAGAGACTTCCGACCCCAGCCCGAGGAGGCCGGTCTCTCGCCAGCTATTGCTGGTTCTGGAATCTGAGTCTTGTGCTGGCAATTTCGACAAGGGAGTTGCTGGGCTGCTCAGCTCTGGAATGGATTGTGCAAGGTCGTCAATGGTCAAATCGAGAGTTGCGTTGTTGGCCTTCGCCGTCCTGGCAGTCTGTACGAACTGGATTAGATCATTGACCGCCTGCGAAACAGCCCGCAAAAGTTCTAATCGGCTCTGAGCATCGTCGAGAGCGGCTTTCAGCTTCTTGCGATCGGTTTTGCGAGCCGAAGCAATTTTCTCGTTCAGCTTTCCGATGTCCTCACTTGTTTGCTGGGTTACCTGGTCATTTCGATTCTTCAAGTCGATAAAGTGCGTAAGGTCCGCAGAAGCGGGGCCTACCACTGTCGCGGGCGCCTCGTGCGGAGACGTGGCCGTCTTTGCTAAGGCCGCATCCGCCTTGACGAATTCGAACGAGAGCTCGACAATCTGGCTTTCAATGGCTTGATTGTCATTCAGAAACACTAGGTCTCCCGGATCACTTGCAACCTGCCGTTCGGTATACACGTGGCGGTACCAGTTCACTGATTGCAGGAGATATCCGATAACTTGTGTGTCCGACGGGAGTTGATACGAGCCTTGCGTGGTGTCAGCAGAGAGCCTGTCGGATATTGCGATTACGAAAATCGCACAACAGGTGGCAATGTGAGCGAACCGGTTCACCTTTTGCGGCCTTCCTTGTCGACGCTTGCCTGAGCACAGAGCGGGCAAGTGACGCCGGGTTTAAGCACGAGGTCAGCTGATGCAAGCACAAGCAATATCGAGAGCGCATCGGCTACGAATAGATGGGCGATCTGGAGCCACACCGGAGCGAGAAATAATACATTTGTCATGCCAATGCCGACCTGCACGAAGAGAAGGATGATAAGAGCAATTGCAGATCGTGAGAATCGGTTTCGCCCGGTTGAGCTTCTCCAGATAACCCACAGAACGTAACATGCCCCGATCGTAGCTACGGCGGGATGGAGTAGCCGAACGCGCAAGAGGGCGGGTGTGCGGGAACTGAAATCTTGCGCCAATGACGAGGGCAGCGATGTTGCCGGATAGAGCGTATCGGCCAGAGCAGCTACCGCCCCAGTAATGCCTGTGACCATCGCGGCAAGTAGGCCCAGTCCGATAGAACTTACTTGGCGCCAATTGGCAATGAGAGTGAAACTTCTGCTGCCATTCGATAACCAGCTGGCAGTAAGTGACAGCGTCGCAAGAAGCAGAAGTGTATTGCCAAAGTGCAAACAGAGAAAAAGAATTCGGCCGGCGGATTGGTCGTTGCCCACATGCTTCAACAGAACAAGAGCAGCCCCCAATAGGGCTTCATTCGCCAGAGATGCAGCGGCGAGTACCGCCGAATAGCGAGCCCAGTCGCATTTCTTTGTTACTCGCCAACACCAGACGACGAGACCGGTCACCACGAGCGACGAGATGACACTGGTGATTCGGTGTGTGAATTCGACGATGGTTTGCCCTTTGGCGCTTGCCCCGACAACGTCGCCATCGCAGAGAGGCCACCGATTGCCACAGCCGGCTCCTGAACCGGTCGCTCTTACATAAGCACCCCAGAGGACGACCGTTACGTTCCAATACAAGGCGGCCCATGCAAAGCGAGCAACGTGCCTAATCTCGCGCGCTCGAGAGTTGGAGAAAAGGACTGCCTTCGGCAGGAACGTCGAGTTAGGAGCGTCAGCGTGGGCAGCGGACGCGTGAAGCCAGGGTACAAACCTTACACGTTGATGACGAGATGCGGTGAACTTCATGCGTCTTGGCAATGACCTCACAAAACATCTGGCTCGACGGGAACCGGCGCTTTGTCTTGCACGTTGTGATTGCTGTAAGTGATCAGACCGCTTCGGCTGGCCGTTAGTTCCGATTCGGACTGGAACATTCTGCGCGCCCTACTCCAGCGCGTCGGCGGTTTTGGTCGCTGCTTTCTTCATGCGCTTACCAGCGGCTTCTGCGTCCTTTCCGATTTCTTTGCCTGTCTTCTTGCCAGCGCGCTTGGTTGCGCGCGCTGTCTTTTGTGAAGCTTTCTCGATGCTTTTCAGTGTCTCTGTGGCTACTCTGTCAGTGGTGTGCGCCGCATCCTTCGTAGCCGATTTTGTGGCGCGAGCAGCATCCTTAGAAGTCGTCTCTGTCGCCTTGCCTTCCTCTTTAACCCCCTTCGCAACATCGGTGGCAGACTCTTGTGTCAACCATTTGCGGCCAACCCCAGTGTAGAAATCAAAACGGGTGCTCTGAGCTTCATGCCTCATTTCACCTTGCAGATCTCAATTGCAATCCACATGCCACAATGCGTTGGCTGAACGGATGAACAGAAGCTTTAGCGTGGGACCGCAGGAGCGTATTTGGGAGGGCGCTCACTGGAAAGGTCTGCGGCCCCGCGCGTCAGATGCAGAGATAGTGAGCAAATGAATTGCCAAAGTACCGCCCTGAGAATGAATAGCAAAGCGTAGTCGGCGAAGGCGTCTGCTTCGATGGAACGGAAAGTAAACGTGGATGGTTCCCCGATTTCGCGAGTGAATCTTCACTCGATCGCTGGCCAACTCCTCAAACTCGCGGCCGAACACATAGTTCATTTCCAGCTTGCGAGCGATCGTCTCGGCAATATTCAGGCGGTGCGTGCGTCGCGCGTTGAGATCCACGTCCTGCAGGATCAAAATGTCAACATTCACGCCGACGAGGAAGTCTGTAGTTCTGGACGCTGGTTCAGGTACGGCTGCATGGAAAGAGCAGGCAGTCACACAGGAAGCCCGGGCTGTTCGATAAAACTACGGCCCCGCCCTGGCCGAGAGAGTCACCGCGGTATAGTGCTCGATCCGGCGCAGAGTGAACTCGCTGACGCTCCCGTGCAGAGAGAGGCCAGCGAACTGAGGCTGGGCCGCGTCCGGCGAAAGGACTTTCACCTCCCAGCGGCTCAGGTCCTGGACCAGTCCGCTCAGCTCCAGCCGGACTTTGACGTTCTCTGCCGGGGCCTGGTGATCGTAGTTGAGCAGGTGGAGGATCAAAGTCCGACCGTCGGGTTTCCGAGTCAACTGGCCCAGCACGTAACCGCGTGGCTCCAAGCTGAGGTGAGGCCCTCCGGCCGCCGCTTCGGCGCGCGCCGCAATTCCCGGCTCCGCCTTTCCGGCCCTGATGATGACGCCCCCGCTTGCGGTGAACGTATTCAACCGGGCCTGTTGCTCGGCGCTGAGCTTCGGCAGGTCAGCCGGCATCACCAGCACCTTGAACCGGTCCAGGGGGACTCCCTTGTCTAGGTGCGCGAGCACTTTGGTCTCGAAAAAGACACTCTGCTTGAGGAATTCGTCGGCCAGCGGGTTCAGAGGCTCCGCGGAGATCAAGGCGATCCGCGCCACCGGCTTCGCCTGGTGATACAGCTCCCGATGCTCGACCAGGAAATGGTTGTATTGAGCGATGGCCTTCCAGGCCTCCTGAGCCTCCGGCTCGCCCTTGATCAGCGCGGAGAGGAATCGACCCTCGATGTTGCGCGAGGTGGCCGCGCCGAACGTGTAGGCCTCGGCGATGGAAAGCTTCTGCTCGTCCGGGCTGGGGATGCAGCGCCCGCGCGGGCCGCAGTGGTAAAGGTCGTTCTCATACATCAGTGGCTGCCAAAGCTGCTTCTCGCCGCTCAGGAATTTGATCTTGCGCGCGTTTTCCACCTGCCAATTACTGCCCCACACCCCTGGAGTGTCCTTGCCGTCCTCCTCCCAGATCACCTCGTTAATGTCGTTCATCCCAAACCGGTCCGGTGGAATATGAATATTGGCATAAACCAGGACCTTGGGCCGGCCGGTCTGCTGTGCCTTTCGCTCCGCCATCCGCTGGGTGTCATCGAGCAACTGGGCCAGGCCTTCGTTGTAACCGATCATGTTGTCCCAAATGATCGCGTCCACCCCCGCGTCCACCGCCAGCTCCGCCTTCTTCAAGAGGTAGGCCCGCCAGCCGGGCTTGCGAGCGTCGGCCAGCCGGCGCTCCCAGGAGATATGCAGCTCGGTCTTGGTCGGGCCGGCGTAGAACATGGGGATGCCGTGCATCCACAGGCCGTATTTCTTTGTTTCCGGGTCGTCGCGGAAGGCACTTTTGCGGAACATGTTGGAAGCCGACAGGTAAGCCGAGACATGGATGCCGTTCTCATGGCAGCGGGCGATTACCTTTTTCAGGTTCTCCCGGTTCTCGTTCTCGTCTTTAAGCGACCAGCCGCTGCTCCAGGTGACCCAGATCCAGTTGAACTCCGCCTGCTTGAGCAAGCCGAGCATTTGCTCGAAATCGCGGTCATAGATGTGGGTTAGCACCTCCTTCTCTTCAGCGCTGAACTTTTTGCCCCACCAGGTCCGCTCGGCCTTCCAGCTCTCGATTCGTCCGCCGTCCAGCCGGATGAAACGAAAATTTCCCTGTTCCGCCCACGGCGGCAAGTCCTCTGGCTTGGCCCGATACAGTCTCGGCGTCGGCTCAAAAGACTGGGAGGAGCAGAGAAGCAGGGAGGTGGCGACCAAACCAACCAGTCCAATGTTTCTTACGATTCGGACCCGCTGCAGGTGTTCCCTCCCTTCGAAACGACCAAGACCACCACAGTGGCCATATCACTGGACGTGGCAGGCGGCACTTGGATCATGGCAACCGGCTTCGCTCGGGGCTTCCAGGAGATAGGCGGATTGGGAGCCCTGTCCTCACTCTTCGGCAGCGTTGGCGCATCTCGTATGCCGACGACGATGCCGCATAAATGAGGCAACGCACTTTCGCATCGCGCGCGGCAACCAGCAACGCCATTGACTCTCCTTCTTTAACGCATACGCACAGCCGACCGAATTCGGGCGACTGTCCGACTTGCACCTAACCACGTCGGGACCATCCAATTACACTCTCTCGGATAAAGTGATCAGTCGCGTGAATACCTTATTGGTGCTTATGCTTGCTTGTGAATTTGCCCAAGATAAACTCCTGAGCCAGACCGAGGGCGACATGGAGCCCCATGCTAGTCCCGAAATTTGTGAATACAAGCCCAGGACCGCGCTGCGAGTCTGGGTAGTAGGTATTGGAAAGCGCAGCTGAAATCAAACTGCCACCGACTTGGGAATAATTCGGCTGCGATTTGCCATTGTCTCCTTGACAGACAAACGGAGCCAAGATTGCGTGCCAAGCCCGAGACCCCTTTGTCCCGGAACCACGATAGAAATAGCGAGGGTCCTGATGCAGGAGCGAAGGCAGAATAGCGTTGGCAAACAAGGCTTCGCTGGTGCCGCTGGCCAGGTTAGCGCCGAACCGCTCGCCATATCCTCTTGCACCTTGGCGATAATCGGTCGTATCAGTGGCCTGCTGAACGCCGGCCCATGCAGCCTCGAAGGCGAAGAAAGTTGGGTGGGTGAGACCTTTGTAAGCCAGGTGAAACTTCATCTTTGCAGTGAGGGGCTCGGGGTGAGGTTCGTAAGTGACAAAAATATTAGGTATAAAACCAAGAACGCGCTGCTGCTCTTCCGCCTTGAGCTGCTGGGCAGCAACTTCCTCCGAGGAATAACTCACAGTAACCGCCCGCTGCACAGCCAAAATGCGGAGTTTGATATCGGTTAAAGTTTTCTCCTGCCCGGGTTCGACGGTAACCGACGAGCTCCAGCCTCCATATCCTTGGGCTTTTATAGTGAGCTGATAGGCAACTCCTGGAGTGAGATCGTGGAATGCAAAGGAGCCGTCGTCCATGGTTACAACGGTGGCATGATCGCCATCGGGTCTTTGAAGCACTACGCTGGCATTGGCAACTGGATCTTCGCTGACATCGAGCACCTGACCGAGGACAGTTCCTGAGTTTGTATTGGCATCCATGGTGGACTGTGCGGAAGCGGCTCCTACAAGTACCATTCCACTCAGGACAATCAGCACCAAAATGTGTCTCGTTTTCGAGAGTACGTTCAAAGGCCGGTTAAGGTTCGCATGTGTGTTGCTGCGCATCGTCAATATCCCTAACTTCCGGAGAGTGTGAAATTAATTGTGATGTGGGAGTCGACTTCAACCGGCTCTCCATTCAACAGATACGGTTTGTAGCGCCATTGCTTAACCGCATCGATGGCGGCTTGCGCCAGCAGTTGCAAACCGCTTTCGACGCGCACATCGTGCACGGTGCCATCCTTGCCGATCACGGCCATTAGCACTACCGTCCCTTCAATCCGCGCACGGCCGGCCTCAGGCGGATATTTCGGCGTAACGTCGTAGACCAGGTTGGCCTCGGCTACCCGGGCGGGGACACGAATTCTCTTTGGCGCGGGGGCGGACGTTTTCACAAGGGCTGGCGCACTACCGGCGCTACTCAGCACTTCGCTAAGCACTCCACCGGGAATTCCCCCGACTACTCCGCCAGGAACTCCCCCAACTAGTCCGCCCGCAGTATCCACCGGAGGCGAAGGGGGTGCTTCTTGCATCGTGTGCACTGCAATAGGGATCCTCATATTTGTCGGGGTGTTTCTGGAAGTGGATGTGGGCACTGGAAGCCTCGTGACACTGGAGGCCGCTGCCGCCGGCGGTACATATAACATCGTTAGTGTCTCCCGCTGGGGCAGCGTATCCGTGTCAAACAGCGGGATGACAACCAGTGCCAGCAAGAGGAGCGACAGCAGGGTCACCGATCCAACTGCTGCCCAGGGATTTCGCGGTCGTGACTTCGCACCCGATACAACTAGACTGTCGTGAAATAAATCCCATTCTTGCAGGCTGGAAGATGCGGGACGCCGTTCTTGCTCGTGCTCCGGAAGTGCTGCAATCCGTGAATCAATTCGCAACCGTGGCCTCGGGAAAGCCGGGTATGCAATGCAATGACCCGATTCCGACTGATTGTTATAAGTAGCCATAGCAAAGTGATCCTCTTTAACGCAGCTACGCTCTCCCTTCCATGAACTGCTATGTTGATTCGGCGCCAAAGTCGAGTTACTGTCCATTCGAGGGCTTCTCCACCACATCAAGAGCTGGATTTAAGTTGTGACTCTGTGTGATTTGATATTCCCCATATTTGATAGTCAGGACTGCACTGCCTAAAACCCGCACCTTCGTCTCGCTCTCGTTTGACTCGGGCAGCCAGAAGCTGCCGATTTTCTGATAGCTTCGTGTGAAGTCGGTCTTTACCGTCCACCACGAAGGATTGACGGCCGGCTCGCCCTCGACGTGAGCGATGGCAAAGTCCTTCGCATCGACCCAAATGCGCCCTCGAAAGAGAAACTTGTTATTAGTCAACGGCTGTGCCTCGAGCACATAGAACTCATTCCCACCGATCCTCTGGTAATCTGTGAGTTGAAATGTGTAGTTCTGAGGCGTGATCGCCGAACGCTGCTGATTCTCTTCGCGCATGGATTCCTGCTCCGCCTCAAGGAGCTTCTTAAACACGCGACTCCGCACTGTGCCCGATCCGCTCTCCGACACGATCGTGAATACCTTCTTATTGGGCGCTTCGTACAGAGCCCGAACGACCATGTCTGCCTTCTTGTGCGATAGACAGTGGCACTCGAGATGGTAGCTTCGGATACTCGAGTAGCTTTCGAGCGCTTTAGCCCGGTGTTCGTTCATTTCCACGACGCGCCGCATGACTTCATCAGCGCTCAATGGGGCCGACACGGTGGCCTGCTGTGCGAGTGCCGGAATGCAAACAGCCAGCAAAGCCAACGTGGGCAGAAACCGGCCTGCGTGAAAGCTCAAATCTTGGGGAAACCGAATCATCATTTACTTCTCCAAGGGAATCGTAGGAACCCGACAACAGTGTTCATGTTCGAGAAGTCTGGCTTGTGAGTCGTTGTCTCGAGTTCGGACGGTGACTCCCGCAGCTGAGTGAGCGTCCATTGCTCCTGGCCAGTTGTTTGTGGCGTGGATGAGTCGAAGAGATAAATCGTGCTCGCGAGAACCGGTCCGACGCGGACTTCACGGCGAGACATGCCAGATTTTTCGAGAGCGTTGAAGAATCTCTGTGTCTCGAAAAACCTCCGGGATGGCTCAAGAACGATCACATCTCCTTCCCGGGGTACATAATGGCGGTCGTAAAGGGGCACAACCTCAATGTCAGTACGGCCGCAGTTCTCTACGTAATAGGTCATGGTCATCGGCCTGGCGGTCGCGAGCCGGGCGCCCGCGTCTGCGCTGGAACAGACCTGCTGCGCGACTTCCCGTGTGTCGAACTCCGAAACCTCATCTTGCCCAAAATAACGGGCAATATTGTTCTGGCCTCCGCCAATTGAGTTCAAATAGAAGGAGTAGTACGGAGACCACGCCTGTAATTCAAGCAAAGGCAAGGCAAACAGAGTGGCAGCCGCCAGCCCAACAAATGCCAGCGACATTTTCTTTTCCCTCATGCGGTCCCAGGTCGCTTGCACCGCATAACCGCCAGCCAGAAAAAGAAATGGCAGCACCGGGAGTGAATACCGCACCCACTTTGCACCAGAAAGCGAAAGCCCGGCCAGGTGAACCACTCCCAGAGAAAGAAAAAAGCACGATGCGAGGGTCCGGCGGTCCCGCAGGAGCATGATGCTTCCAGCGCTGACGGCCACCAGAATTGGAATGGGTGTCTTGGTCAAGAGGAGCCACAAATAGAACGTCCAGGGAACTCCAGCAAGCAGACGTGAGGGAAAGTTCAGATAGAGCGTGCCATCGAAATTGTAGCCACTGTGCTTGACACCATCATGGTGCAGCCAATGCACGATAGCGCTGAAGTTGCTTGGGAAAAGAGCGACCGGGTTCACCAGAATGAAGGTGAGGAATATGACAAGGAAGAATCGTCCGTAGCTGAACCGCGAAGGCTCGCGATTAAGTCCCATCTTGCCGGCGAGAAACCAGGCAAGCGCGTTCAAGCCAAGAAGGTGAAGAATGTATTGCGAGGCAAAAGCCAGTCCAAACCCAATCGCACTCAGGTCATACCATCGGCGCGCACTCTCGTCCGAATCTGCCTGTTGGGCCCGGCAGTAGAGGTAACAAGCCAGAAGAGTGAAGAAGGTGAGCGGCGTTTCCTCTTTAGCAAGCCGATTTAATGCGACCGCCAATGGCGAAACTGCCCAGAAGAAGCTCGCCGCGAATGACCCCACAACTCCGATCAGAAGACGACAAAACAGAAAGAGAATTGCAGTCGTCGCCGCGCCGAAAAGGACATTAGGAAATCGAAGCCAGCCCTCGGGGCTCATCGTGGGCCAACTATGGAGTGAGGCCAGGCGGTTCCAGCGCGCACCCGCTGTCAGACTGACCCAGGCCAGCGCCTTTAGCATCATCGGGTGCTCACTGTTGACGCCCACGAAGTGTCCGTGACGATATTCCTGAACGGCCGCCCACTTTGCCGACTCGTCCTCAGAGAGGCTGTTAAAGTCGACGTGATTCAACCGAACGGCAAACGCCAGGACCGTAAGCAGGAGCGCAATTGCGGCATCCCGATGCAAGCGCCAGGAACGATCTTGAAGCTCATTCAACACCGACTCTTCCGTTTCCATCGCCAGCGCCTTCGTGCTCATGACCGCCGCTCGGACGCGATATCAATCCCACCAGCTGCGCGCAGATCAAAAATCTCGGACACGGAATATGGTTTCCGCGCAGACGGGTTGAAGTACTGCCAGACTCCCAATTCGGCGAGGAGTCCGAGTGCCACCAAGTGGACGCCCAGCAGGACCAGGACTGCCGCAAAAACCAGCAGCAGTGCGTGTTGCTCCACGACATTGGTTCGATAAAGGACCTTCGACATCAGCAGCCAAAGAGCCACGGCGGATCCCGCACTCATGTTGATCAGGCCGAGCCGGCCAAAGAAATGCAGCGGCCGAGACATGTAGCGAAGCAGGAACCGAATGGTAAGCAGATCGAACATGACCCGGAAGGTGCGAGACAGGTTGTAATGCGATACCCCGTGCGTCCGATGTTTGTTTTGAATAGGAATTTCACAGATCGAGGCGCCGTATGCTGAAGCCAAAGCTGGTATAAATCGGTGCATCTCTCCATAGAGCGGCAATTGAGAAAGCAGCTCGCGGCGGTATGCCTTAAATGTTGTTCCGAAATCGTGAATGTTGACGCCGCTGAGCTTGGCCATGAGCCAGTTTGCGCAACGTGAAGGAATCTTCCGCAACAATAGGTTGTCAACGCGGTGCTTGCGCCAACCGCTGACAACGTCGTATCCCTCCTCGAGCTTCTCCAGGAATCTGGGAATTTCCGCCGGATCATGCTGAAGGTCGCCGTCCATCGCGATCACGTAGTCACATTTGCAGTGTGCAAACCCAGCCGCCAGCGCCGCGGTCTGACCAAAGTTTCGGCGTAACCGGACAACAGCGACACGAGGGTCGATGGCGGCAAGATCCCGCAGTCGTTTATATGTAAGATCGGTGCTTCCATCATCCACGAAGACAAACTGGTATTCCCAATCAACGTCTTCCATCACGGAGTGCAGCCGAGCATACAATTCGGTGACGTTGTCCTCCTCGTTGTGGAAAGGAACAACAATGGAAACGGTTGGTTTTGCTGTGGGGTCAGGCATGGTGCACCTTTCTGCTAAAGGCGCAATCGATCGCCTTGAGCCGTGTCAGTTGCGGGGACGTCGTGCTAGTGACCGCAGCCACATTCATTTCGACTTGAACCGTGGAAGGTGTCCCGGACCTCACTTCCACCGCGAGCGCCGCACACAAACCGGGAGCATTCGCTTCGACTACGTAGGTCCCCGGGGGAGGGCCATCGATAGCGAATGCTCGCTGTGCGTCCGACTCGGTCTCCTTAGTTATGGGCCCGCGAAGGACGATGTGACCCCCGGGCAAAACGGCAGGTTCTCCGTTCGTGCCCTTCGTGAACACATCACCTCTGATTGATCCAAGTGCGAGGGAGCTGCCTTGAGCGAAACCAAGGCCCGGCAACAGCAGGATCGCCAAAGCAATCCCAATCAACGCCCGCATGGCTGCTCCTCCTGGTCACTTAAATTGCAATGTGCTGTCCAAACCAAGGGCATCCCACGCGATTTGTTTCAAAGCGTTGAGAACACGATAGATGCAATCAGTTCGAATACAACTCACGGTGGATCGTGAGATGTCACTTAAGTTCGCTCGACTTGACATGTCGAAACCTTGTGACAGTCACGCAATTGTCATGAGAAAGGAATTGCGCGGCGCCGCGCTGCCCGGAGCCGACGTGCGGTGCTCTGGCCAGAAAGAGGAAGCTGGGCGAGTGCGGTGTTACCGCACGCCCGGGGGGTGTTTCGCGTCAATGCGCCCAGCAGGACTCTTGCGAGATCCCAAGTGACTACTCTGCCGCTCGCGAAACTGATTTGGACTGTTTAAGGTTCGCCGCGGGCTTTTGGCTCTCGATCGGAGCCGCAAATGATCGACCCAATATGTCGTTGTAGGTAATCGTGTTTTTCCCCACGAGCACGAGCAGGTCACGCCCCGCAGCATATTTCACGGTCTCCTCGCCCAGTGCTGGGGTATACAACACCACGTAAATGGTGTCGCCTACTTTGAGGGAAACGTCATAGCTCGCGGCGTCAGAGGCGCCACTTCCTGCAGCCTGATGAGCCTTAACCTCAGTGATGGTGCCCACTTGATACTTCGAAGTGGCCTGGCCAAAAGCTGGAAACATCGTCAAAAAGATAAGAAACAGACCCACTAGCCTCAGCATAATTTTCTCCTCTCGTCCGCGTCCCTATGTTTTCCTCCTGACTCAGAGTTGACCGGTGAGTATCGCAGTTGGTCGCCCGGAACCTGACCAGGATGATTGATTGATCGTTTTCGCGATGTTGTGGGCCAGGTTGTGTGTAGCCCGCAAATTACTGCCGAAGAAGCGAACATCACCATTCACGGTCTGCTCAAAAACGACTTTACCCTCGCGTGTGAGGAGTTGACTCCGTACTGTTAACTTTGTGGCGCCGCCTACGGTGGTCACCGCACGCCGCGTTTCGCTGCCCGGCGTGTATTTCTCAACGGTTGTTTTCAGCACCAGCAGATTCGGAAACTCGCCGGCCCTAGCGTCGCCATCGCGGAACACCTGCTGGAATTGCTTTGTCTTTTTCAATTCCTCCACGAGATTCTCGTAAATCGCGATTTGGAACGAATAGGCGAGGTCCAGGTTCCCAGGGTCAACCTGGTCGATTTGAACGCTCCAGCGCGTGGCGGAAGTCCCGTTGCCGCCAGAGGATTTCGCAGCCGCAGTCTGGCCGGGCAGGCGACCAGGAAGTGCAAGCATGATCGCCACCAGCGCGATCCCACAAGCGATCGATAAATTGCATTTACTTGTTTTCATGCTTGGCCTCCGTAGCGCTTTCTTTCGTCGACTGATCTTGGCGGGAACTGAGAGTTACGCCCTGAGCTATCAGTTCATTCTTTACGAGCTCGCCCTGTCCTTTTGCTAACTGGAAGATCGCACCATGAATTCCATCATCAGCATCCACATATTCCAGAGTCAGGGTGTCGTACTTCTTGTGGGCGAAGAGACTGACGACTCGGCCACCACCGAATGGAGCCGCAGTCTTGCCCAATGTCATTGGCAAGCCGCCGACCTGTTTGCTTTCCTCACCCAGAAAAACACCCCGAACGAATGCGATCTTCACTTTTCCGCCAGGCTTCCCGTTCTGCTGAAATTGCAGCGAATCGTCCTGAACGGACAATGTCCCGGTGCTGTTATTCGTCGCGTTCGCGAATCCCAGCAGATGAGTCGCCCGAGCGCTGAATGGTGCGCTCGTGTCCCCTCGCTGAGTTATTTTCTGCGCTGGCGCGGTCAGGCTACAGCAAATCAACACAGTCGAGAGCCACAAAGCATGGCGTCGGTCTGGGTGGCAAGCCTCGCTGTGACTGCGTGAAACAACAAAACGATCCATTTGTTCTCCGATCGCAGCCGTGCCCTCAACGCAGGGCTGCTTCCTCTGTTAGATTCCTCTAGCAATTCCTGTGCCGCAATCCCGATCCTCTGCGCACTGAAGCTGTGCAGCGCACTCGCGAAGTTATGAACAACAGCAATGGCTCGCAAAACGCCATTTAGGCTATATGTCACCCACTTTGACAGACACGTCATGGATGGTGACTCCAAGGCCACGATTTGCCGACACCATGATGCGGTAACGCATAAAGGGCCGTAAGTTGTGTCAGTCATTTTTGACAGAAACGTCATAGCTGGTGACATCAGCGACCGTGCCCACTGCGATGCAAAGCACTCGTCGCGCCAATGGCAAGAACGATCGGTCGGTGCGAATTCGGCTACTGGGCTGCTATAGAAGCAATCAATACTTGGAGTTAGGACCAGCCCACGCCTGTGAGGCCTTGTGGCCCGCTCCACTTCTTGGACAGAGACGGACAGTCATCGCCAGCAAAACGGATGAGCTTCCTCGCTGTGCGTTGTTGTGGAAGGCTGCATGCAAACACCAGATTGCCCTCGAGGGCATAGGCATGACTCAGGATTGTGCGGTCAAACCGGAGAGAGAGTCTGGGAGGGTAGTTTGAAACTGATTCCGCTCGCTTCAAGCGGCAGCATCTCGATCACGGTGGATCACTGTGGATCAGATGCCCTAGTGCGCCTTAACGGCCGCATCGATGTGGATTCCTCGCCCGACCTTCGTGATTGCCTAGTAGCCATCCTGTCCAAGGAACCCTTTCCTCGTGCGATCATCGTGGATCTAGCAGGCGTTCCCTACATTGAGACATCGGGGATCGCGACCTTGATCGAAGCTCTTAGAATCGCTCGCCACCACCAAACGATATTTCGCCTGCGGGGACTCAGCGGTTCTGCGCTGCGCTTATTCGAGGTCACAGGCCTACTTGCCCTGTTCGAAGCCAGCAACAACGGACAGAAGGTATCTTGATGGCCAATGTTCTCGAAAGCGTCGGCGAAAGAACGATCGAACATCTCGACTACGTCGGAAGTCTGGATATTCAGTTCTGGGCCACATTGCGTGCCATGGGACGAGCGCTGCCCTTTGTGGGAAATCGTTACCGTTGGCAGGCAACCGTGAGGCAGATGCTGGAAATCGGAGTCGATGCACTGCCCATGGTCTCTGTGATGGCGATCTGCACTGGATTCATTCTCGCGATGCAAGGAGCGTCTGAACTGCGCCGCTTTGGAGCAATGCAATACGTCGTTGACTTGGTCGCCGTCGGTTTTACGCGCGAACTCGGCCCACTGCTTACGGCGATTGCCGTGAGCGGACGATCCGGCTCGGCATTCGCGGCTGAAATCGGGACTATGAAGGTCACCGAGGAACTCGATTCCCTCCGCGTCATGGCGCTGGAACCGGTGGAGTTTGTGCTCGCACCCAAGTATCTGGCAGCTTTGATTTCGGTCCCCTGCCTCAGCATCATCTCGAATTTCCTCGGGATTGTGGCCGGTGGTTTGTTCATGTTCTTCAGCACTCGCCTGGCGCCACTGTTGTACATCCACTATGTGTTCAATTCAATCACCTTGCGCGATGTGATCACGGGATTGATCAAGAGCGTGGTGTTCGCAACCATCATTGTTCACGTTGGATGCCTGGAAGGGTTCCGTGTCCGCGGAGGTCCCGATTCGGTCGGCCGCTCCACTACCAGCGCGGTGGTGAAGTCAACCTTCCTCGTCATCGTCGCAGATGCGGTTTTCACCACCATCTTTTATTTCACGGTGAAACTCTGATGCCCATCATCTCCATTCGCGATCTAGTGGTCGAATACGACGGCCGCCGTGTGCTGAATGGCGTGAATCTCGACATTGAGCACGGAGAAACGATGGTGTTGTTGGGTGGCAGCGGTTCTGGAAAAAGCACCTTGTTGCGCCAGATCATCGGGCTGGAACGCCCTAAGTCAGGCAGCGTCCATGTAAAGGGTATGGATATTACGAGTTGCTCAAAGCCCGAATTGAAGAAGATGCGCCGCTCCATAGGAGTGGCTTTTCAAAGCGCGGCTCTGTTCAACTCGCTGACAGTCGCAGATAACGTCGCTTTGCCGCTGCGTGAACTCACCAGGCTTGCACCCTCAATCATTGACCTCATGGTGTGGATGAAGCTGACCGCAGTCGGTCTCGGGGAGTTTGGCAAGTTACTTCCCCAGGAACTCTCGGGTGGCATGAAGAAGCGCGCGGCCGTGGCGCGCGCGCTCGCGCTCGGCCCTGAAATCCTCGTGCTCGATGAACCGTCGGCGGGGCTTGATCCCATCGTCGCCGCGGAACTCGATGAATTGATTCTGCTCCTCAAGGAAGCTTTACAAATGACGGTCATTGTCGTTACTCACGAACTGCCGAGCGCGTTCCGCATCGCCGACCGCATCGCCATGCTGTATCAGGGTTCATTCAGCTCGGTTGGCACGAAAGATGAACTCAAGGCAAGCCAAAATCCCCGAGTGCGCCAGTTTCTTGATCGCATTCCCGAGAACGTAGGGAAAGCGCCGGCTGTGGCCGCGTACTTCGAAAAATACATGCAGTCTCAGGAGATATACCCGTGACCACGGAAGCAAAGGTTGGAGCCTTTGTCCTTGGATGCTTCTCGATCCTGGCATTCACGCTTATCTATCTTATCAATGGGCAGTTCAGCGGACACACCGTTCCATACCGCACATATCTGCGCTATGCCGGTGGGCTGGAGCCGGGAGCGTCGGTGCTGTTTGGCGGCATCAACGTAGGAAAGGTGACGGCGGTACGGCCTGCCCCGTCGGATCCTACCAAGATTGAAATTCTGCTTGATGTGAAACAAAACACCCCGGTGAACGAAAAGTCTGTAGCCAAGTTGGGGCTAGTCAGCGTGATGAGTGGAGCCGCACTGTCGATTACGACAGGCGGCAACGACGCCAGACGTCTTTCCCCAGGCTCAACCATTTCATCACAGGAAGCCGCCAGCCTGGACGAGATTGCCGGCAAGATGGCCGTTGTGGCCGACAGTGCGAACAGTTTGATCACGCAGGCGCGGGGAGAACTGGAGGGAATCAGCGGGGATGCGCGCAGCCTGCTCGCCAACCTAAACACGGTGACTGGGAAGCCCAATCAGCAGAAGATTCAAGCCGTGCTGGACAACGTCAACGGAATGCTCGCGACCGAACGGCCAAAGATTGATCGCCTTACCGATCAGTTGAACGCGCTGAGCCAGCACGCCGATGACACTATTCAAAACGTGAACGGCACCGTGAGCGATGTACGCGAGCCAATCCGCAAGGATCTGGTTGATTTGCAGAGTACCTTGCTGCAAGCCAAGCAATTGCTGTCTGACATGCAGGTGCTGGTGCGAGCAAATGATTACAAGATTGATGACACAATCGAAAACCTGCGCACGGCAACGCAAAACCTGGACGAATTGACCGAGTCGGTGAAACAGCGTCCGTGGAGCCTGATTCGTGTCAAACAGCCCGAAGATAGGAAGGTGTCGAAATGATGCGATCGAATGAAAGGACGGGTGTCCTCGCAGGTTTCCGCGCGCGGCGCCGGCGGATGAAAATGAAAAGAACTCTGACGACGATTGTCCTCTCTCTGGCAGCTCTCGTGATCCTGGCCAGCTGCGGAGGAAAAGTGAGATACCCAAACTACTACACACTCAACCTACCTGCGCCGCCGGATCCGCCTGCTGCGGAGAACGTGCACGCCACCCTGTCTGTCCACGAGTTCCGTGCGCCTGCCTACCTGCGGCAGGGAGCGATTGTGTACAAGACATCTCCGGAACAAGTGGGCTTCTATGCTTACCACCGCTGGGCCGTGGACCCTTGTGAGTTCGTCACCAACTCAGTAATCGAGCGCCTTCGCGCCAGCGGAGACTTTGCCCGTGTCAAGTCTTACGACGGTCGCCCCGACATCGACTATGTGCTTAGCGGACGATTGGAGAAGCTCGAGGAAATCGACTACGAGGGTGGCGTCAAGGTCGAAGTCGCAGTCTCCGCCCAGATGACAAATCTTACTACAGGGGCGACCGTTTGGACCAACGCCGTCTCGGAGGTAGGAGACGTTAATAAGCGCGATGTCCCAGCGGTGGTTTCTGAAATGAACCGCACGATGGAAAGGGCGATTGAGAAGTTGCTGAGCGCAATGCCTGCGGATGTGGCGACTGGCCCCACGGCAGGTAAGGAAAAACTAAACATTCGATAGATCGACGAGGCCGGCGACTTGACCGTGGAGGCACTGTGGTTCAAGTAACTTCGCTAGAGTGCGGAGGCTGTATCTCTGCCTCTATCTCGTTGTCCCTATCGATTGGAGGAGTTTGTAGTGAACTGGTTCAGACGCTATGCTTTCGGTTCTCACGCGGGGGAGTGGCTCGCGTTAGCACTGGCCATCTTAGTCTTACTTACCTTACGTATCGCCCTAGCAAGACTCGTCTTCTGGTTCCTTCAACGCAAACGCGACAAAGACGAGAGCGAGGACGAAAGCGAGAGGGAATATTGGCGCATACATGGAGGATAAACCTGTTGTGAGCACGCAGGAAATCGTTTGTGCTTTCAGCCCGCCTAACCCACAATTCCCGCGCCCTTCCACGGATGGACATGACGCCGAGCAAGAGCACCGCAAGAAAGCCTCCCGCATGTTGAGCCATTTCATGCGGGAGGCTTCTTTAGTGCGAAATGCCCTCAGAACGGTGTCGATTATGGATTGATCAGCGGCACTTGCACCAGTTCTACGTCGATCGCCAGACCCAGCCGCCAGTCAAGTTGATAAAACAATGCGGTTTCCCTGCCGGAGAGCACTTTGCGGAACGCAGGCATGTATTTCAATCTCAGCTGCATAATTGACTGTTCAACCTCAGCGCGCTTGCGGATGTAATTCTCGGCTTGCTCACCCGTCATGCTGCTGCAGTTTTCGGCATAGTCGTTCAGCAGGGCAATTTTCGTGTCGTAGATTCTGGAGAGCTCTGCAGCATATTGATCGTAGACCGGCCAAAACTTCTCTGCCTCAGCATCGCTTAAGTCCATATTCTCAGCGATGATTTGCTTCTTCTGGGATCTTATATCTTTGCGTAAAAGTTCAATGAAGTCGTTGGGGTTTAGTTTGGAGGCGTCGTCTGCGGTCGAGCTTTTGGCCGCGTTTTTCTTGGCCGACGACGAATTCTGCGCCAATGCTGAACTTGTCGCTGCCAATGCGACGAACATCAGAGTGATCACGAGAAATGTCTCTCGGTTCACGGGTTCCTTCCTTACAGCGAAACTGGAGTTGGGCGCGAGTGCTGCCCGCAATTGTCAATAACATGAACTCTCCAGCATGCACGATTCCAATCGAGCGACATCGTGTATCTCTCAACCGGCAGGTCTCGGATTGTCGCCGCGGCCATTAACCGCTGCTGAGCCGGAGTTCCGAGAAGACCAACTTGCAGGGCAGAGTCCAGTGGCACACGGTGTCAAGTGTCAAGTGTCATGTGACATGGCGCGTTATGGAAATGCAGCGGGCCATCGGTTTTTTCAAAAGGAAGAAAGCAACTGTTCCGATTGCCTGCAGAAGCCTGCGATTGGCGTTGGTTAGTGCTCGTCGTGAGTGGAACTGTAGTTGCTCCAATTGAGTCGTGAGAACTCCAACGCTTCGAGATCCCTTAATGCTCAAGGAGCAAGTTTAATGTGCACCTCACCAGTGCCTGCTGGATCTGCGACACCCGTATCGAAACCGGCGCCGCCACAGATCACTACGGATGAGGCCGTTCCTCGCCGAGGTGCCAGGTGGCAGAGCTACATAACGCCAATTCTCGTGGTGAGTCTCGCTTTGGCCGTTTTGATCACCATCACACGTAACTGGAATGCGTGGGAAGGTGGCAAGGTCGAACAGGTTACAGATGATGCTTACGTTCGGGGCGACCTTACTCCCCTCAGCACCAAGGTGGCGGGCATTGTGCGCGCGGTGAATGTGGCTGACTACCAACAGGTGCACAAGGGCGATCTCCTCGTCGAATTGCAGGACGATGACTATCAGGCACAGGTGGATCAAGCCAAAGCGGCAGTTGAGGCTGCGCGTGCCGGGATTGAGGAAAATCTTCGGCAACGCCAATTACAGGATGCGCGCATAGACAAAGCGCTGGCGGGTATCGATCAGGCAAAGGCGCAGATTGCGGCTGCCGAAGCTGGCAAGGAAGCTGTCCAGGCTGAGTTGATTCGTGCTCGCTCTGAACGTAAGCGCCAGGAAGGTCTTTATCAGACTCATTCGGCTACTCAACAGAGCCTCGAGGCCGCCGTCGCCACCGAAGGAAACCTGTCAGGCCAATTTGCTAGCCGGGATGCTGATCTCAATCAAGCCCGGACCATTTTGCGCAGCAGTGAACTCGCTGCCGAAGCCGAGCGCCGCAGCAAAGCCGTCCTCGAATCGCAGGAGATGCAACTTCAGGCCGATCTGCGCGCGAAACAGGCGAACCTTGCGGTAGCGTCGGTGAACATTGGTTACACCAAGATCTACGCTCCGGGCGACGGCACCGTGGGCGAACGACAAGTTCGGCCCGGACAACTTGTCTCTCCCGGCACGCAGGTGATCTCGTTCGTTGCTCTCACAAAATGGGTGCAGGCGAACTACCGGGAAACGCAGTTGACCAACGTGAAGGTTGGGGATCCTGCCGACGTTCGTATTGATGAATATCCGGGCCAACTATTTCGCGGCAAGGTCGTCGAGATCGCGCCAGCCAGCGGATCACAATTCGCTTTGTTGCCGCCCGATAACGCGACTGGGAACTTCACAAAAGTCGTCCAGCGTATTCCCGTCAAGATCGCACTGGACGATTCAACTCTCGCGGCGAAACTGCGTCCCGGACTCTCCGTGGTTGCAGCCGTCCGCACCAGACAGTAAACGGAACCCATGTCAGCTTCGACGATCGCAGTTCGTCCGTCTCCGATACAGATTGCGCGCACTGCCGCGGCCGCGATACCTGCGGAGGTTTCCACCAGGCCACTCTTGGGGATTCTGGGCGTAGTGACGGGCGCAGGAGTTGTCACACTCACCAGCCGAATGATCTCCCTCGGCTTGGCTGATTTCAAGGGCGTCCACGGATTTAGCTATGACGAGGGTGCATGGATTGGCACGGCCTTCGATATCGGCCTGATGTTTATCGGCCCGTTCACCGTGTATCTCGGCGGCCTGATGGGGCCCCGGCGCATCTTGCTCACCGCCGCCTCGCTCTTCATCGTACTGCTTGTCTTTCTACCCTTGGTCCATAGTTACAGCCTGGTGATTGTAATGGTGCTTCTGAGTGGCCTGACCTCAGGCACGTTCTATCCACTCACACTCACGTTCGCGCTTCGCAACATTCCGCTTCGATACCTTCCTTTCACAATCGCCTTGTACGCAACCTTCGTGGACGGTGCGGTAAACATCGCGCCTTCGCTCTACGGCTGGTACAGAGACCACCTTTCTTCGAATTGGATGTTTTGGAATTCGGCGCTCATCACGCCCGTCATGATGATTTGTATCTATTACGGGATACCTAAGGCCCCCTCGGCGAAAAAATCCGGGAAAGCACCGAGCTTCGCAGGATTTTTGTACGCCAGCGCGGGCCTCGCTATGTTGCTAGCCGCCCTCGAACAAGGTGAAAGGCTCGACTGGTGGCGCTCCGGAGTATTCAACGCATTGTTCGCCGGCGCGGCGTTCTTCCTGCTGTGCGCGCTGGGTGGGAGGCTACGCGGTCCCAATGCTCTGGTGGCGTTGCCTTATCTGGTGAAGTGGAACACTGTGCTGTTGGGAATCCTGCTCTTCTGGTTCCGCTTTACCCTTTGCACCACCATCATTCTGGTCCCGCAGGCATTGGCGATCCGCGGGTTTGAACCCGACCAGATTGGACCTGCGATCATCTGGAGCGCTATCCCACTCATTCCCCTCGCGTTCACGGCTGCGCTTCTGTTGCTGCGTAAATTTGATCCCCGTCTTCTTTTCGCCATCGGCCTTGCTTGTACTGCCTTTGCTGCCTGGTTGAATTCTCAGTACAGTAGCAATTGGGCGGCCGAGAATTTCTACCGCACTGAGTTGCTCACCGGCGTTGGGCAGGGGTTTGCATTCATCGGACTTGTCGGCTGCATTGTGCTGCAAGCAATCTTCGCGGGGGCTTTGGCCAAACCTGAGTGGGTGCTGACCTTTTCGGCTTACTTTCACACCATCCGTATATTCGGCGGGACCGCAGGCGCCATTTACATGGGGCACTTCATAGCTCAACGGGAAAAACTGCACTCGAACCTCCTGGGGCTCCACGTCAGCGGTGGCGACTGGATCACCGATCAGAGCATTCATGGCATGTCGGCGGGTCTCTATGCCAAATCATCCGGCATGGCCGCCACAGGAGCGCGCGCCATCGATCTGATTGCGGCCCGACTGCGTCTGCAGGCCTACAGCTTGAGCATTAACGACGGGTTCCTACTGATCGCCTGGAGTTGCGCGTGCGCATTGATCTTTGTCGCACTGCTGCGCAAATCGCCGTTGGACTATGGCGACCTGAGTGCGCAACAACCGGTGCCAGCCTCCGCAAGGGAGTTCAAATAAATGAAACGAAACGCTGCACTCTTCTTACGAACGGCGCAACTAACGGCGCTACTAATGGCGATCGTCTTCTCGCCCTGCCTTGTGGAGGCTGAGGAAACAGGCAATACGCCGCCTCCCCGCCACATGACACTGCACGAAGCCGTTCAATTGGCGACTAACCACAACCACGATGTTCGCATTGCCAGCTACACGGTTGAGGAGAAACAGCACGCGAAGGAGGCCGCGAAGAGTTCGTATTTTCCGTCGATACGGAATGACAGCAGCTTTCTGCATGTGACAGACACTCAGTTGATTGAGATTAAGGCCGGTAGCCTCGGCGTCGCCGGGGGAACGTCGATTCCACCTGTGAACGCGATCATCAACCAGGGCGGCAAAGACTTTACGACCAGCGGAACACAAATCACCCAGCCCTTGACCACGCTGCTGAAGATCAAGCAGGCGAACGATATGGCCCAAGCCGAGGTAAAAGCCTCGCGCGAGAAAGCACAGCTTACCGGAAACGACGTAGCGCTCGCGGTCCATCAGGTCTATTACAAGATCCTGATTGCTCAGGCGCGCCGTAGCGCCACTGAGGCGAGGATCAAAGCCTCCGAGGACCTTCAAAGCGAGCGGGTCGAGCAGGTGAAGTTCGGCAGTGTCCTGGAACAAGACTTGATCGACAGCCGCGCGCAATTCTTGCAAGCCAAGCAAGAACTGCTGACCACGGATCTTCAATTGTCAGACCTCAGCCTGAAGCTCAACGACCTGATCGGCCTACCGCTGAACACCCACCTGGACCTTGATTCGGCTATTGCTGAATTTCAGGAGAGTTGCCGGCGCGAGGAATGTGTTGCGACTGCTACCGCCTCGCATCCGGAAATTCGTGCTGCTCGTGCGGAAGTCGAAAAAGCTGAGGCTGCAGTCCGTTTAGCCAAAACCGATATTTGGGTCCCCGATGTTGAGGCTTTTGCCCGCTACAGCTACCAGAACAACGTGCCCTTCCTGGCGCGTAACTTTGGCACTTTCGGTATTCATTTCGGCTTTGACGTGTTCGACTCCGGGCGTAAGAAGGCCGCGTTGCGTGAACATGAAGCGCAACTGTCTCAGGCGAAAGAGACCCTCGCGAAGCTGACGGATGAGGTCGAACTTGCAGTCGAAACTGCGTACAACAAGCTTGACCGGACGCAGCAGATGTTGAAGGTCTCCGAAGAAATCGTGGCTCTGCGCACCGAGTCTAACCGCGTAATGCAGCAGAAACTGTTGCAAGGGGCCGCGCTGAATTCGCAGGCTACGATCGCAACTGCCCAACAGTACGATGCAAAGGCGCTCCTACTGCAGTCACAACTAGACTTCTTGCAAGCCCACGACGAGCTCCTGAATGCGATTGGACGCACACCCGACTAACTTCATTTCTGAGTTGTCTGGCGTTCTTAATTGTTTACGTACGCAGATTGAAGATTCTGCGCACCGTCTCGAGAACAAAGACAGTCTGATTACCTGCGCTCGCGTTCTTTAACATGGCCATTGGCGCCTGCAACACCTTTTCAATGATGGCATGACTAAGCGAATCGATAGCGTTCTCCTGGTCCGGACTCAAATTGCCCAGGCGTCCGCGCACACGTTGAATTGCATCGCGGCGCACGGCCTCGAAACGCTCTCGTAGCGAAACAAGTGTCGCTGAGATCTCGGATTCAGAAATTTGAGAACCTGCCGTGTCGATGCTGGTCATAACTTGTCTCCCTGATGTATGGGGAAGCAACCCGGTCGCCACACCGACTGACTCTGCAATCGACGCGGACTGAGTGCTGCGGCAGGAACTGCTGATAGGGGCCGTGCTGATCGGCGGGCGGATAGGGCAGCCGCTGTCAAGGGCATGACACTGTGTCACCGGGAAGCAGGAAACCCTCTTTGGAGGAGATCAGCCAAGTTATCTATTTGCTTACGCTCGCAGAGCAGTTTGGCTGCAAAGGTGATGGAGATGAAATTGCACCGACTGAGAGATCTGAGGAGCGATTACGGCTTACTAACAGCATGGATAAGGATAAGAGCGCACAACATCGCGGCATCCGGAGGGTTGTCTCCACTCACCTGCCTACGGTTTTTGGCGTCTTCGAGTTGATCGGCTTTGAACGAGCAGGCTTTGAACGAACAAACATGGCCAAGCGAGAGCGTGAAACTGCCTTGGTGATGACGCTTGGCGATCTGTATGACGGAATACCTTTGCTACGCATTCACTCGCAGTGCCTCACCGGCGAAGTGCTTGGATCTCTCCGCTGTGATTGCCGAGGCCAGTTGGAAGTCGCGATGTCCACTATTGCGGAACAAGGTTGCGGTCTCGTCATCTACTTACACCAGGAGGGCCGTGGCATCGGGCTGATGGCGAAGCTGAAAGCCTACGCCTTGCAGGACCATGGTCTCGACACGATCGAAGCGAACGAAGCTCTGGGGTTTGACGCCGACTGCCGTGATTTCAATCTGGCCGCGGCTGTCCTGCATGAACTTAAGATCCGCCAGGTCCGCCTGATGTCGAACAACCCGCAAAAAGTTGAAGCACTGACAAAGGGTGGAATCGAAGTCATCGAACGGATTGCCTGCGAAACACCGCCAAACCCTTATGCATTGTCGTACTTGCGGACCAAGAAGGAAAAGATGGGGCATTCGCTCACGATCATATGAAACGATTGGAGAAATTGGCCTTAATCGGAGCACCTATGTCTAGTCAGCGGCCTAGCGCAGTGGATCTACCTGTTTCCTTCGAAGTTTCGCGCGAAGTGTCGGATATGCCCGGCGGTGATGAGCGCTGCCCCATTGTCCAATCAGTGGAGTTCGCCGAGATCGAGAAGTCGCTTAGGGAGCTGCGATCAGGGCGCATGATCGTCATTGCCGATGATGAGGATCGCGAGAATGAAGGTGACCTCGTGATCGCGGCAGAGATGGTCACTCCTGAAGTGATCAATTTTATGGCTACCTACGCGCGGGGTTTGATTTGTCTCGCAATGACCGGCGAGCGGCTTGACCAGTTGGAATTGGGACCAATGGTGCTCCACAACACCGCGAACCTTGGCACAGCGTTTACGGTCTCGATCGATGCACGAGGAAGGGGTGTAACAACCGGAATCTCGTCCTACGATCGTGCGCAAACCATCTTGGCTGCGGTCGACCCCCGAACTCGCCCTGAAGACCTCGCGCGCCCTGGTCATGTGTTTCCCCTACGCTCCCGGCCCGATGGCGTTCTCGAAAGACGCGGCCAAACAGAAGCGTCTGTTGACCTCGCACGATTGGCAGGGCTGCATCACGCCGCAGTGATCTGCGAAATCATGAACCGCAATGGCAGCATGGCCCGCGGCTCCGATCTAGCAAGGTTCTGCTCAGAGTATGGCTTCACGATGGTGACTGTAGCTCAACTCGTTCGCTACAGGCTCGAAACAGAATTAGACCAAGCTCCCGGCTTGCATCCATCCGGGGCATATGGGCACGGCGCTGACTGGGAGAAATTATTGGAGGAAGATGCGATGCACGAAAATTCACGTACTGGAGACCGGAGATGAGTGACATTCTCACAGAGCGCTCTGAAAATATCCTCAGCATCCAACTGAATCGCCCCGAAAAGAAGAACGCAACGACCTCGAGCATGTTGGATGAGAGCGTGTGCCATTTGCAAGACAGATCTTTTCAGGTTTCGCCGAGAAGGTGCGGTGCCAGTGCGGGTGGGAATGGGGTGGCTATCGACCAAGAGTGGGGTCTCCCAATCCACACTAGACTGCTAGATCCTCGTTGACCAAACTCTCTCGCGCAGAACTTAGACTCTGGTTGATTTCGTCGGTTGCGCAAGGTTCCCTCCTACTCCACACCAACAACAGAAAAAGTGCGACCGCGAACCGAATCGTCGCGCATCAGACCCTAGCTCTATTGTTTTTGTGGAAGTGTGGCCCTCGCGATACCCGGGTTCTTCATGGCGAGTAGACCCGATCTGTGTCATCACCATTTGACACTGATTACTCATGACACCGGATTTATTGATCTACGCCTCCCTTCAGACTGCAACTCACTTCTTTTCAGTAGGCAATTTCCGGATGTGTTTGGCGGCCCACTTGCTCAGAGCGAAGTGTCGCGCGAAGCAAGACATAAACAATAAGAAGGAGGTCTTAATGGCAAGTCCAGTAAAGGACAGAAAGCCTGCGCCACTACCGGCACCCAATAGCGACTTTTATGAACTCGTTGAAACACTGCCCGCTGAAGAGTTGGCGGTCGTGAAACAGGTGCGCACTTTCATGGAGACGAAGATCGCACCCATCATCACCAAGTACTGGGTGGAAGATGCTTTCCCATTTGAAATCTTGCCCGCGCTGAAAGAACTCAACATTGGCGGCGTCGGCATGCAGGGTTATGGCTGCAGAGGCGGAAGTACACAGCTATTTGGCCTCATAGCCATGGAGATGGCGCGGGTCGACTCGTCTATTGCGACATTCTTCGGTGTGCATGACGGGTTGGCAATGGGCTCGATCTACCTGGGCGGATCAGAGGAGCAAAAGCAGAAATGGCTGCCGCCGATGGCTCGATGGGAGAAAATTGGCTGCTTCGGCCTGACTGAACCGCTAGTTGGATCAGGAACCTCGCGCGGAATGTTGACGACTGCCAAGCGGGATGGAGACACATGGATCCTCAATGGCCAGAAGAAGTGGATCGGCAACGCTCCATGGTGCGACATTTCTATTATCTGGGCTCGCGACGTAGCGGACGACCAAGTCAAAGCGTTCATTGTGGAGAACAAGACCACGCCTGGCTTCAAAGTAGAGAAGATCCAGAACAAAATCGCCCTCAAAGTGGTCCAGAACGGGCTAATCACGCTGGAAAACTGCCGAATACCGGAAGCGAACCGTTTGCAACAAGATCAGTCGTTCCGCGACACGGCCCGCGTGCTGAAGATGACGCGCTTCATGGTTGGGTGGGAGGCGACGGGATGCGCCATGGGCGCCTATGAGAACGCACTCAAGTATTGTCAGGAGCGCCTTCAGTTCGGAAAGCCCATCGCTTCTTTCCAGATGGTGCAAGACCTCCTCGCCAGGATGATTGCCAACATCACGGCTTCTCAATGCCTCTTGGTCCGCATGGCCCAGTTGCAGGCAGAGGGCAAGCTGACGGACGCACATGCGGCGGTTGCGAAGGCATTCACTACTGCCAAGTGCCGCGAGACAGTCGCATGGGCCCGAGAGTTGTGCGGCGGCAACGGCATCGTCGCCGACTATAACGTCGGCCGTTTCTTCGCGGATGCGGAAGCCCTTTATTCCTACGAAGGGACATTCCAAATGCAGAACCTGATTGTCGGCAAAGCGATAACCGGCATCAGCGCCTTCGTCTAGCGGAATGGAAGAGAACTCGCGGTTTCCTATTCAACCTGTCTGCCAAAAGCTGAAGTACTCAAGGAGCGAAGAAGATCATGACTGTTAAGTCCTCTAAATCAGAAATCAAAAAAACCACAGCAAAGGCCATGAAGGCCCGCTTGTTTCTTCTAAGTATAAGCGGCGGTCAAGTATTGACCGCGAACCCCGACGGCTCCGACCTCAAGGTCATTGTGAGCGAGGGAAGGCGATTGCCAGATGGCATCGTTGTGGACGTCGCGGCCGGTCACCTTTATTGGACCAACATGGGCAACCCCTCCGCCAATGATGGCTCCATCGAGCGCGCGAATCTTGACGGAAGCAACGTCACCCACATTGTTCCTCCTGGCGGCACCTTCACTCCCAAGCAACTGCAACTCGATGAGAAGAACCGGAAGCTTTACTGGTCGGATCGCGAGGGCATGCGGATCATGCGGGCGAATGTGGATGGTTCCAACATCGAAACCCTTGTCGATACGAGCGAAGGCGACGCGCGTCCGGGCAAAGATATTAGGAAGCAGTGCGTGGGCATCGCGCTCGACATCGAAGGGAGACAAGTTTATTGGACTCAGAAGGGTCCGGAGAATGGCGGCGACGGACGGATCTTTCGCGCCAATCTCGAAATTCCCAAGAGCCAAAGTGCCGCCAATCGCAAAGACATCGAACTCCTCTACGAGGGCCTGCCAGAACCGATTGACCTCGAACTAGACCTGGCCAACCGGACGATCTACTGGACCGACCGCGGCGATCCACCGCGCGGCAACACGGTGAATCGCGCGCCCATGGATCCGTCTCAGGGAAATGGCAAGAAAGAGCCGGAGATTGTTTTCGGCCATTTGGAGGAAGGAATCGGTATCGCCTTGGATCTGAAAGGCGGCCGGATGTTTATGACCGATTTGAGTGGATCCGTCTATAGCGCGAATCTCGACGGCTCTAACAAGAAGACGTTGCTTGCGGTGGGAGGGAACCTGACCGGCATCGCGTACGCCGAAGTTCCCGTAGCCGCATAAACGGCTTATGAATTTATTCGACTGAAGAAGGAGAGACTAATGGCTTCGACAACATCTGCGTTACAACTCCAAAACGTTCTGTACGAGAAGAAGGGTCCGATTGCGTATGTGACCCTCAACCGGCCCAAGGTTCTCAATGCACTGAGCCAGGCAGTTTTCTCTGAGCTGAAAGAAGTCTTTGGGGACGCCCGCGATGACGCGAGCGTTCGGGGTGTCATTCTGACCGGCGGCGGCGACAAAGCGTTCGCCGCTGGCGCAGACATTGCCGAAATGTCTACCTCCACCGGCGTGCAGGGGGAAGAGTCAACCCGACATGCGCAGGCAGTAACAGAGCTCATAGAAAATCTTGGCAAACCGGTTATCGCCGCTGTGAACGGCTTTGCGCTCGGCGGTGGCTGTGAGCTGGCCATGGCGTGCACCATCCGAATTGCTTCCGAGAATGCGAAGTTCGGTCAGCCCGAAGTCAAGCTCGGAATCATGCCTGGCGCCGGCGGAACGCAGCGGCTTCCGCGATTAATCGGCAAGGGGAGAGCGCTGCAACTGATTCTCACCGGCGAAATCATCAACGTTCAGGAGGCCTATCGCACCGGCCTAGTCAATGAGGTGGTTCCGCTCGCCAATCTGATCCCGCGAGCCGAAGCCATCCTTAACCAGATCAACTCCAATGCTCCGCTCGGCGTGAAGTTCTCGATCGATGCGGTTAACAAGGGTTTGGACGGGAGCGTCTCGGAAGGTCTTCTGATCGAGGCGTCGCTATTTGGCATCTGTGCAGGATCGGAAGACAAGAAGGAAGGTACAACCGCCTTTCTGGCTAAACGTGCTCCGCAGTTTCAGGGACGGTAGGGAAATCGAAATCGCTGGTTAAGGAGCGTTATGGCAACCGACAATATTTTTTCTGGTTTGAAAGTTGTGGACCTGGCCAGCTTTATCGCGGGTCCCAGCGCCGCGACGATCCTCTCCGACTTCGGCGCGGATGTGATCAAAGTCGAGCCGCCCGGCGGAGAGCTGTGGAGAACCGGGCAGAACATCCCGCCGCAGCCACATTCGGAAGAGCCTTATCCCTTCCAATTGGCAAATCGAAACAAGCGCGGCGTTGCGCTTAATCTGAAAGCTGCGAGCGCGCAGCAGGTTCTCGAGCGGCTAGCTAAGTGGGCCGACGTGTTCATCGTCAACACGCCGCATCCCGCGCGCAAAAAATTGAAGCTCGAATATGACGATGTCGCGCAGTGGAATCCGCGTCTGATCTATGCCGATCTCACCGGCTTCGGCGAGAAAGGTCCGGACGCCAATCTTCCGGGGTTCGATCTCACGGCCTTCTGGGCGCGAAGCGGTTTGTTATTCATGACGCGCGATGCCGGCGAGCCGCCGACCTGGCCGGTGGCAGGTAGCGGTGATAATGCAACCGCGGTCTGCATTTATGCCGCAATTGCGACCGCGCTTTATCGTCGCGAACGCACTGGAAAAGGATCCTACGTCACGACTTCGCTTCTGGCGGCGGGTGTCTGGTCGGCCAGCGTCTTTATCCAGGCCGCTCTAAGCGGTGCGAAGTTCTATGGGCTACACGACCGAACGCATCCGGCAAACGCGGCTTTGAACACGTATCGCTCTTCTGATGGCACCTGGTTCGTTATGGTAGCTACTCCGGACAAGGTACCCGCGGTTCTAAAAGCACTAGGTCGTGAAGATATCCTAACGGATCCGCGATTCTCGGATCCCGCCAAGCTAACGCAGAACCGGCCGCAACTGACGGCAATGCTCGATGAGATCTTTGGCTCGCAGCCAATGTCGCATTGGTATGAGGTCTTCAACGGCGTTCACGTCCCCTTCGGCGCCGTGCGTGAGCCGCAGGAAGTGATTAATGATCCGCAATTGCGAGCGAATGACATTGTCGTTCCGCTCGATGGAGCCGGCGAGAAGGTGACCTCGACCGTCAGCAGTCCTATTCAAGTGCGCGGTGTTACCAAGGTGCCTGCCAGGCGCGCGCCGGGAATCGGCGAGCACAACGATGAAGTGCTGAAGGAACTTGGATTCACAAGTGACGAGATCGCAGCCCTGCGTGCCAGCGGCACAATCCCGCAGGTTTCGAATTTGGAATCGGCCGCTAGCGGAGGTGGAAGATGAGTGACATCGTTACCGAACGCTCCGGAAGCATCCTGCGAATTCAGTTCAATCGACCGGCCAAGAAAAATGCGATGACGTCCGCCATGTACATCACCATGGCGGATCTCCTCAACAACGCAGCAAAAGACGACAGCGTGCGCGTTGTGCTCTGGCACGGTGCAGGAGACTCTTTCTGCGCGGGCAACGACCTGGAGGATTTTCTCAAGAATCCAATGGGACCGGGCGACAGTCCGCAATCCCGCTTAATCGACGCTTTCATTGCCTTCGACAAACCAATCGTCGCAGCAGTGCAGGGCTTCGCCATCGGTGGGGGAACCACCATGTTGACGCACTGCGATTTTGTCTATGCAGGCGAGAGCGCGAAGTTCCAGATGCCGTTCATCAATCTGGCCTTGGTGCCGGAATTCGGAACAAGCTATTCGATTCCCGCGCGCATCGGGTATCTCCGAGCGGCCGAGTTGATTCAGTTGGGACAACGGTTCGATCCGCAGCGCGCAGCGGAACTCGGGCTTGTTACCCGTGTCGTGCCGGACCAAACACTGCTGGCAACGGCAACGGAGACTGCGCAAAAGTTAGCCGAGAAGCCCGCCAGTGCGCTCCAAGCCTGCAAGAGACTTATGAGGGAGCCTGTCCGACCTCAGCTTGAGCAAGCAGCAAAGCTGGAGGACGAGGAGTTCTCAGTGCGACTCCGCTCCGCCGATGCGAAGGAGGCGTTCACGGCGTTCCTAGAGAAGCGCCAACCGAACTTTACCCGGAACGGTGAACCGGTGACGGTCGCGTAATTCGGAGTGTTGAAATCGAAACGTTTCGAGCAGAGTTGGACGAAAGGGCAATAAATCGAGGTGAGCATGCCGCAACCTAGGATCATCATTGTCGGCGCGGGCTTTGGTGGATTAGCCGCCGCCAAGGCTTTTAAGAACACGCCCGCCGAGATTACTTTGATTGATCGCACAAACCACCATCTGTTTCAACCACTGCTCTACCAAGTGGCAACTGCAGTGCTGACGCCTAGCCAGATTGCGACGCCAATCCGGAGCATTCTTCGCAATCAGAAGAACGTCACCGTGATTCTTGGCGAAGTCACGGGAGTAGATAATGACAAAAAGTGCGTCTTTGTCACCGACGCTGATCGCGAGAATGTGCCGATTGCATACGATTACCTAATCCTGGCAACGGGCGCGACCCACAGTTACTTCGGCCACAACGAGTTTGAAACGTTTGCACCCGGATTGAAAAGCCTCGCAGATGCGGAGGCAGCCCGAAACAAGATTTTGCAGGCTTTCGAACTAGCAGAGGCTGAAGATGATCCCGCACGCCATCGCGATCTACTGACTTTCATTCTGGTTGGCGCCGGTCCCACCGGTGTCGAGATGGCCGGCGCCTTGGCGGTGCTCGTTCGGACCAGCCTGAAATCGGAGTTCCGCCGCATTGACCCTGCTTCAGCCCGCATTGTGCTGGTCGATATGGCACCTCGAGTTCTCGGCCCCTTTTCTGAAGACCTCTCCAAAGCCGCTAAGGCACGCCTCGAAAAATTAGGCGTTGAGGTCCGGCTTGGCCACAGCGTCGACCAAATCGACGCAGACGGCATCATGGTCGCGGGAGAGCGCATCGCCAGTAAGACAGTTATCTGGACGGCTGGGGTTGCACCATCTCCCGCAGGCAAGTGGCTGAAAGTGGAAACCGACCGGGCCGGCCGGGTGCGCGTTCAGAAAGATGTCACTGTGCCCGGACACCCCGAAATCTTCGTCGTTGGCGATACGGCGTCATTCGAGGAAAACGGCAAGCCGCTTCCCGGCGTTGCGCAGGTAGCCATGCAGCAAGGACGTTATGCAGGAAAACTCATTCACAGTCGAATAGTCGGTAGTACGCCGCCCGGTCCGTTTCGCTACTTCGACAAAGGCAGCATGGCGGTGGTCGGCAAGGGCTTTGCGGTTTTGCAAAGCTACAAGGTGCGAGTGAGCGGCTTCGTAGCGTGGCTTGCCTGGGCAGCCATCCACCTGCAGTTCCTGGCGACATCGAGTCTCCGTTTGACGGTCTTCCTGCAGTGGATTTGGACGTATTTCACCGGCCAGCGGGGTTCTCGACTCATCGTGAATCACAATGGATCACAACCAGCTAAGGCTGCGGAGGGAACCTCCACTAAAACAGCAGTCGCATAAACAAGAATGGAGAGGACACTGATGTCAAAGAACAAGCAGATTCGGAACATAGCAATTGTCGGTACGGGCGTGATTGGCGCGAGTTGGGCAGCCTTGTACCTGGCACGTGGTTTCAACGTCACCGCTACGGACCCAGCGCCGAACGCGGAAGCAAACCTGCGCAAGTTCATTGATGCCGCCTGGAAAGACCTGACCGTTATCGGGCTTTCACCGAACGCATCCCGCGATCATCTGAAGTTCACGACCGACATGAAAAAGGCGCTCGCGGACGCCGACCTCGTTCAAGAGAATGGCCCCGAACGGAAGGACTTCAAGATCAAGCTGTTCGCGGACATGGATGCTGCGACCCCGGAAGATTCCATCATCGCATCCAGTTCATCCGGTCTGACGATGAGCGTGATGCAATCGGCCTGCAAGCATCCTGAGCGGTGTGTGATTGGCCACCCATTTAATCCTCCTCATATGGTTCCTCTGGTTGAGGTCGTCGCAGGCGCGAAAACATCACCGGAAACCGTTGAGCGGGCCATCTCGTTCTACACCTCGATCGGCAAAAGGGCGATCCACGTACGGAAGGAAGTGGTTGGCCATGTGGCGAACCGGCTTCAGGCTGCTCTCTACCGTGAAGTCGTGTACCTCATCGAACAAGGTGTTTTGGATGTCGCTGATTCCGACGCCGCGGTGTGCTGGGGCCCTGGATTACGTTGGGGTCTAATGGGTCCCAATCTGCTGTTCCATCTCGCAGGCGGCGAAGGCGGAATTCAACACTTCATGGAACACCTGTCCGGCCCTGTCGCTACATGGTGGAAAGATCTCGGCACGATCACTGAGTTCAGTCCCGAGGTAAAGCAAACCATTGTCAACGGCGTATTGAAGGAAGCTAATGGCCGTTCGATCGCAGAACTCGAACGGGAGCGTGACGAGATGCTGCTGGAATTGCTCGCGACCCGCTCTAAAGCGGAAGAAACCGCACACGCCGGGGCAAACACCGCGGCCGATTAAATCTGTTTCCGCTCAGCTGAAATGCAGAGGGCAGAAAACAAGCGCAGAAAATGAGAACAGAAGATGATCTACGTTCATTCTCTCGGCCGGGCATTGCGATTCTATCCCGGCCGAGCCGCGCTAGCTCGTGACGGCCGATTGTTGACCTTTCGCGAACTCCACACGCGCGTTGAAGGCATCGCAGCGACGCTCACCAGCCAGGGTTTTGGCGTGGGAGACCGCCTGGCTCTATTGCTGCCTAACGGACCCGACTACATCGAACTCGTGTATGCCTGCAGCATGCTGGGCGTGACCGCCGTTCCGCTGAACACTCGCCTATCGACCAAAGAGATCGACCGGGTGCTCGAAGATGCGCGACCGCATGGGATCGCGCGCCATTCCTCTCTCGCTGTTCCTGGAGTACAGCTGAGCTGGCAACAGGTGATCGACGAGGAACCCCTTCCAATTCGCAGCGACCCTGTTCCGGAGGTCTTTTACGATCCCGAGGCGGTTTTGGGGCTTATCTACACGAGCGGCACGACAGGGCAGCCAAAAGGAGTCATGGTGACGCATGGGAATGTCCTTGCCGACATCCACAACTTCAACTACTGGATGCGCTATACCGAAGGCGGGATCTACCTGCACGCCGCTCCGATCTTCCACATCGCGGACTTTCCCAGCATGTTCGCGGCCCCGGCATTCGGCGCCAGCCAAATCGCGATTCCGAAATTTAGCGCACAGACTTTCTGCGAGACGGTGGAACGAGAGCATGTGACTCACACCGTGCTCGTGCCCACGATGATCAATTTGCTTACACAATTCCCGGACGCGAGAAAGTATGACTTGAGCAGCCTGCAGGTGCTGGCGTATGGTGGCTCGCCCATGGCGCCGGAACTCGTCCATCGGACTCGGGAACTCCTACCAAAGGTGAAATTGATTCAAGTATATGGATTGAGCGAAACAGGTTTTCTCACGGGCTTGCAGGACCAGGAGCACACTGAAGACAAGCTGATCTCGTGCGGACGGCCCTGTCCCGGTGTGGATCTCCAGGTGACGGACACGTCAGGGAAACAAGTCGAGCCGGGACAAGCAGGCGAACTGACTGCACGAGGCGCCAACGTAATGCGGGGCTATTGGAACAATCCGGAAGAAACGGCTAAAGCGTTTCGCGACGGATTCTTTCGTACGGGAGATATCGGCCGTCAAGACACTGCGGGATACTTTTACATCATGGACCGGCTAAAGGACATGATTGTCACCGGCGGTGAGAACGTTTATTCGGGAGAGGTGGAAGCGGTGATCTACGGGCATCCCGCCGTTCGTGAAGTAGCCATCTTCGGCGTACCCGACCCGCAATGGGGCGAACTTGTAATGGCTAGCGTAGTTCTGAAAACAGGCGAAACTCTTACCGCTCACGAACTGATTGATTTCTGCCGGCGAAGCCTTGCGAGTTATAAGCTTCCCAGGCGCGTCGAATTTTCGAAAACGGATCTGCCCAAGAGCAGTTCCGGCAAGGTGCTGAAGAAGACTCTGCGCGAGCGTTTCTGGACACAGCAGCGGCGCGCCGTGAGCTGACGCAAAACGAAGGGGAAAACAGAAATGAGCAAGGTCGCCGGTCAGCCATTACCGTATGCCTTAGAAAAAGTCGTTGATCTATTGATAGAAAGCCGGATCAGGATTGATGCAATGGAGGAAGTTTTGGTGAAAACGAATCCAGTCGCCTATGACCTTTACCTCGGTACGATTGGAAATCTGCGAGTCCAAAAAGCATCGGAAGTGAACCGAGTGCTTACCCAAATGCTCAAGTCAAAGTCTAACGAACGCTAGCAGATTTGGATCACTGCAACCTGCTGTATCTCTGAGCCCTCTTTCGTTGAGGGTCGGAATATCAGGAGACGAAGAAGTGCCTCAGGCAACCACGGGCGATGACTCCGTGACCTGGATCGGCAGGGTGAAGTGAAAAGTTGCGCCCCCTCCACTGTTGGCGCTGGCCCACAACCGGCCGCCATGCGACTCTACAATGGAACGGCTGATGGCCAATCCCATCCCGCTGCCTTGAGGTTTGGTGGTGAAAAACGCAGAAAAGATCTGATCCATCTTCTCCGTTGGCAACCCCACGCCCGTGTCACTGACCGAGAACTGGAGTTGACCGTCCTGCGGTTCCGACTTCACCGTAAGCTCTCCGCCGGTGTCCTTCATGGCTTCGATGGCGTTGACCATGAGGTTCATGAACACCTGTTGCAATTGGACACGATCTGCCTTGATTTTGGGCAGTTCGGCGGCAAGCTCTGTGCGCATGGCAATTGAGGATTGCGTAGCCTCATCTTTCAGCAGCGTGAGCATTTCCTGGATAATTCCGTTCACGTCGACCAACTCACGTTGTGGAGGAGACTTCTTGTAGAACGAACGGATATGGTCGATGATCTCCGCCGCACGATTCCCATACCTATCGATTCTGGCTGCTGCCGCACGGGCCCGGTCCAGATTGGGCGGTTCGTGTGCCAGCCATTCAATGCAGCTGTTGGCGCTGGTGATGGCGGCGGCGATGGGCTGCTTGATCTCGTGTGCCAGCGATGCGGCCATCTCCCCCAACGTGCTCACTCGATTGGTGTGTGCGAGATCCGCCTCCAGTTGTCGCAGCCTTTCCCTCTCTTGCTCGGCACTTGCGAGGGCGTCTTCCGCCAATTTTCGCTCGGTGATGTCGATAAACGCGACAACAGCCCCAACAACCTCTTGCCCCCTGCGCTGTGGATACGACCAGAGTTCCGCGGGGAAGCTCGTACCATCCGCCCTCCATAGCACCTCGTCGTCAACGTGGATTCCCTCGCCTGCCCTGACTGCCCGGAAGTTTCGACACTCCTCCACGGGGTACAACGTCCCGTCTGCACGAGCGTAATGAATCAGATCATGCATATTCTTGCCGAGAAGTTCGTCAACGCCTTCATACCCTAAAGCGCGAAGGCAAGCAGGGTTGCAGAATGTGCAGCGTTCTTCAAGGTCAATTCCATAGATGCCTTCGCCGGTCGAGTCGAGAAGTAGCCGGAGTTTGTCCTCGCTCTGGCGCAGGGCAAGCTGGCTCTGTGTATATTCCTCCACAACGACGGCGAGAACCATGAAAGGCGCTGCCACAAAAAGTACGAATACCTGTATTGACGGCACATTATTGGCCGACTCCTGCCCGACGAAGGGGCCACGTCCTTGGACTGCGCCCCAGATCGCCAGGAAGGCCACAGCAATCGCGACACTACTGACACCGGTTATTCCGAAGCGCAAAGCCGACCAGAGCAAAAAGGGCACGATAGAAAGCACAGGTACGATGATGGTCGAAGGTGAAACAAAGCTGAAATATCCCAGAACAGCTAAACCAGCCAGTAGCACTGCCGCTTCAAGATAGCGAGAAAGCGACGCGTGTGCCCATTCCGATCTCTTGCTAACCCAACGCAAAATGGCTGGAATCAGCGTGAGGTATCCTAGCGCCTGTGACAAGAAAATAATTCGCCAACCTCTCCAATAATCCACGTGGGTGGTAAACGCACTCAAAGAAGCTCCTGCCAGTGGTGCGAGGAGCACGGCGAAGAAAGAATACTTGGCCAGGGCTTTCACGCTGTCTAGCTGGGGCACACCGCCAAAGGAATAACTGAGACCCAATGCAGCTGTCAGGACTTCTGCTATGTCAGCTAACTGATAGAAAATGATGGAACGAATCGATATGCCCAGGCGCAGATCATAGAACGCAAACGTTACAAGGGCCGCTCCGATTACTATCGGCCAGATTCTGCGGGGAAGGTACAGCAGCGTGGATACCAGGAGAATATTTCCCGGCCAAAGCGGCCATTCCAAGGTGTCGCGTATTACAACCGTCGTCCCTAACTTCGCAGCGAAGTAGGACATAATCGCCACCAGGCACGCGAGGATCGCGATACGAAACGGGGAATTCAGATTCGCTGGATTCCACAATGGACGATTTTGCATAGAACTCATAGGAACATGAAATCCAGGAGTCTCGACTTTCGTGATGTCAGCCATGAGACACAACGGATTGAATCTTACCCCGATGAGCAACACCGTACTACTGATAGAGGATAAGGAAACGCCGAATTATATGTCGTGTCCGGTCTCATGATGAAAGTCCGACAAAACATCCTTAGATGACCACTGCTGACTCCGTCACATGGCTTGGCAACGTGAAATGAAAAGTTGCGCCCCCTCCACTGTTGGCGCTTGCCCACAATTGCCCGCCATGCGACTCCACAATGGAACGGCTGATGGCCAATCCCATGCCGCTGCCCTGCGGCTTGGTGGTAAAGAACGCCGAAAAGATCTGATCCATCTTCTCCATTGGCAACCCCACGCCCGTGTCACTGACCGAGAACTGGAGTTGAGCGTCCTGTAGTTCCGACTTCACCGTAAGCTCTCCGCCGGAGTCCTTCATGGCTTCGATGCCGTTAAGCATGAGGTTCATGAATACCTGCTGCAGCTGCACACGATCGGCCATGATTTTAGGCAGTTCGGCGGAAAGGTCCGTGCGCATGGCGACCGAGAATCGATAGGCCTCACCTTTCAGCAGCGTGAGCATTTCCTGAATAATTCCGTTCGCGTCGACCACCTCACGTTGTGGAGGAGATTTTTTGTAGAACGAACGGATACGGTCGATGATTTCAGCCGCACGATTCCCATACTTATCGATTCTGGCTGCAGCCGCACGGGCCCGATCCAGATTGGGCGGTTCGTGTGCCAGCCATTCAAGGCAGCTGTTGGCGCTGGTGATGGAGGCAGCGATGGGTTGTTTGATCTCGTGTGCCAGCGATGCTGCCATTTCGCCCAACGTACTCACACGATTGGTATGTGCTAAATCGGCCTCTAGTTGTCGCAGTTTCTCACGCGCCTCTTCGGTGCGTTTGCGCTCCGTAATATCGACCATCGTGCCGACCACTTGAACAAGCTCTCCAGTGGGACTCAACACTGGATGGCCGATGCCATGAATGTGGTTGACGGTTCCATCGGGCTTCACGATTCTGAACTCTACGTCGCAATTTACTTTATTGAGGAATGTCCTTTCATTCGCCAGCTCGAACTTTTCGCGGTCTTCTGGGTGTATTCGCTGCAGCCATTGGTCGAACATTGGTAGGCCTTGTTGTGGATCAAAACAGAAAAGTCGGAACATTTCGTCGGACCAGTACACGGTTTCGTGGCTTGTGCCATCAATGGCACAACTACCGGTGTGGGTCAGGCTCTGCGCTTCAACCAAATAGGCTTTACTGGACCGAAGCGAATCCTCGGCATGCTTCCGCTCCGTGATGTCGGTCGAGCTGCCTACGAATTGCACCAAATCTCCGGCGTCGGAAAGGACGGGATGGCCAACAGTGCGGACCCACTTCACCATTCCATTCGGTAAGAGGATACGGAACTCCTGATCGTAATCGGCTCTTTCCACGATTGCCCGTTCGATCGTGCCCTTCCAATTAAGGCGATCCTCCGGGTGGACGCGTTCGAGATATTCTTCCCAAGTCGGCGCTCCCTCAGCTGGATCGAAGGCGTAAATCCGGTACCACTCCTCGGAGAGGTGGACCGTCTTCCGATCCGCTAAGCGCCAAGCCCAGCTGCCCGTATGGGTCAGCTTTTGCGCTTCGGCAAGATGACTTTCACTCCGGCGCTGGGCTTCCTCGGCGCGCTTGCGATCTTCAATGTCTGTGAGGGTTCCGTACCATTTAACAATCTTTCCATACTGGTCCCGAAGTGGAACACCACGCACCAGAAACCAGCGATATTCCCCGTCAGTGGCGCGATGGAACCGCGCCTCGTCTTCGAAAACCTCTCCGGTGGCAACCGAGATGCGCCATTTCTCAGAATGGCGCACAAGATCCTCGGGATGGATGGCGCGCTGCCAACCTGCGCCTGAAGTCTTCTCGACAGAAAGTCCGGTGTATTCAGTCCAGCGCTTATTTACAAATGTGCAGAAGCCGTTAGACAAGGCAGTGAAAGTCATCGCCGGAATTGTTTCCACAACGTCCCGCAAACGCTTTTCCTCAACCTTGAGCTGATGAACGCGCCATCGATGAAGTGCCCAAAGCAGCACAATAAAGATGGCGAAGGACGACAAACGGAACCAGTAAGATTGATAGTAGGCTGGGGCGACGTTCAAAGCGATCGCAGTTTCTGGCCCGTTCCACAGCCCCTCACTGTTGCTGGCGACTAGCCGGAATCGATAGGAGCCGGGCCCAAGGTTCGTGTAAACGGCTTCTCGCGCTGCAACCGGCTGGCTCCAGCCAGCGTCGAAGCCTTCGAGAAAATATCGAAAGCGAATCCGCCCGGGCACCGCGAGGCTCAGCCCCGTGTACTCAAACGTAATTCGCCTGGGAGATGGAGGAATTCGAGCGGAGGCGGCGAGGTCCACGGTGTTGTTATCGGCCGTGATCGCCTCGATGTGAGGCAGCGCGGGAACTGAATTGTCATTGATCTGGGATGGATTAACAACCGACAAGCCGCTCCTGAGTGAAAACCAGATCCTGCCCGCTGAATCCGAGACCACCGATCGGCTCCGCTTCACTCCTTCAGTGCTCTCGAGACCATCGGCCTGGTCATACTCGCGAACATCGACTGCTTTCACAACGCCGCTTAGCAGTTTGTCGCGCGGAACGCGCAAAACGTGATCTGAGGTCGCGATCCACAGCCAGCCGTTCTTGTCTTCTTCAATACCGAATATTGGTGCTTGCAGGGACTCAGGTACTTCGCGGGGTACATGCACATGCCCATCACTGAGGTAAGCGAGACCTTCGGCCGTTCCTATCCACAGGATTCTCGTTGAATCCCGCAGGAGGCAGTTGACATCCTCGGAGGGTAATCCGTCGTTGCTGGAATAAGTTCGCCACCCCTTCTCCGACATGGCACTGACGCCCTTCGGGGTCCCGAACCACATCGTTCCGTCAGGACCCTCGGCAATCGACGATATTGTGTTCGCCGCTAACCCGTCTGTAGTCGTGTAATTTGTGAAACGACCGTTCTTCAGCTCGCTTACACCACTGCTGAGGGTCCCGGACCAGACGGTACCATCACGACTCCGATAGACGGCGTACACTCTGTTTTGTGCGAGGCCGTCTGCCTGCGTGTAGGTCTTGGCTGTAAACGAATTGCCGGAGTAGCGCAGATGGGTGAGTCCACCCTGTTGTCGTCCCAGCCAGACATCATCTTTATCGTTGCCAGCGCCGGCGATGGAGTAGACGACATCGTTGGCGATCCCATCGGCAGTGACTACCGCAGTTTTTCCTCCCTTCAGCCATCGCAAACCGCCCTGAGTGGGCGCAATCCAAGTGCGGCCGCCGGAGTCAACCTGCAATGGCCCCATACTCTGCGATTTCAAATTGGGAAGAGAGTACGTAACGAAGGCGCTGTCTCGCAGTCGCTCGAGGCCGCGCGTGGTACCGATCCAGATGTCTCCCTCCCGATCTTCGAAGAGCGCAGCCACCGGTCCAGTGGTACTCGGTAAAGAGACCCCATTCGCGTTGTACCGAAACAGTCCGCGACTCGTGCCAACCCAGATGTTCGAGTCCCGGTCACGAAGAATGGAAAGTACGTCGAGATTGAGGAGTGATGGTGGTACACCTGCCAAAGTGAGCTTTGTTCCACTCCAGCGCAACACACCCTTCGCCGTTCCGACCCACAATTCTGAGTTTTGAAGAGGCAGAAGGCAATTAATCTGCGTATCAACCCGCCCATTCGATGCGCTCGAAACACGGCCTTCCTGGAGATAGAAGAGCCCTTGATGTTCCGTGCCAAGCCAAATCTTTCCGTCGTCAGTCTGCGCCATGGAGATCACCACCGAAGTGGGCGCCGCCAGACGATCAAACCAACTGAAGGGAGTTGCTCGCTGTTCAGGAGCTTCGCTATTCGCGACTCTTGCAGCGTCGGTGAGAAGGGCTGCGGACGACAGGCTTCGAAATCGGTTGTCGCTGTATGTGAGAGTTCCCTCAGCTAATGATGAGAGCAAAACCGCACCCGACTTCCCCCGTGCCATTGCGGTTGTGCCGTTCTCAGTCTCGCCGCGGATAAGCTGGAAATTTCCATTTTGGTAACGAAAGACTAGGGTGTTTTGTAGCAAGATCCAGAGGTTATCGCTTGCGTCAACGACGAGTGTTCGTACAGGGCCAATCCAGATTGGATCAGGATGGGCCAACTGGAACTGGTGAAAATTCAAGCCGTCGAAACGAACAAGGCCTTTATCTGTCCCAATCCATAGATAGCCATCGGAAGACTGTGCGATGGCCGTTATCGATCCGCCCGGCCAACCTCTCTCACTTCCCCACGAGTCGTGGAGATATTGCGACATGGCCCGAGTGGGATCGAGCCCATTCGCCGAAACAGCGAAGCAGACGCCCGCGAGTCCAGCAATGGCACACCTGAGCAGCCAACGCCTTCCAAAACCTTTCTCACGGTAGGTATTCAAACTTCTCAACCACAACCTCGCTTGGCTTTTGCATAGGATGTTTGTCGCTTGCAACGACGAAAAAGATCAGACGGAGTTTCGCCTGACCCGGTCCCGGCATGGCAAGCGGGAACTCATGTTCAGAAACGAGTTGCGCTCCGGCACCAGAAGATCTTCCGCGAAAGGTCTTGAAAGTTGCATGTCCAGGCTCCCAACGCAGGACATACGTCAAGGTGCCTGAGGGCGCCGCAAAAGGGAACAGGTTCCCAGGACTGTAGAACGGTTGAATTGCATATTGTGCATTGTTCTTATTTCCAGGGTCACCCCGGCCATGGACCTCTACGTCCATCTCGCGAAAGTGCTGCTCGCTAGCCGATTCGTCGAAGGTAAACATACTGAAGGCCGCGGCGGGTTCTAAGTGAGAATTATCACGTACAGTTACCGAATACGTGCCGTACCCGAGACTGCGATTTAAGAATATTTCTGCACACCTCCAGCTGTCTGATTTCTTCTTGATCTGCATGTGGAGCGCCCCGCTCGCATCGGTCCATGCATTTTCAGGATCGTAGAGGTTGTTCGTGCCTCCCTTGTCACTTGCAGTCATGCGAACGCCCCAATCATAGTCGCTGAATTTAAGCGATCCGGTCCGAGCCAATTCCGGCGTTCCAACGCCCTTCACCGTTGTCACGAGAGCAACGGAACTGCCTTGGGTCGGAGCCACATCCGTCGTGGGCAACGGATGATAATCCGGATCCACCAATAACGCAGCATACTCAAATCCGAGATGAGTTTCCGTGCTCCACGTCGAGTCTGCTTTGATGGGAATGAACGGATGATCAGGCCAGGGCTGCACCCACCATTGCCCGCTGTGCGCATAAATAACAATCTGCTGCTTTGGTCGAGCGTTTCTGACCCGTCCAGAGATCGTGTCGACTCTTTCTCGTCCACCTTGCGCTGCAGGCGGAATATGGGTGAACTCGATCGAAGGTCCGGATTTAGCTTTATGCGACTGGCAACCGTTCAGCGCAATGCAGAGAACCAGCAGCGATCGCTGCAAGAAAACTCGGGTCAACAGTCGCAGTTGCATGTGAGAGAACAATGCCAGAATCGGGTCGATTACGGTTTGCTCGACCAGTTCGCGCTTGCTGACTTCCAACTTTATTCCATGTGAGGCCGCCAATTATACCTCATTTCTGGGCATCTTCTTGCGCGAGCCCGGGAACGCTGGTTCCTTCTTGAGAGGCAGGTCGCGAGATACCCAACCTTCTCATCTTGGCAAGCAGCGTGGTTCGTTTCAGTCCCAGTTTGGCCGCTGCGCCGCGCGGTCCACCGACGATCCAGTCGGCCTGCTCCAGTGTTTCCACAATCAGGGCGCGATCGGAGTCTTCCAAAGTCATCGATGACTGGAAAGTTCGGGGGCGATGCAGACTGGGGATCATGAGCTCTGTTTGCTTCTTGTGAAGCGGGTTTGGGAACACGCCGTCCCGCGAAACGATCACCGCGCGTTCCACCAAATTCTGCAACTCGCGAATGTTGCCGGGCCAGGAATGCCACTGGAAGGCAGCCATGGTTTCCGGAGGAATGCTGTCGACTTGCTTCCCCATGCGGCCGCTAAACATCTTCACGAAATGCGTGACAAGAACAGGAATGTCTTCCCGGCGCTCTCTGAGCGCCGGCAGCAAGATGGGGAAGACGTTGAGACGATAGTACAGGTCACTGCGAAATTGCCCGCGAGCGACCATCTTCTCGAGATTCCGATTCGTTGCCGCCACCAGCCGGACATCCACTTTGTGCGTGCGACCGCTCCCTAAACGCTCGAACTCCTGCTCTTGCAAGACGCGCAGCAACTTCGGCTGTAGGGCAGGAGGGATGTCGCCTACTTCATCTAAAAACAGCGTACCCTTATCGGCCATTTCGAAGCGCCCGATCTTTTGCGCAATCGCACCGGTAAAAGCGCCCCTCTCATGACCGAACAATTCGCTTTCCAGAAGATCCAGTGGAATGGCCGCGCAATTGAGTTTTATAAGAGCGCGCCCGCAACGCTGACTGGCGTTGTGAATGGCGTGAGCAATGAGTTCTTTTCCCGTACCGGTTTCCCCCTCGATGAGGACAGTCGAGTTCGTGGCCGCAACCTGCTCCACTTGGTCGAGAACAGATTCGAGGGCAGCGCTATTGCCGATGATCCGCTCGAACGTACGCTCGGCCTGATCCGGCCCTGGGTTCATGACTGTTGCATAATCTTCCACAGAAACCTCCACACTTAAGGCTCCCCCACGCGACTGCAATAGTCGAGGTTGCTCACATATCAAGTGCGGCACGGACCCTTTTGAGCAACAGGTGATGATCGAACGGTTTTGAGAGGAACTCGACTGCACCCTCTCTCATCGCTCGAATTCTCATCCTGGCATCTCCATGAGCCGTAATGAAGATGATCGGAATATTGCGTTCCTCTTCTTTCAACCTGGCCTGCAACTGCAGGCCCGACATCTTCGGCATACGGATATCAACAATTAGGCACGCAGCCCGAGTATGCAAATCGGATTCGAGGAATTCTTCCGCGGATCCGAAGCACCGTGCGACCAGTCCAGCCGCCTCCATCAGGTCGCGCAGTGAATCTTGCATCGCCTCGTCGTCATCAATGATCGCTATTAGTTTGTACGTTCGGTCCACCGACATGCCGTGATGCTAGCGTGATTGCGACAGTTGAGGCAATCTCACTTTCGGCTAAAGCATTCAGACTTTGGTCGATTCGATCCCTACTTTCGATAGTTTGGTGAGGGAAGGAGGCGACCAAGACATGCCGGGCCGGTCAGTGTCATCCGCGTGCCTCTTGCGTCAAGTGTCATCTGGCAGGTCGCGCAATTGCAGAATGAGGGTCGGCCCGATGTAGATGAAGCGTGGTTTGTGGCCGTGAATTTCATGGCACGGCAATTGCGTGGGCACGACCGGTACCGCATGTCGGGAAAGGACGGAGATGGCGAGAAAAAGAGTAGCGGCGTTGGTTGGTCGATGTTCTTGTTGATGCCGGCGTCGAGAGGGCTTATGGGTCCTTGGAGTTCGGAGAGCTTCCGAGGTTTTGTGGCATGTTCGGAAAGCTCATAATCGGGAAAAACAGCGCCTAGAACATGTCACCGCAGCCGTGTCCCCGTCCTCGCTATTGCCGCACAGATTCCAAGTAATGAAATTGGCGGCGGCTATTTTCAGGAGACCCATCCGGACCGTCTCTTCGAGCAATGTAGCCACTACTGCGAGTTAGTCTCCGACCCCGAACAGATGCCTCGTGTCCTGGAAATCGGCATTCAGACTGCAATCTCGCGCCGCGGCGTTTCGGGAATCGCTCATACAATGAGGTCGACCAGATTCTGGCGAGACAGCGGTCTTTCTTTTGAACGGGCTGCTGTTGGCAGTTGGATTGCAGCTGGAGCAGCGGAAGAGGTGCTTGCAACATAGTGCTGGGGTACCACTGATGGTCCTCGGCGCAGGAGAGGAGGAAACGGAAATGGACGGCAACTACGTTTTTCTTTGTGGAGTGATGTGGTGCAGGTTCGGACAGCAAGAGGCAGGCAAGGAACTGCTAAGAGCTACGAACTCTGTGGATCCGGACATGAAAGCACTGGCCTGGGCTATGTTGGCAAAAGGCGCACGTCGCTTGAGGGATTTGCAAAGACCGACGCCAACCGGTTCTCGCGCGATCCTCGAGGGAAGCCTATGTGGATGAGATCATGCGCCATTTGCAAAGCACTCTTGCGTAAGCACCAATTCTGCGAGTCCGTGCGTTGTCTATGCGGATGGGTTTGGTAGCCCATTGGAGCCTGAAAGCTGAATTGCATTCCGGCCGTGCTAATAGAGACTTATAAGAACAAGAGGTTGTCATGGCAAAGGTAATTGAGTTTTATGTACCGAAGAACTTTCGGAAGCCGTTGCAGGGGTGGGCCCCTGCGTTGCACTGCGGAAAGATCATTGAGTTCTGCTCGCCGACTAAGAAGTCAGCCTAGCTCCAACGAGTGTCTTGTCCGGTTGATCTTGCGGGCGGACAGGCAGGGCCCAGGAGATGAGTGATGTCCCACAACGAAGCAGCCTTGTATCACAGCAACGGGTACAACGCCCAGGCAGCTTGTGAACACTGTGAGGGTATCGTCCTCCACGAGCGCTGGTGTCAGACAATTAATCCAGTTGTTTGCTACGCCTGCAAAATTGTTGTTTCTGCCGACGAATTGGCGATCGGAGATGCGATTATCCTCCACTCGCTAGGCGTTCTGTGGGACCATAGCCACATCTGAACTCAATTCTCTGGCTAGAAATAAACCGATTGTCATGAAGGGTTTCTCGGGTGATTCGAAACCCCGGTCCCTTTCGACTGCGTACTCTCCCAGTTCGCCAGAGAGTCTAGAACTTCCAGAGATGAAATATCCCACTCTCCTCGGGCCCATCCCGGAGATCTCCCTTGTCGATAACCCGGTATTTACCTTCGGCAGCCTTCGCGATTCCGGGGACGGCGGCGAAATCAGGAACAATAGCAAGACGACGCTGGGACGCTGACTGGGTCCCCACGTTCGGGTTCAACACGCTCAACCGGGTTACTGTCGGCTTCGCTCCGTCGTTGTTTTCTGCTTCTCACGCGCGCTGCAAGCGCTACGGTTGGGCACTATGTCCGAGGACATGACGCTCCACCGACATGTTCTCAAGCGAATACGTAAAACTTGACGCCACAGCTACAACACACCGGTACGTTCTTCCCTTTCGACAACGGTACTTCGATTGCATACAACGAGAAAGTCTGATGAGGCAGGGCGGTGAGGGTCGGAGTCGGAGGTGATAACGGCCATGAACGATACATTCTCGAGTGCGGAATTGACGGCTTTACGGAACGATCTGATTCACGATGTTCTGATCGACTCGCGCGAGGCTGCCGAACTACTTCAGGTGTTCCTGATGGGACGCGGTTTCGGGGCGTCGCCCGAGGCAGCCCGAGACGCCGTGGGCCGTGTCGAGAGGTCAGGCTGCTCGATCCCCGTGCTGCAAAGGGAGCTGGAGAACCTCGCGTTGGTAATGTGAGCAGCCACCGATAGAAATTAAGGGATCTGCGGGGACCTCAGAACCTAGTCGTTTCCCCGCAAGGTGATGAACACGAATCAGCCGGGCCAACCAGCCCGGCGTTCTTGTTCTGGTAGCTTCTTGTCGTTGAGCTGATCGAAGGGGAACAGAAAAGAGCGAAGCCGCCGGTCAGCCGCCAACGAATAGCAGAGTCGTTGATCTATTGGTAGAACGCTGGATCAAGCTTGATGCGCTGGAGCATGTTCTGAAGGAGACCAATCCACTCGTTCATGAGCTTTTCCTCGGCACGATTGAAAATCTGCAAGCCCAAGAGGCAGCGGAGTGAACCGAGTGCTTACCCAAACCCTCAAATCAATGCCTAGGAACGCTAGCAGTTTTTTGGATCACTGTAATCTCGTGTATCTCCGATCCCTCTCCCCGTTGAGGATCGGAATATCAGGAGGCGAAGAAGCTTCTCAGGCAACCAACGGCGATGACTCCGTTACCTGGGCCGGCAAGCTCAAGTAAAAGATTGCGCCTTGTCGCCCGTTACCCATAGCCCACAACCGGCCACCATGCGACTCCACAATGGAACGGCTGATGGCCAATCCCATCCCGCTGCCTTGAGGTTTGGTGGTGAAAAACGCAGAAAAGATCTGGTCAACCCTCCCAGCCGGCAGTCCCGGCCCCGTGTCGCTGACCGAGAACTGGAGTTGACCGTCCTGCAGTTGCGATTTAACCGTAAGTTCTCCGCCCGAGTCCTTCATGGCCTCAATCCCATTGACCATGAGGTTCATGAACACCTGCTGCAGCTGCACACGATCTGCCATGATTTTGGGTAGTTCGGCGGCAAGTTCCGTGTGCATGGCAACCGAGTGTCGCGTTGCCTCACCTCTCAGCAGCGTGAGCATTTCCTGAATAATTCCGTTGACGTCGACCAACTCACGTTGTGGAGGAGACTTCCTGTAGAACGAACGTATGCGATCGATGATCTCTGCCGCACGATTCCCGTACTTATCGATTCTGGCCGCTGCCACACGGGCCCGATCAAGATTGGGCGGTTCGTGTGCCAGCCATTCAATACAGCTGTTGGCGCTGGTGATGGCGGCGGCGATGGGCTGCTTGATTTCATGTGCCAGGGATGCGGCCATCTCCCCCAACGTGCTCACGCGATTGATATGTGCCAGATCGGCTTCCAGTTCTCGCAGTTTTTCACGCTCTTGCTCGGCAGATTTGAGCTCCGAAATGTCGGTCGAGCTGCCTACGAACCCCTCCAAATCTCCGGCGTCGGAAAGGACAGGATGGCCAACAGTGTGGATCCACTTCACTATTCCATTCGGTAAAAAGATACGGAACTGCTGATCGTAATCGGCTTTTTCCTCGATTGCCCGTTCGCCAACGCCCTTGCATTCAAGGCGATCCTCCGGGTGGATGCGTTCGAGATATTCTTCCCGAGTCGGCGCTTCCTCGGTTGGATCGAAGCCGAAAATGCGGTACCACTCCTCGGAGAGGTGTTCCGTCTTCATCTTCCGATCCGCTAAGCGCCAAGCCCAGCTGCCCGTGTGAGTCAGCTTTTGCGCCTCGGTCAAATGCGCTTGCCGACGCTCCAACTCCTGGGTCAGCAGTTCCTGCTCGGTGACATCGATTGCGGTGCCGAGAAACCCCTTCAGGACTTCGCCTTGAACAACGGGAATTCCGACCCAGCGAATGTAGCGTAGCTCGCCGTCGGAGCGCACAATTCGTTTTTTCACATCGCAACCAGAGCGTTCAGCATGCATTCTTTTTATGGTGTCAGCCATAAAGTCTCGGTCTTGTGGGTGAACGGCGGCCAGATACTCTTCAAGTGTCGGGGCTCCCTTCTGCGGATCCAGGCCGTAAATCTCGAACAACTCCTGAGACCAGTAATCAAAAAAACCAGATGGGTTAAATGCCCAACTTCCCATATGGGCAAGGCGCTGCCCCTCAGCGAGATAAAATTGGTTTTGCTGCAGGGCTTCATCGGCGCGTTTGCGGTCAGTAATGTCCTGGACGGTACCGAACATTTGGCAGGGTCTCCCCGACGAGTCTTTTTTCACATCGCCCTGACTATGTACGGTTCGCAGTTCGCCACTGGGACGGATGATTCGGTGTTCTACGTCCGTGCGCAATCCTCCGCGAAGGGCTTCCTCGGCCACTCGGAACACAAATTCTAAATCTTCGGGGTGGACCATTTTTCGTATAACAGCTATGTCTATGGGATACTCCTGCGGCCGCAGTCCATAGATGCGGTAGGTCTCGTCTGACCAGATCACACGATTCGACGTCAGGTCCCACTCCCAGTAGCCGACATGTGCAATCCGCTGGGCGTCTTCAAGCTTGGCCTTGCTGTCTTGCAAGTCGCTAGACACCAACTGCAGGGCTTCCTCAGCACGTTTGCGATCTTCGATGTCGGTCGTGACCCCATACCACTTGACGATGTTTCCGTCTTCATCTCGAAGCGGCGCTCCGCGGTCCAACTGCCAGCGATATTGCCCATCCGAGCGGCGGGAACGCACCTCACTTTCGTGAGGCTCGCCGGTAGCAACCGCTTCCATCCATTTACCTGCATGTCGCTCACGATCATCGGGATGCACTAGCGCTTGCCACCCTGATCCGGCCGTCTGTTCCGCCGATGACCCCGTGTACTCCACAAATCGCTTGTTAACGTAAGTATTGGAGCCATCGGGCAGAGCACTCCACACTAACGCCGGAATCGTATCGATCGCATCGCGAAGCTCTTTTTCACTCCGGCGTAGTTCGGAGGTGCGTTCGGCCACCTTGATTTCTAATTCGTCGCGGGCCTTGCGAAGCTCTTGCTCTTGATCGCGCAACGCTTTTTGGGCGGTACGTAGCTCATTGATAAGGCGTGCGTTCTGAAATGCTGTTGCGGCATTATTCGCAGCCACGGAAAGCAGCTGCTGATCGATCTGGTCGGGAAAATCGGAGCGATCACACGCCGCCGCAATGAGACCGCGCTCGCTGTTTACTCCAATAGGAATTACAACACCGCGGCTGGATTTCTCGACCCCGCCAACATTGGTCACGATTTCCGTTCGAGAAACTTGACCGAACCTGGCGAAGCGTTGTTGCAGCCATTCGGGAAATCCCTTCCAGCAGTCACCCCGTATCACCTCCACCGCTTGGTGCCCTGTTGGATCGCACAAACGTACAAAAGCGAAATCCAGCTGGAGCGATCCGATCAGCAAATTGGCGAGGTCGCGGGCAATCGCATACGGTTCTGTTCCCACCCACGCATCCGGCATTGTCGAAAGTGCCAAGAGATCTCTGACCATTGCGCGCAGGCGGAGGATCTCGGTAAATTGACCGATGGCCATCTTGAGCACTTCGCTATGCTACGGTTTTTCGATCCGACCGTCGTTCCCGCATCTCATCGAGGAACTGCTCGGGAGGAACAAAGAACGGGTTCTCGCGCAGTAAACCACCCATGATCACCAGCGGATGCGTCCGCATGATGTCCATGGCCACACTTGCGCCAAATTTGGACAGATTGTAGACGCAGATTACCGGATCGTCGTACTTGGAAAGAACATGATTGAGTCGTGCCTCATATTCCACCAGGTTGTACGCGGCAGGTTTGTCGAGAAGCAGCCAATCCATGTGATGTCCGACCAACCTGGTAAGCGGGTAACCGGCAGCGACGCCCGATTGGATCCGTCTTTCGAGTGTAGCCAGCATACCGTCCTGGTCGAATTGATGATCGTGCACATATGTGTCGGCCCACGGCACCACCTGCAGTTGGCCAGTATCCGTCATCGCCCGCACGTTTATTCCTGCCCCGGCCAGTCGCTTCAAATGCTCTTCCCGACTCTCGGGATCCACAATGTGGGCAACCTTTTCACCCTGATCGAGGCCATCCTTATAGAACGAGCCCAGCACTCTGTGTTCCTCGTCGATGGTGTTGAAGAACGCGCAGACGTGATTTCGCCCGGCGAGATTGACCCCGGCGAGCTCTACTGAATGTTCGCTGTTTGCCATATGTCACCTCAATTTTGGACTCCGGACCTTCCGGATGCACGATCCGCAGATATTTTAATAGTATCGGCGGCCTGGGGCCCGACCGGCAGCGCGCCGACGAACACTACCGGAATCGTGTCGATTTAGGGTTGCTGGCCCAACCGTCCGTGCTTGCTAACCTCTGACTCTCATTTCACGGCGTTGCCCAGCGAGGCTTTCACACCTTAGCATCCTCGCGTGACTCGCCGAGAACGTCTGCTCCCTCCTGAGAGATAGGTCTCGAAATCCCCAGCCTTCTCATCTTGGCAAGCAGTGTGGTTCGTTTCAGTCCCAGTTTCGCCGCAGCGCCGCGTAGGCCGCCGACGACCCAGCGAACCTGTTCCAGCGTTTCCACGATCAGAGCGCGGTCGGAGTCTTCCGTCGTCATCGACGATGGCAAAGCCTGGGTCTGCTGCAGACTAGCGACGATAGGCCCTGTTCGTCTTTTATGCAGGGGATATGGGAGTACGCCGTCGCGTGAAAGGATCACTGCGCGCTCCACCAGGTTCTGCAACTCGCGTATGTTGCCGGGCCAGGAATGCCACTGGAAGGCAGACATGGTTTCCGGAGGAATGTTGTCGACTTGCTTTTTCATGCGGTGGCTAAACAGCTTCACGAAATGTGTCACAAGAGCAGGAATGTCTTCCCGGCGCTCTCGGAGCGCAGGCAACAAGATGGGGAAGACGTTCAGGCGATAATACAGGTCACTGCGAAATTGACCACGCGCTACCATCTTGAACAGATCCCGATTGGTTGCCGCCACCAGCCGAACGTCCACCTTGTGGGTGCGGCCACTGCCTAGTCGCTCGAATTCCTGCTCTTGCAGCACGCGCAGCAACTTCGGCTGCAAGGCAGGAGGAATGTCGCCGACTTCGTCCAAGAACAGCGTGCCTTTGTCAGCCATTTCGAAGCGCCCAATCTTCTGCGCGATCGCACCGGTAAAGGCGCCCCTCTCATGACCGAACAATTCGCTTTCCAGAAGATCCAGCGGAATGGCCGCGCAATTGAGTTTTATAAGAGCGCGCCCGCAACGCTGACTGGCGTTGTGAATGGCGTGAGCAATGAGTTCCTTTCCCGTACCGGTTTCCCCTTCGATGAGGACAGTCGAGTCGGTGGGCGCAACCTGCTCCACTTGCTCGAGAACAGATTCGAGGGCAGCGCTATTGCCGATGATCCGCTCGAACGTACGCTCGGCCTGATCCGGCCCAGGGTTCATGACTGTTGCATAATCTTCCACAGAAACCTCTACACTCAAGGCTCTCCGGGCGACCGCAAAGCCGAGGTTGCTCACATATCAAGTGCAGCACGGACCCTTTTGAGCAACAGGTGATGATCGAACGGTTTTGAGAGGAACTCGACTGCACCCTCTCTCATTGCTCGAATTCTCATCCTGGCATCTCCATGAGCCGTGATGAAGATGATCGGAATATCGCATTTCTCTTCTTTCAACCTGGCCTGCAACTGCAGGCCCGACATCTTCGGCATACGGATATCAACAATTAGGCACGCAGCCCGAGTACGCAAATCGGATTCGAGGAATTCTTCCGCGGATCCGAAGCACCGTGCGACCAGTCCAGCCGCTTCCATTAGGTCGCGCAGTGAATCTTGCATAGCTTCATCGTCATCAATGATCGCTATTATTTTGTATGTTCGGTCCGCCGACATGTGGGCAGCTTAACGTCCTTGCTCACTCGGAGCAATCAAACTTTAGGCTGACTGAGCCAGACTTTAGGAGATTAGATCCTTACTATCGATATTCCGGCGAGGGAACATCGATTCGCGCAAAGTCGGCTATGTGATGGACTTCAGCTTGTCCGCCATTCTGACGAGCTCAGGCAAGGATGTAGCCAGCATCTTTTTCATCACTTGGCTGCGATGCATCTTGACGGTGGCTTCACTGGCACCGAGTTCTGCCGCAATTTGCTTATTAAGCATCCCGGAAACGACCAGGCTCATCACCTCGCGCTCCCGGACGCTTAATGTGTTGTATCGCTGTCGCAGTTCGGCAATGTCACGCTGTTTTTCGCGGACGATGCGATCCCGAGTGAGCGATCGCTGAACCGCATCGAGCAAATCCTGTTGCCTGAATGGTTTGGTGAGAAACTCAACCGCGCCAGACTTCATGGCCATGACCGACATCGGAACGTCCGCATGTGCTGTGAGAAAGATGATTGGAATACTAACTTTCCCCCTTTTCAGTTCGTGCTGAAGGTCCAAGCCGCTAATGCCGGGAAGTCTCACGTCAAGAATTAGGCAACTGGGACCGTCAGTGCGCGGACTCAACAAGAACTCCTGTGCGGTTCCGAAAGACTTAGAATGCAAGCCGACGGACTCCAGCAGCTCCTGGAGAGACTCACGCACATCTCGATCATCATCGACAATGAATACGGTTGGCACATCCTGTGTGCTCATAACGACGCGCCTCAATCAGAAGGGTAAAAATCAAAATGTCGCGAGCTTCATTTCTGTTCGTCGCCGATCAAGCGCCGGTTGACAACGCCGGATAGATTGTATCGGATGATGCAATACAGAAGGCGCGCAAGGCCTCGACGTAGGGGCGTAGGGGGGAACTCGAGGATGGTTGGCGACCGCTCACGCTCACCAGATTTGCATCCTTGCCCGCCTTGAGACATCTGTGTCGATGCAGACGGGAGCCCGAAGATCAATGTGGGGCATTTACCGGTGCAGGCTTGATTTCAGAGAGTTCCTTAGAGAAATTGAAATCCGTGGGAACGCTGCCGGTGATCAACCGTGCACCCCGACTGAATGTCAAATCCTGAATCGCCCATTGAATGAAAACGAGAATGCGACTCTGGAACGAAACCAGATAGGTTACATGGATGAAAGCCCAAACCAGCCACGCTAAGAACCCCGAAATGTGAAGACCGAAAACATCGGCCACCGCCGCTGCGCGTCCAATCACCGCCAGCGTTCCCTTGTCGAAATAATGGAAAGGGGCCAGCTCCGGTTGGTTCTTGACTCTTCTCAGAATCGCTTTTGCTGCGTAGGTTCCTCCCTGCATGGCGACCTGGGCCACTCCAGGCAGTGGCTTTCCTTTTTCATCCATCGCTGAAGCCAGATCGCCTACTACGTAAATATCCGGATAGCTTGGAATCGTCAGGTCAGGTTTTACTTTGACTCTTCCTCCTCTGTCCGTCTCGGCTTTTGTGTGGCTAGCCACGATTTTGCCCAGCGGCGACGCGGTGATACCGCCAGCCCAAACCACAGTTTTCGCGGCGATTGAATCAGTTCGCCCGCCGGAATCAATCGTCAGGCCATCTTTGTCCACGTTTTTGACCATTGCACCGCACCTCACCTCGACTCCAAGCTTGGCAAGCGAACGGCTTGCCTTTTCGGCCAGGTCTTCAGAGAAAGGCATCAGTACTCGAGGCGCACCATCCAGCAGGATGATCTGCGCTTCCTCGGGATGGATGGACCGAAAGTCATTTTTTAGCGTTTGGTGGGCGATCTCCGCAATCGCTCCAGAGAGTTCAACGCCAGTGGGCCCTGCTCCAACGATGACGAATGTGAGCCAACTTCGGCGCTGCACGGGATCCGAAAGGCGCTCGGCCACTTCGAATGCATAAAGAATTTTGTGGCGGATGGCCGTGGCTTCGTCAACACTCTTCATGCCGGGCGCCCACTCTTGCCACTCGTTGTGCCCGAAGTACGACGTCTGTGAGCCGGCCGCAACGATCAATGAATCGTAAGGAACGATGGCCCCATCCTCCAGAAAGACGCGTTTGGAATCAGGATCGATGTCCACGACGGTCCCCAACCAAACCCGAGTATTCTTCTGCCGGCCTAGGACGCCCCGAAGGGGCGAGGCGATCTCTCCCGCCGAAAGCGAGCCCGTCGCGACTTGATAGAGTAGTGGTTGGAAGAGGTGATAGTTTCGCCGATCGACAAGCGTCACATCCACCAGATTTGAGTTCAAGTGCTGGGCCGCAGAAAGCCCGCCAAATCCCCCTCCAATGATGACTACCTTCCGGCGTTCGCTCATTACTTTCCTCCTAGCGGGTGGGTCATCTCTTCGGGGCGCACCCATGAGTCGAACTGTCCTGCGTTGAGGAAACCGAGTTTCACAGCAGCCTCACGCAAGCTGATATCCTCGCGATATGCAGTCAGTGAGATCTTCGCCGCCTTCTCATATCCAATATGTGGGTTAAGTGCAGTCACCAGCATCAATGAGTTGTCGAGATGCTCCTTGATACGCTTGTTATTCGGCTCGATCCCAACGGCGCAGCGCTCGCAGAATGAACGCGACGCATCGGCCACCAGTTCAATCGACGTCAGTAAGTTGTGCAGGATTACCGGCTTGTATACATTCAGCTGGAAGTTTCCCTGCGAACCGGCAAACGCCACGGCGTGGTCATTGCCGAACACCTGGACCGCCACCATCGTGAGTGCCTCGCACTGAGTGGGATTGATCTTTCCCGGCATGATGGAAGAGCCGGGCTCGTTTTCGGGAATCTTGATTTCTCCGAAGCCGCCGCGCGGACCGCAGGCGTACCAACGGACATCGTTTGCGATCTTCATTAACGCACCCGCAAGAGTGCGAAGAGCTCCGCTCACGCCGACCATACCGTCGTGTGCCGAGAGCGCCGCAAATTTGTTGGGAGCTGATACGAACGGCTGACTGGTTTCTTCCGCGATCCATCGGGCAGCGGTCTCACCAAAGCGAGGGTCGGCATTGAGTCCAGTGCCAACGGCTGTGCCGCCGATTGCCAGAGAGTAAATGCCAGGAAGTGCTTGGCGAATGCTGGCAACGGCCTCGTCCAGTTGTGCCGCCCAGCCTGAGATCACTTGCCCGAGTGTTAGCGGTGTCGCGTCCTGAAGATGCGTACGCCCAACCATGACTACATCGCTGTACTGCTTCGATTTACCGTCGAGCACATCTCGCAGGCCGCGGACCGCGGGTAACAACTTGTGCTCGATTGCCTCCACGGTCGCAATGTGCATCGCGGTCGGGAAAGTGTCGTTCGATGATTGACTGTGATTCACATCGTCGTTGGGATGAATTGGTTTCTTTGACCCGATCACGCCGCCGGCAAGCTGAATCGCGCGATTCGCGATCACTTCGTTTGCATTCATGTTGGTCTGCGTGCCGGAACCGGTCTGGAATACGACCAACGGAAACTCGTCATCCCATCGGCCATCGATCACTTCCTCCGCGGCGCGGACGATCAGATCGACCTTTTCCTTCGGAAGCTGGCCGAGTTGCCCATTGGCCAGGGCTGCGCACTTCTTCAAAATTCCGAGAGCTCGAATGACTGGCCGGCCCCAGCGAAAACGATCGACCCCGATTGGAAAGTTCAGGTGGGAGCGCTGGGTCTGTGCACCCCAGAGGTGCCCGGCCGGAACCTGCACGTCTCCTAAGGCGTCCTCCTCGATGCGGAACTCGTTAGCGGTTGCAATACTCATGGTTTAAACACTCCTTAAAATTCATTTTCCCCAGAGCAGAGATGCCCAAGGCACGCCAATTCCCAGAAACAGAACGAGAAAGATCGCTCCGAAAGTCGTTCCGAGGCGCCAGTAATCCTTAGCCGGCAAGTAGCCGCTATTCGCATAAATAGGGCTGGCTGCATCTGCGAACGGTGTGATGACGCCCATGATTCCCAGTTCCATGCACAGGAGCAGCGCGAATTCCTTCACGGGAATGCCCGGTATGGCAGCGCCTGTCAACAGAATCACCGGCAGCAACGCGGTGGTGTAGGCATCCACGCTGGCGAACACATAATGGGCCAGGAAGAAGAGTGCGAGCAGAATGAGCATCGCGAGGCGGGGCGACAATCCGTGCATGTGCCCGGCGATGCCGTCGGCGAACCATTTAACGAAGCCAACTCGGTTCAGTCCATCGCAGAGCGCAATGAGTGCACCCAGCCAGGCGAACGTAGTCCAGGCGCGCTTATGTCCTGCGATGTCATTCCAGCTAAGTACTCCGGTGAGCAACAGCATGGAAACAGCGATGCCTGCGACCGTTGCGGCGCCGACGTAGGCACCTCCTGCGACCCATAACACAAGCGAGAGCACAACAACTCCCGTCAGGATCATCTCGTTGCGAGTGAGTGGCCCAATTTGTTCAAGCTGCGTCGCTGCCCACTTTGAAACTTCACTGTTGCGCTTTACTTCTGGCGGATAGAGCCAATAAGTCAAAACAGGAGTGAGAATCAAAAGCGGGAGTACTACGGGGGCGGCAGTGATAAACCAATCGGTCCATCGAATCTCAACGTGTGCCAGCTTTTCAACAAATCCGGCAGCCAGCAAATTAAAAGACGCGCCGGTAAGGAACAGCGAACTTGTCACGCATGTGGTCATGATTGCTACCCACATGAGATAAGACCCGACCCGGCGTGAAGAAGCGTCATTTGGCTTTGAACCATAGTCAAGGGCCAGATCGCTCGCGATGGGGTAGATGATTCCTCCGCTGCGCGCGGTGGGCGAAGGTATAAATGGCGCCAAAATCGTATCGGCTAAAGCAATGCCGTAACCCAGCAAAAGAGTGCTTTTGCCCATGCGCTTGATGATGACAAGAGCAATCCGGTGGCCGAGCCCGGTGTTGGAGTAGGCTAGCGCGAGAATGAACGCTCCGAAGATGAGCCACACTGTCGAATTGCTATACCCTGACAGTGCCCAGGTTAGAGCAGCATTCGCCGGACGAAAACCCGCCTCCGACAACTGTTGAGGACTGAACAGGGCGAAACGTCCGAGCACCGTGACGACGGTTATGCCAATCACCGCGATGGCTGCGCCAGGCAGTGGTTCGAGAACGAGGCCGACGATTACACCAACAAAAATCGCAAAAAAGTACCACGCATGGGGAGCCAGACCCGAAGGCACAGGCAACAATGCGAGGACGACAGCTATTGCGACGGGCGCCAACGCTTTCCACACCGGAGTCTTAGATCGAACTTCAGGGCGTACGCTTGGCGTTACGACAGTCCCGCTGGAAGGTGGAACCTTTACAACATTACTTATTGTTGTGTTTGAAACTCCCATTTCATTCCTCTTCGAAATCGATTCAGTCCTCAAAACCTGATGTCGAGCCACCCGGTCCAATAGTTAATGCTCTTGCCTGGAGTGGACTGTTTCAGGAAGTCGCCTGCAAAGAAGTGTCCGTATTCGCTGAACCAGTTAAGGTTGCGAGTCATGTGCCACTGCAGTTGCGCGGAGGCCTGCGTCGCAATGAATCGAGCGTTGCTCTTCGAGCCTGGAACGATGACGGCATTACCCACGCTATATAGGCCGTCGCTCGTACTTTCACGCCAGAAGAAAGCCGGGTTGAAGGTCAACGATACGGTCTTCGTCAGTTTTAGGTCCGCCAAAGGTTGCAACGCGACCAAATTGCGCCGGGCGAACAGCTCTGCATAACTGAAATATGGACCTTTTTCGTATATGGAGTTGAATGTGCCGACATTACGGCTTGATGGGTTCTGATCACCGCTGTAAGCGACCGCTCGCAGGCCAAACCTTGGGCTCAGAGGAGCTTTCTCCAAACGATAGCCGTGTTCGGTCGAAACGGCCCAGGCTCGAATGTCGCCGGAACGGAACCAACCCCATTGGAACGTGAACTCGTCGTTGTAATCCCAGTGCTCGGTGCTTCCCCACAGTCGTGTTCCGATCGTCTCTCTCTGTTCTCGGCCCTTTCCTTTGCCGTCGAACGCCACACTCTTGTTGTCGAGTCCCATGTAGTAGAGATCGATATTGCCGCGCGGCGGAAATCGAAACGGGTGGACTGCATAGGCGGCCCAAAAACTTTGGCTATGGTTGGGGGGATTGTCGAAATAGTCCGAATTTTCCAATGTCGGCCTGGCGGCTAGGAGATCAACCGTCCAGTTGCCGTTTACCCACGTAAGCCGGGCACCATCGAGGCTGCGCCGGATATTGCGACCGTCACGAGTCGAAACGAGATTCTGTGATCCAAGCGCCATCTCCTGTCGCCCAGCGCGCAACGTGAGGCTGTCGCGGCCCGACTTCCACAGGCCGAGATCGAAGAAACCCTGGTGAACATAGATCTTTTCTTCATCCAGGCTCGCTCGCGGTCCTCCATTCCTGCCGTCGAGGAGACTGCTTGCGAGTTCGCCGAAGAAACGGAAGCGTTCACCCAAGTGAAGGTCCGCATGCAGAAAGTAACGTTGCATCAGATACGGATTTCCGCTCGGCTTGTCTGACCAGTTCGGATTGCTGGCGTACTCGCCACGTTCCCGAATCCAGAAACCAAATGAGACGTAGTAGTTCTCGTTCTCCCGACTGAGTGGAATAAACTTGATCGAATCCAGAAGACTGGTCCGACAGTCAGGAGTCGCGAGATACTGCACCGGCTCATCGTACGTGGTCAGTGGGAGATTTTCCGGCGCTTTGGGACAAGCAGCCGCGTTGGCCTGCGCTACCTGTCCCCACGCCGAAGAACTGGCGAGCAACGCCAATAGGCCCAGAGACCGAGCGGCTCTCCTTAGAGAACCTGGCGATAAGTTCAGAACTGCGCACATAGTAGTTGCGTCCTCTCAGATTTCTGACAAAAAACGGGCGCTATGTCTGTGAGCGTTCCTAAGAGCTCGTGAGGTGATTCAGCGGCCCGTGACGCGAATCAACATCTCCTGCCCACTGTTGAGTGTGATCTTCTGGTGCCCGTGGAATGCAGTAGTACCCAGACCGCCCACGCCGCCGATCACGGATCCAATTCCGGCCCCTTTGCCTCCGCCGAATATTCCACCCAACAAGGCGCCAGCGCCGGCTCCGATGGCTGTGTGCTCGATGCTCTTGCGGCCCCGGCCGCCTGATTCGATTGCTCCTTCCACATCGACCTTCTCGCCTGAGGGCGCGTGATAGAGCTCTACGATTTCGGCGTGAATCGGAGCACGGCGGCCGTCGGACGTCACCAGACGGTCAAAGCGAAGCACCATGCTGGTGCTCCCTTTGACCTTGCCCGACAGTTGAATTTCCGCGATATGACCGTACACTCGCGCACTTTGGTATTCCCCCTGGTCAACAACCGTTGCACTGAAGGGATCGCCTACGCTCGAATCAACGCTGGTGAGAGTGTCGTCTAAGCGAATCCTGAGTGCGACGTCGCTCGGGACCACGAAGCTCGAAGTGGACGCAAGCAACGGGGAAATCGCCAGCATGAGCACTGCGAAGAGAAAAGAGGCCATCACAAACGATGGATCTGGTGTTCTCTTGAGAGGGTTCATCGAAGTTCTCCATTCGAAAGACTTGGGTAGGCGGGCGTCCACTGCGTTTCGAACACGCGACGACGCAGTTCGTCCTCAGTGAGCTTTGGAGCGACGCCGTCTCTTTGCGCCTGGAGGCCAACCGCGACCGCAATGTCCACGGCGACCCGCCTGCTGTCTTTCAGGGAAGAAAGCAGGGACGCGGAAGGATCTTTGAGGGCGGGCGAATTCGCGGCAAGCGCGCGAGCTGCAGCCTGCATCATTGCGTCGGTGACCCGGCGAGCGCCGGAAGCGACAATGCCAAGTCCCATTGCTGGAAAAATGTGAACGTTGTTGCATTGCGCGATGGTGATCTTGCGGCCGTTGTAGCTGACAGGTGCAAATGGAGAACCCGACGCGACCAGAGCCCGTCCGTCGGTCCAACGAATCAGATCCTCTGCCGTTGCTTCGGATTTTGAGGTGGGGTTCGAGAGCGGGAAAATAATAGGCCGCTCGACCTTTCGCGCCATTTCGCGAACAATTGGCTCAGAGAAAGCACCGCCAACCGTGGAGAACCCGATCAGGGCTGTTGCATTGATTTTCCCGATCACGTCGGCCAGGCCGATGTGTCCGTTGGAACTCCTGGGCCATCCGGCTACATTGGTCTCAGGCCGGGCATAGACGCGCTGTTCCGCACTCAGGTCATTTCGGCCGGAATGTAAGAGGCCATCTTTGTCAACGATCCAGAAGCGGCTGTGGGCCTCCTCTTCACTTAGTCCTTCGCCTATCATTCCCGTGCGCAGGCCATCGGCGACCCCGATTCCGCTCCCACCTGCCCCGAGCATGACGATCTGTTGCTCCTTCAAACTCTTTCCAGTCACCTTGACCGCACCTAGGACAGCTCCGAGAACGACCGCCGCTGTTACCTGGATGTCATCGTTGAAGGTCAGTAACTGGTCGCGATAACGCTGGAGAATTGGCCGGGCATGTGGAGTCGCAAAGTCTTCCCACTGCAGTAATGTCTCAGGAAACTCCAGCTTCACCGCCTGAACGAACTGATCTACGAAATCGTAATACGCCTGGCCGGTAATCCGTTCATGACGCCAGCCGAGGTACTCAGGATCCTTGAGTCGTTCGCGGTTGTTGGTGCCCACATCCAGGACGATCGGTAACGTTCGTTCCGGACGAATACCACCGATGCCCGTGTAGAGCGAGAGCTTGCCAATCGAAATGCCAAGCCCGCCTGCGCCCTGATCACCGATGCCCAGAATGCGTTCGCCGTCGGTTACCACAATTACATCGACATCTTTATTAGGGCGATTCCGCAGAAGCTGCGGGATTGAGTCGCGCAAAGGGTATGGAATGAATAGTCCGCGAGGCCGGCGATAGATGTGGCTAAATTGTTCAATCGCCGTCGCAACCGTTGGCGTGTAAACCAGCGGTGTCATTTCTTCGATGTGGTCGACGATGAGCCGGTAAAAGAGAACTTCGTTAGTGTCCTGAAGAGCGCGTAAGTAGATATGCCGCTCCAGATCGTTGTCTTTTGTCTGGAAGGCCTCGTAAGCACGGACCACTTGCTCATCAAGGGTTTCTACCTGTGGCGGCAGAAGCCCTTGCAGGCCAAATTCTCTGCGCTCCTCCTCGGTGAATGCGGTGCCTTTATTCAAGGTCGGAGTGTCGAGGAGATCCGCGCCACGAGGAATATTCAAAACATCTGACTGCGTGATTGGTAGTGTGGTAGCCATTTCGTATCTTTCCTTTCTTCGTTACATTTAAGGATTTGGAATTGATCAGCGAAGCAGATTGACCTTCGCCAGATCGATAAGTTCGTCACCGCGCCCGTTGAGTACGGCTCTCAGCATGAACAGACTGAAGCCCTTTGCCTGCTCGTAAAAGATCGTTGGAGGCATTGATAGTTCCTGTCGTGCGACCTGGACCTCAACCAACGCAGGACCATCATGTTTGAGAGCTTGCGCAATCGCGGGTTCTACCTGGTCCGGAGTTTCGGCTCGCAGTCCAAGAAGTCCTGCTCCCTCGGCGATCTTGGTGAAATCCGGACTACGCAAGTCGGTTGCAAAATTGAGGAAGCCGTTCGCTTTCATCTCCAGTTCCACGAACGCCAGCGCATCGTTCTTGAAGACGATCACCTTCACTGGCAATTCGTGTTGTTTCAGCGTCAGCACATCCCCCATGAGCATCGAGAAGCCACCGTCGCCCGACATGGCGATCACCTGGCGGCCGGGATGACTAGCCTGCACACCGATGGCCTGAGGCAATGCGTTAGCCATCGATCCATGGTTGAAGGAGCCGAGCAGTCGACGTTTACCGTTCATCGTGAGGTAACGCGCTGCCCAGATGGTGGGCGTGCCTACGTCACAAGAAAAAACTGCGTCCTCGGCGGCGAGTTGGTTGAGTACACTGGCGACATACTGAGGATGGATTGGCCTTTTGTTGGAATTACCAGTTGCCAGGTCATCCAAGCCTTTGCGCGCCTTCCGGTAGTGTTCCAGCGAATCTTTGAGGTGCTGTTGGTGTTGGTTCTGTTCCAGCTTGGGCAGCAGGGCGCGCAAAGTGGTCTTCGTGTCCCCAACAAAACCAAAGTCCAGCTTCGTCCGGCGTCCTAGCTGTTCCCCGCGAAGGTCAATTTGTACGATGGTTGCGTCTTTGGGAAAGAACTCCTGGTATGGAAAGTCCGTGCCGATCATCAGCAAGACTTCGCTATTCATTATGGCAAGGTACCCGGACGAGAATCCGAGAAGCCCGGTCATGCCGACGTCGAAGGGATTGTCGTACTCAACAAACTCCTTGCCGCGCAGAGCATGCACGATGGGAGCCTGCAGCTTGCTGGCTAATTCGATCAGTTCGTCATGCGCTCCGGCGCAACCCGCACCGCCCAAAATAGTGATCTTGTTCGACCTATTCAGGAGGTCCGCAAGCAGGTTGAGTTCTTCCGCAGAAGGACAAACGGCTGGTGTGGGTTCCTGAAAGTGTAGACGCGGGCCGTCTGCGACGGCATGCTTAAGCGCGACATCGCCGGGAATGGCAATGACAGCAACACCGCGTTTGGAGATGGCAGTCTGCATGGCAATCTCGAGCACGCGCGGCATTTGCTCCGGCTCCGACACCAGTTCGCAGTAATGGCTGCATTGCGCGAAGAGATGTTTGGGATCAGTCTCCTGAAAATATCCACTGCCAATTTCCCTGCTCGGAATCTGGGCGGCAATGGCGAGGACGGGAACACGGCTGCGCTGACAGTCGTAGAGGCCATTAATCAAATGCATGTTGCCGGGGCCGCAACTTCCGGCACATACTGCCAACTTGCCAGTGAGATGGGCCTCGGCGCCGGCGGCAAAAGCCGCTGCCTCCTCGTGTCTTACACCAACCCAGCTAATGTCCTGTCGAACGCGAATCGAATCTGTAATTCCGTTCAGCGAGTCGCCGGGGACTCCATAGACCCTCTCGACACCGGCTTCCGCCAAAACGTCGACCAACAACTCGGCCACTGTTTTTCTCGTCATATTCATCCTTCAGTAAACAAGTACTAGGTATTGAGCGAATCTGGCTCAGGCAACTTCCCGGCTGCGATTAGGGACGAGGTTCGGCGCAGGTTTGCCGTTCAGCACCGCCTCCACATTGTCCAGAGCCAGCATGCCCATTGCTGTACGGGTTTCGATCGTGGCGCTGCCGATATGCGGCAATAGAAATGTATTTTTCAGCGAAACATATTCCGGGTGAAGTTTTGGCTCGCCGTCAAATACGTCGAGTCCGGCACCGGCGACCCGCCCGCTCTTGAGAGCAGCGATAAGGTCGTCGTCGACCACCAATCCGCCGCGAGCCGTGTTCACCACGATAGCCCCGGGGGGCAGAAGGCTTATGGCTTTGGAGTCCAAGAAATGGCGGGTCCGAGGAGTCTCCGGGGCGTGCAGGCTCAAGTACTGGCTTGCACGAAGCAGATCCGACGGATCCTTGTGGTAGACGGCATCGCCTGCGATTTCTGCAGGTAACTCCGAAGCGTCGCAATAGTGAATCTTCATTCCGAATCCTCGCGCTCGACGCGCCACCGCCTGTCCCACCCGCCCCATTCCCAAAATGCCGAGGACTTTGCCACCGACTTGCCATCCCAAGAGCATGTCGGGGTTCAGGGGCTTCCACGCTCCCGTTCGAATCAGTTCCTGAGCTTCGTAAGCTCGACGCGAAGCACCCAGCAAGAGCAGCATTGCGATGTCGGCCGTTGCTTCACTGTTGACACCAGGGGTATAAGCGACCGGAATTTTCCTGCGAGCGGCGGCTTCCAGATCGATATGCTCAAAACCTACCGAGTACGTAGCGATGATGCTTACGGTGGGCGAAACATTCTGGAAGAACCCAGAGTCCAACCGGTCTGCCGGCGTGATAAAAAGGGCGTCGGCTCCTTCGGCCGCGGAGAGCAGCTTCTCCTGGCTGAAAGGGAATTGGTTCGGGTTTCGTCGGGCGTTGTAATCGCGGTCGATGCGGTCTTCAACTTCCTTGGTATAACGGGTGGTTACCACCAGAATGGGTTTGGTCATGTTCAACATATCCTTCTACGCGCCCAGGGCGATGTACGGCAGCTCGACTGTATTTCGATAGCTACGAGTCATGGCAGGGCGGCTCAGACGATTCCCACGTTTCGCTCCATCTCCTTGATCACGGTATCCAGCCTTCCGCTCAGCACCTGCTTGGCGAAACTGAGAGTGAACCCCTTGACTGTGTGGAATGGTGAATGGGACGGCATGGCAAGCGCCAAGGGATCTACAACTGCGTCGACAACGACGGGGCCATCCTTGTACGCGAGAGCTTCAGCCAGACCTTCTCGAACGTCCCCGGGTTCCTCGATACGAATCCCTTTCGCCCCCATCGCCTCAGCAACCTTGGCGAAATTTGGATTCTTGAACTCCACACCAAACGGAATAATGCCGGCCTCCTGTTGCTCGATATGGACGAAGTCGAACTTCTCGTTGTTGAGAATGACTTGAACCACGGGAGTTCGTCGTTCTATCTGCGTCAGCAGATCGCCCATTCCCAGCATCGTGAAGCCTCCATCCCCGGATAACGCGATGCACTGTCTGCCTGGATATGCCAGAGCACATCCGAACGCGTTCGGTGCAGCGTTGGCCATAGATGCCCAAGAGAAGGAGCCAAAGAGCCTGCGGTTTTTTCCGCCGAAGATATGTCTCGCAAGCCAGATACAGGCCGTACCCGTGTCCGCAAAAAACATTGCGTCATCCGAAGCGAGCTCGCTGAGCGTCGCGGCCAGGAATTCAGGACGTATCGGTTTTATCGTCGGCCCCTTCTCGACATAGTGCTGCAGCAGGTTGTGGAAGGATTCCGTGTGCGCAATCTGCCTCTCTAAAAACTCTCCATCTGTCTTTTCACGCACGGCTGGAAGCAATGCACTGACCGTCGACTTGATATCGCCGACAAGACCAAGATCTAGCGCTGTACGGCGGCCGATGTGCTTCGGGTTCTTGTCAATCTGAACCTTTTTCACACTGGTGCCGGGAAGAAATTCTGAGAAAGGAAAATCCGTGCCCAGCATGAGCAAGAGGTCGGCTTCATGGATTGCGTTGTACGCTCCCCCATAACCCATCAGCCCGGTCATGCCAACGGCGTTAGGATTCTCATGCTCCAGCCATTGCTTCCCGCGGAAGGAATAGCCGACGGGGGCCTTCAGCTTGCACGCCAGTTCGACTACTTCGTCGCGACCTTCTCTGCAACCGTCCCCACCAAAGATCGCCACCGTTTTCGCTTCATCGATCATCCTCACCAATTTTTCGAGGTCTGTATCGGAAGGTCTCAGGACCGCCGGGGCTGCAATGGTGAAGTCGGTAGGCTGGTCCGGAGCATCGGCTGACGCGACATCGCCAGGTATGGAAAGAACGGTGGGACCCTTTTCCAGAACAGCCGTGAGGATGGCGGTGGTGATGACCGCGCGGGCCTGCTCCGGATTAACCAGCCGTGCTGTATAGAGAGAAGCCGCCTCGAAAAACTTGTACGGATTCAGTTCCTCGAGCGTAGATGTGTCAATAATGCTCGACTCTACATCCCCGGCGATGGCGATAATGGGAGCTGCTTCTTTCCGTGCGTCCATTAATCCGTTGAACAAATGGACAACTCCAGGCCCCGCAGTTCCGCACACCACCACTGGGTTACCCGTGAAATAAGCCTCCGCGACCGCTGCGAATACCCCATATTCCTCATGACGAACGGGAACAAACTCGATTGCGCCGTTTCGGCGCAGTGCGTCCACTACAGGATTCAGAGCGTCTCCGACGATTCCATAACAGCGCTTGACACCAGCCTTCGCCAGCATCTCCCACAATACGTCTGCGACTTTCTTCGACATAAGGACCTTCCTGACTTCCTTGTGGACCTGGTATCGGTACCGTGCAATTCACTCCCAGCGTTTACGTGTCGCTATGCCTACCCAGCAACTCTCGAGCGATCCTGTATTTCGGTGTTCACGTCACTGAGTCCATGCAATTCCGCTGCCATAAATTCGCGGCCACAAACGACGCTTCACCGTGATCGCGTCGAGGCTCATTCCTGCAATTGCGTGACAACGCAGATGACACTTGACGCAAGAGGCACAGAAATGACACTGACCGGTTCGGCACGTGCTAGTTTCCTGACGAAATTAATGGTCTGGATTTCGTGAGTGTTGGCCTTCATCGCGGTCGCGATGCAGTAAATACAAGTGCCTGTCTCTTTGGTAGCACGCTTGCTCTCTACTCAATCGAATTCCGGGCGATAAGAATTGTGGCGCGCGCTTTGCAATAGGAATTAAGGAGAGATTGCGAAGTCTGGTGATAGCGCGTATTTCGGAAGTGGAAAACGGAAGAAGAGAAATGTCGATGTTGAGAATGAAATCTTCGACGTTGCGGTTGCTTGCGCAGACGATACTTCTTCTGTTTTGGTCTGCCATGGCGGTGTGGGCAAGCGAGCCAAAAGGTCCGTCTCCTCACGGCACAAATATCTTCGCTCCTGCCTCCACCCCAGCCAAGTCAATTGCTGACTTGTCCGTCTTTGTACTTGTCATTACCGGAATTATTTTTGTCGTTGTTTTTGCGTTACTGGTCTATTCCGTCGTTAAGTTTCGTGGGCGAGCGACGGATGCCGGCCGGGAGCCGGCTCAGGTATACGGAAGCACCCAGATTGAGCTGGCTTGGACGATCATTCCGATTTTGATTGTCGTTGTCCTGTTCCTGGCCACCGCGCGAGTGATCCACGCGATTCAGGATGCTCCAGAACCGGCGGGTGCTGTACAGGTCACCGCGATTGGACATCAATACTGGTGGGAGTTTCGATATCCGAAGTTGGGGATCGTCACAGCCAACGAACTGCACATCCCAGTGAGCGATCCCAGTCATCCGACACCAACGTTTTTGCAATTGCTTTCGGCCGATACCGACCACAGCTTTTGGGTGCCGGAGCTTGGAGGCAAGACCGACCTCATTCCGAACCACCCCAACAGAATGTGGATGGATCCGCAACGCGCAGGTGTCTTTCTTGGCCAGTGTGCACAGTACTGCGGAACACAGCACGCCAAGATGCTTCTCCGCGTTTCGGTGGATGGTCCGGAGGATTTTGCCGCCTGGGTTCGCGCTCAGCAGAAACCCGCAGTCGAAGACGCAGGCGCAATCGCAGGTAGGCGAGTGTTTGAAAGCAATGCCTGCATGAACTGCCATGCAGTGGCCGGAACCCCCGCGGATGGACGCTTTGGCCCTGACCTGACGCATTTGATGAGCCGCGCCACGATTGCCGCTGGCGCCGCCAAAAACACTCACAACAATCTCCGTCTTTGGATCCAGGACCCCAGTGCAATCAAACCCGGCTCGCTGATGCCCGCCATGAAGCTGAGCGAAGCGGACCTGGATGCGGTCGTGAGTTACATGGAGACGCTGCGCTAGAACGCTCAGGAAAATACCTATGTCCTCGAACGCGATCACCATTCCCGGCACCGAGATACAAGCCCGGCCCTGGGTCGACGAGCTTCATCAGTGGCTGACCACGGTCGATCATAAACGGCTGGGAATTTTCTACATGCTCTCGGCTCTGTTGTTTCTCGCGATCGGTGGAGTCGAGGCACTCATCATTCGCATTCAGCTCATGCGTTCGCACAACGACTTCGTTTCACCGGAAGTCTTCAACCGTATGTTCACCATGCATGGGACGACCATGATTTTCTTCGTGGCGATGCCAGTCCTATTTGGATTTGCGAACTACTTGGTCCCATTGATGATTGGTGCGCGGGACATGGCATTTCCACGCCTGAATGCATTCAGCTTTTGGCTATCGTTTCTGGGTGGACTTCTCCTGTACTTCAGCTTTCTGGGTGGAAGTGGTCTCTATGGAGCAGGAAACGCACCGGACGTCGGCTGGTGGGCCTATGCGCCATTGGGAGCGCGGGCGTTCTCGCCGGGCCATAGTTCCGATTATTGGACACTCGCGCTTCTGGTCTCCGGGTTTGGAAGCATTGGAACGGCCATCAACATTATCTCCACCGTTCTTTGCATGCGATGCCCTGGCATGAAGCTCAGCCGCATGCCCCTGCTGGTGTGGCTCAACCTTGTGATGGCCGGCATGGTTCTGATTGCGATCACGCCGTTATCTGCCGCGCAAATCATGCTGCTGATCGATCGGTATCTCGGAGGCCATTTCTTCGACACCCAAGCTGGCGGATCGGCCGTGCTCTGGATGCACTTCTTTTGGATCTTTGGACATCCGGAAGTCTACATTCTCATCATTCCTAGCTTTGCCTTCATGTCTGAAATTATTCCAGTCTTTTCACGCAAACCGATTTTCGGATATCCGGTGATGGTGGGCGCCACCGTGTGCATCGCTTTCGTGAGCATGAGCGTTTGGGCGCACCACATGTTTACGATCGGAATGAACTCTTACGCCAACAGCTTTTTCGCGATCACCACGATGGCGGTCGGCGTTCCCACGGGAATAAAGATCTTCAACTGGATCGGGACGATGTGGGGCGGAAAGATCCAATTCAAAACGCCGATGCTGTTCTCGATCGCTTTCCTGTTCCAGTTCTTGGTCGCTGGTCTCACCGGTATTATCCAGTCCAGCGCGCCCGTCGATTGGCAGCTCAGTCTCTCGTACTTCGTAGTCGCGCACTTTCACTACGTGATCGTGGGCGGAATTCTGTTTGCGCTCTTCGCCGCGTTTTATTACTGGTACCCGAAAATAACTGGCCGAATGCTGAGTGAACGCCTCGGCGAATGGCATTTTTGGCTGTTCCTGATTGGCTTTCACCTGACGTTCGACGTGATGCACATCCCGGGAGTGCTAGGGATGCCGCGCCGGATCTACACCTATGAGCCCGGCCGCGGTTGGGACACCTTGAACCTCATCATTTCGATCGGCGCGTTCATTCAGGCAATCGCGATTCTCGTGTTTCTAGCAAACCTCGTAATTTCTTATTTCAAGGGAGCCAGGGCCGGTAACGATCCGTGGGACGCGTGGACACTGGAATGGTCCATCAGTTCACCGCCCCCTGCGTATAACTTTGCGACCGTTCCGACGGTCGCGAGCCGCCGCCCTTTGTGGGACCAGAAGCATCCGGAAGATCCCGATAGCCGCTATGAGTGAAGGTGAAATCATATGAGCGCAGTGACAACTTCATTTCCGAACGCAGCAACTGGGTGGCAGCTGCCATCTCGCGGGAAGGTGGCAATGGCCGGTCTCATCATCGCCGAATCCGCGATCTTTACGATCTTTGTCGTTGCCTATCTCTTCTACTTGGGGAAAAGTCTGACGGGGCCGACTCCGCGCGAAGTCCTCGAAACGCCGATCTTCTACACGATTTGCTTGTTGTCGAGCAGTTTGACCATTCATTTAGCGGCGAAGTCTCTGGCACGCGGCATTGCATTTGCTTTCCTTGGACTCTGGCTGCTCACTATCGCGCTTGGTGGATTGTTCCTCTATGGCACAGCCGAGGAATGGCACCGGCTGATCTACGAACACGGGCTGACGATCTCGACCAACCTGTTCGGAACAACATATTACTCGCTGGTCGGCTTGCACGCCTTTCACGTCACCGCAGGTCTCATCATGCTCTTGACCGTTGCGGTGCTCGGACTTTGTGGCCGTGTGGGAGTGAAGCAGTCTGGTCACATCGAAGTGCTCTCGATGTACTGGCATTTCGTCGACGCGGTATGGGTTGTGGTTTTTACCGTAGTTTACGTTCTCGGCCGCTGAGGTAGACATGGCGACACTATTGGCAACGGAGCAATTGAACGAAGGTTCTCGGCCCCCCCGCACGATCGAGGTGCCGGCTCCTACAGCCTGGCCTTTCATCTTGGCTTTTGGGGCAACCCTCGTATTCGCGGGGCTGGTGACGAGCATGTCTGTGAGCGTTCTCGGCTGCGCGCTCGCGCTGGCGGGCTGCGTCGGATGGTTTCGCGCCGTCTTTCCACATGCGCAGGAAGAAACTGTCGCAGTGATTCCCGAAGAGATTCGCCTGACTACCGATCGCCGTGTCGTGGAACGGATTCCGGTGCTACCGGATCAATTGCGAGCATGGCTTCCGGTTCGCACGTATCCGATCTCGGCAGGTGTGAAGGGCGGATTTGCGGGCAGCATCGCCATGGCAGTGTTGGCCTGTGTCTACGGCGTGCTAAAGGCTGGCAGCATCTGGTATCCCATCAATCTGCTCGCCGCAGTTGTTTATCGGGAATCGCTGAGACTCGGGCCCGCACAGCTGTATTCATTTCATGCTGATGCGTTCGCGATTGCCTTTGTTCTCCACGGCCTCGTGTCCATCTTTGTTGGGTTGCTCTACGGCGCGATGCTGCCCATGTTCCCACGTCGTCCGATTGTGCTTGGAGGGCTTATTGCCCCGGTGCTGTGGTCGGGGCTACTGTACACAGTCCTTGGGCTACTGAATCCATTGCTCGCAACCCACATCGATTGGTTCTGGTTCGTTGCCTCGCAAGTGGCCTTTGGAATTGTGGCAGGCCTCGTAGTTGTGCGCCAGGAGAGCATTCCTACCCGCGAGAATGTGTCGTTTGTTCTACGGGCAGGAATCGAAGCTCCCGGAACTATTCCACCACGAGAGAGCGGAGAGGAGCGCCGATGAGCCGGATCCCGTATCTGTCTGCATTCGCCGTTCTCCCCCTTGTATTGCTCTCGGCTTGCAGCACTTCAAACGGTCAACCTCAGAAGGGTTCGGAGCCAGTGGCACCGAATCAGGTTGTGGACTTTGGCACTCTCTACGCACAGAACTGCGCCGCCTGCCATGGCTCGGAAGGGCGTGGAGGAGCGTCGATTGCCCTTGCCAATCCGGTGTATCTCGCCATTGTCGATGAAAAGGCGGTGCACAACGTTGTTGGCAACGGGGTCCGTGGAACCTCGATGCCAGCATTCGCACCGAGTGCCGGAGGATTGCTGACGGACGAGCAGATTAACGTGATTACGAACGGAATTTTTTCACGTTGGGGACGCAAGGGGATTCTCGACGGAACAAATCCACCTTCATACGCTGCAAAAACGACGGGGGATGCCGCACGTGGTGAGATCGCTTTCGGAACCTATTGCGCATCCTGCCACGGATCTGAAGGTCATGGTGGATCCAAAGCCAGTGCCGTCAGCAACGATTCGTTTCTTGCGCTGGTCAGCGATCAAGGACTGCGGACGCTGGCGATCACGGGAAGACCCGAACTAGGGGCGCCCGACTGGCGCGGAAACGTTCCCGGAAGGCCCATGTCCGACCGGGAAATCACAGATGTGGTTGCCTGGTTAGCATCGCGCCGCGTGCAGAGCCCCGGTCAGCCTTATTCCGCTTCGAATTATGCGCAGCACCATTCTGCGGAGCACCTGGAGAAATGAAAATGACGACTAAGCCTGTGATTGCCCCGTCCACTGAGGATACGCTTTCCCGACGCGGCTTCTTCATGAAGCTCGGAATCCTGTTCAACGGATTCGCGGCTATGGTGTTGGCGGTGCCGGTAGTTGGCTTTCTGCTTTCCTCGGTCACGCGCGGGCGCGCGAACGGCTATCTCTCTTGGGTCCCGCTCGGTCGCATTGACGAGTTTCCTGAGGGCGAGACGCGGCTGGCTACTTTTCGCAATCCTAACGTAATGCCCACCGATGGTAAGACCG